>Ga0065707_10082527_pt1 | contig 14108 bp, 25 predicted proteins | sample SwiRhicommuniRL3_FD_59094 | JGI IMG/M metagenome (GOLD analysis project Ga0065707, IMG submission 59094) | Switchgrass rhizosphere bacterial communities from Rose Lake, Michigan, USA - RL3 v2 (version 2) | ecosystem: Host-associated > Plants > Roots > Rhizosphere > Soil | place: East Lansing...
TAGTGTCATTCGCGGTACTGTGGTAGGCAGGACACAGCCGAACAGATGGGCAACAGGCAAAAAAAAGACCCCCCTTGCGGGGGGCCTTCTCCATGAGGGGCAATTTAGTCACTGTTACTCGTTCGCCACGAACGACGCCAGAGCTTCCCTGACATCGTCCTCGGTGGCTCCAGACTTCCGGGCGAGTAGCCGGATCGCAGCAGTGACACTGTCGACACTACTGCGTGGCGCCTGGATCACGTCGTTCAAGACGTCCACCTCGGCCAAAGTTTCGGGCTTCAGCATTTCGGCTTCACTGATGTCGCGAAGCCGCGCTTGCACCTTCACCTTGGCGCCGTACATGGCGAGGAGATACAGTTGCTCCTCGGAGACACCGCTGAAGTCGAAAAGACACTGTTTCTCGAACCGGGGCTTTCCCTCGGCGCGGCGGATGGCGAAGACAGCGTTCACCTTCCGATCGCCCAAGTACTCAGTCCTGGCCGAGAAATTTTCACCCGCTGGAATTTCCCGCAAGGAGTGCGGCTTCCCAGCAACTGGTGTCTCGCCAGCCACAGCGTTTTCAGTTGTCAAAGAGCTAGTCATGGTGTTGTATCTCGGTCACACTTGCGTGGGCCGAGCCCTTGTTAACCAGACGACGTGATTGCCGTCTGATTAGGCCAATATACGCTAACATTGTGGCAAATTTATGGCGGTCAGTGGGAATTTGTCATCAACTTAATGTGATCGAATTAGACGCTGTGTTTTTGATTAGTTGGCGGATTTGCCTCTTATTTTTCTCAATATAATTAAGGCATTTCGCTGGCGATCTGGCGATCGCTAATCAGATGAATTTGGTTCACCTGTTTGGATCAACTCCTCAGCATCTTCAACGTTTATTTCAGGCAATCTCAGCTGCGTTGTTAGGGCCTTCAGTCTGTCCTCCAATTGGCTATCACTCATAGTACGTATGTTCACATGAACGTCAACTGAGACCTCTCTCTTCTCAGTAAAGCCACCTATCTGGGCAAGCTGACGAATAGCTCCAGCGTACCGATCAGGGTACTTGGAAGCAAAGATCTTGATATCCTCAGGATCAGGACTGCACTCGAGCCACTCAGCTAACAGATCGAGAAATGGCCGTCTGTCATAAAGAGCCAGCTGGCTCCTCAGTTCGTCCCCTGTCCACCTTGGCTGATGCCTTGAGCTGTGCTTTAAGTGCCTTTCTTTGACGGGTGGTTTCGCCATTTCTGGTCCTATTCTCGTATTGGGTCTGGGAAGCCAGCATAATCCACTGGTCGATGCTGGTCATAGTTGTCATCCATACTCCGTCGGGCCTCTTGATGGCTGGCAATGCCCACTCATCGACCCAAATCTGCAGTGTTTTCCTATCCTTCACCCCTAGATAGTCACAAATCTTCCACCAGCCAAGCAGGACATTCTCTTCAGGCTTTATCCACAATAGCCTGAATTGGTCCGTGCCTAGGTGTTTCCTGATCTCCGCCCATCTCTCGGGGTTTGTCGTCTTGGGCATTTCTGGGTCTCTCTATGGCCTTCTGTAGAGCCTGCCACATCCGCTGAACATCGGGGCTCAAAGTGGCTCTGGTGCTGGCGAGGCGTGGGTGCATGGCCTTATGACAGCCAGACTGACGTTTTCGTGTCAAGCAGGGCGGCAAAGCCGCCCAAGCAGGGAGGGTTGCCAAAATTTGGCAACCGTCACTATATGATAAAATCCCCAAGTTTGGCCCTAAAAATATATGGGCGTCCCGCCCCGTCCGCGGCTACACCCTTATTGTACGTAGCGTTTTTTATATGTAATATAATGGGGACTACATAAAGGAATGGACGCGGACCTGTTGGTACAGGTCGATTGTGTCCAGAATGGGGCAACCAGAATGACAGCACGCCATGTAATAGACGCATACGATCACGTCCTTTCAGCAAGAAAGATAACAGATATTGTCTTCGGCCGTCCTCGAGGTGGGCACTACTACAGAGGCTCATTTTGGCTCTTTCGATCCGGAGCCTTTCGGATTGTATCAGATGAACTAGTCAGAGGACTGGTCTGGCTTACCCTCGAGGAGTCAGATCGTGTTGTTGAGAAGGAAGGTGGTCTAACAAAGAGGGTTCCCGTGAAGCCAAAGCAGTCACAAGTCAACTCTATCCTATCTGCAATGAAGGCCGTTTGTGCTATTGACGACAACATAGATCCACCGTTCTGGCTCCCCGGTGCTCCGCCAGAACTCGCTGCGCTATCTCCTAAAGACTTCATATCGGTGGCTAACGGGCTACTGCACATTCCCACAGCCAGACTATACCCGCATACACCTACATATTTCAACTTGTATGCTTCCACAGTGACGTTTGATCCAGGTGCCTCTAGGCCCAGCCAGTGGCATAAGTTCCTAGATGAGATATTCATGACTGACACTGAGGCTAAGAATACTCTGCAGGACTGGTTTGGATACAACTTAACACCAGATACCAGTCTGCAGAAGATTATGCTGATAGTGGGGCCTCGCCGAGGTGGTAAGGGCACCATAGGCAGGATCATGACCCTGATGTTGGGCCGAGACTCAGTGGCCTCTATGACTCTCGCTTCGTTGGGAGAGCTCTTTGGTCTTCAACACCTGATCAGCAGGCCTGCCTGCATTATACCTGATGCCCGCTTCTCCAAACGCATGGACCCTGCAATTATAGCTGAGCGATTGCTGTCAATATCAGGCGAGGATGCTATACCTGTAAACCAGAAGTACAAAGGAACCTGGGTTGGAGCCTTGCCTACCAGGTTCACAGTATTCACAAACGAGTTACCAGCTATTGCAGATATGTCTGGAGCTCTGCTAGAGCGCTTTGTTATCCTACGTCTAACGAGAACGTTCGCAGGCCATGAGGATCCTACCCTATTCAGTCGCCTCTCCCAAGAAGCGTCTGGCATCCTAAACTGGGCCATTGTGGGCTATCAGCGGCTACGAGAGGCAGGCCGCTTCAAGCAGCCAACATCGTCTGTTGAGACAGCTGCCTCTATTAGACGTATCAGCAGTCCTCTGGCAGACTTCATAGAAGAGCGCTGTGACGTCAGGCCTGGTCTGGTTGTAGAGAAGAGCAAGCTATTTCAAGCTTGGGAGAACTGGTGCGTTAAGCAGAGAATACCCGCTGGCTCAACGCAGATATTCGGTCGGGACCTTCAGGCTGTGATCCCTGAACTAGGGGAGAAGCGCTCTGCAACAGAAGGTCGTCCTAGGATGTATATAGGAATATCCCTCCTAGAGGAAGCAGGAGAACAGACCAGCAAGATAGTACCCCTAAGGCCTGGCCCCTATGAGAAATCGGACCCCACCAAGCCACCGAACCCCACTAAATAAATCGGTTGCACCTATCACCATGATGTGATATGATCGTTTTTTCAGTGGCATCACGCTCCTCGGAGGGACCCTCTTATGTTTATTGTCCTTCAAGTCAAGACCAACGAAGACACCTGGTTCACAGTGGCCGCTCGCAACGTGGGAGAAAGCCGAGACCAACAACTGCTGGCCCGAGTTGAACTGGTCAAGTTGAAGAACGACTGGCTGACTTCGGGCTACTTTCCCAACGGCAACTTCAGGATCACACCACTATCAGGGAGGGACTAACCATGCTATCTGCTCATGACGTCAGAAACATCCGCCTGCACGAGGTCGGTGAGACTCCGAACAGGAACCAGATATGGATCGTTCTGGACCTGGATATGCAGGATACCGTCAGCCTCTGCATCTATCCCCGGATGGGCTCCGACGCCGAGAAGAAACTCCTGGAGATAGCCAAGATACTGAACAACTGGACCCCTGCAGTGGAGCCCTTGGCCACTGCAGACCCAGTGGGTGCTGCTCCTCCATCCCAGGCGGAGTAAGTGCCCATGGCCCTGGCAGGAACTTACCCCCCTCAGGTGAGCGCGCCCTGCCAGGGTCTCCCTTATGGATGCCTCCGTAAGAAATGGTAAATCCGGAGGGGCGCTATGGTCAGCCTAGACTGTCAGACGAACGAACCTCTGCGGAAGTCGCAGGTCATCCACCGAATTACAGTGAGGCGTGATGTGACTATCAACATGACTGCTCTCCACGCAATGGAAGGCCGCGAAAGGAGGGCGGCAGATATGGTTACTATGCTACTACAGAGATGGCTTCTCCCATCCCCAGAGCCATCACCCATTGCCAACTTCCATGTCGGGGCCTCTCTAGAGGACATGGAAGTTGTCTCCCGCTCACAGCCGATCCGTGGGCGTCTGTGTCGCCATGGACACAGAGTGATGGGCCGAAATGCCTATCGCCGGAAGAATGGCAAGCTTGAGTGCCGCACTTGTCGAGCAGCGGCTTCCAAGCGCTATCGTGCTCGGCTACAAGACTAGACAAGCACTGGGCTCTGGGCCGCAAGGCCCAGGGCCTTTTGCGTTCCCTGATCAGGAGACTCCAATGGCAACCTCTCAGTACAAGCACATCCTGCAGTTCAGCAACAACTACACCGTCACCTTCGAGAAAGGCGGCGGCAAAGTCCACTGCACCATCAAGGAAGGCGATCAGCAGAGGGCCACTACCTCAGGCGAGCTTCCAGACTACAAGAGAATGTTCGATATGGTAGTGGGGGATATCCCCTACGACGAGAAGCCCAGCCCCACCAAGCCGGGCACCGGCCCTAGCCCGCAGTCCTCCAGCAAGCCCTTCACCGGCACCGCCGCTGCTGACAAGAAGCAGGCCGATCAGGACAGGGCCGATGCAGCCAAGGCCAAGACGGAGGCCTCGAAGAAGTAACCAGATTGGCTGGGATACTCCTCAATTCCCCAGCCATAGAGGCAGGCCAGTGTCCCTCCGAGGCTGGCCTGCCTCACCTTCCAACTCGGAGATCACAAGGAGTCTACAATGAAAGCCAAGCTCGAAGCTATCCAGAATGACTTCATCAACGGCCTGGAAGAGACCGACGACCCAGTGGCGGCTCTGAAGGCAGCGGTTGCTGCCCTTGAGAAGCTCGGTATGGACAGGCGCATCGCCGTCCACGCTGTAACCCACTGGGCGATGGAGGATGGCCTCTTCGACCCGGAGGACGAGCCGGTTGCTGAGGCCCAGGCAGCGGTCCTGGTCGACCAGGCCTAAGTCAGCCTAAGAGGGTAGCCCCTTGCGCCGGGGCTACCCTTCTTCAAGTTCAACACGGGAGTTCCCAGACATGACCCCAGACCAAATCACCACTGTCAATCGCATAGTGCAGAGCCTCAACAAGCACATGGAGGAGATACAAGCTCTTCATGATGAGATAGAGAGTGCCGATCCCTCAGGAGAGGATGCCCATCTGCCTGATATTCAGGCTGCTATAGATGGCATTGAGGGTGCCCGAGACAGTCTGGCGGGGCTGACGGACACGGATGAGGCCGAATGATCGTGGGCGTCCCGAGGCTGCCCGTCCGTCGCGATCCGGCCTTTCCGCGTGGGAGGACGCGGGCCGACTGCCGGGCGCGTCCACGGGGCCTCCAGGCGATCCTCCGCTCACGTACAATGTTCACAAGGGCTCTACAAGATGGACCTTCCCGCTCTAGGACAGCCACATAGCAAACCAGCGAAGATAACCCACTATCTCCTAAAGCGCATCCAGAACTCTTCCTTGCTGCACAAGGTACACCACAACTTGCAGTGGTGCGCTAACTGTGCCGTTCTGGGGGCAGTCCACATCTGCGGACACGGCTGGGAGTCTGCAACTGCAGGTATCCTACTGTTCCTCATTGTAGCAGGCCTAGTAGTGTTCAAGGAGACAAACCTATGACTAAAGATACCCTAATGACGAAGGTTAGCAAGATGCAGAGCCTTCTAGACTACCTCACCGACGATCCTGATGAGGCCCAGGTGATCGTGATGCACCTGTTTGCCCAGCTGGCAATGCCTGGCTCTGACACCAGTCAGTTTGTCAAGTCTGTGGCAGACCTCAAGAAGATGAGAGCTGCCAGGGGCCAACTTAATGGAGGTGGTAAGGAATGGTTATAAGATACTATCGTTGGGCAGCATACCTCGCGTTGGGGTATCTGTTCTTCATAGTGATGTTTGTCAAGCCCTAACTCAACCAAGCACAAGGATACACAAGATGAAAAATATCTTCGTCGAGCTGACCGAAGTCGAAGTTGATGGCGCAGGTGCTGTCAAGACCAATTCCTGCTGGGTCAATATGAGCAGGGTTCAGGAGATGCGTCTGGGCGATCTGCCCATTCCTGGAGTGGGGCCTCGGGGGGTAGACGTCACCATTCTCACCATGAACATTCCTGACTACAACATAGTGGTGCAGGAACATCCAGAGGCGATCCTCAGTCAGCTGAGGAAGGTCAATGGAGAGGCGTCATGAAACGTCCTAAGAAACCCGCTAGGGACCCTCACATTGAGAAGCTGGTGGCTCAGACAGATGGCTACGCCAACTCCGATATCTACCACAACACCTTCCTGTGTCGGGGAACCATAGCCAACCTCCGTCGAGGCAGAACTCGCTATCCAACTCACATGACTATGGTGGGAGTAGCGGCAGCTGTCGGCTTGGAATGGAGGCTCGTCAAGAAATGATTTGGGAACTCCTCCGCTATGCCTATCACCACTGGATGAGGTATTACAAGTACTCAGTAGGATAACAGCCATGAAAGAAACCTACATAGGCGATGGCCTCTACGTCTCCATGCACGAAGGAGCCAACACGATGAGGATACGCACTCCTCGGGTATGCGGCTCTGGCGCTCAGGTAGATCATGAAGTCTACCTAGGTCCGGCTGAGCTTCAGAACCTTCTGGAGTGGGTCTCTCAACACTGGGACGTGATCCAATGGAAAAGAAACCCAAGGACTACCTAATGGGCGAGGCTGCTTATAATGCCTTCTACCGAGAGCAGCCTCAAATCTTCTTCGAGGACCTAGCCCATCACGCCCAGATGCGTTGGGTCGCAGTGGCTAGGAGGGTAGCCATCTTTCACGATACCTATAAGCATATAAAAGGAGAAAAGCGAAAATACAAGGGCTCTGAGACCCAACGTGCTCAATGGCGTATCCAGAAGCAGCGATCCCTAGAGAGGAAGGAGGAGAAACAAGCGCCTAAAAATTCTGATTGAAACCCGGCCCTGTTCGTGCCATAAAACACGGGTCGGTTGTGCCATACGGCACGCCTAACAGGAGAGAGAAAAATGGCAGCTACAGAAGTCAAAGCAGAGCGTACCAACGGCAACTCAGTGACGGCCACCTGGGAACTTGGTGAGTCAGTACAGGCTCTCATCGAGCAGTTCGGCGAAGACGTGATCTTCAGTCACGTCAAGCGGAGCCTCATCATCGCAGTGCAGGCCTTCATGCGAGGGATGCTCGACGCGGGCAAGACTCCCGAGGAAATCCAGGCGGCTGTGGCCGAGTGGAAGCCGGGTCTCAGGAAGGCCGCCAAGAGCCCACTGGAACGTGCTCGCGAGGAGATCGCCCGCATGTCTCCGGCCGATCGTACTGCTCTTGCCAAGGAGATCAGGGCCAGAGCCAACTAACCAGGAACTCACCCAACTGAGCTTCCCCGCTGCGGTTGGGTGATAGGGGCTGTCTGAGACTTTAGCCCTCCATCTGTGTGCTCGGACAGCCCCAACTACAAGAGAACAAGATGCCCTTCCACGAGATGCGACACCCTAAGGTGTTCGTCCCCAACAAGAGCTTTCACGACTTCTCCGATGCCAACCGCTTCGGCGAGTTGGTCTATTTGACAGAGGGGACGCAGGACCGATTTAGGATCAATGATCTCTATCGAAGGATTGCAGGCAAGTTGGAAGATGCAGGTCCGGGGGACTACCTTTTAATCAGTGGACCTAGCACTGTCAACGCGATCACTGCCAGTATTCTGGCCTACAAGTTTGGCAGGATCAACTTCCTAGTCTACGACGGGGCCATGGCCCGCTATGTGTCTAGGCCCATAGTGCTAAGCCAAGGACAGGAGCATGTCAATGAGCAGGCAGGATGACGACTCGATTGACTGGAAACCGCAACCAGGTACTGAGAAAGCGTGGGACGATACTATGCCAAGAGTAGCACAAGGACCTCTTCCTCCAGAGATGCCTCAGACTGAGGAGATGCTGAACCAAGGCGGCATTACCAAGATGGTAGTTCCTACCATCATGCAGTGCAACATGGGCGGCTACCTGGTCTCGATGCCAGGCATAGGCACCATGGCCGCATCTACGATCGAAGAGATAATGGCCTTCGTCGAGCAGCGGACCTTGGAACACTTCAAGGCCAAGAAGTCAGAATTCCCTAAGGTCATCAGGGAAAAGGCCCAGGCAGTAAGGGAGAACATCTTCGGCAGCGAGACAAAGGAAAAGCGTCTAGACGGAGTAATGATCGCAATAGTGTTGGCTGGCCTACTGGTCGGCTGGACACTCTTTGGAGGCTTCCACAATGACGGACAAGGATCAGCATATAATGAAGGACAAAAGCGCTCTAGTGGTGCTCAAGAAACCGCAAGACCATCCCTTTCAGGTGATCGCGGAAGCGGTGAAACTGCACGCAAGCAAGGGTCGGCTGTGCTTCCAGAAATTCACCTGCTCAAAGTGCGGCCAACGTCTGACGATACAGGAGCCAAACGTTCTATACAAGACGGCCTCTTGCGACCAGTGCAAGGCAATAACTAACATCGAGGAGCAGGGCTGTAACTACCTGTTGGAGATGCACAACGCTTCACTAGACGACTTAGCCAGAGCAGAAAAGGAGGCTCGTGATGGTTGAGAGCGTTATAATGATGCTGATATATCTCTGCCTGCTGGTAGGCGTGATATATCTGGTGATCTTCGTACTAGGCCAGCTAGGCATAGCGATACCCCCGCCTATCATGAATATCATCTGGGTGGTGGTGTTGCTGGTTGCCATCCTAATCCTGTGGCAAACCTTCGGAGGCCGACTTCGCGGCATAGGGTAATGATCTACGTGCTATATCCACTGGCATGTATCGGCCTGGTGCTTGCAGTGTACCTAATCTTTGGGAGATAGAATGTCAGATACGATACACAAGAAGAGGGCAGACAAGGTCCTCAGGCTGTACGACAATACGAGGATATCGGACTACAAACGGTGTCCTCGCTTGTTTTACTATCGGCACGTCCGAGACTGGAGGCCCGATGGAACCAGAACACCTCTGGTGTTCGGTGGAGGCTGGCACGCAGCGATGGAGGTCATCTGGGCAGGGATGACCCCTCCTGCGATTATGCCTAGCAAGGAAGTTCTGGCCAAAGCGGCCTATCGGGCCTTTGTAGAGTATTGGCTGGCAGAGGGAATGCCCCCTCCCGACGAGATTGGCTACGAGGAGGAGAAGGAACTCTCTCCTAGAACGCCCGGCCAGGCTCTCGAGATGATCGTCGCCTACATCGACTACCGGGCTAGAAACAGGGATGACTTCGAGTTGGTCTCCATGGAAAAGCCCTTCGCGGTGCCGCTCGACCCAAAGGACCCCACTCTGTTTTATGTAGGCAAGATCGACAAGGTTGTCAAGCGGCGAACGAAGATCATCGGGATCGAGCATAAAACCACGACGGCCTACCGCAAGGAAGGCAAGTTTAGGTCCACTTTCCTGGACAGCTTCAGTCCCAATGCCCAAGTAGACGGCTATCTCTACGCCTTACACATGATGTATCCTGATATAGTAGGAGGAGTCTGGGTCGATGCGGCGCTCGTCCACAAAAGCGACGAAGGATTTATGTTCATCCCCGTTGAGCGACAACTCCAACACCTCGATGGCTGGCTCTGGGAAGTCCAAGACTGGATCAGACGTATCGAGGAAGACAAAGCTGAAGCTATCAGGGCAAAGGCGTCGGACCCTTACCTACGAGCGTTCCCAAAGAATACCAACAGCTGCTGGGACTTCAACAGTGCTTGTCCGTATCTCGGTCTCTGTAAAGCGTGGCCCAACCCCATCGACAGACCAATTCCAGCAGGCTTTACAGCTAAGCGTTGGGACCCTCTTGAACATATTGGACCTATCGAAGGAGTGACAGATGCCTAAAAAGAAGCCCAAGAGGGACGACAATACTCAATATCTGATGCGGGAGGCAGAGAGAAAAAGCCGAGGGCCTGCTCATGTCGTGCTTCTGGACTACGGCCGAAAGGCGGGCATTCAGAATGAGGCAGGGGAGATCGTAGCGGTGTGGCCCGTGTCTAGACCAGAGGACTAGTATGTTAGATGACTGCATGGAGGAGCCCCTTCTATTCAAGAGGAAACGTATAGACTTCTGGAGGCTGATGAGAGACATGCCCAACGCTAAAGACGCCGGACTGTCCACTGTAGAGCGCATCCTTCTAGCCGGCAAGACTGGCACTGGGAAGACCAAGCAGGTATGGACCCTGCCCGGCCGGAAGTTCGCCTACATCTTCGATCCTAACTCGATGTCGACCCTCAGGGGATGCGACGTTGACTATCAGGAGTTCTACCCTGACTTCCTCGAGATGGATGCCACTCTGAAAGGCTTCAACAAGGACCCCAAGACCAACAAGCAATTCCTTGGCGACAGGCCAAAGAAGAAGCTGGAGCCCCACGTCTACATGAAGTGGGTAGACGATATTAACGAGAAGGTGGAGAAGGGCTTCTTCAAGGATTACAACTGGCTGATCCTAGACAGCCTGACCTTCCTCTCCAAATCGGTCATGGATCGGCAGTTGTTCATCAACAACAGGTATGGCGACATTGAAGAACTTGGCGACTACCGTGTGGTGGGCAGTAAGATGGCTGATGTCTTTGGTAGCATCTCGGCTCTACCGATCAGTCTCTATTGCACCAGCCACTTCACTACCTTCCAGGACGAGAAGACGAAGAAGATCGAGACGCAGCTGATGCTGCCGGGGAAGGCCAGAAACATTCTTCCCCTAATGTTCACCAATGTCTGGCTAGCCCAGACCAGCGAAGACCCGAAAGGAGGTGTTAGGTATGAAATAAGAACCCGACCAGACCCTAGAGGTCTGCAGGACGTCCGCAGTAGCATCCCGAACTTGGCTACTGTTGAGGACGTCACTATAAAGGGCCTTGGAGACCCAACCTCGGAAGGAATAGGAGGCTTGCTCCGTCGAGCGAGGACTCCTGTCCAGCCGGTCTCCAAGGTCGCCCAACTGAGATCATAAGGAACACAAGATGCCTTTCATCAACGTAGCCTTGGACGATGCCAAGGAAGCCGAAGCAGTGCCTGAGGGCGAGTACGATCTGAGGATCGTCAAGTCCGAAGATGGCGAGTCCAAGAAGGGCAACGCCATGACCACGGTCTATATCAAGATCGAGGACAATTCCTACCCTAACGCGGCCCTCCTCCGGCATTGGATCACCTATCCCGATCGAGACACCCCTGCAGATCAGAGGCAGATGCGCCTACTGGACATCAAGCGCTTCCTGACCTGCTTCGGCGTGGCTATGGAAGGGAATGGCTTCAACTCGGACGATCTCATCGGTGCCACCGGAAGGAGCTTCCTCTACCAAGAGGAAGGTGACGACGGCAACATCTACAATCGCCTGAGACTGCCACGGCTGAAGGCCTAAACATCCATGAACAAGGGAGGCCTGCCAAAATTTGGCAATCCTCCCTGTTCTACATTGGTGACCTAGAATGTCTCATCTAGATAAGCTTCGCAAAAGCATCGAGAACATGAGCCTAGATGAGCTTCGTGAGCACGTTCGACAGATGAGAGGAGATCGCCGTGTAAGCAAGGAGAAACGAGGAGAGAAGAAGGTCAGAGCCCGCCGCAGCAGCGGTGCTAAGGACAAAACCAGTAAGGCGTTGGACAAGATGACGCCTGAACAGATAGCCGCTCTACTAGCGGAGCTAGAAGGGGATGGGGATGCAAGTTCAGGAGATACCGCTTAGCAAAATCAAGGTCAAGGACCGGGCAAGAGAAGACAAGGGAGACATAGAAGGGCTGGCCGCCCTCATCAAAGAGCATGGCCTAATTCAACCTATTACGGTAGATGGCAGTTTCCTGCTGCTGGCAGGAGAGCGCCGATACCTGGCACATCGTCTGCTAGGTGCAGACACTATCAAGGGTATAGTTCGTGAGGATGTAACTAGCGATACCAGTCGCTTTGAGATCGAGCTTGTCGAGAACATCGCTCGGAAGGATCTTCTGTGGCACGAGCGAGACAAGTTGGAATTGAAGCTCTACAATCTTAAGGTGGCCGAGTTTGGAGAGTATAACCCCTCCACTGGGAAGGGCTGGTCTCAGAACCAACAGGCCACTATGGTTGGTAGGTCTCGACAGGCAGTGGACAGAAGCCTCCATCTGGCTAGGGTCATGGAGGAGTCTCCTGAACTGGAGTTGGATAAGTTCGAGCATGAGGATCACGCTTTCAAGGATGTGGAGCGTCTCGAGGAAGAGGTCGTCATAAAGGCGGCCAGGGCCAAAGTGCCTGACCATATCAAGACAGCCATTAACAAGGCCGAGGAGCACTACCTGATAGGTGACGCCCTTAAAGAGATGGCCCTTATGAAGAAGGGCATCTTCGATTTTGCTGAGGTAGACCCTCCCTACGGCGTTGACCTTGAAAAGCGAAAGAGCCGCAACACCGACGCTAGGCCGATGAAGGAATACCAGGAGTGGGACGAGAATAGCTATCCAACGCTGTTCCAGCAGACTGCTCAGTTGGTCTACGATCGCCTGAAGGACAACAAGTTTGCCATCTTCTGGTATGGCATGAGTTGGCATTGCGAGGTACTGGCTAGCCTGAGAAGAGTGGGCTTCGGCATTCCTGACATTCCAGCAGTCTGGACGAAGGGCGAAAGTGGACAGACGGCTAGCCCCTATACGACCCTTGGATCGTGTTATGAGCCATTCTTCTTGGCAAGGAAGGGCAAGCCAAAGCTGCCTCGCAGGGGGAGGGGCAACGTGTTTGACTTCTCACCACTGGGCAAGAAGGATCATCCTACTGAGAAGCCCCTCGCCTTGATGGAGGAGATACTCGATCTTTGTCTGGACCCTGGCAGTCACATCCTGATCCCCTTCCTTGGCTCAGGAGTGACGTTAAGGGCTGCCTACAGGCAGAAGCACACCGGCATAGGTTGGGACCTCTCCCAGCAGCACAAGGAAAGCTTCCTGCGACGAGTACAGGAGGACATTGAGCATGAAAAGACCTAAGTGCAACGACTGTGGAGTGCCAGAGGGGCAGCAGCATCAACTAGGCTGCATCAGTCGCGTTGATGAGGGAGTGACGAAGCCTGACTTCGAGGCCCTTCGGGCTGAGAGGAATTTCGAGATAAGCAAGATAATAGAGGCTACTGCTAAGAGATGGAACTGCGATCCATCCAAGGTGCAGCACAGCTTCGACTTCGACGCCTGCTTCTGCAACTGCCCCAAGGGTCCTTGCGAGCACGATTTTAAGGGCTGGCGGGCCTTTATCAACGGCGGCGGGGGCGAGACCGTCTGCCAGAGATGTGGCATGGGGGCTATGTCTCACAGCCTGAGGACATCTGAATGATACCTGATCCTGTAACCCTCTATATAGTCGTCAAGTTCGGCGTTCCAGTAATGCTGTGGCAGAAGTCTGTGCAGATACAATTCAGAGATATGCGGACCTGCCAGGAGACCGCTCTTCAGCTAAAGAGGCTGGCTGCTACGGCCCAGAATGAGCTGTATGTCGAGATCATGAGCTGCCGGAGGCAGAAGGGAGGGAAGAAGAAGTGATACTCCAATGTAAGATGTGTGAAAGGTGGCTACCTGTAGAAAGGTTCCGTAGGAATAATAGGCGATGTAAACTATGTTGCCTGCTAGTAGAGTATGGTGCACTGTATAAGCAGTATATGGTAGTTCTCGAATTTCAAAACCATTCCTGCGCTATATGCAAGGATCCTAATAGAAAATTAGAGATGGAGCATGATCCTGTATCGTTTAGATGGAGAGGACTTGTATGTAGGCCCTGTAATAGAGGAATATCTTGGATTGAGATGACAGGAGTATCTGTAGATATTATAGATCATTACTTAAGAAATAGTCCTACGAAAATACTGGGAATAGAGTGTTTTGCTAGGGCAGCTATCATTAACAAGGCAGAGCACGCTCGAAGGTCTTGGAGTAAGATAAAGGAGAGAACTAGGATGTTTAGAGAGCTGTCATGACCACTCCCTACGAAGAAGGCGACCCCAAGAGCAAGCTTC
>Ga0065707_10082528_pt1 | contig 14102 bp, 32 predicted proteins | sample SwiRhicommuniRL3_FD_59094 | JGI IMG/M metagenome (GOLD analysis project Ga0065707, IMG submission 59094) | Switchgrass rhizosphere bacterial communities from Rose Lake, Michigan, USA - RL3 v2 (version 2) | ecosystem: Host-associated > Plants > Roots > Rhizosphere > Soil | place: East Lansing...
GTCCGCTTCGGCTGGCGAAAGGGGGGACCCACCCGTTCAGTGGCTGAGCTAGTAGCCGGCTACTCGACTGGCCACTGCTGCCTCTACTGAACGCCTGATGACCTAGCTCGCTAGTCTAGCAAGCTAGACACAGCTACCAGGCCCATCGCTAGGACTGAGGGAGACGAGCTAAGTATGGAAGAGAAATCGACTGTGGCGTGACACAATGGCGCAGTTGATGTCGAAATGACATCAAATTGCGCGCAATCGAGTTGTTGACAAGGAAACGCCCGGTGAGGCCTGAGGCCTACCGGGCGTCTAAGACTCTGGACGCTGGACTAGTAGCCGAGGGAGTCGAGACAGGCATCGTGGGCGGCTTGGGTCCGCTCACGCTCGCACGTGGACTGGTCGCGGTGCGCGCCATCTTGAGTGGCCCTAGGACGCGCCACAGTGCGCTGAGACGCGCCGCACCCGGTGAGCACGAGCGTAGCGAGCACAGCGCCCAGCACGAGCGCTGAAAGCAGCACAGCGCGCAGCTCAGTGCAGGTCATCGGGGCCTCCCGCTGGCTTCAGAAGCCCAGCACAGCAACGCGCCTGCCAGGCCGATGATCCAGATGTACGACGGCATGTCGCCCATCAGCTCGATGCCGCTCACAGCGGGCCCTCCAGAGTGGCTCCCCAGTGGACTCCGAGGCACAGCGCGCACCCATCGATGAACGCATTGGAGTGCGCGCTACCCGGACACGGGACGACAGCGTAGCGCTTGCCGCGATAGACAAACTCGATGCGCACGACGTCGTGCATCACGGTAGCCCCGGGTGCGCTCGTCCTACCGAGTTGTTCGGCATGGTGACGCACTACGGCTTTGAGTCCCTTGCTCAGTGTCATTTCAGCACCCCCCGTCTCTTCAGTTCAGCGGCCACACAGTCACGGATCCAGCGGCTCAGGCTAGGCTTAGTGCACGGGTTACGGTGGTCCTTGGCTGCCTCGATAGCTGCGAGGCGCAGCAACTCGCGTGCGATGCGCAGCTGAAAGTGCGTGTCTTTGGACTGGGCCTCTATGGCCCTGCCAGTGGGCTTGTCGTCTCCCATGGGGCTAGCGCGCTCCCTTCCAAGGATGCAGACCATGGCCAGCGTGCCAACACTCATGGCCAGACTCGTCAACCGTGAGCGTGTCGGTAAGCGCGACAGAGTAGGGCTCGGTCCGCAGGACCGTGAGCGCCTTGTCGGGCGCACTCCAGCTGTACACAGTGACCCCCACGGGAGGCACAGCGCGCGCGTGCCGCTCCACCTTGCCGCCGATCACCCAGTCCTCGCCACGATGCCACTCAAACACCCAGTTAGGCAGCGTGGCGAGCCGCTTGGCATGCTCAGCACAGATCGGGTACCACTCAGACTCTCCGTAGGTGCGGAACGTGGGTGGCGCGAAGATGCAGCGCACCATGCCAATGGACTCGTTCTCGTCGGGGGTCATCTTCCCCTTGGTGTCGATCCACTTGATGCAGCACTTGGCCATGGTCTTACTCCTCGCCTCGGTTACGCGTGTAGTCGTCCTTGACGCCTAGGCACTCCTCCAGAGCGTTCTGCAGCACGGTCCGCAGATCGCCCCAGTGGCTATCAGGCGCGTTCACAACACACCCCAGGCGTCCACCGTACTCACGCACCTGCATGTAGCACCGCAGAGCGAAGCGAAGATCCTGGCCATGGAGTAGCGCGTAGGCGCAGTTGACCGCGGAGTCCACCCACCACGCCTCATAGCGCGCCAGATCGCTCTGGTAGCCATCGAAAGGCAACCGGGGGTAGCGCGCGTCAAGGTGCCATTCGAAGCCGTGGCGAAGAGCCCAGGCCTCGCCATAGCGGATCACCCGCTGCAACGACTCACGAGTGTACTCACGCATGACTAGCGCCTCACTTTCGCATTGGGATACTTGGCGAGGACCATGGCGCGCGCTGCAAAGCGCGAGCCGGCTCGCAGGTAGTACTTGACGGTTTCCTTGTCGGCTGCAGTCGAGGTCACCAGGTACAGGATCTGTCCGGGGCTATGGCAACCCCAGTAGGTCCCATCGGGCTCATAGTCGCCATTGAGTCGCACCATGGAGACACTGAGCTTACCGGTGTAGTCGGCCGGCTTGTCGGCATGCCAGTAAGGCTTACCCATACCCATGGTTAGCGACTCCTCGTCGGCACGCCGATGTAGGGGCCAGCAACACCACGCGTCAAGATGCGGACTGTGTAGCCACGTGGATCGCCGTTGAAGTCCGGGCGCATATCGCCGCACGCCTCGACAAGCACCGCGATGCGCCGTTCGATCTGCCCCATGCGGACAGACGAGCGCGACACCTTGCTGTGGCCATGGTACCGAGGCGAAGCCGGAGCGGCGACGGCAAGGTTGCTCACGCCGCATGTGGCGCAGTGGCCGCTGAAACGCTTGCGCCACTCCGGGCAAGGCACAAGCGCGTTGATCTGCCAATCGTCGCCATTACACTCACGCTCACTGAGCCGGTGGTAGGTCTGTGCATGGCGCAAGATCAGGCGCGCAGTGTCAACGTGCATGCCATGCTTGGCCATGGTGGCAATGAACTGGTCGCGCTCCCTCTGGTAGGACATGGCTAGTAGCACCCTTCCTGCGGGCACTGCGATGCAGGCCCACTGCACGAGGGGCAGAACGGGCCCTCGATAGCCTCGACCATCTCCTGGATACGGATGCACTCCGCTTCCGCCGCACGCCGCTCGCGCGGAGTCGCCTCGGGATCCACGTCGACTTGGCGCAACCATTCCTCAGCGGCCGCCAGCTGCAGCGCGAGAGAGTGCAGCGCCAGCTGAGCCATGCACTCCTGCTCGGTCATGGTAGCCATTAGCGCACCTCGCTTTCGTCGGTGGCATGGTCCTCGCTAGGCTCCACGCTAGGCGTGATCAGAATGCCGATCTCCCACTGCGCCGAGTTGAGCAGGATTTCGAGGTTGGCAGCATCGCCAGAGACAGGGGTTTGAGTTTCCATGGCTCGAAGTCATTGCGCAAAGCGTGCCATTTGTCATGACAAAGTTTACGCCGCGTAAACACTGGCGATCATCGCACGAGAACGCTCCAATAGAGGCGATCCGCTCCGAAACGGATCAGCCAAAATGGAACACTAGGCCAGAATGGAACGATGTTTGTCTTGTGATTTCGCTGACTTAGTGGATTTGGCGAGCGAGACTGAATGACATTTAGGAGGGGAAGGAAGGCGACCCCCTCCTCTGCCGGGAGTCTCCCCAGGAATGGGGAAATTTTTGGCGCGGCCTAGGGCGGGGAGCGACGGGCGGCACGGTCAATGGAGCGCTGTACGCGACGGTCCAGCCAGCTCTCCAGCTCATCCACGTAGGCATAGAGCTTGGCATTCGCGGCTGCGCCAGGGGAGAGCGTGAAGAGCGGCAAAGGCTCCTCTCCAGGAGGTGTGAACTTCCAAAGCCTCCTCACCTGCAGGTAACTCAGCTCCAGGAAGTGTGAGATCTGCTTGAGCCCATCGAGGCGAGGGCGCCCGTCGTAGGCAGGACGCACGATAGGACGACGCGCCATTGGCTCACTCCCACCCAGCCAGGCGCGAAGCACGCTCGACCAGGTTGTCGGTGACCACGCTCATCGCCTCCATGTAGAGCGTGCGCGCCTGCTTGGGGCTCACGCCCAGCCCGACGCGCTCAGCGGCCTGGCGCAGCGTGAGACGCACCGCGACCTGGGCGATAGGCACGTTGACAAGCTTGCCCCTCACCCGCACAGCGTCGACGGTCCACGTAGATTCCAGCGAGTCGCAGTACCAGCTCTCCAACATCTTGAGCGTCCATTCGCTCACGCCCTTCACGAGCAGGCACGAGTCGGCGAATTGCGGCTCGCTCATGCGCGGGATGGCGCTGCTTGGGTCCTCCGCTGGATCCACCGATTGCGGCTGATTCCGATGTCGCCGCTCGATGACATGGCGGCGGAGGATCTCACCTGCCTCTGACACTCCCATCAGTCCCACCCCTCTGGGTACTCGCAGGCCTCGTCCTCCAGCACCAGGACGGGCTTTCCGAGGTCACCCATGACCCAATAGCCTGCAGGCTGTCGGCCGCTCCTGGGCTTCTTGGCGAGTACCTCGCACACCCGATGGCGCACCATGCCGTGCCGATGATCGACGGGCGGCTCGATCACAATCTTGATGCGCGTGGTACGCATTAGTTGTGCTCTGGCTCGGGCGGCTCCTTGCTCACGCCTGGCAGCGAGGACTGGAGCACGTCATGGCGCTCGGCCGAGGTCATCGGGCGCGTCTCCACCAGCTCGCCCGTGTCCTGGCGGTACAGCTCGACCACGAAGCGCTGCTCATCCTGGCGCTCGAAGCACTCCACAGCGCGCGTCTCTTCGCGTGAGCGCACCTTCTCGCCCAGCTCAGCCATCTTGTTGCCGTGAGCCTCCAGGCGCTTCTTGTAGCCCGTCATGGCCTCGGCCTTCTCCGCCTCACACTCGAAGAGCTTGGCCTGCTCAGCGCCAAGCGCGCTCGCGATGGCATTCCACTCTGCCGGCTGCAGCTTCACCTTCAGGTCACGAAAGATCTTCTTCATCACTCTTCCTCCGCCTCATAGGTCGCGACGAGGTAGCACTTCGGGATGTACAGCTCGCCGCAGCCGTAGATCTCCATCTGCTCGGCATAGTCGAAGGGGCGCACCATCACGTCGGTGTACTCGCCTCGCGGGCCAGCGAAGTGCGCTGCGACTCGCACGCAGATAAGCACCACGCGTCCTGGCTCGACTTCGAGCAGGGTCTTCGGATTCGTCGCGTAGCGAGGGCGCTTACCCTTGCCACGCAGGATGCGCATGCCCTCATCGTCCATCGCAGGGCTCTACGCGAATGACCTGCTTGTAGCCATTGCCGCAGTGGTGGCACTTGCGCGTGGTCACCACCGCGCCAGCCTCGCCCATACCGCCACTGTGACCGCAGCTCAGCCACAAGATGAACCGACGCCCCTGGTGGTGGTCTAGGACGATCCGGTTCGACTTGTGGAATGGGTAGCGCTCGCTCATGGTCATGGCCTTGACTCCACCCGGATGCGCACGCCGCTTCCGACCTGCTGCACCCAGCGCTTCGAGATCCTGGTCTGAATCACCTGGGCGTCGTCGAAGTAGACGACCCCAGTGAGCGCATCGAGGACCACGCGCTCTAGCTTGTCGATGTCTGGCTTCTGCACGTGCTCCTCGTCGACGTCCTTGCACAGCAGGTGGAGCCCCGTCGTCGGGTCCGTGGTCTTGCGCAGATGCGACTCCGGCCGCTCGAAGCGAAACTCTGCATGCACCGCGAAAGCGCAATGGAGCGGCTCGTTCACGTTCTTGCCGACGAGCGCCTGCTTCGCAAAGAAGCTAATCCGATGCTGCCATTCTCGAGCCTTCGGGTTGTCGTTCGTGATGTTCACACCGACGGAGCCATCAGCACGCTTGAACCCGAAGCCCTTGGCTGAGCCCTTGGTCTGCGGGTCGCCAGGCACATTCAGCTCCAGGACGATCACGGTCGTTCCCAGTTGCAGCGGTGGCAGTGACGGCAGTACCAGAGGTGCGCGCAAAACTCGTGGCCCAGGAAGTAGCAGCGCACCACGTTGAGCAGCCGCCGCATCACGGCTTCACCTCGCGAGCTTCCCGGTAACGCTGCAGCGTCTGGAGCAGCGTCCGAGCTGCCTGGCCGACGTCATAGGGACCGTGCTTGACGACGGCCACCATGTACTCGTGCACTGCATCGGCCAGCTCGTCGGCAAGCAGGATGCACTTGGAATCGTGCAGCACGCGCTTGCTCAGCTCCTCCACGGCCTCGCTCAGGCTCTCGCGCATGACCAGCTTGCCCATCTCCGCTCGCAGTTCATCGGCGCTCATAGGTCGGCTCCTTGTGCTCGACGCAGCCCTCGAAGATGGCCGCACCAAGCAAAGCGAAGAAGAAGAGCGCCGACAGTGCCGTCAGCACCCCCAGTAGCAACTCAGCGTTACGAGTCTTCATGGCCGCACCTGCATCGAGAAGCTCTTCCGTGGCCTGTCGAGGTCGACGATGAAGCCGTGTGTCCTGAAGGCCTGGAGGAAGCCTCGATGGTTCTTGCCCCAGTACAGGAACATCGACGGGATCGAGGGCGCCTTGCCGTCCGAGCCTGGCGGAGGGTTCTCAAACTTGATGCGCCCTGGTCCCCAGAAGCACACAGCCTGGGCCGTCTGGAAGCACGCGTGTGCCCACTTGGTGTCGGTCCTGGCCGCCACGAGCAGGACAATCTCTGAGCCCGCCAAGGCCTCCAGAATGGCCTTCTTCACGAAGCCGCTCGCCTGGTCATAGGGAGGGTTCACGAAGACCAGCCCTCCGGCTCCGTGGGCCGTCCACTCCGTATCGAGACCATGATCCCAGAGCTTCGTGAGCGGGTGCGTAATGGCCTGCTCGTTCCAGCACGGATCGAGGTAAATCGAGCCCAGCTCGCGAACGACGTCGAGCACATACTTCGGCGTTGTCCAGTGAGGCCAGCCCTGGACTTTGCCGCCCAGGCGCGCCCCGTTCTCTTCTCCACGAGTCATCAGTCCACCTCCACGCCGATGGCCTTGCGACCCTTCGAGTCGCTGGTCTCGACGGCGTTGTGAATCGCCTGCAGCTTGCTGAGCAGCTGCTCGCCATAGGGCCCTTCAAGCGCACGCTTCACGGCCGCGCAGCACTCCGCTCCCTTGCCCACGAGCTTCACGTCGGCCTTCTTGCCGAGGGCGATGGCCGCGATGGCCTTGCGCGTGACGTCGGGGAGCTTGTTCAGCTCACGCGCGACATCGGTCAGCTCCGCCATGCAGCGCGGGATGTCGGCCCAGTGCTTACGACTCCACTTGGCGTAACACTCTCGACACTTATTCCCGAGGTTACTCTCCAAACCACAGTCTTCGCAGTAGCTCATTGAGCCCCCCAGATTCCCGCTCCGGATTGACGGTCCCATTCCTTGGCCAGGTCGAGCCGCTCGGGGAACTTCGTGATGCGCAGGATGGTGCTGGGCACCAGGTTGTGGCGCATCTCGTCGCTCCCCTCCCAGCGACTTCGCAGGTAGAGCGCCACGCCGCGCATGTCGGGCTTTTCGGAGTAGCCCCGCGCCAGGAGGGCGCCCACGGCTTTGACCAGCTCTGGGGTCACTGTAAAGGCCCGGGCGAAGCGGCGATTGAACCACTCCACCCACTCCCCAGCGGCGGCTGCATCAGCTGCGCGCTTACTCGCCTGACGAGCTAGAGCAGCTGACCTCTCCGGACTCTGAGATCCTGATCCAGATACTAAGAGAGAAAGAGATCCACCTTGGTGCTCATTTGGGAGCACCACCGGTGCTCCATTGTTTGCTTGCTCACGTTTTGCTGCTTCGCGCTCCAGCGCGCGCTTCTTCTGCAGCGCACAGAATGCGGCGTAGCGCTTCGCTCGCTTCCCTCCTCGAATCCTCACTCCGGATTCTATTGGGTCGGCAAGACCCACCTCCACCATGGCGCCTGCGAGTCCAGGATTCTCACCCACGGTATCCACCTCCTCGGTGGCCATCTCGTCGCCACCACCGCGCTTGTAGAGCCAGCACCAGACGAGGCAACAGGCCAAGAAGGCGTCGCCTCGCGTTATCCCCAGCCGACGAGCTAAGAGGCGAATGCGCGGGTCATGGGGCGCGCTCTCCTCCACCTGGAACCACACCGCTCACTCCCAGCTGTCGAAGCGCACAGCGCCTCCAGTGCGCTCCTGAATCCGTAGCCGTAGCTTTGCACCTGGTGATCCGCGTCCACTGCACAATGCGCGTACGTAGCTCACCGTAATACCCAGCTCACCAGCGAGTACACTTGGCGTAACCCTCTCTCGGTCTAGCCATTCCGCGAATGGTGTTACGCGCGGAATCACTGTGGCTGGTGCGGCGGCTTGTGACGGTTTCCGTCGAGCCATTCAGCACCTCGCGTGAAGTCGACGTATGAACTTCAGCGAAATCGCCATCAAGCGAAAAAGCGAAAAAAAGTTCTTCCACCACTTCGGCCGCTAATTCATGGCTAGCGACTATGAATCAGATCCTCACTTCTTCGAGGCTGAAGGCGTTCAGGAGCTGCGCGCGGCTACACCAGTACCGCTACCTCGACTGCAAGGTGCCATTCACCGATTCACTGCCTATGCGGTTCGGTACGCTCTTCCACGCCGGACTCGAATCATGGTGGATGGCGTACCAACTCGTCGGCGATGAGCGGATCCTCGCGGCGCTGCAGGCGCTGGGTGAGCACTGGCAGGTCGAGCGCGGCGTCGACGAGGAAGACTTCGTCGTCGCGATGGAGCTGCTGCGCGGCTACCACGTGCGCTGGCACGAGGAGCCCCTTGTAACCGAGCTGGTCGAGCACGAGTTTGACATGCCGCTCGTGAACCCAGCGACGGGGCGCAGCTCGCGCACCTTCACGCTGCACGGGAAGATCGACGCCAAGGTCTTCGACACCCGGGATCAGCGCCGCTACCTCGTCGAGCACAAGACCACCACCTCGGACATCGGCGAGGGCTCGGGCTACTGGCAGCGACTCCGGATGGACGGCCAGGTGTCGGTGTACTACGACGCCTTCCCCGACGTGGCTGGCTGCGTCTACGACGTAATTCGTCGTCCTGGCCAGCGCCGGCTCAAGGCCACGCCGATGGAGACGCGCAAGTACACCGCGAAGGGCGCCCTCTACGCCAACCAGCGCGCCGAGGACGAGAGCCTTGAGGACTACCAGCTGCGCATTCGCGAGGCCATCGCAGCTAACCCGGACGACTACTACAAGCGCGGGCTCGTGGTGCGGCTCGACAACGAGATTCGCGAGCACCAGGCCGACGTGTGGCACCAGGCCAACTTGATGCGCGAGCTGGCCAATGAGGGCATGCACCCTCGGAATCCCGACGCCTGTTTTCACTTCAATCGCATGTGCGACTACTTCGACGTGTGCACGGGGGTGTCGAGCATCGACGACCCGCGCCTCTTTCAGATTCGCGCCCCACACCCGGAGCTTGCCAATGCGGACCAGAGTCCCCCGAGCCGGATGGACCGGCCCTAACCGACGCTCAGCCACAGCCCAACAGGAGAAAGAGCCCATGGAAGACGACTTCATCAAGCAGCCGGTAGACAAAAACGGCCCCATCGATCAGGACTGGGGAGGGGTGATCTGCTACGGGCTGGCCGGTGTCCTGCGCCAGTCCATCTCGCCGAGCCGCGAGTTGTCGCTGGCACTGACCAAGCTGGAAGAAGCGGCTCTCTGGCTTGCGGCTGATGCCTCGAAGCGCGAGGAGGACGCGGAGAAGGCTGCTGCGGAGACTCAGCCGTGAGCAATCCCACTCTCACGCAGCGACTGAGTCAGCAGCAGGCGAAAGTGTCTACGCCTGCGCCCAAGAAGCGCATGACCCTCGATGCCGTCCACGACGGGCCACGACACGCCCCGTGGGTAATCCTGGTCTATGGCCCCGAGGGCGTCGGCAAGTCCTCGCTCGCCGTGGACCTCGACGACAGCATCACGCTCGACATCGAGCAGAGCGCCAATCGGCTGCACACGAAGAAGTTTCCTATCCCGACGTCGCTCCAGGACGTCTACGACGCTATCGAGGTGCTCTATGCCCAGGACCACCGCTACAAGAGGCTGGTTATCGACACGATCGACAGGCTGGAAGCACTCATCTTCCAGCACGTCGTGCAGACGGCGCAGAGGAGGCAGGGAGGTGGCAACATCCACACCATCGAGGATTTCGGGTACGGCAAGGGCTACCAAGTCGCCCTCGACGAATGGCGAAAGCTCATCGCCCGACTCGACGAGCTTCGTGCCGTCCGCTCGATGGACATCCTCCTGATTGGCCACACCTTCGTGCGGCCCTTCCGGAATCCCGATGGCCCCGACTATGACCGCTACACGCTGAGGCTCAACGAGAAGGCTGGCGGCTTCGTCAAGGAATGGTGCGACGCCGTCTTGTTCGCGCGCTTCGACGAGTCGACCACGCAGATGGGCGAGAAGGGCCGCGAGCGCACCAAGGGTGTCATCAGCGGTGAGCGCAGCCTCTGGACCGTGCGCAGTGCGGCCTACGACGCGAAGAACCGATTCGGCCTGCCCGAGCAGCTCCCGCTTTCCTGGCGCGAGCTGGAGGCGGCCATGCAGAACAAAAAGGAGACGCCATGAGTGATGCAGCGAAGGAGATCGAGGAGGCCGTGAAGAAGGGCGAAGATCGGTGGGAGCGAGCACAGGAGCGCTCTGCTCGCGTGCAGGAAGCTCAGATTGCCGAGCTGGAAGACATCCTGCGCCACCGCAACGTGGCAGAGCAGTTCTGGGAGCAGGAGAAGCAGGCTCTCGCCGCGCACCGCGCCAAGGCCGAGGCCCACAACGAGCGCATGGTCACGGCACACGAACGCCAGGCCGAGGCCCTGGAGCGCCTCGCCAAGGCAGCCGAGCAGAAGCCGTGATGGAGATCTCGCAGGACGCCCTAGACGCGCTCCTCGACGACGCCTGGGCCAAGGGGAAGGTGGCGGGCGTCGACGAGGCCGAGTATGAGCACAGGCTGGTCTTGGCTCAGTTCAAGAAGCTGACCGAGATCCTGGAGGTCGAAGGTGACCAGAACCTGCTCGACGCCGCAGAGCATCTGGGCGCGGAGTGTCGCGCACACCGCGAGGCTACTAGGGTTGCGGCCTCGGTCATCGAGCGCCAGCGCAAGGAGATCGTAGAGCTGCGCAACCAGGCCGCTCAGATCGAAGAGCAGTTCACCATGCTGCGAACATGGACCGACAAGCAGCATGCGGCGAACCAGACGCATATCCGCGAGCTGCACGAGGCCATCGAGCCCAAGCAGGAGCAGATCAAGCTCCTCGAAATCAAGATCGTCGAGCAGCGCGATGTCATCAACGAGCTGCGCCAGGCGCTGCTCCACCACGTGAAGGAGACTTTCAATGGTTGAACCAGGTACGCACACGGCGCGCGCCACGCAGTGGGAGTTTGCCCTCACCAAGGGTGGCGCCGAGCAGATCATTGTCCAATTCGAGGTGATGGACGGACCCTCTCAGGGCCAGTGCATCAACTGGTACGGGCACTTTACCGACAAGACCACCAACCGGACCCTCGAAGCCCTGCGGTACTGCGGCTGGAAGTCCAACGACATCGACAAGCTCGACGGCATGGGTGACTACCTCGTGCAGATCGTCGTCGAGCTGGAGCTGCAGGAGGAGGGCAAGAATGCTGGCAAGGAATTCCCAAAGGTCCGCTGGGTCAACCGACTCGGAGGAGGCGGCCCCATCAAGGTCGAGCGCCCTCTCGACGCGGGTCAGAGGAAGATGTTCGCGGCGAGGATGCGCTTGCATGCGTCGCAGGTGCCCCCGATGGTTGGTGGCTATCCTGCTCGTCAGGAAAAGGTCCCTGGCGCAGATCGAGCTGTGACGGAGAAGCCCGATGGCGCGGCGAACGACCCGTTCTAAGCGCCAGCCGCCCGAGCCCAAGTTCCGGCTCGAATACGCCCCTCCTGGCCAGGGGAACGCGGCGGCTCTCGATCGCCTCGTGGCCTATCTCGACAAGTTCCTTCGCGAGTAGTCGCCCTTATAAACCACTTGACGCCGAGGTTTACGCGGCGTAAACGTGAGACATGAGCACTCAGCGCGCCCGCATCTACGCCCGCGTGTCCTCGCAGCGCCAGGCTAGCGATGGCACCATCGGCAACCAGATCGGCAAGTCGAGCCCGACGATGCGCTGGTTGGCTCAGCAGCGCGAGCTGGAGCTTACCGGCATCTACACCGACGACGGCAAGAGCGCGTCGGCCGGTAAGCTCCACCTCCGCGGCGACTTCAACAAGATGCTCATCGAAGCCGCGCGCCACGACTTCGACGTGCTCGTGGTGGCCGGCCTGGACCGCATCACGCGCACCAACGACTGGGGCGAGCTGGGCCAGATCTTCGGCCCGCTGCAGAAGGCGGGGATCTCGATCTGGGGCCCCAACCTGCCTCGCCCCATCGACCTGCGCAGCACAGCGAGCTGGCTGGAGCTGGTCATGCGGCTCACGGTCGCCTACGAGGACAACGCGGAACGCATGCGCAAGCTGAAGGGCGGCAAGGAGCGCCAGGCGCAGCTCGGCGGCCTGCCTGCTGGCCCTCCGCCCTACGGGCTGGTCTGGCAGCTCGGTTACCGATGCCGTGAGGAAGACCCGCGCCCCTCGCCCGGCTGGAGCATCCACCCTGAGAAGGGCCCCCTCGCGCGTGAGATCTTCGAGCGCGCTGCGAAGGGCGAGACTGGACACTCGATCGGCCAGGACTTCGAGGCACGCGACATCCCTGGACCCAATGGTGGGCGCTGGAAGCTCGGCATCATCCGAATCCTCCGCTCGTCCGCCTACCGTGGAGAGTGGGCCTGGAAGGGCATCCCCATCAAGGTGCCCGCTCTTGTCGACAATGAGACGTGGTACGCCGCGCAGGCCGCTCTGGGCGTGTCCCGCATGAAGGGCTTAGCCCAGCCGAAACACCACTACCTCGTCGACAAGCTGGGCGTGTGCAAGAAGTGCAACGCGCCGCTCTACGTGCTCGGCTCCGAGGGTCCCTATCGCTACTACGTCTGCCTCAACCGGACCGCTCGCCGCGCCCCTGGCATCGAGAAGTGCCCCATGGAGCGGATCCGCGCCGACGTGATGGACGCGGGTGTGTGGAGCCTGATCCTGGCCTTCTTTGCCCAGCCCAAGAAGGTGATCCTGGAGAAGCTCCACGCACTCCGCGAGGACGCCTCGGCCGAGGCCGCTGCCTGGGCCTCGGACGTCGAGCAGCTCTCGGGCAAGCTCGACCACCTCGCGGCCGTCGAGGAGACGATCATGGACTCCCTGATCCAGGGCACGGCCTCGAAGGCTGTGTATCAGGAGCGCATGGCGAAGCTGGCGCAGCAGCGTAAGCGCCTCCAGGAGCAGCTGGAGGTCGCCCGGGCGGCCAAGGACAAGCTCGCCTCGGCAAACGCCACCACGGACGGCATAGCGCGCCTGGTGGACGAGCTGAAGGTGAAGGTCCCCAAGGCCACGCCCAAGCAGCAGCGCGAGCTGGTGCGCTTCCTGGTGCCCAAGGGTGGCGTGCTCCTGGACCGCAACGAGGACGTCACCGTGCGCATGTACTTCGACGAGACGGGTGCCTCTGAAAAAACGGATTTCGAAGGCACCCTCCCCGAGCGCGTCGTTACCCTTCGCGTCGCACGCTAACCGTCAGCCCCTTCCGTCCCTCCCCGCAATCGAGCTTGTGCGCCTGGTCGAGGTAGAGCCTCGCATGGCACTGAGGGCAGGTAGGCCTCAGCCTCCGCATGATCGCCTCGTGTCCCTGGTTCCACTTCCGACGGAAGCTCCTCCACCGACGACTACGCCTAAACGCGGTCGTAGCCTGGCGCTTGGGAATCGCATACCCAGCATCGTCGCTAAGTAGGCGTCCAAGCAGCGTGCTCAACATGTACGAGAGGGGGCGGCTCATGGTCACCTGGTTTTAGATCATGTCTGGGGTTTATGGTGAAGGAGCTAAGACAGGATCTAAATGGGATTGTGGAAGAACTGCGAGGGTTTGCCGAAAAGCAGGTTGAGGTCGTGGAGGATGTCGCCGCAGGGTACGCCACTGGCGAGGCAGTCCCTGATCTGCCACACCAGCTCCCAGATCGCATCGGTCGCTACGAGCTTCTGCCAGGCATAAATCGCCGCAATAAGCCCGACTACGCCCTGAATCTCGTTCACGTCCTGGCCCGCCGCCCAGCCCAGCGCGAGGAACATGCCCGGGGTCATCTCGCAGCCCACCTCGTAGCCTTCGAGGAGGCACATCACCCGCTTCATCGGTACGCCGTGGCCGGCACGGGGAACACCTGGCGCCAGCTGGTCGGCTCGGTGTAATCCGAGTCGTCCATGCGCACCTCATAGACACACGCCCAGAAGGACCCGCTCGCCTTGTGTCGCACGACGTGCTGCACATGCGGCTGGGGGAAGTTGGTGATGATCGGATCCTCCTGCATGCGCTCGTACTCGGGATCCTTGTCGACGACTGCGGGCGAGCGGCGTCCTGGGCTCATGGTCTTCTCCTAGAGGTGGCAGCGCCTGCAGATCTTGGCGCCCCAGCGATTCACGGTGCCTGGTGGGTTACACTCCGCGCAGGGCTTCGAGAGCAGCAGGCGCGCG
>Ga0065707_10082529_pt1 | contig 14101 bp, 17 predicted proteins | sample SwiRhicommuniRL3_FD_59094 | JGI IMG/M metagenome (GOLD analysis project Ga0065707, IMG submission 59094) | Switchgrass rhizosphere bacterial communities from Rose Lake, Michigan, USA - RL3 v2 (version 2) | ecosystem: Host-associated > Plants > Roots > Rhizosphere > Soil | place: East Lansing...
CTTTCTATTCTAAAAGAGCAACATGCAATAACAACGGACAGATTAAGCGAAGCTCAAGAAGCATATAACGACGGTGTTCAAAACTTTTACCTTTCAATTGTTCCGACTGCGTTGTCAAGTGTCGGTTTACTTACTCAAGCATTCTCAGGATTCGGTAGGACATTAAGTGGGCCGGGTGGCTTAGCTGCGGGCTTAGGGCCGATAGGTCTGATTCTGGGAGGATTAAGCTTGGCTATTATAGCATTTCAAACTAATTTCTTAGGCTTCAGAGATGTGGTTTCAGGTGTCATAGATTTTGTTAAAGACCGTTTTGGAGCTTGGCAAAAAACAATACAAGAAGTCTTTGGCTTGATTCGGGCAGGTGATTGGGGTGGTGCATTCAACAGAATAAAGGAGGCAGCAATCGCGTTCTGGAATGATCTAGTTCATACAGTTCCATTTTTTGGCGGCATTAACAAAATAGTTGATGCGATAAGACAGGGAAAATGGGATACTGCGTTTAATATCATAAAACAGGCAGCTGTTCAGTTCTGGACAGATCTTAAAACGGCAGTTCCATTTCTTGCCGACGTTGAGAATTTTATTATATCTTTGAGTAAAGGTGATTGGGCTGGCGTTTTCAAAGCAGTAATGTCAGCTTGGCAGAATTCCGGCTTACCTCAAATGATAGAGAACTTTTTTGGTAAGAATTGGAAAGTTGGACTTGACGCAAAGATCGCAGAGATTGGCGCAAGCTTTGGTCTAGTCAGAGACGCGATTGAAAACAAAGATTGGGCAAGTGCGTTTGGTGCAATAAAGAACGCTGCCGAAACTTCGGGGATTGATACGCTAATAGATAAACTGATATCTCCAACAGTAACAATAACAGCTGATTGGGTTGCTACATTATTAGATAATATTGCAGCTGGAATAAACGCTGTGGCTGATGCTGCGATTGCTTCGAGTGATGCGCCCGCATCAATGGATACAGTTTGGACTCAAATTATTGAGGCCGTTGATTGGCTGACTCTTGCTGGCACAATGGTATTCAATCTTTTTGCTGGCATTGGTATGTATCTAACATCAAAATTCTTAGGGCCGCTTGAAAAGATAATGGGAGCTAGTCTGAAAGCAACATTCGCAGGGCAACGACTAATGGTCGTAATGCAGAACGCAGGAATAGAACTCATGAATAGTTTCATTAAAGGTCTTGCAATCAATTCGTTTGGTGTAACACTCGCTAGGCTCTTTGGATTAATAACCCCAGAAGTTGAGAAAAAACTGAAAGAGTGGGAACCATTTCCGACAATTCCAGTTCCAGAATTTGATGAAGGTGAACTTGATGCGACAGTAGCAGCCGAGATGGCAAAACTTAGAGAGAAGCTTGGTCAAGGCCCGAAAGCAAAGATTGGTGTGGCTGGTGACACAACAACTTTAGAGACAGCTGTCTCGCAGACAATAAAAAACATCAATGGCACAAGTGCGAACATGCCTGTAGGAATGGATAAGGAAAAATTCAATTTATCTTTACAAGACCAATTAGCAAAAGTCAAGGGAATGGATCCAGCAAATCTGCCAATGGATCTTAACACGACTCCAGCACAAAAGACGCTTGCGACTGAAAAGACAAAAATTAACACAGCACCACCCGCAACCCTACAGATCACAGGTGACACAACTAAGTTAGAGACAGAAGCGACAGACATGATAAAAAAACTTGAAGAGAAAAAAGTTCCACCAGTTGTAATAACTGCCGACACGACAAAAGGGAACCAGACTCTTTCACAATTTGGAACAACAGTTAACAATGTAACAAAGCCAAAGACGCAAGTCACGACTTCAAGAGTTTATGGTATGAATCATGTCGTTGCATTAGGAAAATCTATCGCTGCATTGAAAAATAAGACTGTCACAGTGACGACAGTAATGAGAACAGTAGGAGGTCAAGCTGTAGCTCGCGGAAGATCAGCGGGTGGTCAAGGGCTTGGTGGTGTGTTCACTGGTCATCAACATGGTTATGCTGGCACAATTAGAAAACCAACTTTATTGATGGTTGGCGAAGGTGGAAGACCTGAAGATATCACAATAAGAAATAGAGGCAGTTCAGTTAATCAACAAGCTAGAGGTCAAGGTCAACGTGGTGGGAAAGTGAAAATCGATATTGATCCACCACAATTTGCTGCGTTTATGAAGGCTAGTTTTACATGGGGAGACGATACCTACCGATAAAATGCTGACAACAGATCCGCTTTACTGGAAGCCTTACAAACCAGATATTAGATTATACACAACCGATCCGAGTTCTGACACGTTACAATATCGATATTCTCCATTTACTGGAACTGGAACAGTAACAACAGGGCCATCAAATAGTATTCCAAACCATCTTAGTATTTCATTATCACAAAATACTCATGGCTCATTTATCGCGCAATTCGTTGAAGATTCGAAAGCAATGGAAGACGCAGACATAACAGTCGGATCGAGAATTCGAGTATTTTGTGGAAAAAGTAGCACTACAAGCTTTCTGTGTTTCGGTGGAATAGTAAGGGAAGTAGGTTATGATTTAGGCCCTGATGATAAAATACTCTATACAATGATCGGCTCTTCTTATGGCATTCGATTGAATGAGCGTGTTATCTACACAAATACACAGGCAGCAAAACTTTACACTGGCGAGCTTGATCTGAGTGACACATCAAGAAAAGCCGATAGTCTATTAGAGACTACACTCGCACCGGGATTAAATCAAGATGGTTTGATATCAATAAGTGGTCTAGCTTCAAGCTCTGATGTTGAAACCTTCATTCCTCAATCGATTGTCGAATATGGCGAAATGCAAGATTTTGTCAATCTAATAGAAGAGGGATCGGGTGGAACCGTCGTGATAACTCCGATGACTACAGGGAGCGCATTAATGCAGTTCAAACATGAGAATGCAATTGGTGGTTATGGTTATGCAATAAAGAACAAGCCGACTAAAGAGACTGGTATCAATGACGATGCCGATGATACGATGTATATGTTGGCTAAAGCGAGGGGGTTCGTCAAACAATTTAACAAGTCAAACAATTTTGCCAATCGACTCTATGCTATCTGGGCAGCAAGTGAGGGATTAAAAACTGATTATACTCTTACTGGTGGCTTTTCAAATTCTAACGCTAATAGTGAGGACGCTTGGAAATTTCGAGTAGATCATACACGATTCGTTCCCGGTGATCTATACATTGCGGGAAGGTGTTTCATGGGTGTCGATGCAGCGGATAGAGTCTTAAAGTTTAGAATAGCTGGCCCAGATACAGGCAACTCACCTTCAAGTCTTCCTGTAATTGTTAATATAAATTTTGATCTCGGAAGTTTTCCAAATGCTCTCGATCAAACAGAGGAAGTTCCTTATGCTTGGGTGAACGATCAAGAGTTTTTTGATCAGGCTAATGGTTCAGTGGATTCGTTCTATCTTGACACTACGAAATATTATTGGATAATAATGACGACTCGCAACATGACCACTTTCGCATCTAGTCCAACCACGGCATATTTTAGATGGGATCTGATATCTGCTCTTGTGCCTTGGTGGCAATCTTCAGGGCCAAACACTTCTACCAATACCAGTAGTCAATCAGGTTGGTCACTTGTAGGAAATGCGGGAACTCCCGGTTTTCAGTTTCTTAGAAATCGTTCCCATTCTATTTCAATGTGGGATCCAAAATCGATTTATGCAGTATCATCAGGGTTAGCGAATGGACTCTTTACTGACAGTGTGCTTCATGATGTGCCAAATTTCATAAACACTCGCGATCAGTTATTAAAACATATGTCTATCCAATTGTATGAACAATCGAAGCCTAGGGTTCAATGGGATTTGCCAATTGTTAGCGCGCCAAATATTCCCCCTTTTCCCGGTGATGCTATAACAATTAATGATACTGTAGCAGGACACAGCCAACCCGGTAAGCAAGTTATGATCATGACAGCTGGAGATATGACATACACTTGGGGAAGTAGAGGCGGGCCTGGTCTAGAATATACAGCACCTACAAAATTAAAGATTCAACCAGTTGGTATGCTATCGGGGTATTCATAGTTGAAAACTCAGCAAGAGCTAATCAAAACAAAGCCAAAGACAGAACTCGATTATGATATTACTGAAGGTTGGACTCAAGAACAACTTGAGAAACAGCATGATCTCATTTTAAAATATGGCCCTAAAGAAACGAGTTATTGCGCTGCTTTTGAAGCTGAACATTTTGATGTATTAGTAAGATTCTCCGAAGCGATTCATGCACTTGATAAAATACAGTCTGATAATTATCTCTCGAAATATTACTTTGATCAACTAGAAAGAAAATATAACGATCATTTAACTTGCATCGAACATAATTCGCAAAAGATAGAGATAACAGAAGCAACGAGAACAGAAGACGTTCCAACAATTCAAGGTCTTGCTTGGTGTTCTAAACTAGCTATTCAAGGCAATGCGAGTTCGACGTTTGCAAAATGGCAATATGTTGGAGCTGGGAGTGATGACAGAGAAGCACGAGCATATCAATCAGTTCTATACGCACCAACTTTACCACGCGCGAATACTATTAACGCGGCTGAAGGTTCGATAACGAGATCTGGTGAATCACTTCGAATAATTGGTATATTTCCATCAACCTTTGCAACTATTACAGTTAAAGAATCAGCTTGTTTCAATGCTTCGACAGGTGGAACTAATCTTAATAGAAATTTTTTCCCTAGCAATCCAATCGTTCATACTGTTAACACTCAACCGTTTACAATTGGAATTCTAATTAATTTCAATTCGGTGACAAGGTGGGGATAGTATGAAACTAGAAAAGAGAGGGCGCGGAAGTTTAGACGTTTCATATATTGCATATTTCCCACAATATCAAAAGGCAGTATTACACGATTTGATTTCTGAAATAAATCGAGATCATGATCAAAATCTTATATCTGAATTTGCGAGTGTATTTGAAAAAAACAAGTCATTCAATTATAATGATAATCTCATAAAAGCAGATCAAATTATTGAGAAGGGCGATCTTCTTGTTAATGGCGGCATTGATAGAACAATAGACGCAATGAGAGGAACAGTTTCACCTTGGCGCTATGTAGCAACTGGAATTGTAGGCTCAGCATTTACGCCCGCAGTTAGTGACACTGTTTTATTGAATGAAGCAACTGGTCGCATCGATATGAATGATGTGAATCGAGGTTGGCATGAACAGTTTGGTATGAAAATATTTTATGGTGGGATTCATAGTGAAATGACTGGTAATAATATTATCGACGAGGTTGGTATTTTTAGTGCTTCAAGTGGGGGAACAATGCTAAATCATACAAGTTTTGGAACTGCCCAAATTGCGAGACTTCAAAATCCACAAGCCACAATGTATAGACAGATCATGATATTTGCTGTATTTGTTGAATTCTGTCCGGCGCTGCCATAACTATAGTGAGATGATGAGAAGATGACAACAGGCAGCAAGAAAAAGAAACGCACTAAAGATCCAAGATCAACAGAGATGGAGATTAAGCGAAAGCAAGATCTTGATCATAACAAGCTTGCATTACAGCCACGTTTTGAAGTCGGATATTCTCTTGTTGGTATCTGTGTGACTGAACACTGTGATGTTACAGAGACTATTGATCCAGCTCAGGGAGTCGGAAGTCCACCTGTTGTTCCAGCTCAGATAACAGGATTAGTCCTTACTGTTATTAGTGACACTCAGATAAACGCAGTTTGGAACGCGAGTGGCGCATCAGGATTTTTGAATTATAAAGTATATAGATCGACAGCTTCAGGATTTACACCGGGCGCTGGAAATCTAATAGCGTCGCCAACTTCACCATCATATAATAATACAGGTCTATCAGCTGGAACCACTTATTATTATAAAGTCTCAGCTGTCAACGGAGTTGGAGAGGGGACAGCTTCAGCCCAAGCTTCAAAGACGACAACAGGATCAGCACCGCCACCTGATTCAATTGCATGGTGGAAATTGGATAATGACGGATCTAACTCTGGAACAGCTGCCGTTAATTCAGGTCAAAGTTCTGGTATTGCAGCTGATCTAACATTCTCATCAACATTGAAAGCTTTTGGAACTCACTCAATGAAGTTCGATAATGGTGCGACATGGACAGCGACTTGGGCAGGTTTCGGAGTTGATCTAGATCTCAACTTCTCGACTGGTATGAGCTGGTCATTCTGGATCTATCTTAGAGATAATGCCAACTTAAGTAAGTTTAGGCATGTCTTTGATCATAGATCTGCGAGTGGTGGACATGTTGCTTGTTGTTACATTGCGAATAAGAGACTTTGCGCTTCAGTATTTAGAAACGGTGTAAGCATGACAAGCAAAGAGATCGATGCTACGATTTTGGCTGAGACAACTTGGTATCATGTTGGAATTGTTTATACAGCTGCGGGCAATCTTACCCTCTATCTTGATGCAGTTCCCGACGTTGGCGATGTTCAGAATGTTGACTTTATGGAAGGTGCAATTAGTAACGCAATAAGGTTAGGCGGTCTGATAACAAGTGGATCAATTGATCTTAATACTAGATTTGATGGCAACATAGATGAGTTCAGATATTATAGGCAAGCTCTAACAAGCACACAAATAACAAACTTGAAGAATACAAACGCGCTCTAAGCCTTAGATAGATAGTTCCTACTAAATCAGCGCACTTTCTTCAGGTGTGGCAAGACTTAGAGTTACAGCAAAGAGACCTCCACCGCTTACAGACTTGGGCATTGTCGACATTACAAATTTTAATACAGCTTTCGATGTTGACATCTTTGCACAGTATGATGATCAAGAACCTCAATTACATGAGAAAGTAACTTTTATTCCGCAGATTGAACCGCCTGTTCCACCTATCGTAGAAGGCAAAGTCTTATGGGATTCAAACACTCATGGCAAGTGGAATGATGGCAATAAGCGCATTGTCGTAAAGTCTGAGGGCGATATTAAACCCAATGGCAAAGGTCTGTGGATGGCAGCAAGTGGTAAGCCGAAGCTTGAGATAGTAGGCGATGGCTCATCGAATCTTATTTGTGAGCCCGGTCATGGTAGATTTTATGTCGCAGCTCGCAACTTTAATTCTAAATTACTTTTCGAGTTCGCTCTTTCTAAAGAGACTGACAATCTATCGTTAAAACTTCGTTGTCGACATCAAGAAGGCGGTGCTTGCGAGCATCGTTTTGGTGGCTATGGTTGTTCTATTTCAGTTGATGAAGTAGGTTGCAAGAGAGAAGACTGTCATAATCTCCATAGCAATTCGAAATCTAAAGATCTTCCTGAGAGATTAAAGACTGACACTTGGTATAAGGGCGCGTTCTCTGTCTTCAATTCTGAAGATAATAAGAAAGTGAATTACTTAGCAGAGTTAGATTTTAACAATGGCAAGGGTTTGATTCCTGTTCTCAGTCATTCAGATCCAAGTCCTAAAGCTTACATGCTTGACAAAGAAAGCTTTGACTTGAATTCGTATTTCTGGATGAGACAGAACAATGAAGCAAAGGCAACAATTCGCTTAAGAAACGTTCAACTCTTAGAGCTGTAAGCTTTTGCATGGCAATAAATTCACTGTATTTCTCTATGATCTCTGGATAGCTAACGCGATTTTTTGGGAACAAATCAATCTTATTTTTATGAATTGGTGGGAAAAGTTTAAAGAGATTCTATTTCCTACCGAGAGCATTAGAACTTGGCAACTACTACAACGTTAACACAATTATCAGTTCCGAAGCTAAATGCTGGAGCTGTTGGCGACAGATTCATTCTTGATGATGGCGTTCACGATCATTCTTCTGATGAAACAATATCAAGGTCAGGAATTATTTTCATTGCGAAGAATCCCGGTAAAGCAATCATCAAAGGTGCACCGATTCACATATCAGGGCAGTCAGTAGTTCAAGAAGCTTTTGAACTTCAATACTCATCTACAGCTCAAACAGTATGCACTCTTTCAGGTGCTAATACAAAGTTTCTAAATAACAAGATTCGTTTTGGGAATCCTACATCGAATCGTAATGATTGGTTTGTCTTCAAAGCTGATTCAATCCTACTTCAAGGCAATGATATAGAAGGGAAGATAGGACAGGGGAATGAAATACTTCTATTGCCATCTTCGGGTAGAACTGCAAAGAATTGCAAGATAATCAACAATAGACTATCAAAACATACAGGTGGCTCAGCAAATGGAACTGAAATCTTGAGAATTGGGAACTCTACAATCGCAGCTCAAGAATTCAATTGTGAGGTTGCTGGAAATAAATTTGAATATTATAATGCTTATGATTCTGAACTGATAACTGTCAAGACTTCGGGCAATGATATTCATGACAATGAATTTTTGAATTGCAAGACAGGCCCATGTTTCAGACATGGTCGAAATAACAAATTTAGGAATAACAAATGTATCGGCTCAGGTCTTCGAATTTATGGCAAAGGTCATGAGGTGACAGGCAACACTTTCACAAGAATACCATTAAGTCAGTTAAGACAAATTGTTATTGGAAACGGTCAGTATGCAGAAGAGGAACAAAATACAAGCGCTGGATATACACAAGTCAGAGATCTATTATTTGAAAATAATATTATTGATCTTCAAGATTCGACTGATGACATAGGACTCTGTTTAGGTTATGGTTCTTACTCGCTGAAGCCTATCAATAATAAGATAATAAACAATACAATACTCGGCAGCAAAGGCACTTTAGCTAATACAACGAATGGCGCAAGCTGGTCAAATAATACAGTTTCAGGAAATAAAATGTGGGCGACAGGCACAGCGAAATATGGTGATATGCCGATCTCTGGATATGTGAAAGAAGATCCAAATATTGTCATTCCACCACCAACACCCTTGACACTCGAAGAGCGAATAATAAGATTAGAGTCTGCGGTCTTTGGAGTGAATTAGTAGTTAATTGACAATCGGAATGATTATGTTTGTCGTAGTCATGACCATCTTTCCTATTTCTTTTTGGTCAACGCGAGACGCAACGAACTACAGCGAAGTAGGAACAGAAGATTGTCCGATGCAGCCGAGTAGTGAGACATCTCAACCTTTACCGAAAATGAGATGTCATGATCCCGATTGCCAGCAATACTTTATGGGTAATAACTACACGGGAACGAATAAAACAATGGAAGCTAAATGTTGGGAACCAGCTGTAAATCGAAGTATGGGAAGTTTGTTCAACTAGCTAGATGAATGAATGAAGGCGTTAGAGTTGTCTGTCATGCTTGCTTACACGAATGGACATACAAGGGCAACAGAGACAGATTTTATTGTCCTAAGTGTCATAATTACACGAAATTAAAGACTTGGCGATTAGAGCTATTTTTGAATAAAAAAAGTAGGAGAGATTAGACTAGGAATGGAACTCGCTACCACAATCAGCGCACTTGTAGCAACGCCAATGACCTCGTTTTGTGCAGTCGAAACGATGGGGAGAGCTGAAGCATTCGTTTAGTCTCATTCTGGTTGTAGCTCTATGACTTCGTAACTCTTGTCCTTGATCAGAGTGTAATCTTTGCAGTCTTCTGCTTCGAACTTATCTCCAATGTCTACGTAGAAGTTTCCCATCTTTGTCACTAAAAATCTAACAGAGATGTCTAATCCTGTATCGTTGCGAAATTCGATTGTCAGTGTCATCTCTCTAATTCTCCCACTGATCCGAAAGCTCGTCAGAACCGCAACGCCAACAGTGAGACATTGAGATGTTATGATTCAATGCCCCGCATGTTCGACACAGTTTGTATTTGAATTTGTATCTCATTCGAAGTCCTCATCTTTGAACATTTCATTTACCTCAGTCAGGTATGGAAAACAAATTCTATGTAGTTCAATATTGGCATCTATTTCTTTGACGTGTTTGGCCATGTAGTCGAATGCCTCAGAACTCCAATATCCATTTTCTTCCATCTCTTTTCGATATTGCTTTAACTTTTCAATGTCTATCATTTGATTATTGGCTCGCATTTGCATATTCGTATCAAGTCGTGACCTTCTTGGTTGCTACATTGATTTCCAGATCTCGGATCGTGTGTCGGGAATATGCTTCTAACATTGATGTTCTTCGATTGATAAATTGCACCACAATGTTTGCACTCATACGCGCACTTATCACCTGAGATGTCGAAGTCGTCAACTTTGATCACAGATTCAAATCCATTTGGAAAAACTTCGTATTCGAATTTGTGATTTCCAGAATATTCGATTTTTATGTCTGTCATTGTTTACCGCTCTGCTCCCAAGTTCCGACAGCCCATTTTCGTTTGAGTGCGTCGCGTCGTTCAGCTTCAACTTGAGCTCGAAGCTTTTCCTCTTCTATCGTTCTGAGCGCTCGAATATCATTCTTCATTGTTTTCATTTGTGCGCCTTTGTGCAAGACATACATGATGATGATTGCGAACACTATGCCAACGATCCCGAGCGGTAATGTAATAATCCCGCTAATCAAGATCAAGATGGCAATGAAATAGCCTATGCCTCTAAGAAGTCCCAACTTGCTTAATCGAACCTCTCTGTTGTAATTCTCTCGCCATACTTTCGACCGGTGACACCGCTACCATTACCACAGAGTATTGTTCGAATATGTATAATATTTCCAACAAGTCTCGAAAGTTTGTTTTGTTGCTCTATAGTCAGGTTTTCACCTTCCGCTTTCATTTCATTTATCCATTGTTGCATAACGTTCAGACAGTATTGTATATCTGGAAAAACTGCTACAATACCACCTGTGTCTTTTAGCTTATCATTCAATTTAACCGGTTCAGGTCTTGGTCTTACTGCTTGGTTTCTTGTCATTTTAAACGAACCTCTCTGGATTGTTCAAGATATAGCGCATCGATTCGTGGAGGTATTTTTCTTTCTTCGCTATTCCCTTGAATGCTATCCCATCTTTTTTGATTTCTTTGCCTTTTGCATTTGTCTCGGTGTGTGGGTCTTGTGCGTGCCATAACTTTTGTGTCATATCGTTGAAGCTATCCCACAATGTAACGCTCTTTCCTTCGTTTGTCAAAGTGACAAGTTGCTCTTTCTTCTTTTCTTCAGGAGTCGGGAAGTTGTAATACTCAGGGAAGTATTTCTCAGGAGTCCACTTGTTTGCTTGTGCAAGGAAGTTAGCCATTGATTCGTTCAATCGTGTTTCTGCCATTCGCTTGTAGTCAGAGATAACAGTTTGCCAATCTGCGACTGCTAACATTAATCCCTCTTCGAAGGTCTTGAGTAAAGCTTTTGGATCTTTGCCGACGTGTCGGATTGCTGTTTGTGCCAAGTCTTGACCTTTTGCAATTGCGCCATTGCTACAGACTAGACGAAAAGTAAAGATGTCTATTCCTAAGACAACGCCTGTATTGTAGCCGTTGCGAATTGCAAAGCCGAGTTTTAATCTATCGTCTTTGACTCGCGACTTTGTAATTACATCTTCCTGATTCGTTTGAACTAGCCAGTGAACTGTGTTTCCTTTGCTTGATATTTTTCTTTTCATCCAGTCGATCTTAAAGTTCTGTTTCTTGAGTTCTGGAAAAGTGTCTGCTAATCTCTTACCTAGACCGATCACGACATCATCGACAGCTTCGAATGGAATGAACGGTTGACTTGCTGGCATTACGACTCTGACAAAAGGATCGCCTGTCTTCTTTTTCTGAATCTGAATCTTGTAACCGCTTGGGCCGACAAATTCGCCTAACTGGTTTGTGTTCTGTAATTGAAGTCCAGAATAACCGTAGGGCTTCCATGTTTCATCGATTTGCGCGTAGTTTGCTAAAACTCCTACATTACGCATATCGGATTTTTGTTGTTTTTGTGTGGTTTTCACCATTGTTTATAACAAACTATAGCGGACTATATATGGTTTACCCAATCCCAAATCACTAGAATACGCTTATATAATAGGCTATAGAGACTTATAGCACTATGAGCAAAGAGCTTGAACGCACTACTCTACAAGTATTTAAGACGACTCAAAGACGACTCAAGAAACTTGGACAGAGAAATGAAGACTATGATAGCATTATCAATCGAGCGATTGACGGTGATTTTTGTAACTTGTCACAGTCTCAGAAGAAAAGGAGAGATACCAAATGACTGAAGTGAGATGCAAGAATGAAGATCATTTGGCTCTCTCTTTGGCGTTGAATTCAACGTTAAACAACGAGACACAAGAACTTAAACGTATAGTCGATAAAATGAGGGAGATGAGGCTAATACAATGAGCGCTTTCGATGAGTTTGATATCCCTGATGATCTGAAACGAGATCTCGAGAATCTCATGAAAGAAAAATTTGGTAGTCTATCTGATGAACATGATTTTTTTAATAATATGACTATGCAATTTCATGAGAAATACAAATCTCCAGCTCAAGCTTACAAAGCAATGCAAAAGCTTGCTTCGTTCACTATTTACATGATGATCAAGTCAGCTGTAGGTGATTCAAAGAACGAATCTAATTCGCTGTTTCTTCTGTCACTCTTGACACCAGTATCTATGATGATGACAGAGATGAGCAAAAGCTTGAGAGCAATCAGCAACATACTAGATAATGAAGTGCATAAATACACAAAGAATCACCCCGAGCTTTTGAGAGAAGCAAAGCTTCGATTCGATTCAATGCAGAAGAAAAACGAGGAGAGTTTGAAAAAATTTGAATCGGAAGGTCAGCTGTAAATTGAAACTTGATGATAGATTAAACAAAATAGAAAAGAGGTTGGAAATATTAGAAAAAGATAGCATTCAAGTAAACAAGTTCGAGAAGAAAACCCGAGATATAATTGCCATTGAGATAGTAAAATTTGTTAATGAACATCCTTATACAACAAAAAATAAAGTTATTGAATATTTATCACAGAATCATATTGCTGCCAGAGTGACGACGTATTATAAAATTGATGAACTAATTGAAAATAATATAATATCATATAAGTTAGAAAATAAGCAGCGATATAGTCTTTTTATTAAAAAAGGGATGACTGAAAAGATTGAGAATCTCGCGACATAGCTCAGACATGATCGAGCTTACGTTTTCAATTGATGAAGCTCGTAAAATCTTGAACAGCGATGAAGAGACTTTGAATGAGTTCGCTAGTCACATCGACAAGTATGTTTCTTGGATTGATGATGTCAAGCGAATCAAGACAAAGCAACTCTTGGACTCTTCGCATTGAGTAGTAGTGATTTCATAGACGAGTATAAGTTTAATGAAATGATCGACAAGGCGATAGCTACAGCAAAGTTCGCGCAAAGAATTCATCCAGATTTTACATTAGTAGGCAAAGGCCGAGAAATGTTAATGACTAAACTTATGAGGCGCTGGCAAACGACCGAACCTGAACGAAGGGCTGAAGTTTCTGCCGTAATTATAGCGTGTTACATCATGGGTTATCAATATGGTTTTGATGCTGCGATTGAAGCGATGCATGAATATGATGAAAGGAGGAAATTAGTTTGAAGCAAAAAATAGAGAAGGCTTTTAAAGGCCAGTCTCTATCGACGATTGTGACATCATCGCAAGACGATAGTCAAGCACAAGATAAAAAGCTTTCAAAAGTAGTTCCAAAAGATTTCTATGTTCAATTAGATAATGGAATTTATCATTATGGTCAATTTCATCTCTCTGTGACTAATGCGATACAGATTGGAAAAGATATAGGATTAGGTGATTATGAGATTGCACTTCTAATACATGAATATTGTAAAGGTAAGGTTTCTAGAACCACTTTATGGCGATACACAAAGCCATTACAAGATAAACAACTTGCAGAAGTGGAAGAATCTTCTAGTAGATCTGCAACGGGTGAAGCGGATCGTATAGAAGAATCCTCTAGTTATGATGATAATGATGATGAACAGACAGGCGAAAATTTGCCATTGACAGAGACAATTGACTTGGGATATCTTCATGAATCTAAGCAATTAAGTATTGATGATTTTCTGAGCAAAGAAGCCGACGGTGAACATAAATTTTATTTTTCAAATGTTTCTATCAATCACGTAAAAGCTGAACTTCTAGGTCATGGGTATCAAACAATAAAGAGGCTTTACTTTGAGATCTGAAGTAAACAAAGAAGAGCTGTCAAGACTCTACGATTTAGAGAA
>Ga0065707_10000668_pt1 | contig 14077 bp, 19 predicted proteins | sample SwiRhicommuniRL3_FD_59094 | JGI IMG/M metagenome (GOLD analysis project Ga0065707, IMG submission 59094) | Switchgrass rhizosphere bacterial communities from Rose Lake, Michigan, USA - RL3 v2 (version 2) | ecosystem: Host-associated > Plants > Roots > Rhizosphere > Soil | place: East Lansing...
AAACGGATTATAATGGGATGTTCATTTATTCCTGGACTATTGGAAAGAAAGGCGACGTCGGGCCTCTAACCGTAGAAGTAGACGCTTCAAGTCAGGGGTATCAGCCATCTTTTATTACAAATTCTTTTGATATCGTGGATTCCTCTGAAGCGTTAAATGATAATAGCACTTTAGGCGGTAATCTGGACATTCAAGATAGCACTTTAGGCGGTAATCTGGATCTGGATATTCAAAATTCTGAACTCGATTTTGTAGTTGCAGGTGATTATGGTTGCGACTCAAAGACCAGACAAACCATAAAGGATATGGAAGAACAGGATACCGATCTGGCTTTTGCCCTGGGGGATTTGTCAGAGGTGAAAAATCCTAACTGCTTTTTTGATATTGTTTCAAAATTAGATAACAATGACAGGTTTAAAATTACGTTAGGGGAAGCAGATACTGATAGCAATAAGGCACGTTCATCATCACGATTTAGTGACTTTGTTAGACATTTTGATTTAGAAAGCCCATTTTACTCTTTTGATTACAAAAACGTTCATTTCCTGGCAATGTCTACAGGGAAGAGTCTCTTTGTTCCATATGCAAATGGATCGGAACAATATAATTTTATCTCAAATGATCTAAGGAACGCTGCTAACAATTCCGGCATAGACTGGATAATAGTCTATGGCTACAGACCATTTTTTACTTCACCTACTATTCATCCGGGAACTGAAGTTCTCAGAGAAACTTATTCTCCACTGTTTGAAAAGTATGGCGTTGATTTAGTTATCACTTCCCACAATCATAATTATCAGAGATCTTATCCATTGGTACATAATGTAGAGGACTCGCGGGAGCCGTTAATAAAGGACGTAAACACTTCTTATTATTCCATGCCGGGTGTTCCTATCTATGTTGGAGTTGGCACTGCGGGCAATAATCTTTATGATTTCAGAGGACAAGCTCCATTTATGGTATCTCAGTTTAGTGAGACTGGATTTCTACATGTAAATATAACTAAAACGGAGCAAAACTTACTGACAGGATCATTTTACAATGTTGGAACTGGAAATTACGATGATCGATTCATAATTGTAAAGTCAAAATCTGAATAATTTACTTTGATCCAGAATTCAGACAAGGATTTGTTGCCAGCGCATGACTCTGAAAATACTGTCAATTAAGATCGACCAGTACATCCATAGATTAATCCGTTGATCTCCATAATTTCATTCAGGTAGTGTATTGAATGGAGAGCCTCCTTATACTCATTATCCTCATAATGTACAGTTGCTTGGCACAACAAATTGAATAACGTGGTTTTATCAATTGGTTTAATTTGTTCATGTGGCAACGGTTCCTTACCTAAAGCATATGGCAGCAAATAATCCAATCCCTTTTGTAATCAGGAACCTTCTGGTGACCTTTAGTTACACAAATCGATATCAATATTTTCACCAACCTTCGCCAGATTGAAAAGGCCCAGGAGATTAAATATATGATAGTCCAGCGACGTATGCCTATGCATTTCAAATGGTTGAGAGCCATTGGGCTGGATTTTTTCCGCAATTAATTTTTCGAATTTATTTTCTAAAATGTTCGTGGTAATTTCCGTTTTGTTCAAGAACAGCGATATGGAAGAAGCCTGGACACAATACCACGTACCATGTTTATTGAGTTCTTTATTCTCTTTTTTACCAAATTTATTATTCAAAAGCCATCTTCTCCCTGAGTAGAATGAATTAAAAGATATAAGCACCATCATTTGATATTTTTAGAGGTTATTTAATGGCAGATACACTGACATTTGTTCTTGTTTCGATTCCTACAATGGTACTGCTAGGTTTACGTCACGCTCTTGATGTAGACCATATAACAGCAATAGATAATCTAGTAAGACTTCATAATGCTACAAGAAAATCACAATGGATAGGGGCCGGATTTAGTTTGGGCCATATGATTTCTGTCCTCGCCGAAATGATTCTTATCATTTATTTTATGGGCAGTATAACAAGTGTGGACAATCTCTCATTTTGGGGAGGAGTGATAGGAGCCATTGCATTGGGAGTGATTGGAGCAGTAAACGTTTACTCATTGAAGAAATGGGGTAAAACTGGGTCAGCAATTCTTGCAACCAAGATTTTATCTAGGATCGGAATAATGAATCCTTTTAGTTCTGCCTTGATTACAGGAATAGTATTTGGGTTAGGATTTGATACCGCTACTCAAATCTCTGCTATTACACTATCCGCAGTGGCCTCAGCGACTCTGGGGGTCCAGGTTGCCCTAGTCCTTGCAGGGTTCTTCGCAATAGGAATGATCCCTATTGATACATTAGACAGCTTCATATTACGATCCACATTTTCCAGAATATTCAACACTAGGAGCTTCAGATATATGGCTTATTCTTTAAGTGCAGCAGCCCTGGCAGTGGCAGCTCTTACTTCAATTGAAACAATCACCAATTCAGAAATATTACCAGACATGACGGGTCCAGTTTTGGCAATATTAATAATTTTAGCGTCCTTTGGATATGTATATGCTACCAGAAAAAAACATATAGTAAGCTCTAGTGACGTTGGTTCAGCTTAACAATTACAGATAAGCATAGAAACGACATAGTGGATGAACCTTAGGTGTCTTAGCATAACTCACCAAAATACCTTGTCAAAGTCCGATTGCCCTATACCGCTGCTTTCAACGAAGATCACGTCAGTCATACAGAGATTGTTATTCAGTTAATTTGGTCAAGGTACTTTTCTGGATATGCATAACAGTATACTAATTCATAATCAACCAAGGAGTTACCTAGTTCATCATAGTACTTTATACATGCCTTTGTCTCTGGATCTTCAAGTTTGTAAAAGTTCCATTCCTTGTAATTTTTAATATTATCGATTTGACACTTCTCTTCATCTATTTTTATAGATATTTCTTCCAATGTGTCAGATTTTTTACAATTTTTTTCAGATGGGTGATTGTCTCCATGATTATCACCCGGTAGTTTGTCTTTAAAATTATAATCTATTGCATAAACACCAGAACCTAATGACAAGACGAGTATTGCCAGGATAGAGAAGCTGGAATATGTAAGTATTTTTGAATCTAAGTCTAGTAAAGCCTTCCTGTTCATCATTACGTCTAGGTTTATTTTTGACACTATAAATTAATTTCCCTTTACAAACGTCTATATATTTATCGAGACGATTTCCCCAAATAAAGAGGCGAAATCCGGATAAGTTTTTAACAATGAATATGGATTACATACAAAAACAGGGGATATTACGCAAGCGGTATGAAAAATATGATTAAAAGGAAAGATTGGCATAAATCGTGTTCTAATTATATACAGTTTATTTTGGTTTTCTATTTGTAGCGAAGATTTTTTTTCCTGTAAAAACTCGATAATAAATTTGGTAACAAGATTGAATCTAGTTATAAGTGGACGAAAATGATGTATAACTCGTTTACTCTCGGTCATTCTAGTTTCTTGTGGCTTGAATTAACATTTAATTTCAATAGTTTAATAATTTATTATAGGCAAGATATCAACTGATGATGTGGCAAATCAAATCTTTGTTAATCTACCGGTGAAAGATCTTGGAAAAACGATAGAGTTCTTCAAAAAGCTAGGTTTTGAATTTAACCCACAGTTTACGGATGAGAATGCTACCTGCATGATTGTCAATGAGAACATTTTCGTAATGCTTCTTGTTGAAAAATTCTTTAAAACCTTTACACAAAAAGAAATTTGTGATACTACGAAAAATACTGAAGTGATAACGGCGCTGTCAACTGAAAGTAGAGAAAAAGTTGATCAGATGTTAGAGAATGTAATTAAAGCTGGTGGAAAAGAATCTAGGAAACCACAAGACCTTGGATGGATGTACGGACGTAGCTTTGAGGATATTAATGGTCATCTTTGGGAGATAATTTACATGGATGAAAAGGCATTAAAAGAAAACTACGGTCAGGAACAAGGCAAGTCCAGCTAGCAATATCTTAAAAAACAAGGATATTGAAATCTAAATATCATATGTTACCATGATATAGTAAGAACAATATTTAGTCGAAGCTATCAGAGCATGTATATACCGAATCTAGACATATATTGATAAATATTATCAAGGTAACTATAACGACGTTAATCATTGAGTCTCAAGACTGAGCTTCTAAATTGTGTAAAGGCATTTTACGAATCTGGATTAAACACAGCAATATCTGGTAACCATAGCGTTAGAGCAGAAAGAATATGGATGTGGATAACCCCAAGCGAGATACCACGATATAAAATTAAAACAGCAGATCTAGTTAAAGTCAACCTAAAAACAAACGAGATAATTGGTAAATACAAACCAAGCAGGGAGTGGAGCATGCACAAAAAGATTTATGAGTATAAAGAGATAAACGCTATTGTTCACTGTCATAGTCCGTACACACTCGGAATCTCAATATCATCCAAGTTTGACGAAGTATTGGAAGAGGCAAAAATAGTGGTAGGCGATCCTGTTATTATAGAAAATGTCCCGTCAGGTTCTGTTGAATTGGCAACAAACGTGTCAAGATGCTTTGAAAATTCTAGCGTAAGGGCAGTAATAATAAAAAATCATGGCGTGGTCGCAGTTGGCAAAAATCTTGATCAGGCGAGATCCGTTGTTGAATCNCTTGAAGAATGGTCAAAGGTNCTGACGGTATGTAGAATATTCAACAAAAAAATGGATGATAACTANCAAGTAAGCGGTATAGACANGCATGAANTCTGAAGCTAAAGCAATTTTTCTAGTTAAGAAGGAAATCTAGTCANGCTNTGATTGGACATTGATACTGCATTTTAGACATNACAGGTTACGGGAATGGNAACTCAAATTTTTTATCATCCTTGGAATCTGATTTTTTGTCCTCTTTTGAAGATTTGTCACCGTCAGATCCCTTATTGTCATCGTCATCATTATCATTGCTNCTGCTAGTTGACGAATCCTTATTATCGTCATTGCTACTGCTAGTTGACGAATCCTTATTATCGTCATTGCTACTGCTAGTTGACGAATCCTTATTATCGTCATTGCTACTGCTAGTTGACGATCCACCTTCTGCATCGGTAGCTTGATCATTATTGTTAACAGTGCTCGCGTCGTTAGATGACTCACTTAACGTAAACGGATCTAAATCTTTAGATTCAACAGCAGAATTTGCATTGGTTGATTTGTTATCTAAGGAGATGTAATTTAGGGGGGATTGAGCGTTGGCATATGGAATACTATGTATGCTGATGAATAGCAATAAAGTACTCAGACCAATAAGCAACATAATCGTACTTCTCATAATCCACCTGAATACACTTAATCTTCGCACTATATTAAATTAATGAATTTCAATATCATCGACTATAATATTAGTCTATTATTTTTCTACCGAAAAATGTACTAGATAACAAATCGTACCAATCTTCCATCTAGCTCATAATTTATTGATACTACGATTAGTAAATAGCGTAAGATCTAAGCCTAAATTGAGTCTTTATGCGCATTATTATTGCTTATTTGCCTGCATGAAAACCATGAAGTCGAAGCGGAATGCAATAAAGCTGGAGAACATATGATCTTTAACCAAAATATTGATTTATTGCAAACTCGAAATATGACTTTACACTGCAGTCTGATATTAATGTATAATGATACGTTACTATTAAAAGTAAATTAATACAGTCATTTGAAGAATCTGACACAACTCCTAACTCTGAATCTATTAATATAGTGACAACTACTATAGCAAAAAGGACCAACATTTCCTGTCGGCAAACGTTCTAGCAAAATCTAGTAATACATTACCAAATCATACTTGTCCCCATAAGTATTGGAAAGAAGCTAAATTAATGGATCACTTGATTTGCCTATTAGCTATACGCCAACATTGGTACATTTTGAAATACCAAGAAGATTGTTTATATTTATCCAATATTTCACCACGTTAAATACCTCTTAGCACCTCTTTAAACGCTTAAAATATCTGAAAATGACTGCAATCTGTTAAGTATTTCTTAAGAATTCCAAAATAAACTTGATAGATCTTGGACATGTGTTAATGAGCTAGATATTTCTTGGAAAATAGATTATTATAGTCTAGTTTGGATCATAATTGTGAGCATTACTAATCTGAATACCTTTGTTTTGTACGAGTCTATATTGCAAGATTTTAACATTACCGACCATGAAACAACAGGAGGTATATTTTGATAATGAACATCGCAGACTCTGAGGCTCCCTATGAAATAACTGCGAAAACTTGCGAGTCCAAAGGGAATGGGAGAAAAGTCATATACTCAATTGTAGAGTCATTTCACAACCTGTCCAAAGATAAGAAGGATATAATAATTTCAGAAATACAAGCTTGCGAGAGATTACGGAAGTATGCAAGAGATGAAATCGACAGGGAAGTAATTGGGGCAGAAATATCGGATCTAAAGATGGCATTGGATCTATTGACATAGATAGATACAAATTTTAATCTCGCTTAGTTACATAACTTTAATATTCCTACGTGATTTCAACGAGATACTTGAACTTTAATAATACAACTTGAATTACTTTTGATACTTCTAGTGTAGAACTTTACCAAAGAACATATTTATTGTTGTTAAACGATAAAACTTTCAAGTTAGCTGAATTGACCGATATACTAACGTGTATTTCTCTTCTTCTTAATCACCCTATAAAATAAGTCGGCCATTACCGGTAGCTCTAGATAATCAATTAGTATGGCAATCCATGATAGTACATAGGGAAATTCTACTAAACTAGATTTGAAAAAACTAGTATACACAACTTCATCGGTAATCCAGAAAATATGAATAACTTGTACCCCAAGCAGTCCTAAGAATAAATAACTTTTGTTGGCAGTAGATTTGTCCCTACGTATGTTGTAGGAATAAAATACTAGACCCGATATTAGTGCAGGAATTTCAATATAGTCAATTATTACAAAGACTGGTAACAGATTATTAGGCGCAATGAAGAAACTTTCTCCAAAAATCTTTTGTAAAACAACGTCAGTCGTAAGCCAGTATAAATGAAGTATCTGCAAAGAAATCAAGAAAAATGTAATTTTTAGATTTAGATTCTCATACCGATGATAAAAATTGACGAATTTCTCTATCAAATCGACGTTAGCTTTATGCCCTAGTCTCACTATGAAACTGTTAGCGAAAAAATATAAGTAGATATCATGCAAAAATATGAAACAAAGATAAATTGTTCTTATATTTAGATCAAATTATTAATTTCTTATAAAAACCCGAATTAAAAATACTAAAACATACATCATCACATCTACTGTCATTCATTAGAAAAATCTTATATAAGATAGATACTATTATTATTCATGATATTCAGAAACGGCATAAAATCATTAGCTTTACCTGATGTTCTGAAGGATTTAATCATTGAGCATTCCCTTAACAAAAAACAGATTATTAATATGGAAGTGGATGATCTAGCCTTTACTTTAGAGTGTGCTTTTGAAACCGCGAAAATAATCCAAAATTCTGTAAGAAATTCAAACAAACCAATGTTGCATGAAATGACCGAATTGGCATAAAAGCCAATATATCTTTGATAGGCATCTACAAACGTCGGTACGAACTTTATTTTTGATTATTAAACTATTATTTTATTTTTAATCGAATGATTGCCCATCATCATTGGGCTTATCCGGATGCTTTCTTATTCTCTTGAGAAATGCCTCTTGGCGAGCAAGCAGATCGTCTAACAATTCTGTTCCCATATGTGAAGTGTTTGGGAAATCCTGAAGATTGTCAGTCACACTCCCTAAAGTCACCCTACTTTTATCTTTTCGAAACAACGTAGGAGGATTAATACCGAAAGGGTAAGTTACTGAGGGTAGATAATTGACTGGCATATTCAGTTTATTTAACCGTAAAAATCTGTCAATCAGGTTTCGTGGATCATATGACATAATTATTCTGTATCAGGTTGACTATAATAGTTTAACTTGCGCTTACTTCTACCAAAATCTCAGTTGACTCCAATTTCAAATTATTCGCTCTGACTCGGGTGTGGTTGATCCTAGTTCGGTCAGTGAATTAACAAATTAACAAATTAACAAGGTTCCGAAAATTACATAAGTCTCGGCTGCATATGTTATAATACGAAAAGAAATATGTCAACGTGTATTTGTGGCCACGACATAAAGTGGCATTGGATGGACATGCATCAGCAAAGAAGATGTGTAAATCATATCTCAAAATCCGATGCTTGTCCATGTTTGAAGTATGTGGACGAAGAAGAAATCAAGTCGATTGTGCGATAACATACCACTTTCTCCCCATACTTACCAAACTCTAATCTGGTCTTTTTGCACCGCACTTTTCATATCCAAGTTTGTAATCGTGACTATCAGGTTCTTCCATTCATTGTCTTGTTCCTTTCCATTCTTTTAGGAAATTTTCATATTGTGAAACTGTAGCTTTAACTACTCCAAGTTGATACATCAAAGCAAGATCATCGCGAATAGCCTTATGCTCGGATATTTTTCCATCATCACCGATTGTGAACATATGTACTGCTTGATAGGATATTTTGTTTCCTGAAGGTGGAATGAAACCAAAGAAGCTTCCTGTATGTTTACCTACAACAGATACGATTGCAACTATTTTTTTGTTAGAGGACACACTATCTACCAATTCATAATGTAGATCCGAAAAGGCTTTACGGAGGTTGGCCACTGTATCTGAAAATTCTTCGGGACCCCTCATTTTTGATCTAACAGGGTCCATCTGTGATTCATGATTATAGTATGTAGGACCAATAAAATCAGAAACATTAGTTGTATCACCTGAATTAATGACGTCTATGATGTTCCTTACGAATTGGATATTATCATTGTGTGTATTTGACATAAGCTTTACTCTAGTTCTTTCTATATATCACTTCCTCGATCTAAACTCTAAACACCAGTGTATATCACCTACTGTTACTATAATAGTATCAGCTTACAATTAGCAGTAATGTGATAGCAATAAAGTATCTCAAGAACTATAAATCAAAATCTATTCGTATGTATTCTTACAGGGACAAACTGATATTATTATAAAATCGGTTAGGCCTTTTTTAGTTCACGAATAGCTTTAAATCTTTATCATTTGACTTATTTCGTTATGTAGTTGTATAAACATAAATCCGCTTGGAGTAGTCTTGAATGTTCTATTGATAGCGTCATACTCCAGTAATCCCCGTTGTATCAACATTTTTGTATATTCTACAACTTGGGCGTATGTAAGATATGAACCAAACATTATCTTACTGCGAGTTATCGTTTCTCCAGAACCGGCAGTACTAAGAATTGATGCAAAAATCTCTTCTCTACTACGATATGTCACACAGTTAATAAGACTTTATTATTAATATAGATTTACATCTCAATCAAATCTTTGTCAGTTAATCTACTTAACGTTGTTCCAGCTTGATGGATGTGAATTGGAGTATTTGCCATATCCTCCAAATTGAGTTACAAATAATTTAGAAATTCAAATCTATATAGGCTCTCCTTTTTGTTCGCACTAGAGAATTGTCCAATAAATCCGCCACTATTATATCATGAGAAAGGCTATTCCTGCCTTACAAATCGACGTTAAAAGCCTTTATTGAAAATAAGATTATCGCCTCTAATTACGAACCATGGAAATTTATTCAAAAGTGAATTTTTTTTCTTCGATTAGAAAATAAAGTAATTCAATTATATCCTTCTGATATGTCATCTCGAAATATTGTGTACATAAGAGAATTTGACAAATTCGATGATAATGGAGATATAATATGCAGAAATACTGGATGTGAAAATTTAATTAAATCTCCCTTCAGAAAGTATTGTTCGAAAGGATGTAGCAAACAATTCGAAAAATGGTATTACCATAACTTTTACTGGGATAGAGTGCGTTCTGATATTTTTAAACGAGATAACTATACCTGTCAGATTTGTAAAAAAAAATATCCCTACACCTACAGAAGAAAGTTTGCAAGGTCCAGGGGTTTAGAATGCGATCATATTATTCCAAGATCCCTATATAGAAAATTAGGATATAGATTCGATTCNCTTGAAAACAAGGTTAAGATGACGACTGAATTCCTGCATAATCATGATAATTTGAGAACTCTATGTAAAGAGTGTCATAAGACAGTAACAAAAGATTACTTGCGCAATAATGTAATGCATACGAGGAGCATGTAAGCACGCAGCCTGATTTACTCAAAAAAAGTTTAGTCTTCTTTAGTCTTTTTCCTCTCAATTACGTTACCAAGCTCATTTTACTTTTCTTAATTGGTTTCCTTCATTTACCGGTCATGTTCTCCTAGATTGCACAATATAATTTATATTACTTAGTAATGTTACCCGTCCGGCTGCTGATAGGTCACAAATATTTATACTTTTATGCCCTTAGCATAGTATGGTCTTAAGCACACTCGTTTACATAGCGCTGATAATAATTGTCATCATCGTAATTGTCGTCCTCCTCAGGTTCCTATTTAACGCACTATTCGTCATGCCAGTAACATTAGAGCATGAATATATCATGAGATATGCCACTTCGCTACATCTGCCTACCTAGCGATCCGCAGCTTCCTCTGAAGTTGTAACGATAACTTGACCCTTATTTTTAATTTTGTGGTTTTTTATTCGATTACACTATATTAATTGCCCACGAACTCTTTGAGCCTGCTAAGGGTATTTATAAGGATACTTAGGTTTTGCACTAACATGAATAGTGGAAATCGATGTGAGCATTTTGTTAGTGCAAACGAAACTTTAAATCCAAAAACGGCCGGATGCGAGGAATGCAAAATAGAAGGGACAAACTGGGTAGCCCTTCGAATGTGCCTCACGTGTGGCCATGTAGGCTGTTGCGATTCTTCCGTCGGTCTCCATGCGACAAAGCACTATAAGGATACAAGTCATCCAGTAATGGTGGCACTACCTAGTAAACAATGGAGATGGTGCTACGTTCATAAGGAATATTCCTAATACTTTCGTCTCTTTACCTTACTACTATTGTGCTCCTTTAGAGGGTTTGCGAACATGTAAAACATTTCTACAGAAATGAAATTTGATAATCTCATGCACATAATACATATAAGTTACTAATAAAGAGATTAAACCTCTTTTCCAAATCAAATAACATATGTCTTAAAACAATCTAGGTTGAAAATGGAATGGGAAACGGGGAAACGAGCGAATGGCAATATACAACTGATTTAAGCCATGATGATTACATAATATCATGGAATCTGAGATGGTATGTGATGGCCGTAAAAGAAAAACTTTTTCTCTAAATCAATTCCTAGGAGAAATGATATGCAATAAATGCCATGACGAAATGATAAATACGGTTCAAATTCCTTCAACTAGCATTTAAGGGAAAACATGAATGGAGAACATGCCTGAAAAAAGCCGACTTTATGCTTATTTCTTTAGTATTATTTTGCCAGGACTGGGGCAAATTTATCTTAATCATAAGAATAGAGGATTCGTAATTCTCGCAGGCGCAGTGATATTATCTATAAGTTTATCATTCTTATTCGCATTTCCATTAAATTGGATAATCATGGCCGCCTACTGGATATGGCAAGTGTTTGATGCATTTTTCCTCTACAAATCTAAAAACGAAGTCAATAAAAAAAACTCGCCTGGTGAATCACGAAATACTGAATTCCACCGTACTTGAGTCTCTTTTAATTAACAATGTCAAATGAAGCTTTTGACAAGTTTCTGTTGAAACTTTTCGAAAAAACTGCAGTTAAGGATGAGTTAACTTATTTCAACATGTACGAGATCGGAAAAGAAATTGGAATATATGACGAATCCGAAATAAACAGGATAGTTAAAATTCTGCATAGCGATGGATTTGTAGCGAATAAAAAAGAGTTAGATTCAGAAATTCGAATTACGGACAAGGGAAAGAAAAGATTAGAAAATAATCAAATCTAACTTGTTACGCATGGTAAAATCCTTCCATTATGATTTCCTTCAATGGTTTTCTATCACTAGGTTTTTCATTCTCCTGTAACTCGGGGAGAAGATTTTCTCTTTGTCCTTTTTTGCCGATTGCAATCATTGCCATAACTTCAAAATTTGAAGGGACTCCCAAATCCACACCTGCCTTTTCATAATCAAAGCCTTGCATTCCGTGGGCAACAAAGCCTCTGGACGAGGCTTCTAATGCCAGATTTTCCCATGCCGAGCCTGCATCAAATTGATGTGTTATTGCAGGTTTTTCATTAAATTCAAAGTTTTTTCTAGCTATTACTACTACCAATAATGCAGCATTCTTTGCCCAAATCTTATTTCCTTCGGCCAACAAGTTAAAGAACCTATCCCAGTGTTGTGTGTTTCTTCTGGCATAAATAAATCTCCATGGTTGATTGTTATAAGACGAAGGAGCCCATCTGGCTGCTTCAAAAAGTGACATTATATCCTCGTCATTTAGCGTCTCTCCAGTCATAGACCTTGGAGACCATCTGTTAAGTATGAGGGGATTAATTGGATAATTAGGTTTCCTTACTGACTCACTTTCTGGCTTTTGCACTATAAAGTCAGCTCCACATGATAATTAAATATCTCTTTTACTCGAAATCTTGATAACAATAATAATAGCAAATTGTTCAATATTAGCTGTTCTTTATNCCTTATTACTGATATACATTCATTCATTGAGCGACGAAAATTAGTAATCGTAAAATATCATTAACCCCATAATACGCACTTTAATTACAATTACTCAAATTTTTTAAATAATAGANAAAAGTAACAACTATGGATATTGAAGGAATCTATATTGAAGTTACAAGGATTACTAGATCGTGGCTGTAGGATCGAAAAGATATATCCCAGCGTTACTGCTTCAGATGCCGAAATTAACATAGTAACANTAGAGGTCAGGTGTTCTGACGGGCAAATTCATAAGATCCGAGCTTATAGAGAAGAAGCTAATGATTTAAGGGAATTTATACGTACAGAGCTTTGAAAGGTTAATTAAAATTCAGGTAAGTTATTCTAACTAATAGTCTTTATGTCGGTACATTTAATATATTTCAAAGACAAGTATTATATGAATGCCAAAAACAAATNCTGTTTCACGCCTTGATTTTTTAAAATTATTGGGAACTGCCGGGACAGCATTTATGTTATTACCGTTAGTACCATTAGGAAGAGCCCTAGCACAAACCGTTCCTATGACCAGTAAACCTCTAATAATAAAACGAGTTAACAAGGTCGGACGTGACGGAGTAGCATTTTTGTATCCGACTAAACCGAAAGGCTTTGTTTGGTATATGAATCATGATGAACCCTTTGATTCGCATTTTGAGAGAGGCGGTGGTTCTACTTACCGTAAACTAGTAAAGAACAAAGACGGATCATGGACAGCTAATGATAATAAAAGAGTCAAGTTTAACTTGAACGTTGATCCTGACTATAAAGATGCGATAGGCGGCTGCAATATGAGTTTTAAGGATTCCATGGCCCGAGGTTACACATATGATAAAAGCGACCTTGATAACGTCGAGTTGACAGGTTTCTTTAATGTTCACAAGCCTACAGAACATGATGGTATCTATCTAAGGGGTCCATGTAATCACCATGATGAAGCCGATCATCTTTGTTGCGAAGAATTCAACTACGACTGTGAAACAGATTGCAATACTACTACTGAAAGTTCAAAAGTTAAGTTCACCAAGCAAAGTCCAGGGAAGTATTATAATGATCCTGCCGGAGTCAAAACGATAGTTCCTCCTACCATATTGGCAGGTCATGGTTGGTTTGGAATTAAGTATATTCACGTTATATTGTCTCGTCATATGGGTGCTCCAAAGGTCAAATTGGAGCAATGGATGAATTTTAATGGTGATGGTAAAACATGGATCAAAATCAATGAAGTTATTGATACTAGATCCTATAAGTGGGGACCAAAGGCCATATGTGAAGGCCAGGATTACGAGGTTGGAGCCTGGGGTGCACCTCGAATGGTATACAAGTGGTATCGCGGAGATGTCGACTTTAAATGGTTTTCTTGCAGACAAATAAA
>Ga0065707_10082531_pt1 | contig 14073 bp, 10 predicted proteins | sample SwiRhicommuniRL3_FD_59094 | JGI IMG/M metagenome (GOLD analysis project Ga0065707, IMG submission 59094) | Switchgrass rhizosphere bacterial communities from Rose Lake, Michigan, USA - RL3 v2 (version 2) | ecosystem: Host-associated > Plants > Roots > Rhizosphere > Soil | place: East Lansing...
TGTCGATCGGCTGCAGCACCGGTTCCAGCGGAAGACCGGCTAGCGCAGCCCCTGCAGGTCGGTACGAGGAAGGATCATAAGGCGCGACAGTGGCAAACCACTCGATCGACAGGATCCCCGCGTCGCGCATCAGCGCAACCTGTCGCAGGTAAATCTCGGCTTTTGTCTGCACGGCGGCCGTGCGCGCAGCAAGAAGGTCGTTGGTTACATCCAGCACGTCGCGAAGGGTACGGATACCCGAGGTTTCCTGACGTTTTACCCCCTCAATGGCACTTTGGGCGGTCTGCACCGCCGCATCATAGCGCGGCATGGCCTCGCTGCTGGCCTGATAGAGATTCCAGTCCGTCGCGAGGTTTTCGCGCATGTCCCGGCGCGCTTGCTCGGCGAATTGCTGGTCTGCCACGTTGCGCTCCAGAGCCTCGCGCAAACTCGCTGAAAGCTGGCCTCCGGTGTAGAACGGCATCGAGAGACTGACCCCTGCAACCACGGATTCCTGCCGCTGCGTGTTGTTGTATGGCGACAGTGGACTACGCCCGAGCGTGGCGAATCCCTGCACTTGCGGCAACATTTCCGCGCGTGCAGCAGCCACGACGGACCGGGATCGCAGCTCTGCATAACGCGCCGCTGCGAACTGCGGGTTGTTCTCCTCAGCCTCATTATAAAGCGAATCCAGCGAAGGCACCGGTGCCAGGGGCGGTGGCGGCGCCAGAGTGTCCGGATAGGCCCCTACAAGGTTGCGGTATCGCGCAGCGCTGTTTTCAACCGTGGCACGGGCAACAATCACCCGGCCCGCCGCCAGTTCCAGCCGGTTTGCGGTCTGATCGACATCGGTCGCGGTGGAATCGCGCAACCGGTAACGAGACGCCGTGACGTCGCGCTGCTGAAGCAACAGATCGTAGTTCTCGACCGCAACCCCGTAAAGCTCAATGTCGCGCTGTAACGATACATATGCGTTAACCACGTCAAGGATGAGTTGCTGTGAAGCGGCGCGCAGTGTTTCACGCTGGATCAACTGATCCGCCCTCGCCGCATCCACCCCGGCCGCCAGCCTTCCGGACGTAAACAGCGGCTGCGAAAGTGACAGCTCCGCCGTGCTCGCAAATCCCTGATCATCGGAATCGAACAGCGTCCCACGCGTCCGGCTGGCCGTGAATGCATGGCTTGCACTGGCTGCGAGCGTCGGTCCGTAGGTAGCCTTGGCTCGCGTTACCGTTTCATCGGCTGCGCGCGCGAGAGCACGACTTCCCTGCAGCGACGGGTTGTTTTCATACGCCCGCGCCAGCGCATCGCCCAGCGTGTCAGCATGCGCGCCAGAATTCGGCACGGCAATGGCAGCAGCGACGCCAAATGAAAGAGAAGTCAACAGCTTCACTCATCTTCCCCTACTTTACCTCCATTTTGGAGATAAACCTCATCATATTGAACGCAATTGCGATGAAATATGTCTGGTTGTTTACACGTGAAGTTCGGTAATTGCAGTTCTAGAATGTTCCGTACAGGACGCAACGATGGAAATGCCCCTCATAATGAATGTATTTCTTGATGCAGATTGCACTATAAGGGGAAATGGCTGGAAAAGTGCGGGCACGGCGATCGGTCTGGGCTACGAACTCGGAACTCAGATTCAGCCTGCGATCAGGCAATCCGGATCGCAGCGATGATCTTTGCCGTCAGGCTTTCCTCGGAACTCAAGGCCGCCATCGCGCCGATCCAGCGGGTCCTGTGGCCGGTGGTCGCGATCAGCAGCGTCTACAACGTACTGCTCCTGTCCGGCTCGTTCTTCATGCTGCTCGTCTATGATGATGTGCTGCCCAGCCGCAGTGTACCGTCCCTGCTCAGCCTGCTGGCGATGGTGATGATCGCCTATGTCTTCCAGGCGATGCTGGATGTCGTGCGCGGGCGGATCATGGTTCACGTCGGTTCGCTGTTCATGCGCTCGGTAAGCGACCGGGTACTGGAAGTCGTCTCGCGCTATGAACTGACCCGGGGGCCGATCCCCAACGGCACGCAGATCATCCGCGACGTGGATACGGTCCGCAGCTATCTCTCGGGTCCGGGACCGCTCGCCATTGTCGATCTCCCGTGGATCCTGATCTACCTCCTGATCCTCAGCATATTCCACTGGAGTATCGGTCTTCTGGCGCTGGCAGGTGTGCTGGTGCTGGTTGTGCTCATGCTGCTCAACAACCGGATGACCGGGCCGCTGGCGCTCACGACGATGCGCACAGGCGCTCACCGCGCCAGCCTGGCGGACGCCACGCTGCGCAATGCCGAGACGATCAAGGCTCTCGGCATGGGTTCCGCTCGCCGCGTGGAATGGCATTCTGCGGAAACGGAATACCTGCGCGCCAATGACAGGTTTTCCTACATCGCCAGCACCCTCGGCGGCGTGACCAAGGCGTTCAGGATGTTCCTGCAATCGGCCACGCTGGCTCTTGGTGCCTATCTGGTGATCGAAGGCAACGCGACGGGCGGCGTTATCGTCGCCAGTTCGATCATGTCGGCCCGCGCCCTGGCGCCGGTCGAGCAGGTCATCGCCAACTGGAAGGGCCTGGTCACCAGTCGGCAAGCGCTGGGCCGACTGCGCGACATGCTGGAGGCCGTTCCCTACCGCGTGGAACCGATGGGCATCGACCTGCCGAAGCAGGACCTTGTGGTGCGGGGTCTGACCTCGGCACCGCCAGGTGAACGCACGGTGACGCTCGCCGATGTGAACTTCAAGCTGGAGGCCGGCGATGCGCTGGCGGTCGTGGGCCGGAGCGGATCGGGCAAGACTACACTCGCTCGGGTGCTCTGCGGAGTCTGGCCCGCACTGCGCGGAACGGTGCGGCTCGACGGCGCGACACTGGACCAGTGGTCAACCGAGCAGATCAGCCGGATCGTGGGCTATGTGCCGCAATCGATCGAGCTGTTTGAAGGCACCATCGCCCAGAATATTGCTCGGTTCCGCCCGGATGCTGATCGTGATGCCATTCTGGCCTCTGCCCAGGCGGCCGACTGTCACGACCTCATCGTCCGCCTTCCGGGCGGCTATGACTATGCCATCGGGCCGCAAGGCGGCGGACTGTCCGCAGGCCAGCAACAGAGAATCGCACTGGCACGCGCGCTTTACGGCAATCCGTTCCTCACCGTCCTCGACGAGCCAAACAGTAACCTCGACTACGAGGGCGAACTGGCGCTGGGCGTTGCGATCCGCAACGTGCGCGAACGCGGCGGCATCGTGATCGTGATCGCCCATCGCCCCAGCATCATCGCCCACGTCAGCCATATCATGGTCATGAATGCAGGACGGATGGAACGCTTCGAAACGCGTGAGGAATACCTGCACCGTATGCGCCCGCCCGCGTCCATCCCGGCGGCCAGTGGCAAATCCGAAGTTCAAAGCTCGGGAGATGACGCGCAGGATCGACCTTCAACGGCGGAGGCAGGCCAGTGAGCCAGGATATTCAGCGCCTCGAAACCGGCCCCGGTCAGTATCTGCAGCCGATCGACGCCGAGTTCACGGACATAGCGGAGAAGGGGCTGACGCGTCTGGTTCGTGTCGGGCTGTGGTCGATTGCGGTTCTTGTTTTCGGCATCGGTGGTTTGCTGGCTTTCCTGCCGATGGCGGGCGCAGTTATCGCTCCCGGCGAAGTGACGGTGGAAACACACGTCAAGGAACTCTCCCACCCCTTCGGCGGTGTCGCATCGGATATACTCGTCAAGGACGGCGAGCACGTGCACAAGGGACAGGTCCTCATCCGGCTGGACGACACGGTTTCCGGCGCAGCGGCCCAATACACCGGCCTCAGCCTCGACCAGCTTTTGGCTCGCTCCGCCCGGTTGCGGGCCATGCTGGGCGGCGCGTCGGCCATAGCGTTCCCGCAGGAACTGATGGCGCGCGCGAGCGATCCGATGGTGCGGATGGCAATGGAAGATGAGCGCAAGGCTCTCGTTTTCTCAAGGCAATTGCGTTCCGATCAGGTCCGCCAGCTACAGGCGAGGATCGCCCAGACGCGCGCTGAAATCTCCACTGCCGCATCGCGGGCAACTGCATACGGCCAGCAGGAACGCCTTGTTCAGCAGGAACTTGAGCAGACACGCGAGCTTTACGAAGGCCGCCTGACGACCCTGGATCGCCTGAATGCACTGGAGCGGGCTGCCGTCGGGGTTCAATCCGATCGTGCAGCCGCCCTCGCCAATGTCACCGAATCCGGCGCCCGCATCGGCGAACTGCAGGCGCAGATGGCCACGGTGATGAGCGGCTCGCGCAACGAAGCCGCAGTGGAACTCAGCCAGGTCGAGAGCATGATCGCCGACTTGCGGAAGCAAAGCGTTGCGGCCAGCGACCAGAGTGACCGGACCGCCATACGCGCGCCTCAGGACGGCATTGTCGACAAGTTGACGATCCGCACCATTGGCGCCGTTGTGCCTGCCGGCCAGAAGCTGCTCGAGATCGTGCCGGACAAGGATCGGCTGGTCATCAAGGTTCAGATACGCCCGACCGACATCGACCAGGTGGTGACCGGGCAACCCGCGCATTTGCGCTTTTCCGCGCTGAACCAGCGAACCACGCCGGAACTGCGCGGCAAAGTGGTTCAGGTGTCCGCCGACCGCATGACGGAACAGGCGACGGGTGCGACCTATTTCACAGCAATCATCGCACTGCCCGAATCGGAATTTCGCAAACTGAACAATGCCAGGCTTTCAGTTGGCATGCCGGTAGAGGCTTTCATCCAAACTGAACAAAGAACGATCCTTGAATACATAGTAAGGCCCATTTCGGACCAGTTGAGACGCGCACTTCTTGAGTAGCACCTATAGGTTGGCGTTGCGGCAACAGGACGGCGTCGACTGGGGGCAGGCGCGCTAACCATTTCTATTTCCAACACAACTGCGCGGCACAACGAGACCCGATTGAGACAAGGCGCAAGTGCCCGCTTCAATCGACTTTAGTTCGATCCGATGCATCGAAAACCAAGTTTCCAAACCCGAGGCAAGCCATCTGGCGCGCGGGCAACAGAAATTGAAACGGGGCTCAAGGCAACCACGATGAGGGCGATGATCAAATTGGCGATGTCATCCGGGGCCATGCTGGTTCCCGCCGTCGCATTCGCCCAGCAGGTCGGCGAAAGCACCTCCATCGTGATTGATCCTGCCTTGGCGCGCAGCGACGTAGCGGGCGCCCGGATCGAGCCGCAATTCGCCCCCAAGCCGATCATGATCGGCCCGATCTTTGCTGAAGCGAGTGTCTCGGTAACAGGTGGCTACGACAGCAACGTCTTCAACCGACCCGGCGGGGACGGGGCCGCTGTCGCGCTGATGCAACCGTCGCTCAGCCTGAGCAGCAAATTTGCGCAGCACGAGTTGACGCTTCGCGCCGACGGAGCGCTTCGGCGCTTCTCAAGATTCCAGACGGAGAACAGCGAAGAGTTCGAAATCCAGGGCAAGGGTCGCTTCGAGCTAGGGCGGGACGTCACGCTCGCAGCCAGGGCGGACTATGCGCAGCGGATCGAACCGCGAAGCAGTGCCGGCACACGCGTTGATGCGGCGGAACCCAGCAGCTATGACAGATTGTTCGGTGAGCTCGAAGCGCGCGTCGCGCTCGGCAAATTCCGTCTTGCTCCTTCAGCCCACTATCAGGAACTGAAATACAACCCGATCCGGCTTGCCCTTGGCGGCGTGGCCGCACAGGACTTTCGTGATGCCCGCTCGGTCGGCGGCGGCGTACGCATCGAGTACGATTTTTCCGGCCTCGTCTCGGGATTTGCAGAGGGGTCATATAGCCGGATCGAATCCCGGTCCGCCCCCGCCTTGCTCAGGCGCGATGCGCGCGACCGGTCGATCATGATGGGCATCCGCGGCGAACTGACGCCCGTCATCCACGCAGAACTCGCCATCGGTTATCAGTCGCGTCGCTATGATGCCAACCACCGCGACTTTGGCGGACTGACCTATCGTGCTGACGTCCAGTGGTTCGTCACGCCTCTCGTCACGCTTCAAGCCCGCGCAGGTCGGCGTTTCCGCAATGGGGGCAACCGGGACGTGGCAGGCATTCTCGTCGATTCCACAGAGATCGCGGCTTACTACGATCCGCTGCGGAACCTGCGGCTTTCGGCGCAGGCCACGGTAGAGCGCGATCGGTATCGCGACGTCACTACCAAAGCGTGGCGAACGTCCTTCCGCCTTCAGGCCCAGTACCGGATCAGGCCCACGCTTTCAGTGGGCAGCTACGCCCTCCTGCTGCGGCAGGACGTCAGCGGAGCTCCGCTCGTCAACTCATTCACTTCGCTGAGCGCCGGTATCGGCCTGACCTACACGCCCTGACACTGACGACCGAACAAGGGAGCATCGCGCTTGAACCTTCCCGCCATCTACGAGCCTCGCAGCAATGTTCCCCAGGTCATCGATGAAAGGCTCGCTGCCTATCACGAGACGGAAGAACAACTGACCGTGCGCTATCTGCTCGCGATGTTGCGGCGGCGGCGTGAGGTTTTGCTGCTGACATTGGCCATCTGCGTCATTCTGGCCGTGGTCTGGACAACGGCACTGCCGCGAACCTACCGCTCATCGGCCGATGTTGTCCTCATCACCAATCCGATGAGCATGATCCCAACGCCCGGAACGCCCGCCACGGAAGGCCGAACCACCAAAGCGGAAGAGGTCGAAACACAGGTTCAGCTGATTCAGTCGCGGGAGATGGCTGCGCAAGTGCTGGACAAGACCGGCATCCTCAAAGATTCCGGGTTCCAGGCTGACGTTGCGACGCCGCGTTCCGCCCTTGATAACGTCCTGTCGTCCATAGGCTTGGGATCACGCACGGTACCCGACGACCTCGACCCCACATCCCTCGGCTTCCGGGACAAGGCGATTTCGTACCTTGTGAACCGCCTCAGCGTGTCGCGCGTGGGGAATTCGTACAATCTGCGCATTGCCTACAGCGACGCCGATTCCGAACGCGCGGCCCTGATCGCCAGCACCTATGCCCGTCTGTTCACGACAGATGATGCGCGCGAGCGCGCCAAGACCAACGAAACTGCGGCAAGTGTCCTGAAAGTGCGGGTCGACGAACTCCGCCGGGCTGCCAACGAAGCATTCGCAAACGTCCAGTCATACCGCATTCGCAACGGCCTGCTGACGGGCGCAGCGACAAGCCTGACCGAACAGGAAATTTCCACGTACAATCAGCAGATCGCCTCAGCGCGCGCGGAAGCAGCCAAGGCTTCGGCAGAGCTTGGTACGGCGCGAGCGCAACTTCAGTCTGGCGGAGCCAACAATGTCGGCGAGGCTGCGACCATGCAGGTCGTTTCGGCCTTGCGGGCGCAGCGGGCGCAGCTCGTCATGCGGGAGCGCGACCTCTCGCAGCGCTATTTTGACGATAACGCGGACCTTTTGACCGTGCGTCAGCAGATCGCCGATGTGGACCGCCAGATTGCGGCGGAAGTAGGTCGTTCGATCAAGGCCCTGGAATCCGCATCACAAGCCGCGTCGGAACGGCTTTCATCGCTGCTTTCCAGCCGCAGCGGCACGCGGGCGCAATTGAGCGCGGATAACGGCGCTCTCGTCGGCCTGGCCGATCTGGAGAAGCGGGCACAGGCTGCGCAGACGCTCTACCAGTCGTATCTGGAGCGCTACAACGAGGTTGTGGCTGGCAGCGGCGCCGAGCAACCGACCGCTCGGCTGATATCCGCCGCGAGTGTTGCCTTGCTTCCCGTGTCGCCCAATCTTCCACTCAACCTTGCCCTGGGGCTGGTGGTCGGGCTGCTCCTCGGCGCGACGCTCGCGATTGTGTCCGAGCTGTCCTATCGCGGATTGACGACGCTTGACGACGTGGAAAACCGGCTGGGCATCCGCAGTCTTGGCTTTGTGCCAGCTTACCGTTCGGTAGACCCGCACGCCGGATCGCCCCTCGATACGGTGCGCGAACATCCCGACGGGGCTTTCTCCGAAACGCTGCGCAATGTCATCGTCTCCGTTCGCCAATCCACCGGTGGCCCCGCCAAGGTGATCGCTATTACCTCAGCAGTGCCTGGCGAAGGCAAATCCACCATCGCCGCTTGCATGGGCCGCGCGATGGCGATGGCGAACGAGCGCGTGGTGGTGATCGATTGCGACGTGATCCGCGGCCAGCTCAGCAAGCAGTTCGGGTTCGCCAGTGGGGAGCCTGGCCTTTACGAAGCGCTGCACTCCGAAACCGCCAAGGTCGCCCAGTATGAGGAAGCCGATTCCTCGATGCGGATCATCCCGATCACCAAGCCATTCGCCAAGGGGGAGCGGCTGACCGAACGCGGCCGCCTGCACCGCCTGATTGCGCGGCTGCGCGAAGAGTTTGACGTGATCATTCTCGATTGCCCGCCGATCCTGCCCATCGCGGAATCGCGTGAAATCGTTTCCATCGCCGATCACGTCGTACTGGTCGTCCAATGGCGCAAGACGATTGACCGCGTGGTAAAGGCCGCGATCCGGCAATTGCCGGTGCGCACCATCAAGGTGACGGGCGTGGTCCTCAACCAGGTCGACATGAAGAAGCAGGTCCGCTTCGGCGGCAGCGACATCCCCAGCTTTTACGAGCAGTACCGGGGGTATTACGCGTGACCGCAGGCGGTTTCCCCAAGCCTGCGCGCGTTGCGATCGTCCATTACTGGCTGGTCGCAATGCGGGGCGGGGAACGCGTGCTGGAACGCCTGCTTGATCTGTTTCCCGGCGCAGACGTGTTTACCCACGTCTACGACCCCGAGAAAGTGTCCGACAAGATCCGCGCCGCCAATGTGAAAGAGACATTCATTGGTCGCCTCCCCGGGGCGCGGAAGCACTATCAGAAATACCTGCCGCTGATGCCGATGGCGCTCGAAGAACTGGACCTGCGTGGGTACGATCTCGTCGTCAGCAGCGAATCCGGCCCCGCCAAAGGCGTCATCACTGCGCCGGACGCGCTCCACATCTGCTATTGCCATTCGCCCATGCGCTACCTGTGGGACCACTACCAGGACTACAAGGAATCCGCTGGCAGCCTCAGCCGCATCATGATGCCCACCCTGTTCAACCGGCTGCGGCAATGGGACATCAGTTCCGCGAGCCGCGTTGACGGCATCATTGCCAACAGCAGTTTCATCGCCCGCCGCATCCGCAAGGTCTGGCGCCGGGAAGCCGTGATCGTCCATCCGCCCGTCGCGGTGGACGAATTCCGCCCATCCGCAAACGTCAGCGACCGCTATGTGTGGGTCAGCCAGATGACGCCGTACAAGCGTGCGGACGTCGCCTTGGAAGCATTCAACCGCTCCGGCGTGCCCGCGCTGATGGTGGGCGATGGCGAGATGTTCAAGTTCGTGTCCGCCAACGCCGGCCCCAACGTGGAAGTCCGCAAGCGGCTGAGCTTTGCCGAACTCAAGGACGCATACGCCACCTGCAAGGCACTGGTTTTCACGCCAGAGGAAGACTTCGGCATCGTTCCGGTGGAGGCGAACGCCAGCGGCCGTCCCGTCATCGCCTATGGGCGCGGCGGTGTGACGGATTCGATCGTCGATGGGAAAACCGGGCTCTATTTCATGGAGCAGACCGTTGATGGTTTGCTCGGCGCGATGGAGCGCTTCGAAAAGTGGCTGCCGGAATTCCGACCGGAAGACGCCGTCGAGAATGCCGCCCGGTTTGCGCCGGACGTGTTCGACCGGGGCATCATGGCCGCCATCGACCATTACTACCGCGCCTCGCGACTGGTGGCGTGACCCCATGAAACAAGCCAATCGACCGAAAGGGACCGTTATGTCGTTTCGCACAATCTTGCTTGCCGGCCTTGTTGCAGGATGCGTTTCGCTGACCGGCTGCGCGACCACGGCCACCACCACCCTGCCCAGCGTGGATCTGGTCCAGTACAAGCTTACGCCCGGCGACCGGCTGAAGCTGGAGGTCTTCCGCGAGGAAAGCCTGTCTGGCGAATATGTGATCAACGATCAGGGCAAAGTGGGCCTGCCGATGGTGGGGGACATTCAGGCGGCCGGAAAGACGCTGTCGGAACTGCGCAGCGAACTGACGACGACCCTGGGCCAGGGCTATGTCCGCAACGCCAAGATCAATCTCGACATCGTATCCTATCGCCCCATCTTCATTCTCGGCGAAGTCGAGAAGCCGGGCGAATATGCCTATGCGGACAAGATGTCCGTCTTCGCGCTCGTCGCCAAGGCGGGCGGCTTTTCCTACCGCGCGAACGAGAAAGTCGTCTATATCCGCCATGCCAATGAGGCTACGGAAACAGCCTATGAACTGACCAGCGGCGCTTCGGTTCTACCCGGCGATACGGTACGCATTGGGCCGCGTTACTTCTGAAGCTTGTGCCAAGCGAGATCACCAACGGGACGCGGCCCGATCCAGACCGCGTCGTGCTGCTGCATGATTACAGCGAGGCCTTGGGCGGGGCATCGTATCTGGTTCAGGTTCTGATCGGACAGTTGCGCGCGCGCGGCATTCCGGTGACGTTCATCGCTGGAGACAGGGGGCACAACTTCCAGCGCAACGATGTGGAGTTCCTGCCGCTGGGAGGTTCAGACCTGCTCTCGCGGTCGCGACTGGATGCGCTTACGACCGGCTTGTATTTCGGCCATGCCCGCAGTCAGGTCGGCGACTGGATCGCCCGCAACGACACTCCGCGAACTGTTTATCACCTCCACGGCTGGTCCAAGATCCTGACGCCTGCCGTTTTCGCCGCGCTGCGCCGCGTGGCGCCCCGCCTGATCCTCCATGCGCACGACTATTTCAACTGCTGCCCCAATGGCGCCTTCTTCAACTATCGCACCGAGGAGGATTGCCCCCTCGTTCCGCTGTCTGCTGCTTGCCTGCGCAGCCAGTGCGACAAGGCCGGATATGGACAAAAGCTGTGGCGATCGGCACGCGAAGGATTGCGGCGAGGTTTGCAGGGCGGACTTGCCAACGCCAACCGCATGGTGCTGATCCATCCCGGCCAGGCAGACAACTTCCGGCTGGGTCAGTGGCCTGCCGCCAAGCTCTGTCCGGTTCGCAATCCGGTGACACCGCCTTGCACCGCCCGCGTTGCCGCAGAGGCCAACCGCAGCGTGCTGTTCATTGGCCGTATCTCCGCCGAAAAAGGCGCAGACCTTGCCGCCCGCGCTACCGCAAAAGCAGGACTGCCGATCACCTTCGTCGGCGATGGCGACCAGATGGAACAGATCCGGGCACTCAACCCGGATGCCACTTTCCTAGGCCGGCAAGACCGGGCCGGTGTAGCCCGCGCACTGGCCGAAGCCCGCATCGCCGTCATGCCCAGCCGGTGGTCCGAACCGTTCGGCCTTGTCGCACTGGAGGCGATTGGCTCGGGCGTGCCCGTTGTGGTCAGCAATCGCGCACTGATGGCGCATGAAATTGCGCAATGCGGTTTCGGCGTGGCTGCAGATACATCCGATATCGATGCATTCGCAGCTGCGTTGTCCCGCCTATCTGCCGACGATGCCCAGATGAAAACCATGTCAGAGGCGGGCCACGCCCGATATCTTGACCTTTGCAACACGGAAGAGAGCTGGACCGACGCGATCATGGGCCACTACCGCGACGTGATTGCATCGGCCCCGAAGGCATAGGCGCTTCCGCAAATGCTTGAACGCCCCTCAGACCATGTACATCGCCAGGCCACGTCGCAATCAGCGCGGGCCGATCCTGCCCTTCGATCTCGACCGAAACGCCAAGCGTTTCGCGGTAATGCCCGGGTCGCACCTCGACGATCTCACCAACCGTGAAATGACCGCGAACGCGATTCCCTGAATAGACCGGCGTCAGAAACCGCACTCTGTCGAGCCCGTAGTTCAGGGCTTTGGTCATCCCTCGAAAGCTCGTGAGCCCGGCATCCACGCGCATTGGCGCGAGCAGCGCCAGCGTCAGAAAACCGTGGGCAATCGTCCGGTCCATACCGGCCTCGCGCGCGGCGCTCTCATCAGTGTGCAGGAAGTTCCAGTCGCGCGTGACCTCCGCAAACCCGGAGATCATCCCCTCATCCACTGTCACCCAATCCGACACTGCCGGAACTCCGACCACCTGTGCCCTCCACGCCTCTACGGATTCGGCTACATGCTGGCCCATGCTGTCGATTCTCCTTCGGCTGACGGGTTCATCCTGCACCCGGGAGAACTGTCCACCAAGTCCGTCATGGGTAATTTGCTTTTGACCTGGCTTGCATTATATGGCCGCGATTAAACGCCCCGGCCCGCGCAGTCGCACCCGTGACTCCCTCGTGCCGGGGCTTGTCATTCTTGCTCAAGGACTATGCCCATGTCCCGTCGCCGCCAGATCTACGAAGGCAAGGCCAAGATCCTCTACGAGGGCCCCGAGCCGGGCACGCTGATCCAGTATTTCAAGGATGATGCGACCGCCTTCAACGCCCAGAAGAAGGGCACCATCCAGGGCAAGGGTGTCATCAACAACCGCATCAGCGAGTATGTTTTCCAGCGGCTCAACCACATCGGCGTGCCCAACCACTTCATCCGCCGCCTGAACATGCGCGAGCAGCTGGTGCGGCAGGTGGAGATCATCCCGATCGAGGTCGTGGTGCGCAACGTCGCTGCCGGTTCGATCTCCAAGCGCCTCGGCATCGAAGAGGGTGAGCCGCTGCCGCACACCCTGATCGAATACTACTACAAGGACGACGCGCTGGGCGATCCGCTGATCGCGGAAGAGCACATCGCCTGTTTCGGCTGGGCCAACAACGAGGAGATGCAGGACATCTCGTCGATGGCGATCCGGGTCAACGATTTCATGTGCGGCATGTTCGCTGCCATCAACATCCGCCTGATCGATTTCAAGCTGGAGTTCGGCCGCATCTGGGACGGGGATTACAGCCGCGTGATCCTGGCGGACGAGATCAGCCCGGACGGCTGCCGCCTGTGGGACATGACCACTGGCGAAAAGCTCGACAAGGACCGCTTCCGCCGCGATCTGGGCGGTGAGGAAGAAGCCTATCAGGAAGTCGCGCGCCGCCTTGGCCTGCTCGAAAACGAAAGCGGGCCGAGCGAAGTGTTTGACTTGTCCAAGCACCGGAAGCTGCGGGGCAAGTAACTTGCGCAGCAGGTGGGCAAGGCTGCGAGCGGGGCTGCTGGGCGCGGCGCTGCTGGCGAGCCTTTCCGCCTGCGCCGCGCACCAGACGGGGCTGGCCGCCGCCCCCCGCCCCGATGACACAACCTGGGCGTTCGATGGCAGCGATCTGCCGCTCGATCCCGGCTACCGCTTTGGCCGCCTGCCCAACGGGATGCGCTACATCGTGCGCGCCAACGCCAATCCCAAGGGCACCGCACTGGTGCGGCTGGATTTCGATGTCGGCTCGCTCGACGAAGCCGACAGCGAACAGGGCTTTGCCCACTTCGTCGAGCACATGGCCTTCAACGGCAGCACCAAGGTGCCGGAAGGCGAGATGATCAAGTTGCTGGAGCGCAAGGGGCTGGCCTTCGGGGCAGACACCAATGCCTCCACCAGTTTCGACCGCACCGTCTACAAGCTGGACCTGCCCGAAACCACGCCGGACCTGATCGACACCGCGCTGATGCTGATGCGCGAGACAGCCAGCGAACTGACCATCTCGCAAGGCGCGGTCGATCGCGAACGGGGCGTGGTGCTTTCGGAAATGCGCGACCGCAACAGCTACGGCCTGCGCGACGCCATCGACAGCACCCGGTTCTTCTACCCCGGCGCGCGCTATGGCGACCGCTTCCCCATCGGCACGGCAGAAGCGATCCAGAGCGCCACTGCCGAAAGCTTGCGGGTGTTCTATACCCGCGAATACGTGCCTGCCCATGCGACGCTGGTCGTCGTCGGCGATTTCGATGCCGACAGGATCGAGGCCGCGATCCGCGCCCGGTTCCAAAGCTGGCAATCCGCACCGAGCGACCCCCAGCCCGATGCCGGGCCAGTCAACCCGAAGGACAAGGCCCGCACCGCCGTCTATCTCGATCCCGCGCTGTCGGAACGGGTGACGGTGATGCGCCACGGTCCCTGGCGCTACGAGCCGGACAGTGTGGCGACGCGGCAGCAGAACCTGCTCCGCATGGTCGGCTACAACATCGTCAACCGCCGCCTGCAGCGCGTGTCACGGCAGGAAGACCC
>Ga0065707_10001301_pt1 | contig 14061 bp, 13 predicted proteins | sample SwiRhicommuniRL3_FD_59094 | JGI IMG/M metagenome (GOLD analysis project Ga0065707, IMG submission 59094) | Switchgrass rhizosphere bacterial communities from Rose Lake, Michigan, USA - RL3 v2 (version 2) | ecosystem: Host-associated > Plants > Roots > Rhizosphere > Soil | place: East Lansing...
GATCACCTGTGAAAGATGGACCGGATGAATACGTTCGACCGCTTTGAGTTCGACGATGACGCAGTCGTCAACCAGCAGGTCCAGGCGCAGTTGAGCCACAAGCGGAGTGCCTTTGTATTTCAACTTTACCCACTGTTCGCCGACCACTTGCAACGCTGCTGCCCGCAGCTCAACTAGGAGACATTCACGATAGACCGACTCGAGCAAGCCTGCCCCGAGCGTCTTGTGCACCTCGATTCCACAGCCAATGATTTGCTCGGTCAGTTGGTCGATCTGCGTGTCGGTCATCCTGGTGGTCCCAGCAGATCTCGGGCCATCCTGATACGAGTTGTTTTGTTGTGATGCTGTGAGATGGCTGCAAAAAGTGCGATGTGTGGGGACTAACCCGTTTCACTTCCTGCGACAACGCCGGCCTTACTACGGTCTAGACAACAGGTTCTCCTAGTCTCCTAATCTCCTGTTTAAGGGTTTTCCGTGGTGGTCAGTGATCGTTACTTCGCATCCCCAATCCATCCCTTGAGCGGCTTCGCGAAGACGAGCAGGACCAGTCCGGCCGCGGCCGAGAACATCGTCACGGCGCCGAAGAGTTGCGGCATCGGTAGCGATTCGATGAGGCCGGCGACACGCCCGGCGACGAGATTGCCGAGCGCGGCACCCATGAACCAGATGCCCATCATCTGGCCCACGTAGCGCGCCGGCGAGAGCTTCGTGATGCTGCTCAGCCCGATCGGGCTCAGACAGAGCTCGCCGATGGTGTGGAGGAAGTACGTGGCCACGAGCCAGCTCGGGCTCACCGGATTCTCGAGCGTCGCGTTGGTAGAACCCCACGCCAGCACGGAGAACCCGACACCCAGGAACACCAGCCCCATGCCCATCTTGGTGGGAATCGACGGATTGCGCGATCCCATCCAGAGCCAGAGCGCGCTGAACATCGGCGCGAGCAAAATGATGAACAGGCCGTTCACCGACTGCAGCCAGCTCGCCGGCATTTCCCATCCGCCAAACACCCGATCGGTCAGGCGGTCGGCAAACAGGTTCATCGACGAGCCCGCCTGCTCGAAGCCCGACCAGAAACATGCGGCGGCCAGGAAGCACACGGCGATGACGCCGATGCGCTTCTTTTCCGCGGTCGACAGTCCACCCATCGTCACGACGTAGAGCAAGTACGCCGCCGCAAGCGACACGATGAAGATGCCCGCCCAGTCGACGAAGGTGATGAGCGTCAGGCGGACCGCGCCGATGGACTGCAGCCCCCAGAGGATTAACCCGAGACCGACAAGCGCTTCCGTCGCGCGTACGAGCGATCGGCTGGCCGCGCTTCGGGCCGCCGGCGACTTCGATTCCGGCCGCAGCTCGCCCGCCGTACCGAGATGCCGGCCGCCGAGCGAGTACTGAATCAGCCCGAGCACCATGCCGACACCGGCGGCGCCGAAGCCGAGGTGCCAGTCGATGACCTCGCCGAGATAGCCGCACACCAGCGGGCCCATCATGCCGCCGATGTTGATGCCCATGTAATAGATCGAGAATCCGGCGTCGCGGCGCGCACCGCCTTCGGGATACAAGTCGCCGACCATCGCGCTCACGTTCGGCTTCAGCAGGCCGGTACCGACGACGATGAGCGAGAGCCCCAGGTAGAACGCGAGGATGTTGGGAATCGCGAGCGTGAAGTGACCGGCGGCGATGACGACGCCGCCCCAGAATACCGACCGTCGAAGACCGAGCAGCCGATCCGCAATCCAGCCGCCGGGCAGCGCGACGACATACACCGCCGCGGTGTACAGCCCGTAAATCGCGGTCGCGGTCACATCGTCGAGGCCCATGCCACCGGTGCTCACCTGGTTGGTCATGAACAGCACGAGAATGGCGCGCATCCCGTAGTAGCTGAAGCGCTCCCACATCTCGGTGAAGAAGAGCGTCGCGAGACCGCGGGGATGGCCGAACCAGCGCGCGTCAGTCATCGTAGCGATCGATCAAGATGGGTTGCGCACCCGTCCACAGCGCCAATCGGCCGAGGTCGGTCAGATGCTCGGCACCGGCGACCACGGTCAGGAAGTGGTTGCCGGCCAGCAGGCCTGCCTTGCTGCCGAACTGCGTGCGCCCGTATGGAATGAGAATTTCCGTTTCACTGACGCCGCCCGGATACAGAAGAATCTCTCCCGGCAGCGGATACGTCGTCGCGTTCTCAGGCGGCACACCCACCGCCAGGTTGCCGAGCGGCACCCACATGGATTCGCCGCTCCACCGCACGTGCAGCAGGTTTTCCTTGAACGGCAGCATCGCGAGAAAGGCCGCGCACGTCAGCGGCGCCTTCTCGGTTTCGAGCCTGCCCTTGAGTGTGTGGGGCCCGGCCTTGATCAGCAAGTCAGACATGATGTTGTCGATCGGTAGCGCAGGGCTTTAGCCCTGCCGCGGGCGAACGAACGCGCCTTTGGTCTCAGCCACAATCTTGCCGTCGAGAAAAATCGTCTCACCACGGCGGATCGTCCGGACGACCACACCGTTGAACTCAAAGCCGATATAGGGGCTTATTTTATGGCGCTGGAGCAGGTGCGCCGCTTCCAGCGTATACGAATGCGCCGGGTCGACGAGCAGGAGATCGGCGTCGTTTCCCGGCGTCAGCGCACCTTTTGACGGGATTCGGAAGCGTTGCGCGGGATTGGCCGCCACGAGACCGGCGATCTGCTCGAACCGGAGACGCCGGCCGTCGAGCCCTCGCTCGAAGAGCACCGCAAGCGTCGACTGCACGCCCGCCACGCCGCCCCACGACGTCCGGAAGTCTCCGGGCTTCTTCAACGACGGTTCCGACGGCGAATGATCCGAGGCAATCAGGTCGACGAGCCCGTCGACGACATGCCCCCACAGCTCCGCCTGGTCGTCGGGATCGCGCAGCGGCGGCGCGCATTTCGCGGCGACGCCGATCGTCTCGAGATCTTCCTCGGTGAAGAACAAGTAGTGTGGGCAGGTCTCGACCGACACATCGACACCCCGCGCGCGTGCCTCTCTCGCCTTCATCACACCACTGCCCGTACTCACATGGACGATATGAAGCCGCGCGCCGGCTTCTCCGGCGATGTCGGTCGCGCGCGCGATGGCTTCCAGCTCGGCCGCAACGGGACGTGAATCGAGAAAGTCGCGCGCCGTCGATCCCGTCATCGCGGCCGCGAGCGCGCTCGTCATTTCCTGGCTCTCCGCGTGAACGGCGACCGGCAGATCGAGCCGCGCGGCTTCGCGCATGCCGTCGCGCAACGTCCGGTCGTCCGCGCGCGGAAACTCCGGCAGGCCCGAATCGCACATGAACGCCTTAAAACCCACGACGCCGCGCTCAGCCATCGGCGCCATGTGCTCGACGGATCCCGGGATGAGACCGCCCCACAGACCAAAATCGGCAACCGAAGACGCCTCCAGCGCCTGGCGCTTGCGATCGACCTCTGCGGCGCTCACCGTGCACGGAGTCGAGTTCAGCGGCATATCGAAGAACAGCGTGCCGCCACCGGCCGCGAGGGCGTGGCTTCCGGTTTCAGCGCCCTCCCAGACGGTCCGTCCAGGTTCGTTGAAGTGCAGGTGCACGTCGATCAAACCCGGAAAAATATGAAGACCCCGTGCGTCGATCTCATGGCCGGCGCCCGGCAGCTCTTCGGCGATCTCCACGATGCGGCCATCGGAAATCCGCAGGTCTGCCCTGATGCGGCGATCGGGATAGACGACCGTACCGCCGCGGACGACCGCGTCAGCCACGCTGGCGGCTCGCAAGCTCGTCGAGAAACATCATGCCGGCCTCGAGTGCGGCGGCCACATCGACTTCGCGGACATTTTCAGCGGGGTTATGGCTGATGCCTCCCTCGCATCGCAGGAACAACATGCCGACCGGCATCCTGGCGGCGAGAATCATCGCATCGTGGCCGGCGCCGCTCGACATGCGGTGCGCCGGTGCGCCGGTCCGCTCGAGCGCGCGATCGAGCAGGGCCGCGATCGACGCGTCCATGGCGACCGCGGCCTGATCCAGGCCCGGCGCGCACGTCATCGTCAGGCCTCTCCGCGTCGCAATTTCCTCGGCCGCGCGCGTCAGCCGTTCGGCCGCGGCTTTGCGCATCCCGTCGGCCGGATGTCTGACGTCGAGCGACAGCACCGCGCGCTCCGGCACGACGTTTCCTGCGCCAGGCTCGACGGCGATCTTGCCGACGGTGGCCGCGAGGCCAGGCGTCGCCAGCGCCTCGCGCTCAACTTCGCCGATCCACGCTGCGGCGCACGCCAGGGCGTCTTTGCGCATCTTCATCGGTGTCGTGCCCGCGTGGGCGGCCGAGCCCACGAACGTGAGCTCAGCTCTTGTCTGTCCGGAAATCACGTCGACGACGGCAAGGGGGAGGTTGAGGTTTTCCAGAACGGGCCCTTGCTCGATGTGAAACTCCAGGTAGCCGAGCGCGTTTTGNGGCACCTGCGCATCGGCGATGCGCTTCGGCTCGAGACCGAAGTTGCGGANGGCATCGCGCACNCTCTTGCCCGCCTGATCGACGCGATCGAGCANNGCGATGTCGAACGTGCCGGCCATCGCGCGGCTGCCGAGAAACGGCACGGCGAACCGAACGCCTTCTTCGTCTGAAAACCCGACGACCTCGATCGCAAACGGCAGGCGTTTCTCTCCGACGCGCTCGACGAGCGCAATCGCGAGCACGACACCCAGCACGCCGTCAAAAGCACCGGCATTCGGGACGGTGTCGAGATGCGAGCCGATGTAGAAGCGCGGTGCACCGGGCACCATCCCTTCTTTCGTGCCTCTGATGTTGCCGATCGCGTCGACGCGCACCGACATGCCGGCCCGTGCCATCCATGCGGCCAGGGCCGTGTGCACGTCGCGCATCGATTTCGAGAGAAACGTCCTCGTCGTGGCGTTGCGATCGTCAGACAGCTTCGCGAGCTGCCGGCACCAGCGAATCACCTCGCTGGCCGCTGTCATGACCCACGGTACGTGCTGTAACCATAGGGCGAGACGAGCAGCGGCACGTGATAGTTGCCGGCGGAACTGGCAATGCCGATCCTGATGACGATGACGCCCATGAACGGCGGGTCGGTCAGCGCGATGCCGAGGCGATGAAAGTAGTCCGCCGCGTGGAACGAGAGCTCGTAAATGCCCGTCTCGAGCTGATCGCTGGAAATGAGCGGCTGATCGGTCCGGCCGTCGGCATTCGTGGTCACCGCCGCGATGAGCCGGCGTTCGGCGCCCTTCACGAAGTGAAGCTCGACGGCGATGCCGTGCGCCGGAGTACCGCGTGTGATGTCGAGAACGTGTGTCGAGATGCGCGCCATGTATTCGTTTACCGTTTACCGTTTACCGTTCGCCGTCTACCGTTTACGGTTTACGGTCTACCGTTCATCGTTGCCGTCGAACACGGTGGACGGTGAACGGCAAACGGTGAACGGTTAACAGACTAGCTCTGTCGCCTTAGCGTCAGTCCGAGGCACCCATAGGGTGGCCTGGCGTCCGTGTAGACGCCCAGTTCCTCGCCACGCTCCGCAATCGTATCCCAAGTGCGGTTGTTCGCCTCGAGGTGCACCTCGGCAATCGCGGGAATCTCGCCGAGCATTTTTGTGCCGATCTGGTAGATGACCTGCTGAATGCTGCCCGACTCGAACGACGCGAAGACGTCGTGGACGATCTGCCGCGCGCGGGCCACGACCGTGCCCGCGCTGAACGCCGCGTCAGGGCTGACGTAGCTCCACTCGAGGTCGAGCCACATGTGCAGGGGCCGGTTGTGGAGATCAGGCAGGGTCGTGTACTCGTCGCGTACGAATCCGCGGAAGGCGCTGCCGCCCAGGCGCAGCAGCTTGAAGCCGCGCACGCCGGACACCGCCTCGGCGATGCCCGTGCGCGTCAGCTCGAGACGCGCGGTGGAATGGTCGGGACCCGTCGGCCGAAACGCCACGCTCGTCCCCAGAGGCGCATAGGGAATCTCCGATGCCGAGATCTGCAGCCCTTCGACCTGGGCGTACTTGGCCAGGAACTTCTCTCCCAGAAACCGGCAGTACTCCTCCAAATCGTTCCCGCCAAAATTCATCGTCTCGCGCTGGATGAAGTTCTTCATCGAATCCGTGGCGACGAGGCCGCTGTTGTCGCCCTCGGTGTAGGTCTTCCAGAAGGTGTCGCCATAGACGAGCAGAAGCACGCTGGCGCCAAAGACGGGACTTCGACCTTCGCGCATGCGGCCGTCCCGGTTGAGACGATAGGCGATGACATCGCCTTTGCCGTAGTAGTGGCGTTTTGGACCTGATGCGAAGGTGTTCAAACTCGCTCCTGGCAGGGCTAAAGCCCTGCGCCACCGGTGGTGAGAATGCTCGTGGCTGAATCGTAACGGTGGCACAGCCCTTCAGGGCTGTCTCACCACTTCTTCCAAACGGAACCGGGCGATGCGATAGACCTGGCGCAGCGCTTCCTTGTGTTCGGCATCGCGTGCCGACGTCAGCCGCCGCTCGAGCGCATTCAGCACATCCTGCTTCGTGCCGCCCTTGACGGCATACAGAAACGGAAACCCGAACTTTTCACGGTACGCCTTGTTCAGCGCCTGAAGCCGATCCACATCATCGCGCGCCAGGGTATCGAGGCCCACTCCTGCCTGTTCGCGCTTCGACGCCTCGGTCATGCCGACACGAGCACCGAGATCCGGGTGGGCGCGCAAAAGATCGAGCTGCTCCGCCATCGTGGCACCCGCGACCGTCGACATCATCGCATCGTGCAACGCATCGAGCGACGCGAACGGCCGCAGGTCCCAGGCCCGTTCGGCCACCCAGGGCGAGCCTTCGTAGACCCAGCCGACCGCCTGGAGAAAGCCGGCACGATCGGTCCGGTTGAGATCGTCTATCGTCGATCGTCGATCGTCCATCGTTCGTCGTCCATGGTCGTCAGCCCCCAACCGTCAATCGTCAATCGCCATTCGAAAATACAATATCCCCTTCCACGCGCACTTCGCGCACGCTTTCGGCGCCGGCCAGCGTAAACAGCGAAGCGAGCGCCTGCGGCACGCCCTCGGCACGCCGGACGACGCCTTCGAGCACGCTGCCCTCGGGCGGACGCACGTATACGAAGTCGGCGGCCTTCCCCGGACGAAAATCGCCGACGTCTGCCTCCATGCCCAGGGCTTCGGCCCCGGCGCGCGTCGCCATGTAGAGCAGCCGCGGCGCGTCGAGGGCGATGGGATCGGGAGCAAGCCGCTGCATCAGATACGCGTGCAGCCCCTCTTTCAGCATTCCGAACCCCATCCCGCCGCCGACGTCGGTGCCCAGGGCGCAGGTGACGCCGGCATCCACGTGCCGCTTCAGCGGAAAGACACCGCTGCCGAGCGATGCGTTGCTGCACGGGCAGTGGGCGACGGCCGTGCCCACCGACGCAAGGCGGGTCAGTTCGGATGCGGTGGGGTGAACGTTGTGAGCCATCACGGATCGGTTTCCACTGAGCCCGTAGCGTTCGTAGATGGCGAGATAATCGGACGCCCACGGAAACAGGCGCCTCAGCTCGGCGATTTCACTCAAGTTCTCGTTGATGTGGGTCTGGAGCCGCACATCGGAATGCTCGGCCATCAACTGCTGGCAGACCTCGAGCATCGATTCGCTCGTCGAGTACGCGAAGCGCGGCGTCACTGCGTACCGGAGACGGCCGCGGCCATGATACCGCTCGATGAGCTGTCTGCTGTCCTGGTGGGCTCGCTCCGGCGTCACGTGGAGCTCCGGTCGCAACAGGCGATCGGACACCACGAGCCCGGACACGATGCGCAATCCCGACGCATGGGCGGCCTCGAAGAGCTCCGCGGTGGCATCGGCGAAATGCGCACCGAACACGAGCGCCGTGGTGGTGCCGTGCGAGGCGAGGCCGCGCAGGAAGAGCCGGGCGGTCTCCGCGGCATAGCCCGTGTCGGCCATCCTGGCTTCTTCAGGCAGTGCAACCGCGTCGAGCCAGTCGAGCAGGGTACGCCCCATCGCACCGATGATGCGCACCTGTGGAAAATGCACGTGCGCGTCGATGAATCCCGGCAGAATGAACCCGCCCCGCCAGTCCACTGTGACGGCATCAGGATGCGCGTCCTGCACGGTCGTGTAGTTGTCGCACCGGAAGATACGGCCGTCGCGAACCAGAAGGCCGCCATCCTCGAAGCAGATGAGCGATTGCGGATCCCCCGTCTCGAATGAAAAAGGATTCACCGGCGTGTGGACAATCGTCGCGCGGAAGAGCTCGGCCTGAGTGCGGACCGGTGTCATCGCCCGGTCGTGTATTCGGACGCGCGCACCTGACGGACGGCAAAGAACACGCGCTCGGGAGTGGCCGGACTGTCGAAGGTAATGGCGCGCCCGTGCCCGAAGGCGGCAATCGCATCGCGGATGGCCTCGCGCACCGAAAATGCGAGCATCAACGGTGGCTCGCCCACCGCCTTGCTGCCCATCACGACGCCGGGCTGCGTGGCACGCTCGAGCAGGGTGACGTTGAAGACGTCGGGCACTTCCGACCATGACGGCAGCTTGTAGGTGGACGCGCCCGCCGTGCTCACCCGTCCACGCTCGTCCCACAGCAGTTCCTCGATGGTGAGCCATCCGACGCCCTGCAGGAAGCCGCCTTCGATCTGCCCGCGATCGACGATGGGCGAGAGCGAATCGCCCGTGTCGTGGAGAATATCGGTCCTGATCAAACGGCACTGTCCTGTGAAACCGTCGAGCTCGACCTCGGACACCGCCGCGCCGTACGCAAAGTAGTAGAACGGGTTGCCTCGCGACGTGGCGAAGTCGAAGTGGATATCGGGCGTCCGGTAAAACCCTTCCGCGAACAACGACACACGCTGCTTGTACGCAGTCTCGCAGAGCGCACCGAACTCGACACCCTTTCCCCGCGCCGACGCGTGACCGTCCTCGAACCGCACGTCGGGGGGATCGCAGTCGAGAATGGCGGCTGCCACCACGGCAAGCCTGGTCTGGATCTGCACGCACGCATCCTCAACCGCGGCGCCGTTCAGGTCGCTGCCCGACGAAGCCGCGGTCGCCGACGTGTTTGGCACCTTGTCGGTGCGCGTCGACATGACGCGAACCCGCGACACGGGCAAGCCGAAGCTCTCGGCCGCAACCTGCTGGATCTTCGTGAAAAGGCCCTGCCCCATCTCGGTGCCGCCGTGATTCACCTGTACCGTGCCGTCGCGATACACGAGAACGACCGCACCAGCCTGGTTGAAGAACGTGGCCGTGAACGAGATGCCGAACTTCACGGGAGTGATGGCAAGGCCGCGCTTGAAGTGACGATTGTGGGCGTTCGACGCGGCAATGTCGCGTCGCCGCCTGTCGAAATCGCTCGACGCCTTCAAGGTATTCCAGATTTCTTCGATACGGCCCGCGTCGCCGACGCGTTCGCCGTAGTGCGTGTGGTCTCCCTCCCGATAGAAGTTGCGCTGCCGGACGACGTCGGCGGGAAGGTTCACGGCTTGCGCCGCCAGTGCGAGCACCTCTTCGACGACCAGCATGCCCTGCGGCCCGCCAAATCCCCGAAACGCGGTCTGCGACGTTTTATGGGTCCGGCAGACGCGGCCGGTCACCTCGACAGCTGGCAGCTTGTAGGTGTTGTCGACGTGAAACATCGACCGCCACATCACAGGCTCCGACAGGTCGAGGCTCCAGCCTCCGTCGGAGTAGAGCTCGATGCGAATGGCGTTGAGCCGGCCGTCAGGCTCGAAGCCGGCCGCGTAGCGCGCGAGGTAGGGATGGCGCTTCCCCGTGATCGCCATATCGAGCTCGCGAGTCAGCCTGACGCGGACGGGGCGCTTCGTCTTCCAGGCACCCAGTGCGGCAATGGCGGCGTACGGATTCGCCTGCACTTCCTTGCCGCCGAATGCACCGCCCATGCGCAGGCACTCCACCGTCACCTGGTTGCGGCGCACACCGAGGACCCGCGCCACGATCTCCTGCGTCTCCGACGGATGCTGCGTCGACGAGTGCACGGCCATGCACCCCGATTCGTCCAGCCACGCGATCGCGGCCTGTGTCTCGAGATAGAAGTGTTCCTGGCCGCCGATCCTCAACTCTCCCTTGACGCGAACCGGGCTCCGCTCGAGATCCCTTATGTCGCCATCGACGATGCGAAGCTGGTCGGTGAGAAAGCTGTTGGACTCGATGGCCTGTTCGATCGTCAGGATGGCCGGGAGCGGCGCGTACGCCGCCTCGACGCGTGCGGCACCACGACGGGCCGCTTCGAGCGATTCGGCCAGCACCCAGGCCACCGGCTGGTGGTAGAAGAGCACCTCGATTGGAAACAGCGGCTCGTCGTGGCGATTCGCACCGCTGTCGCCTTCACCCGGCACATCGGCCTGCGTGAGGGTCGTCACGACGCCGGGCTCGGCCAGCGCCGGCAGCACATCGAGCTGCGTGATATGAGCGTGTGCGTGCGGCGCGCACACCGGCCACGCATGGAGGAGGATCGCGAATCGGCCGCAAAGGTCGTCCACATAGAGCGCTTCGCCGGTCACGTGCGCGCCGGCGCTTTCGTGCGGCATCGGCCGTCCCGCCACCTTCACAGCGCGTGCTCCCACTGGTATTTCTCGACCAGGCTCTTCGACACTTCGAGCCGATATTCCCTGGAACCGCGGTGGTCGCTCATCGGCTGCAGCGTGCGATCGAGAATGCTCTGCACCCGCTCGACGGCCGCATCGTTCCAGACCTGACCCGTGATGGCTGCTTCCGCCTCGGCGATCCTGACGGGAGTCGCAGCGACACCGCCGAATGCAAACCGCGACCGCCGCACTTTTCCCTGGCCATCAACGTCGAGGGACATGGCCGCCGCCACCGTGCTGATATCGTCGAGCCTGCGCTTGGCGACCTTGTAAAAGCGCACGAACTGCGGCAGCGGTTTCGGAATGTCGATGGCCGTGATGATCTCACCCGCCGCCATCGCGGTTTTCCGGTACGCGGTGAAGAATGAGGACAGCGGAATCGTCCGGCGGGCATCAGCGCCGGCGAGATGCACCACGGCGTCGAGTGCCATCAGCAGCGGCGCCGCATCGCCGATGGGAGAAGCCGTCGCAAGATTGCCGCCGAGTGTCGCGCGGTTGCGAATCAGTGGCGACGCGAAGAGCGTGAGCCACTCGTGAAACACGGCCGGCGCATCGGCCCAGCGGCGGCCTATTTCATTGAGCGGCAGCGCCGATCCGATTCTCACGCGCTCGTCGTCACTGGAAAACTCGCGCAGCTCGTCGATGGCCTCGAGGCTGATGACGAGCGGCCAGCGGCGCGAAAAGAGATTCGCTTCCACGGCGAGATCGGTCGCGCCGGCCACGAGCCTGGCGTCGGGAGACGTGCGAAGCAGCGACACGCACGCGTCCACGCTGGTCGGCCGCAGGAAACCAGCGGTCGACACCTCGTCGAGTGGCGGGGCCGGGCGGCTCAGGCGCTCGCGAAAGGTGTCATCCGGCGCCGGACCCAGCGCGTGGGCGGCGTCGCGAATAGGACGGTACCCCGTGCACCGGCATAAATTCCCGGCGAGCGCCATCGTGTCGCACGGTCCGGTTCGATCGCGCCGGTACTGTTCCGCGAAAAGGCTGACGACAAACCCGGGGGTGCAGTACCCACATTGCGATCCACCGGCAGCGGCCATCTCGCGCTGGGCATCGTGGAGCTCTCCACCGGCGACCAGCGATTCGACCGTGTAGATTTCCCGGCCCGCCGCCATCGGCAGGAACATCAGGCAGCTGTTGACGACGCGATACGCCGATCCCGCGCCGTCCGATTCCACCAGTGCGACGGCGCATGCGCCGCATTCACCCTCGGCACATCCTTCTTTCGATCCGGTGAGTCCGCGCGAGCGGATGAAGTCGAGGAGCGTCATCTGCGGGGCAGGATAGTCGACGCGCATGCGCGTACCGTTCAGGAGGAACTCGATGCCGGCCACTGGCACTAGCATACGCCCGGACCTGAATTTTAGAGGGTTCGTGCGCGAAGGTATGCGATCTAACGCTCGGCGAGCTCTTTGGATGTGTGGACTGCCTGCCCGTCGACCATCTTGTAGTCGTAGGTCATCAGGAATGTCGATATTCCGTAAATGCGCACGTCGGCCGTCGACTCGATCGCGACGGGCATCACGGTGCCGCCCACCGGGGCGTAGCTGCTCGCCACGTCGACCCACCGGATCCAGAACGACGGCGATTTCGAAAGCCGCCCTTCCACCCGAACGAGGTCTCCTGATTTCACGGTGAGCAATGCCGACCCGAGTACGAGGCGTGGGTCTTGACGCCGCGGCGTCAGCCGCAACCGGAGCATGTCGGTGCTGTCGTGGCCACCTAGATCGAACGAGTAGTTGGAGCGCGACAGGTTGCCTTTATGCCACTCGCCGGCGGCGCTGTTCTCTTTTTCGACGTCCAGGACGCGCTTCAACACGCGTCGCGCGATACGCTCAGATCCGCCCTGCGCGACGATCGCATATTTGAACCCCGCGACCGGATCGTATTCAGTGGTCGCTTCCATCCACGCCGATTCCTTCAGCTTCGCGCTCGACGCCTCGAGCCTGCGCCGCGCGTGGTAGGCCACCGGGGGCTTCTCGATCTCGGACAGGAAACGCTCGACCGCTTCGTGATCGGACCCCGGCGCAGGCAGCGCCGGGCCAGGCGCACCGGCGAGCCCTTGCGCGGACAAGCCGATCAGGAATGTAAATACGCCGTAAACCGCCGTAACCCGGTTCATGCGGCCGATTACACAGCAACTAATGTGCCCTTTCCGGCGGACCGCAGGCCGCCGGTACGGTAGAACGCAAACGGAANAATCCGTTACTGGANGACTAAACGTTGTATCAGGACCCGACGAACTGCGTGGTGTGGGCTAATGCAGGCGCCCAATCGGGCCCAGGTCGAGATTCAGATCCTTCGGATCGAGCTTGAACCGCTTGGCAATGAGGACAATCGTCTGCTCGAGCTTCATCAGCGCTTTCCCCACGTTCTCGAGCTCATCGGGCGTCAGGGTTTGTTCCTCGAGCCGCCGGATGGCCTGCCGTTCCATCAGCTTGCGGATGAACTCGATGAGGCTGAGCACCAGCTGTACGACCGAGCGCTGCACGTCTTCGGGATCGGGATTCCAACGCATGGGTTGGGTGCGGGATGGGCGTTGGGTGCGAGGGGTGCGTTGGGTGCGGGAGGTGCGTCGGGGGCGAGAGGTGCGCTGGGTGCGAGCGGTGCGTCGGGGGCGCGGGCGACGACGGGCGCGCAAAATTTTCCCGGGTGTCTTCTTTTTCACGCGCCCTGACGCTTGGCTTTGACGGCCGCTCCGGCCGGCGCGCCGATGACTTTCTTGATCTCTTTGATGAGGTCGTGCGGCAGGCACGGCTTGGTGATGACGACATCACATCCGGCGCTTTTCGCGCTTTCCGAATGGCCCGCCATGGCATGACCGGTCAGCGCCACGACGGGGATGCCCTTGGTCGACGCGTCGGCCTTGAGGCGGCGCGTGGCTTCCCAACCATCGACGACGGGCATCGACAAGTCCATCAGAATGAGATCGGGCTTCAGGCGCTTGGCCTTGTCGATCGCCTCGACGCCGTTCTGCGCCTCGGCCACTCTGAACCCGCAGAATTTGAGATACTCGCCGTACATCTCGCGGGCGTCGGCAAAATCGTCGACGACCAGCACGAGCGGCTCGTTCTTGTTTTTTGTCACCATCACATCGCTTTCTTCGTCATCACCCTTCGTGTCTTCGTGGTCGTGTCTTCGTGCCTTCGTGGTTCCGTGGTTCAGTTTTTCAACGACGTCGGCAGGGTCAGCGTAAACGTCGACCCGTGTCCCAGCCGGCTCTCCACTTTCAACGACCCTCTCAGCATCGTCGTCAGGCGCCGGCAAATCGACAGACCAAGACCCGTGCCACCATATGCGCGTCTCGGCGTGCTGTCGACCTGGCGGAAGTCTTCGAAGATCTTCACGTGATCGTCCTTGGGGATGCCGATGCCCGTGTCGATGACCGCCACCGTGACCGTCAGCTTGCCGGCCATCCGCGCCTTGATGGTAATGCTCCCCTTCTGGGTGAACTTGAGGGCGTTGCTCAGCAGGTTCACGAGGATCTGCTTTA
>Ga0065707_10082532_pt1 | contig 14047 bp, 9 predicted proteins | sample SwiRhicommuniRL3_FD_59094 | JGI IMG/M metagenome (GOLD analysis project Ga0065707, IMG submission 59094) | Switchgrass rhizosphere bacterial communities from Rose Lake, Michigan, USA - RL3 v2 (version 2) | ecosystem: Host-associated > Plants > Roots > Rhizosphere > Soil | place: East Lansing, MI...
CTTCCGGCCCTCGGTGTTAGTGATTAGCTGTCCTCGGACACACGGAACCAGCACCAGCAGCGATAGAAGGATGAGTGTTTTCATGTTGGGGTATGGTATCTAAACAATACTCACCAGGGGTAGTGACCGATAGCGTTTCCCGGTCAGTCGCGCGAGTGCGTTTACTACTGCCGGCGAGATCACTGGAACAGGTGGTTCACCGCATCCTGTGGGCGCTTCAGCGCTCGGGACGATGTGAACATCGACCGCGACAGGAGCGTCCACGATGTATGGCGGAACGTACCCATCGAAGTTTCTCTGCTCGACGATTCCGTTCTTCAACGTGATCGCACCTTTCGCCATCAACTGCGTCAGACCAAATCCCACTCCAGCCTGAAACTGGCTCTCGATCGTCAATGGATTCACAGCGACGCCACAATCCACCGCAAGCACCGCGCGGTGAATCTTTGGTCGTTTATTCTCGATCGACACGTCCACTGCACACGCGACACCGGTTCCAAAAGACTCATGACACGAAATTCCGAGCGCATGTCCTTTTGGCAATCGACTGCGCCACGCAGCGGTCTGTTTATCGAGCAGATCAAGTGTGGACAAAGGCTTCTTAGCATCAGGCTTCAGCAGTTTGCGTCGATAAGCGATCGGATCCATTTTCGCACGCGTCGCGAGCTCGTCGATCAGGGTCTCCATGACAAATGCATTGTGAGTGTGTCCGACCGACCGCCACCAAAGCACAGGCACGTTCACCTTCGGATGATGAACTGACACATGCATATTCGTGATGTTGTAAAGCGTGTCGGCAGTTCCTTCGGTTGCGGTTTCGTCGACGCCGTTCTTGACCAGCATCGATTCGAAGGGAGTGCCCATGAGTAACGATTGGCCAACAATTACATGATTCCATGCAACGGGGAATCCATCCGCTCCCACACCGATCTCTACGCGATGAAAGTGCATCGGGCGATAGTAGCCACCACGCACGTCGTCCTCGCGTGACCAGACGAGTTTGACTGGCGTTCCCTTGAGACGTTTTGCGATCTCGGACGCTTCACGTTGCACGTGCGAGTCAGTCACCGCGCGACGGCCAAAGCCGCCACCGGCCATCTCAGTGTGAAAAGTGACTTGTTCGGGTTTTAGCCCGAGTACTTCCGCGACTGCCATCTGATCGACGGTTTGAAACTGCGAGCCGGCCCAGACTTCGGCGCGGTCGCCGTCAAATCTTACCGTTGTATTCAAAGGCTCCATCGGCGAGTGAGCGAGAAATGGAAACTCATACTCGGCGACGATCCGATTTCCCGCAGCGACCTTCTCGAGCGCGTTCTGATCACCGCGCGCGCCAGCAACATTGCCGGGAGTTTGCCCGAGCTGTTTGTATCGCGTCCACAACTCGGTGCTGTCGGCTGCTTCGACACCCGACAAATCCCATTCGATGTTGAGGAGACTGCGCGCCTGTTTTGCGGGCCAGTACTTGTCGGCAACGACTGCGACGCCAGATCCTTTCGCGAGCGGAATCTCAAAGATCTCGCGCACGCCTTCAACGCGTCGTGCTTCGCCGTCATTCACTTTCTTCACGCGTCCACCGAAGACCGGTGGGTGCGCCACCAGCGCGACTTTCATTCCCGGTAGATCGAGGTCGAGACCAAACTTTAGCGAGCCATCACACTTCGGACGACTATCAAGTCGTTTGACTCGTTTGCCCACCAGCCGGAACTCCGACGGATTCTTCAAACGCACAGTTGCAGGGACCGGCTTACGCGCCGCTTCGCCCGCGAGTTCAGCGTACGTTGCAGACTGGCCACTTGGACCATGGACAACACCAGCTTCCGTGCGACACTTGTCCGGTGTGGTTTTCCAGCGATCGGCCGCTGCGGCTACGAGCATCGCGCGTGTCTTAGCGCCCAACTCACGGTATTGCTGATACGAATGTGCGATCGAACCGGATCCGCCGACGATCTGGATTCCGAAAAGCGGATCTTTGTAAACGTCGGCTGCCGGGGCGAGCTCGCCGATTACGTTGTTCCAGTCAGCATCCATCTCATCCGCGAGCACCATCGGCAAGGCAGTCTGCACTCCCTGACCAAACTCGAGACGGTTTACCTGAATAGTAATCATGCCGTCGGGCCGGATGTTGACGAACGCATCCGGTGGATAGACTTTAGCCGGCTGCCGAGGCATCCCGACTTCCTGCGCCGGCGCAGTCCGGTCAAGATAGAGCGACACGACCAAACCACCGGCCGCTGCAAATGAGACTCGTAAGAAGCCGCGTCGATTTACCTCCATCACGCGCCTCCTTTGTTTATTTGCGCCGCGGCGCTCTTGATTGCCGCGCGGATGCGTGGATAGGTTCCACAACGGCAAAGATTTCCACCCATTGACTCTTCGATGTTCTGATCGGTCGGTCGCGAAGTGCTCTTGAGTAGCGCCACAGCCGACATGATCTGCCCGCTTTGGCAGTAACCGCATTGCACGACGTCCTGATCGACCCATGCATCCTGAACGGCTCGTCCGACGGCATCATTGCTAATACCTTCGATCGTGATTATCGGGCGGTCGCCGAGATGCGAGATCGGAACGATGCACGAACGTGTGGCCACACCACCAACATGGACCGTGCAGGCGCCGCACGCGCTTATGCCGCAACCAAACTTCGTGCCCGTCATCTTTAGATCTTCGCGTAACACCCAGAGTAGTGGCGTCGAAGGATCGACGTTCACTTCTCGCCGCTGTCCGTTTACGGTTAATTGAAAAGTCGCCATCGTTTGAACTCCTATTTTCCGGTTGGACAGGGCGTGCCGGCCTCGACCCAACGACGTGTGGCAGCAATGAATTGTTCGTGCGTGAGTGGTGGAAGTGTACGCGCGGTTCCGTCGGGTTTGAGGCCCGGATTCCAGGCCCACTTCACGAGTGGTTCCTCCTCGTGATGCTTCAGCAAGCCCGGACCATCAAGATTGTGATTTCGCGAGCGATCAGTTAACTGGCGACAGACAGCAGCACTCGACAGTGGCCGATCGTTGATGTCCTGCCAGCGCATCTCGAGTGGAGCGAGATGCCAGTTATGACCACCGGGAACGCCGGTGCTGTCGGCGTTCGTTTCCTGATGACAGCCGGCGCAATTCAGACCCGGAACGCCTTTGCCTTCCGGACCGCGCACTACATTCGCGACGTGACGATGCCGGTCATCACCCTGCTGTGGATAGTTTGTGGCAGTGTGACAGTTGATACAGCGCGGAGATGTTAAGACTGAATAAACCTGTTCCCACGCAGCGACTCCTTGCGCGGTACGTGAAGGAGCGGCCCACAATGCCGCTGCAATGATGATTGCAGACAGCGAAAGAGATGCACGTAGCCCTGGCATCACAATTCTCCTGCAGTTTAGATTTGCAGGTTATGTTGCCACAAAAAAGCACAAAAGAGCACGAAAAACTTTTTCGATTAACTCTGGTTAATTTTTATGGCGTGTTCGTTGATGCGTTGATCTTTAGTGCCGGTGCGTAGTGCTTCCTTGATGACAGTCTTTGCTTCGGCTATGCGTCCATTCTTGAAGAGCGCCCACGCGAATGAGTCGCAGGTAAAAATGTCTTTACGTGATTCGTGCTCAGTCGCGGCGAGACGGAGAGCTTCGACGAGGTTTTGATCGTGGTCTACCCAGAAGTTGATCATGTGTCGCCACGATCGCTCGAGAGCCGCGTTCTCGTGTTCGAGTGTTTCGAATTTTTGATAAGCGACCTTCGCGGAGTCTGCCTGCCCGAGCCTCGTGTAGAGATCTCCCAGTGCCTGCGCTGCGTCGGCCGAATTGGGCTCGCGTTCGTAGATAGCAACTGCTTGCGTGAGATCACCTGCTGCGACACGAGCACGTGCCTTGCTCTGCAATGCGAGACTGTGGCCCGGAAAGATCAGCAGTGCAGTGTCGAATTCACGTTCAGCTTCGGCGGGCTTTCCCGCGTTCATTAATTCGTTTCCGAGTTGTACGTGACACCACGCTACACCTTCCGGATCGTTTGGATTGGCGGCTTTCGCGGCGGCGATCATCGCCTCGATTGCTCCCTGCGTGTCGCCGTGTAAAGAACGTAGGTACGAAACACGCGCATACGCTGAGCTGTCGGGTCGCAAGTCGACCATCTTCTGTGCGGCTTTCACTGCGGCGGGATAGTCTCCCAGCTCGACGAGTGCGTCAGTCATCTGGCCCCAGACGTCGTGATCGTCGTCGCGAAAAGTCTGGATGTGCTGTGCGGTTGCAAGCGCCTCGGCGAAGCGGTGATACGTCAACTGGAGTTTCGTGCGTAACTTCAGGCCGTCGTAATTGTCTGGCTCGACGGCGAGCGAGTGTGTGATGGCGTCGTCTGCATGTGCGTTGAAAGAGAAGTCGGCGGTCTCGCGGGCTTTCTGCATGTAGGCTGACGCGAGTTGATTGTAGCCGGCCGCTTTGTCGGGAAATTTCGTGATTGATTGCTGCGCGCGAAGAATGTGCTGGTCTACTTTGGTTACGGGTGCTGTTTCTGGTGATTTATGAATCGACCGAATAGCGAAGATAGCCGTTAGAAGAATAGCTATGGAGAGCAGTATTAGTCTTAGTTTCATTGGTGCTCCTGGTAAATTTTTTACAGGATGAACAAGATGTTTCAGGATTTACAGGATGTATCTAGTCAAGCTTGATAATCCTGTAAATCCTGTTAACAAACACGGTCAGGGCAGCGCTGGCAGGGCATTTATTGTGTGATGGTCGTGCGGTGCGCCTGACGTGCTGTTTCCGGACTGCGGTGTACCGAGGTAAGGGAAGCGAGTCAGAAATGGTACGTCGTTGTTTGCGACACCATCACCGAGCGTGTTGTTCGGTGAAATGTTCGTTGCCGGCGTGAATGGCGTTCCTCCGGCAACTGCGCGCAACGCAATATCCACGACGTCGTCAAATACTCGCCTCCCATTCGGAAACCCGGCGAAGTCGCCGCCCAGCAAACCAAGCCGGCTCGGATTAGACGACGGTGCAATTGCGACGTTCAGCCGCAACATCTCGTGTGGGCGCCCGTCTGAAAGAAACGTCGTGAAGTTTGGACCAGTCACCGGGTTCACCGGAATTCCCGTGGCGAAGATCGCGACCAGATCGTTGCGCGGCGCCGCCGGCACCGTGATTCCAAACACTGCACCGAGTAACTGTGCGAGCTGCGGGTTCGTCACAAACTGCGCAAACTGCGAATCTCCCTCAGGCGTCGAGCGGTTGAATGAATCTTTCAACTTGAGTGGGATTATCAATTCGTTAACGAGCGGCGAGCCGAGTCGCGAAACTTGCTGGACGGGACCGGCAGTCAGATCGTCGCTTTTCTCGGCCGGGTTCGCCCTCAACACGGTGATCTTTTGACGGCTCGATGTGGCCCATACGCCGATGACTGCGTCAGACGCGGTTGGGCCGGCAGGCGCCACACCGGATCGTGTAAGTTCCGGGATTGGAACTTCGATAGCTATCGTGCTGACATTGAATCCAGCCGTCGAGTCAATGCCGTCTGTCGCGGCAATCGACTTGAGCTTCAAGGTGTCAAAGACGCCGCCAACATCGATGTAAAAGCCCTCATCTCTTTGCCCGGCGAACACTTTGCCGCCGTTCGGCAGTGAATAAACCGCAGGCTGTCCGAGAGTGTTTTCATAGTTTGGAGTAGTTCGTTCGCCAATGTTGTTTGGGGGGACGATGAGATCTTTAGCAATAACTTCCTTGCCGCGTCGATCGATTCGCGTAACGCTGTAAGTCTGTGGTTCGTTGTAGTCAGGATCGTTAAGCGACGTGATTAGTGGTTCAACGCCTCCCGTGCCGGCAAGAGCCTGGTTGGGTGCTGCCATGCCGAGAATCGAATCAGGGTTGGTGAATTTTGTGTTGAAGCGAAACTGATAAGTGACGTCCTCAACGCCGTCGCCCGTGTTGTCAACGTAGATTTCGTAGAGCACGGTGTCGTCAAACTTGTAGAAGTGTGGACCGCCGGATGGTTCCTGAAACGGAATCCAGTTGGCGATCAGAGTGACAAAGCCGCTGCGGCCGGGCTCGGTGCTACGGAACGCGTAGGTGTCAGTGTTGTCAGCCAATGGATCGGCGACGATTAACGGCGCTTCGCGATGGCTTGAAGCCAGGGACGTGGTTGGGTTTGGGCTGAGTGCCACCAGGGCAATCAGCGTTAACAGCAGCAAACTGGACGTGAGTCGTCTTGCGAGTTTATTTCTCATGGGCTCCCGTATTCCTTTATAAGTTGGTATTCAGATAGAAGTACGGGAGGTGAGGTGCGATTGGATTTTTGGACAGGATTTACAAGATTGAGCAGGATGAACAAGATAAATCCCCGTTCATCCTGAAAATCATGTTAATCCTGTCTAACAAAACTTCTACATCACTTCGACCGCGGGTCCATTTTGACCAGCAACGGCTGCGTGTAGCTCTTACCACCAACTGTTAATCTAACGGTGTAAGTCCCCGGCAACACGAGCGCGGTGCCACCCCGACCGAAACCACCTCCACCACCACCACCACCGCCCGCAGGTCGCGGAGGAGGCGTGGGACGGAGATCCCAGATCCAGCGATGCATGCCCGCCGCAGTCGAGGGAACCTCCGGCGCGCGTACCCAGAACGCAGGGATGTTCAGCGTGTCCGGATTTACGGGAGCCGGTTTGTCTTCACTCGAATACTTCCGAATCACCTCACCCGCCGGATCGAGAATCTCGATCGCCAATGGACCACTGCTGTTTGCCTTCAAGTAATAATCGATCATCGCACCGTAAGGAGGATTCTCAGCGATCGGCTCGTCGCGCGGCATCGGGGTTCCATTGTCGCTGCCGGGCGTCAGCAGATAAGTGTCTGCCGGGTGAAACAGATGCGCGTTTGCTTTGGCCACGTCTGCGGTGCTCTGTCGCAGCGGCGTCATGTTGTCGATTACCCAAAAGCCGCGACCGTGTGTCGCGACGATCAAATCATCCTTGTGAATGACAAGATCGCGCACCGACGCCGGCGGCAGATTCAGTTGTAACGACTGCCAGTGATCTCCGTCATCAAACGAAACAAACACCGTGCGTTCAGTGCCGGTAAACAACATTCCCTGTCGACTCGGATCCTCTTTCACTGTTTGCACGTACGCACCTGCCGGCAGCCCTCTCGTTATCTCCGTCCATGTTTTGCCCGAATCCATCGTGCGGTAGATGTGTGGCTCGTAATCCGATAGTTGATGGCGCTCGACTGCCGCGTATGCTTCGTTCACATTGAAGTGCGACGCTTCAATCATCACGACTTTGCTCCACGCGGTAATCGCGGGCGGAGTGACGTTCTGCCATGTCTTGCCATCGTCTTTAGTCAGTTGAATCAGCCCATCGTCAGTTCCGATCCAGATTGTGGGCGCGTGCAGAGGCGAGGGAGCGATCGTGTAAATAACGCCGCGTCGTTTATCGGCAGGCGCATCAGCCGCGGCGGCCTCGTTGAGATTCGACGGCACGCCAGGGTCCTCGCGCGTCAAGTCCTGACTAATCTGCGTCCAACTCTCGCCGCCGTTCGTCGTCTTGTAGAGAAATTGATTTGCGTAATAGAGCGCGCGTGGATCTGCTTTCGAGAATACGAGTGGCTGAGTCCATGCATGTCGATATTGTCCCGGTGTTGCGCCACGTTCGGGAGAAACGTTTCTCGTTTCGCCCGTGAGCACGTTACAGCGCGAGACGGTGCCACCGAAGAGTATTTCCGGATGCAGCGGATCGGGAGCCGTGTAACCCGCTTCACCGCCGGCGCACAAACCTTCCCAGTCGCGATTCGAGATGTCTGAATGAATACTGCGCGAAGGCGTGCCGACAGCGCCGCTATCTTGTTGCGCGCCGGTGATCCAGTAAGGAAAGCGATAGTCGGCGGCGAGGTGATAGATCTGCGCCGTGGGTTGGTTGTACCAGGAACTCCACGTCACTGCGCCGTCGACGCTAACGACTGCGCCCTGGTCGCTCGCAACAATCATTCGTTTCGGATCGTCCGGATTGATCCAGAGTTGATGATAGTCGTCGCCGCCCGGCGCACCCTTGATTGCTGTCCACTTCTTACCCGCGTCTGTCGAACGGTAGGTCGACGTATTCATCACGTAGACGACGTCGGCATTTTTCGGATCGACAGTTATCTTTTCGAAATACCAGCCACGGTCCCAGAGACGCTTGTCGCTGGACAGCCTGGACCACGTGGCGCCGGCGTCATTTGATATGAACACGCCGCCATCCTTTGCATCGACGGCTGCATAGATTCGATTGCGATTCGACGCTGCGACTGCGATGCCGATGTGGCCGCGTCCTTCCAAGGGAATTCCTTCCGAGATCTCTTTCCAGGTTGAGCCACCGTCGAGCGATTTGAAGATGCCTGCGCCGGGTCCATTCGCGGGTGCATAGATAAACCACGGTGGACGCCGAACATTCCAGAGCGTTGCGTAAACGATTTTGGAATCGACCGGATCGAAGGCGAGATCGATCGCTCCGACGTCGTCATTTTTGAAGAGAACTTTCTGCCACGTGGCGCCGCCGTCATGAGAACGATAGACGCCTCTGTCGGGATTTGCAGCATACGCGTTACCAAGCGCAGCCACGAAGACGGTGTTGGGATTCTTCGGATCGACGATGATGCGACCGATCTGTTTTGTATTTTCCAATCCGAGATGCTGCCAGGTTTTGCCTGCGTCTGAAGATTTGTACACGCCGTTGCCGAAAGCAATCGAATCGCGCATGTCCGGTTCGCCAGTGCCTACATAGATCACATTGGCATTCGACGGCGCGACGCCGATCGCTCCGATCGAGGCGACGTTGGTTGAGTCGAAGATCGGCGACCACGTGCGTCCGGAGTTCTGCGTCTTCCACAACCCGCCACCAACTGAACCGAAGTAGAAAGTGTCAGGTTGTCCAACCACTCCGCTGACTGCATTGACGCGCCCGGCGCGAAATGGACCAAGCATGCGCCACCGCAACGCGGAATAAAGACTGGGATCCATTTGCTGCGCACTGATACTCAACGTGGTCAGCAACAGTACAAAGCTGGCGATTAAGAAATACGTGTGACGCTCACGCATCGGCGGGTTTCTCCAAATTGGTTGAGTTAAGTTTTTGCGTGTCGAAGTATGGCTTCAACTCGGCCACGAGGTTTAGGGCCTGATCCTTGTTGAGATAAATCCCAAATCTATAAGTTTTCCCCGGTCGCACGCGGACCGCAACTGAACCGTCCGGCATGCCTCCCCTGAATGAACTTTTAAAGGAATTCAAGGCTGGGAACGGTCCTGCCGCTCGCAGGCGCGACAACTTATTTATCCGAAAATAGCGGCGCCGTCCAAAGCCAAAGATGTGCCAGGCATGTTCAAAGGTACCGTTGCGGATGGAGACGACCTCCTTACCAAAGGCAGTCCACAGCACCAGGAACGAGACCCAGACCACGCCAACTATCCATCCGCATAACCAAAGAACACAAAACCACCAGTCCTGCGTGCCAAGAATCAGCGCTCTGATTACGGCAAATCCCCCGATGGTCCAACCAGTAAGCCAGATCGGGCCGATCAGTAATAGAAACCAATTCTTTGGTGTCTTGAATCTGATCGTGATGGCGTTGGGTTCTTTGGTGATGTCCACTTAGCCACAAAAAAGCACAAAAGACACTAACAAACAAGTTATTATTACGGTTCAATGACACATCTACTCGGAATTGATCTCTCGACAACCGGCGCCAAAGCACTGCTGATCGATCGTGAAGGACGGGTGGTTAGCAGTGCGACGACAGCACTGAATCTTTCGACTCCATACCCGCTCTGGTCCGAACAGGATCCACATGAATGGTGGACCGCGACCGTCGCCAGTCTCAAAGAGGCACTTGCCGGGGCGAGTTTATCGGGGGAGAGCATCGCGGCGATCGGTCTGACCGGGCAGATGCATGGACTCGTTCTGCTCGATGAAACGGGACAAGTCCTGAGGCCTGCCATTCTCTGGAACGATCAAAGATGCGGAGCCGAGTGTGACGAGATTCGCGCGCGCGTGAGTCGCGAGAAGCTCGTTCAGATCACGGGGAACGATGCGTTAACGGGATTCACAGCGCCAAAGATCCTGTGGGTTGAAAAGCACGAACCGGAAGTCTATCGTCGCACTCGACACATCCTGCTTCCGAAAGATTATATTCGCTACAAACTCACCGGCGCTCTCGCGATGGACAAAGCAGACGGTTCAGGCACGATGCTCTTTGATTTGCGCCGGCGCACGTGGTCGTCAGAGTTGTTACAGATTCTCAACATTGACGCTGACTGGTTGCCGCCGACATTCGAAGGTCATGAAACAACCGGTGACGTCACACGCGAAGTAGCAGAACTGACCGGTTTGCGCGCGGGCACCGCAGTGGTTGCCGGCGGCGGGGATCAGTCTGCTCAGGCGGTCGGTGTTGGTGTCGTTCGTCCGGGATCGATGGCGGTGACACTCGGCACCTCCGGTGTCGTGTTTGCCGCAACCGAATCAGCTTTGATCGAGCCTGCCGGACGATTGCATGCGTTTTGTCACGCAGTTCCTGATCGCTGGCACTTGATGGGCGTGATGCTCAGCGCTGCAGGCAGTTTGCAGTGGTATCACGACAAGTTTGCGCACGACAGAAGTTTTGCAGAACTTGTTGACGAGGCTTCGCAAGTTCGCGCCGGTAGTGAAGGACTGATTTTCTTGCCGTATCTTAGTGGTGAACGAACCCCGCATCCGGATCCGCTCGCGCGTGGTGCATGGATCGGGCTGACTACTCGTCACAGTCAACCTCATCTGACGCGTGCAGTCCTGGAAGGTGTCTCGTTTGGTCTCAAAGACATCTTCAACCTCATGAAAGACGTCGGCCTTGGTTCGGTCGATCAAATCCGGCTTTCAGGTGGAGGCGCTCGCAGTTCTTTATGGCGACAGATTCTCGCAGATATATTCGAAGCCGAGCTTGTGACTGTTAACACGACAGAAGGTGCTGCTTACGGTGCGGCATTGCTGGCAGGGGTCGGTGCCGGTGTCTGGCCCGACGTGGACACAGCATGCGCGGAAACGATCTTCGTCAGCGATCGTGTTTCGCCAAATGCGGAGACTGCGTCTACGTATCGATCTGCATATCACGAGTATCAGAGCCTCTATCCAGTGTTGAAGCCAACTTTCCACGCGCTGGCGAATATCACGTAGTCTGATGTGTTGCCCAGCCTGGAATAGTTTTGGACAGGATTAACAGGATTTCTCAGGATGAATCTTGTAAATCCTGGAACATCCTGCTCATCCTGTCCAATGCCTTATCTCACGCACTGACGCGGTCGCATGACGTTAGCGAAGATGTAGTTCGCGACGTTCCTGCCCACTGACTGACCCGCAACGTTATCAAACGTGAAATGAATTCCGCCGTAAACACGTGCGCGTGCTTCTTCGTCGGCCATTGCTCCGAAGCCAGAGTACGAACGTGTTCCTCCGTTTGCACCCTCCCACGTGTGTTGGAACGGTATGTCGTCACGGCCGAAGAACAGCGCGAGCATCGTTGATTGCGAAGTGCCGATGGCTGCGTTGTTTCCCGCATAACTCGGATACGGTGGGTTTGCAATTAACGACGACCATGACGGATCGACCGTCGTGTTTGCATTACCGTCTTCGTCCGCACGACGAATCGCAGTCACCGGACGCCACAAGCCGAAGTAAAACTTGCTGGCGAACGTAGTCTGCAGTGCGTCATGAAGTGCGAAGTTAGTGAGGGCAAACAAGCGTGCCTTTTCGACAGTCGTGAGATCACGGGTCGTCGCAACGGTACGCGCAACGTTGTTCCAAACAAACAGGAAGTTTGTCGGTGTTCCAACACCCGCCCACAACTGTGCGACGTGTGTCTGTTCCGCTGTGCGGGTAGCACTGCTCACCGATCCGAGCTCTTTCACTTCATTGAGATCGGCAGCGTATGTTGCGCTCGTTAATGGCGGTGGCGGACTCGGTCTGAACTGAGTTCCCGAAGAAATTCCAAACGGAATTACCGAAGGATAGTGTGTGAACGCAGCGGAACCGGGCGCCGGCTGCCAGTTACCCGGTGTTGCCGGCAGACTATATGCAGGAGGCGTCACGTTCCAGCCATCATTCGCGCGAGCCGCCAGCATCCGCTCAGCCACGATCTGGCCCACACGAATTCCTTGTTGCGCGCGATTCTCATCGATTCCCTGGAGCGAGATCGCGAGCTCCGTGTCGAAGATCGCAGCACGCGTTGGGTACAAGCCGACCAGAACATCGTGAGCCGCCTGCGCTGCAGCAGCTTCGATCGAAGCGTTTGGTGATCCGGGTACGTCGGTTAGATAAGAAGTGTAACTGCCGTCGATGGAGTTGACGGCGTCGAACATTGCCGCGTGCATGATTGCGTAACTGCGCACGGGCATGATGGTTGCGGGTTGCTGCCCCGGCGTGCGGACGGTCTCCATCAACACGCGGTTCCATTGCAGAATGACGTCTTCCTGCACGAAGGGCAGGTTACTGTTAAGCGCCCAGGCGGTTGTCTGAGTGCAGATCAAGATTGCCGATGTAAGAATGGTTTTTAGAAGTGGTTTCTGAGTCATCATAGTTTCCTTCCGTCGATTATCAAGCGTTAGAATGACTGAGCTTTGCGCCTTCCAAACCTGTAGGAAAGGTCGCTCGCTCGACTGGTGCGGAAACTAGTCGCTGGCGAGCGAAATGTACTTAGAAACCCGCTGATTTTTTCTGAAAGAGTTTCTGAGAGGGCAATGTCCCAGCAAAAGAAGCACTTTTACGAGTTTGGACCGTTTCGAATCGATGTGCTGAAGCGCCGGCTTGTGCGCGATGGCGAGGTGATTCGACTCACTCCAAAAGCGTTTGAGCTGCTGCTCGTGTTAGTTGAAGAGAGTGGAAGGACGATCGAAAAGGACGAGCTGCTGGATCGAATCTGGCCCGGCACTGCGGTTGAGGAAAACAATCTTAATCAGAACATCACGGCGCTGAGAAAGTCGCTGGGAGACAGCCGGCAGGAGAGCCAGTACATCGCGACGATTCCGGGGATTGGGTACCGGTTTGTCGCGGAGGTGCGAAAGGTTGAGGACGAGCTGGCGCAACCCGGCGAAGTTCAGCCACAGGTTGGTGCTCGGCCGTCAAGAGCGTTTCGTTACGCTTTACTGATCGTTGTTCCTTTGTTGCTCGCGGCGCTGGCCTATGCATTGTACAGAAGGGAAGCGCCGCGGCCTGCCATGTCGTCAATCATGGTTTTGCCCCTCGAGAACATTTCGGGCAATGCGGAGGAGGAATACTTTGCCGACGGCATGACCGATGCCCTCATCGGCGACCTCGCGAGGATCAGCGGGCTTCATGTTATCTCGCGCACTTCGTCGATGCATTACAAGGGAACCAGGAAGTCTCTGCCGGAAATCGCGCGCGAGATAAACGTCGATGCAATCGTCGAAGGCACGGTGCAGAGATCCGGCGACCGCGTAGTTGTGCGTACGCAGTTGATCCACGCGCCCACAGATCGTCATTTGTGGGTCGGCGATTATGTTCGCGACGTGCACGACGTTCTCGATCTGCAAAGTGAAATCGCGCGAACAGTCGCACAGGAAGTGCGCATTCAGATGACGCCCGACGAGCAGGCGCGTTTGGCGTCACGACGGCCAGTTAGACCGAAGGCTTACGACGACTACCTGCAAGGCCGTTATCTCTACTGGAACAAACGCACCGAAGAAAATCTCAACAGAGCCATCACGCTCTTTCAGAGTGCGATAAAGGAAGACGAGAGTTATGCACCCGCGTACGTCGGCCTCGCTGACTGTTACAACGCGCTCGGCGCGGTGCAGGTCGCGTCAATGCCTCCGCTCGACGCGCGCCGACAAGCTGAAGAAGCTGCAACCAAAGCGGTTCAACTCGATAGCGGGCTTGCCGAAGCTTACAGCGCGCTCGGCTATGTGAAGCATTTCAACTGGGAATGGACGGCCGCTGAAAACCATTTTAAGCATGCGATTGAGCTGAATCCGAATTACGCGAACGCGCATAACTTTTACGCCAATTACCTGATGTCGCGTGGACGTATTGACGAGTCGATCGCCGCCTCGAATCGCGC
>Ga0065707_10082533_pt1 | contig 14046 bp, 5 predicted proteins | sample SwiRhicommuniRL3_FD_59094 | JGI IMG/M metagenome (GOLD analysis project Ga0065707, IMG submission 59094) | Switchgrass rhizosphere bacterial communities from Rose Lake, Michigan, USA - RL3 v2 (version 2) | ecosystem: Host-associated > Plants > Roots > Rhizosphere > Soil | place: East Lansing, MI...
GCCGGTGACCTGCGGCTGGTCCAGTGTGCCGGCGATATTGGCCTGCAGCTGCAGGCTGCCGTGAACGTTCGCGACCTGCGGAGCGAACGCTTCGACGACGGCGATGCTGGGAAGCATCGCTCGTACCGAGCCTCGCAGCGACGTCGACGCAGTGCCCAGTCCGTCGAGTGCTGCTTGGCCTTGCAGCGAGCCACTCTGGTCCAGCACCGCGCTGGTTTCGAGATTGGCCGAAGCGCCGTTCAGGTCGGCCGACACCAGCAGATCGCGATAACTCAGTAACGTGACGGGCGCGACCGTCGCTGCATTGGCCGCTTGCGATATCTTGCCCGCAGGCGAGCTCAAGCGTGCATGGCCGCTCAGCGTGCCCTGCGCCGAGCGCTGCACTTCCCCATCGCCCTCGATGACGCCGTCCAGGTCCACCGGTACCGTGCCGGGCGCCAATGCATTGGCCAGCGCCAGCGGTACGTGCTGCAACGAATACGTTGCCTGCATGCCGCCGTCGGGATCGAGCTTGCCGGCCACGCACAGATGAATGTCCCGATCGGCAAAACACGACTGCGAAACGCTCACTGCATTCCTGGCGTAGTGAACCTGCGCTGGCGCTTGCAGAGTGAGTTTCGCCGCGTTGGTCAGATCCAGCACGAGTTGCTGGATGGATCCGTCCCACGCGTCGCCTTGCAGCGAGCCTTGAACTGCGAGTTGTGCTGCCAGCGGATTGCCGTCGGCACGCAAGGTCAGTCGATGGTCTGCCGCTGCGCCGTCCAGAGTGGCGTGAAATTTATCGAAGCGAAAACCGGCAGCGGCCACGTCGCTGAGGTCGAGTTGCACGGATCCGCTGGGCTGCTGCGGATTCGACATTTTCACGGTCGCAGACAACGAGTCTGCGCTCAGGTCGGCCAGGTGCAGCGAATTGCCTTGCGCCTGTGCGTCTACATCGATGGCAGGCCACTGGCCCGTCGCAACGATGCGAGCCTGCACCGCGCCACTGGCATCCGGAATCCAATCGGCGAGCGTAGCGATGTGAGCTGTAATTTTCGCGTTCAGCGCAGTATCGCTACGGCTGGCGTCGACCAGCACCTGGCTGCTTCCGGAGCGTACGTCCAGGTTGCCCGCCAGCAGCATGCCTGGCCGCAACGAGAGATCTGCGGTGCCATTCAATGCACGGTTGCGCAGCCGGCCACGCAGCTTGTCTAGTTTCAAGGTCGCGTCGGGTCCCTTGTCGGTCATGTGGCCGGCGGAATTGAGCGTGAAATCCAGGTTACCGCTCCACGCCGATGCGAACGCGCCTGGATCGAAGCCGCGCGCCGTGGCGTCGATGGTCCACCCAGGTTGCGGCTTCAATGTCAGTTCGCCGGTGGAGGCCAGCCGGCCCTTGGGCTGCACGACATCGAGGCGCGTCAGCTTCACTGCAGCATCGGTGCCTTGCACGTCGAGTTCGATATTGGCGACGCGCTTGTCCGGGCCGAGACTCAGCTTGCCCCTGGCCCCATAGCTGGCGGCGCTGCCGTCGAAATCTATGTGCCCGCGCGTGTGCAGGACCTGGCCGGCCCATTGTTCGGGAATGTCTATGTCGCTCCAGTCGAGCGCGAGCCGGGCACTCACCGGATCGGCATCCGTGAGCACTTTGCCCGTGGCTTTCAGGCTGCCGTTGCCGAGCTTCAGCAGCGTGTCCAGGTCGATGTCGTGCTCGTTCGCTGCGACCTTGAGCGATTCGAGGATCAACGTCTGGCCGTCGATGCTCACTCGTCCGGCGAGGTCGGCGCTCTTCACTGTGCCTGTCCCTTTGAGCGCCGCTGCCAGCGACTGGAACGACGAATCCGGCAGCAGCGACTGGCGAGGATCGAATTCGGGTACGCGCAGGTCCATGGTCCACGACAGTGTCGGCGCCTGGGAAATCGTGGCGTCTATTGCCGCTTGCAGCGGCGAGGCCAGCCGCACTGTGAATTTCCCTGGGTTGGTATCCGCCTCGGCGTGCAGCGTTCCTGCGTAGTCGAGATCGCCCGCATGCCAGCGAAAGCGTCCCTCGCCGTCGCCGACGAAGGTGTCTTGCTGCTGTACGCGTCCTTTGAAATGCACTTCACCTTGCGGAGAGAGCACGTCCAACTGCGAGACGGCGATGCCGGCCGCACCTGTCCAACTCGCGGCGGCAGCGGCGCGAGTCACGCTTATCAGCGTCTCGCCGGCCTTGCGGACATTGATGTTGCTCGCCGCGAGTCGCTGCAACACGATGTCGATGGGAGCTTCGAGACTGAAAGGCATGTCGTCGTCTTCGGGAGGCTTCTCCGATAACGCGACATCGATGCCGTCGAGCGTCGCCGAGTCGATCTGCACCGTCGAATGCAACAGCGCCCTCAATGCCACGTCGATATCTACGGCGCGTGCGGTTACCTCCAGTCCGCTTACTGGATCCTTGTAGTGCAATCCTCGCAGCGACAACGGGCCTGCAATGGTTCCCTCGATGCTTTGCACCGCCAACTGTCGATCGGTGGCTTTGCTCGCCATGCCGACCACCCAGCGCGTTCCCGACTGCGTGTTCAGCATCCAGAGAACCGCGGCCACGAGCAGCATCAGCACGCCGACCACGGCGAGCGCGCTCCAGCCAACCCAACGTAGTGCGCGGTTCATAGATCGGGTCCGATGACGATGTGGATACGGAACTCGTCTTTCAATTCGGTGGCCACCGGCTTGGCAAAGTCCACTCGCACCAGGCCCACGGGCGAGCGCCAACGCAGGCCGATGCCGACGCTGACATTAGCATGCAGTTCCGAGCTGAAAGCGTCGCCGGCATCGGTAAAGATGGCGCCGCCCCAATTGCGCACGAAATAATATTCGTACTCGGCACTGCCCACCGCCAGGTACTTGCCGCCGATGACGCCGCCGCTGCTGTTCGTTTCGCCGATCTGCTGGTAATCGAAGCCGCGCACCGAACGATCGCCGCCGGCGAAGAATCGCAGTTCCGGCGGCAATGCGTCGAAATCCCTGACCGCCATCGCGCCGAGTGCGGCACGCAGGATGGCTCGCGACTGCTTCGTCACCGGCTCGATCCATTTCCCCTCCGCCCGTACTTGCACGAGGCTCGTGTCGCTGAGGAATCCTTCGGGAGCAAGTCTCAATGCGTAGAGCAGCGAATAGCCGCGAGTGGGGAAGAGCGTATCGTCCGCGCGTTTACGGGTGAGCTGCGCTTCCGCATACAGCAAGCTGGAGGAGCGCTGCTCATCGGCAATCTCGAAATCGCCATTCAGATACTGCAAGCTGAGCGTGCGAGTGTAGCCGTGCCAGCGGTCCAGAGTTTCCGACGCACCCAGGCGCGCGGTGCGTGAACGGCTCGTATCGGTTTCTTCGTCGCGATAGCCGGCAGCGAAGGTGTAATTGCGATTACGTTCGCCCGGCCGCGGAATCTGGTAGTTGGTGCTGTACTCCTGCAGCCGCGATGAATATTCGATCTGCGCTCCGGCCTTGTGTCCATACTGGTTCAGCCAGCGGCGTTCGACACCGAGTTTGCCGCCGGGACCGGTGTCGGTGCTCAGGTAAGCTTCGGCGCTGTAGACAGTAGGTTTCGCCGGAATCACCAGTGCTTCGACCGGCACCGCGCCGTTCGCCCTATGCTCCACGTCCGGCTGCACCGAAACCGTGGAGAAATAATCGGCGTCGACCAGGCGCTGCTGCAATTCCAGCAACTGCTCGGTGTTGTAGAGCTGGTCGGGATTCCACGGCGTATAGCGCCGCAGGAATTCCTCGGAGAACTGCGATTCGGTGAAGTGCAGGTCGCCGAAGCGATAGCGCTCGCCGCTGTCCCAGGCCAGGTCGATATCGGCTGTGTTCGCAGCGCGGCTGACCGACACATGGTGTTGCTTCAGGTCCGAATCGAAAAAGCCCAGCGACTTGAGCGTGCCGTCGATCCGGGACTTGCTGCCTTCGTACACGCCATGATCCAGTCGCTCGCCCACCTTGGGTAGAAAACCCGCGAGCGCCGCTTTGACTTCAGGATGTTCGCCGCCGGCTCCCGCGACGACGACGGATTCTTCGCGAACGACGACGGGCTCGCCGCGCTCGACCTTGTACACGACGCGAGGCTGATTTTTGTCAACGCTCTTGTCGTTGCCTCTCGCGGCACCCGTGTCGTTGCCTCTCGCAGCACCCGTGCCGTTGCCTTTCTCGGCGCTGCCTTTCTCGACACCTGGGGCGGCCTGGTCCGCGATCTGGCCTACCACACGCGAGTTGTAGTAGCCGTATGGTTCCAGCGCCTCGCGAATCTGGTCCTGGCCGCGTTGCATCAGTCGCTCGAGCTGTGCGGGCGCTATATCGCGCTCGGCATATTGCTCGAGTTCCAGGCTCGCACGCGCCGCGGCCTTCAATTCATCGTCCAGCCCTTCGATGTCGATCTTCACGCCGGCGGCACACAGTCCGGTCCATAACGTGCCTATCAACAGCATGGGCAGCGGCCAGATGGAGAGCCAGGGCTGGAAGAGAGCGGTCCGTGAGCGGCGAGGGGGCCATCGAGTGGGCCATCGAGTGGGCGATAATGGTGGCGCGGACAACTCCATCCCTTCGGAATGCCGTAACTGCGTTGGGGTTCCGGATTACCGCATTCGCTGGGCCGATTCACAAGGGGGACGCGTGCCCTTTCGCGCCGACGGCCCCTACAGTACCCTCCGTCGCACAATCACCGCAGGTCCCTTTCCAGGCATGAGCGAAGCAGCGTCCCGCAGCGGCGGCGGGGTTTTGTATATCTACCGGCAGCTCTGGGAGCAGGCCTGCGGCAAGCGCCACATGCTCGTCGGCTCCATGCTGTTGCTGGTGGCCGCGCAGTGCATTCTGCTTGGCGTCCCCTATGTCGCGGGACGTGCGATCGACACGCTGCAATCGCGTGGCGGCGCAGGACTTGCGGAAGCGGGGATGTGGCTCGCGCTGGTCCTGGTGCTCACCGCGGGCAGCTGGATGCTTCACGGACCGGGCAGAGTGCTCGAACGCAACGTGGCGTTGACGGTGAGGCGTCGGATCGCGGCCGCGCTGACACAGCGATTGCTGGTGCTGCCCCTGTCGTGGCACGAAGCGAATCATTCGGCATCGACGGCGCATCGTATCCAGCAAAGCAGCAACGCCCTGTGCGCGTTCGCGCAAAGCCAGTTCATCTATCTCAACAGCGCCGTGAAACTGATCGGTCCGGTGATCGCGCTGTGGTGGCTCGAGCCGACGGTGGGCATCGTCGCCGTGAGCGGCTTCATCGTCATCTGCCTGTCGGTGATCGGGTTCGACCGCGCCATGATCCAGCTTGCTCACGATGAGAATGCAGCGGAGCGGCGTTTTTCCTCGGCACTGATCGACTCGCTCGGCAATTCGACCACCTTGTTCGCTTTGCGCCAGGCACGCGGCGTGACTGCGTTGCTGGGCCGTCGGCTCGAAGCGGTGTTCGAACCGCTCAAACGCGCCATCCTGCTCAACGAAGCCAAGTGGTGCACGGTCGATATAGCCAGCAAGGCACTGAGCTGCACGCTGGTCGCGTTATTCGCGTGGCTTGCGGTCCGGCATGCACAGCCCGGCGGCAGCAAGACGGTCATGCTCGGCAGCCTGTACATGGTGTGGGAATACGCCCAGCAGGCAGGCGGAGTCATTTCTGCGGTCGCGGCGCATTTCCAGACATTCGCCCGGCAGAACGCGGACTATTCGAGTGCCGACACCATTCGCAATGCGGTGGTCGGTCCGATCGAGCCGCCGGCAACCACGAAGCTGGCGACGCTCGATCCCTGGGAACACTGTGAGCTGCGCGAGATCGTGTTTCGTCACGATGCCGCGCGTAGTGCGGCGCCTGCGTTGGATCACGTGTCGTTGTCTCTGCAACGGGGCAAGCGCTATGCGTTGATCGGCAGCAGTGGCTCGGGCAAGAGCACGTTGTTGCGAGTACTCGCCGGCCTGTACGAAGCCGAGCGCATCGTCGTCGACCAGGACCACGGACCCGCCATCGTATCGACGCTGGCAGCCAGCCGCTTCCTGCGTGCAACGACTACGTTGATTCCCCAGGATGCGGAAGTCTACGAAGGCACGCTGGCGGAGAACCTCGGCCTGTGCGAATCGGTGCAGGGCCCGCCATCCAGCGATGCATTCGTGCGAGCGCTGGAGCTCTCGTGCGCCAGCGACTTCCTGAACGGTGCGGACGCCTTGAATGCATCGGTAGCCGAACGCGGGGCGAACTGGTCGGGCGGGCAGCGTGCACGAGTTGCGTTGGCTCGTGGCATTCTTGCCGCTCGCGGCAGCACATTGGTCCTGCTCGATGAACCCACGGCCAGCCTCGATCCGAACACCGAAGCGCGGGTGTACGGCAACCTGTTCGCGGCGTTCGCGGACACCTGCGTGATCTCATCCGTTCACCGGCTGAACCTGCTCGAGCGCTTCGATGAAGTTCTGGTAATGCATAACGGCCGGCTCGTGGCGCAGGGGCCGGCAGCGGTGCTTGCGGCGACCTCGCCGGATTTCCGCCAGCTGCTGGCGGCATATAAGAAAGCGGAAGAGCAGGTCGCCCAGGTCGTTTAGGAGTGCCTGTCCGGACGTTCGGCGAACCAGCCGCTTTCCGGTAGACTCGTGCGCGCGCCATTGTTGTCGCGTCGACGTCGTCCACCAAAGCTTTTTCATGCACCAGCTGGGCACCGAACTCGGCCGCTTCGTCGGCGGCGCTATCGATAGCGCACAGCTGCGAACCGTTTTCAGCGACTACCTGGCGGTAAATCCAGGACAGCGGCAGGTCGTCGCCGGCTGGATCCGGCAGAACGTCGAGACCGGCCGGGTGTCCGAAACGGTCTGGTCGGCATTGCACGACCTGTTCGAAGAACCCTCGTCGGTGGCGCGACACGATGCGGCTACGCGCATGTCGACCGTCGCCCAGCCGTCGCGGCGTGCGTCGGATCGGCAAACTCACGACGAGACGCAGCAGGCGCCGCTACGGCCTCCAGCATGGCAGGTCGCTCGCGTTCCTCCGCCCCCCTCGGGAGATTCCGGATCGCTGCGCACCGGGATGATCGTCCGCGAACGCTTTGTCCTGATGGAAGAACTGGGCAGCGGCGGCATGGGCAAAGTCTTCAAGGCACGCGACCTGCGGCGCGAGGAAGCCCAGGATCGCAATCCGTTCATCGCACTGAAGATCCTCAAATCCGAGGTGAGCGCCCACCCGGATTCGTTCATGGCCTTGCAGCGGGAGGCACGCCGCGCCGGATCGCTGGCGCATCCGAATGTCGTCTCCGTGTACGATTTCGATCGCGACGGCGACCGCATCTACATGACCATGGAGTACCTGGAAGGCAGGCCGCTCGACTCCTGGCTGCGCAACGAATATGCGAAAGGGATTCCGCTGGAGCAGGCGTGGCCCATCATCAATGCCATCGGCGCCGCGCTCGAATGCGGCCACCAGAAGCGCATCGTTCACTCGGACCTGAAGCCGGGCAACATCTATATCTGCAACGACGGCATCGTCAAAGTTCTCGACTTCGGCATTTCACGACTGGTGCGGCCCACCGACGGCAAGACCGACGAAACCATTTTCGATCCCGGCAAGCGTCTCGGCGGCTTGACGCCGGCGTATGCGTCGCTGGAAATGTGGACCCACGAAACTCCCGATCCACGCGACGATATCTACGCGCTCGCGTGCGTGTCGTATGAACTGATCACCGGCAAGCATCCTTTCAATCGCGCGTCGGCTCGCGACGTCCGCGAAAAAAAGCTGACGCCGGTGCGGCCGCCCGGATTGAGTCGCTCGCAGTGGGAAAGCATTCGTCGTGGCCTCGCGTTGCATCGTGCGCAGCGCACGGCAACCGTTCGCGAATTTCTGGAGGATCTGGAGCCGCGACCGCTGTGGAAACAGCACGCCCTGTCGTTGCTCGGTGGCGGCACGGTGCTTGCGATTGCCGTCATCGTCGTCGGCGCCCGGTACTATCGCAGCGCTGTCGAAGACTCCACCATGGAGATTCTCCAGTGCGCGCAGATCATCAAACCTGCCGAGATCGTGCCCAAACCGCCCCCGCAGGTACTCACCCCAGAACGGCAGCAGGACATCAAAGACAACCTGCTGCTGGCCGCCGACTACCTGGTGGATGCCAAGGCGGACACGCCGCTGGGCGATCTCAAATCCATGCTCACCGACGGTCCCAACAGCGTGCTCGATATTCTCAACAACGTGCTCGCGACCGATCCCGAGCAAGCCGAAGCGCTGGCGTTGAAAGCCAGGGTCGCCGAGCTCTACGCCGATCGCGCCCGCAAACTACTGGCGGAAAATCGCACCGCCGAGGCTCTCGACCTGGTGCGCTACAGCCGTAACGTCGAACCCGCGAGCCAGGATCTGTTCCGGCTCGAACAGCAGGTGTGCCGGGCGGATGCGGTGGCGAAGAGGAACGTGAAGAAGAAGTAGCCCGGGGACTGGCTCCTGAAGCGCCGCGTAAGGTGCCTGGGCCCAATCTTCATCTGGAGAGCGAAGCGACTCTAACCGAGCACAGCGGTCCGAGGATGAAGAGTGGGGGACACACGTCGCTGCCGCGACGAGTGTCCCCGGAGATCAGAACGAGCCGCGAATGCCGACAGCAATCGAGTTGCTGGTAAGGTCCTGCGCTCCGAGCAGGGTTTCGTAGTAGAGATAGCCCTGCATGCGCTGGGCGAACGTCGCCGAGAGGCCGACGCCGACGACGCCGAAGTCGGATTCGGGCTGGTCGGTCGAGAACGCGAAACACGAGATGCAGCCGGTGGCGGCGGGGTTGATGACGGTCGAGTTCTCCAACGCATACTTCGCGCTGATGGTGCGGGCGTCATCTTCGAACTCGTGGTGCCATTCGGCGCGGAAGTTCGGAGTCAGCACGCCGAAGCTCTTGCTGAAGGGCTTCGAGACCGCGATGCCGAGGATGGACTTGGTGGACTTGACGGTCTGGTCGTTGTAGGCGAGCGCCAGGCCGCCGTTGGCCACCGATTCCTTCTCGGTATAGCCATCCAGGTCGACGTCACGATAGGCGCCGCTCAACGATGGCGTCAGGTCCCAGCCGCCAACAGTGAAGTCCTTCGACAGCGTGAGACCCAGAGCGATGTAGCTGCCATCGGGACTGCCGGTGAACGAGCGACTCGTGCTCGGGCAGGCTACTGGCTGGCAATTGGCGTTGAGGGAGCTGTAAACCGCTCGGCGCGTGACGTCGGACGATAGTGAGCCGTAGGTGCCGATGCCGCTCAACGACAGGGCTTCGCCGTTGTAGGCGCCGAATACGGAGCCGCTGATGCCTTCCACCTTGACGTCGCCGCCGGTGACCAGCGTGCGGTTGTCGAAGTCCGCCTTGTAGCTGTCGTAGCCCACCGAGAAACCGACGACGCTCGACCCGAAATTGTAGTCGGTGCCGGTGGTCACGCTCACCGAATCGAAATCGAAGCCGTCTTCGGCCGCGGTCTGGTCGTGATCGCCGAAGCCGTAGCTGCTCTCGACGAACCAGCCCCATTTGCGATCGAGGCTGCCCTGCGAATCGGCGGATGCGCCCGATCCCAGCCGGCCCGCGTTCGGATTCGAAGCCAGCAGTTCTCCATTGCGAGGCTGATCCAGCGCAGCGACACGACCGCGGGATGCAGACGACGCTCCTCCCAGCCGCAGTGCGTTCAAACGTCCGCTGATGTTCGCGAACTGGCCGGCAGAGACCTGCGTGGACAGCGAGCCCTGTGCCGAGAGTTCCTCGCCGGAGACCTGTTGCAGGGCGCCGAACAGTTGATCCGCCTTGGTGTAACCGAGGGAGCGGGTTGCCGAGCCGTTACCGAGAGCCGTCGCCGTGGCAACCATCTCGTTACAGCGCAGGAACAGGTCCTTCTTGGCCGTACCGTCGGTAATGGCGAAGCCACCGCCAACCTGGCCTGCGGCCAGGTTGATGCACGTGTTCTGCACGGCGCTCGCGACCGAACGTTGCAGCTGCGACCCGCCGTTGGCGTTGACATAGCTGTCGAGCGCGCCGCGGCTCGGCACGCTTTGCGCCATGGCCGGCGCGACACTGACGATTGCTGCCAGTCCCAATCCACCTGCAACAATCGCTCGGTAACTCTTGATCATCATTCTCCCCTTAGGATTATTCGCAACTGCCCTGCATCGTGCCTCGAGGATCACCAGCCGCTCGCAGCGACCTTGGCCGGCTCGGCGACAGGCACGAAAAAGAAATCGCCGACATCGTGATTGGCATCCTGCAGCGCCGAATACGTAGGCCGCTGCTCCTGGCCGTTCTTGCCCACTTTAACCGGCTCACGCTGCATGCGCTCGCTCAGCGCGTACGACAGCATTTCGCCGCTCATGACGTTCACATTCTGGCGCAGCACCTGGATGAAGTAGCGCGCGAACATGGAATGGTTCTTGTCGCTGGCGCTGTCCGCCACCGGAGTGATTTCGCCGGAAGTCAGCACCATGCGTGCACGGCGATTCCATTGCACCCGCAGGCGGGTTTCGTTGAGCTGGCGTCCGATCGTCGTGGTCTTGGGATGCGTGATCGCGCCGGAGAAGCACGAGTCGGCCACCAGCAGCACATGCTTCGCACTCATCTCCTTGATCTTGGCGCGGATGTGATCCGCTTCGAGCCAGCCGGCGCGGGTATCGGGATTCGCATCGACACCGAGCCAGAAGGCGCGTTCGGGCGAGCCGTCGACTGCGCCATGACCGGCGTAATAGATCAGCAGGTTGTCCTGCGGCCCGAGGTTGAGCTTCTGCTCGTGCAGCGCGGTCATGATTTGATCCCGCGTCGCATCGATGAGCAGCTTCACATCGAAGCCGTAGCGCATTTCCAGCAGCTCTTTGACGTCGCGCGCATCGTTGGTCGGCGTATCCAGGCTCGGAATGTTCCGGTAGTTGCTGTTGCCGATGATCAGCGCGTGGTCGCGGCCAGGAGTCATGCTACGGAATTCGCTCAGCGACACACGCATCGGATCGGCGCCGCTCACATCGACGCGGCTGTCGGCGGATCGCATCTTGGTCGCAGTGACCGGAGCGGCGACGTTCGCCACTTTCGTCACAGGCTCAGGCGCGCTCTTCGCCTTGGCGAGCATCGAGTTGAACGCCTTGGACTGGTCTTCCAGGCGCGCTTCGAGCTTGGCGATCTCAGCCGACTTCGCGTCCAGGTCCTTGCTGCGCATCTCGAGATCCTTGTTGAGGAAGTCGACCTGCAGTTGATTGGCCTTCTTGTTGGCGGCCAGTTCGCGCTGCAATTCGTCGCGCGCTTTCGACAGGGCGGCCATTTCGGTCGCCTTCTCGGTCTGCATGCGGTCGAGGCGTTCGCGCTGCTCGTTGAGCTTGTTCTGCGCCAGGCGCAGGGACTCGCGGGCCCGCGACGCTTCGCTCATCAGGCCTTCGGAATCCTTGGCACGCATATCGCGCAGGCGATTTACTTCGTTGCGTAATTCACCGGTTTCGGATTCGAGCGCGGCGAGGCGCTGCTGCTTCGCTTCGATCTCGGCGTTGCGTTTTGCGAGCTGCTCGGCGTTCTCGCGGATCATTGCATCGCGATCGGTCTGCGACTTGCTCTTCAGCGAGGCGAGTTCCTGCTGTTGCTGCTGCAAGACTTTCTGCTGTGCATCGTAGCGAGACTGCATCTGGGCGACCGAACTGTCGGCCGACTTCTTGCCGTCCACTTTCGCCGTCGCCTGCGTCTTGCGGACACTGTCGAGGTCCTTTTCGAGCGTCGATACCCGCAGCAACTGCTTCGCCAGTTCCCGTTCGCGCGCTGCAATGATTGCGGCAGCACTGTCCTTCGTCTGGGCAGTGGCGCGTTGGAGTTCATCGCGATCCGCCACGAGCTGTTCGACTTCTGCACGATACTGCGTGCGCAGCGTCCCGAGTTCCTGCTGCGAGCTGATCAGACGCTGCTCGGCCTGGGTCACGCGAGCCGTCAGGGAACGGTTCTTCGCCTGCTCATTCGCCAGCAGTTCGCTCAAGTTGGCGCTGGAGGACTGGGAGGAGGCGAGCGAGTTGGTCAATTGCGCCTGCTGGTCCTGCAGCTTCGCGTTGAGCTGCTCGACCTGGGTCTGTGCGCTACGCAATGCTTCCTGGCGCGATGCGAGAGCTGCATTGAGTTCCTTTACCTTCGCCGTGTCGGCGCCGCCAGCGGTTGCTTTCGCCGTCTCCAACTGGTCGCGCAGATCGAGCATCGCCGTCTCGGCCTTGGCAAGCTGCGCACGGCTGCGGAACATGGCGTTGTTGGTGTCTTCGAGCTGGCCACGCAGTGTGTCGAGCTGGGAGTTCGAATCCTCGAGCTGGTCGCTCAGGGCGGCGATCCGCTGTGCGGCTTCTTCCTTCGCCGCGGTGATCTTCCACGAGTAGTCGAGTTCCTCGCCCAGGCCCGCTGCTTGGCGCTGCAGGTTCAGCGCCATCATGGAGTCCTGCTTCACGCCGAGACCCTGTTCGTACATGTATCCGAGTTCCTGGATCGCGGACGAATAGTTCTGCTTGGCGGCGAGCTGGTACCACTCGGCGGCCTTGCCGTAGTCGGTGGTGACGCCGCTCATGCCGTTCGCGTAGATGCGGGCGACGTAATATTGAGCTTCCGCCTCGCCCTGCTCGGCCAGCGGCAGCCAGCGCTTCAGCGACAAGGTGCCGCTCGACAGGTCGCCGAGAGTATATTCACCGCCGCGGGCACGACAGTCGACTGCCGACAAGCGTCGCAGCACGCCGGGTGTCATGTAGGTACGCTGCCCGCCGAGTTTCTGCAGCTTTCCAGGCAGCTGGCAGTCGACGACGATAGCGTCTTCGAGGCTGGCGGCGGCGATGCGGCTGCGTGCGTCCACTTCCTCGCTGACCCGTGCGGAGGAGGCGCTCGCCAGTACCAGCAGGCACGTGCCAATACCCCAAAGGCTGCCGCGCGTGCGGCCGGATATCGTCGTCATCGTTGTCTCCGTTGCGACGGATGGCCTGGGGCTGGAACCGGGAAAACCCGGAATGAAATCTCGCTGGCGTGAATGGCCGGAACGCACTCCCGATAGGAGGCGCGCCAACAGCTGCGGCCGATGGTTCGATGCGTTCGGTTTCATGCCGGAGGACCGCCAGCATTGCCCTTCACTCTGGCGGATCGACAAGGAATCTTGTGTGTCTGGACGCATATACCCCTACCTGTGCGAACAAATCAAGCTGGACTGAAGTCAGCGAGCCAGGCTTGCGCCGCGCACAGCTGACAGCTCTAGTTCCGGTCGGCGATCGACTGCCACAGAGGAGTGCCCGAGGCCGCTGCGGTCCAGCGGGAGAAGAGCAGCGACTGAAAAGCCGGACTCGATTGGATGGCAGTCGCCACGGCGATCCAGCAACGATTTGGCGCTGCAACGGCAGTCTTGGCAGGTGCTGACATTTCTGTCATCACCCGGGCGGAGTGCAGGTTCCAGGCAGTGCGACGCGACCAGTGCAGGAATGAGTGCTTCATTGCGTAGTCCCAGTTCAGTTCAGGTAGCTGCGAACGGTTATTTGCCTGGATGCAGACTACCTTCCGGCCCCGGGGAAGCCATGTTGGGGTCATGACATGAACCTGACATGTTTCTGACTCGATGGAGTGACTCGGCCGAGGACACCCACCTTCTGTCGGGTCGAGCTGTCGGTTCGAGCGGGTCGAGGACACCCACCGTCCGCAGGCCCCCGGGTCGATGGATGTCCACCCGGTCAGGGGGAGGAACGCGCCGCGGTGATGTAAGATCGTGTCAACACACCTGACACTCCTGCCGCCAGTGCCGCCAGACAAGTCATCCAACCGACTCATTCGATTCGATGCCTGGAGCCTCGATACGAATTCCGGCGAGCTGGCGCGCGATGGCGAGAAGATCCGTCTGCAGGAGCAGCCGCTGCAGATCCTGCAGGCGCTGCTAGCCAATCCCGGGCAGGTGGTTACCCGCGAAGAGCTGGTCGCCCGGCTGTGGCCCAAGGGCATCGTCGACTTCGAAACAGGGCTGAACACGGCCATCCGTCGCCTGCGGGCTGCGCTGCGGGAAGACGCCGACGCACCGCGCTATATCGAAACCTTGCCGCGCCGGGGTTACCGGTTCATCGGACGGGTCGAGGATCCGCAATCGGGCTCGCCGTCGACG
>Ga0065707_10082535_pt1 | contig 14033 bp, 15 predicted proteins | sample SwiRhicommuniRL3_FD_59094 | JGI IMG/M metagenome (GOLD analysis project Ga0065707, IMG submission 59094) | Switchgrass rhizosphere bacterial communities from Rose Lake, Michigan, USA - RL3 v2 (version 2) | ecosystem: Host-associated > Plants > Roots > Rhizosphere > Soil | place: East Lansing...
TGACATGCTGGCGCGCAGCCTGGCTTCGGGAAATGGATTCCGCTGGTACGCAAAAGAGGACCTGAACCAACTCGCCTCTTTCGTGGATTTCGACCTATCCAGCGTTAAGGACTATGATCCCATCCGTGGCATTCCCACTTCGTTCCGCGCGCCGCTATATCCCACATTTCTTGCCATCGTCTACTTTTTCAGCGGGACAGGATTCTCGCGGTTCTTCGCGGCACGGCTGGCTCAAGCCGTTCTCCTCAGCGCGCCCCTCGCACCGTTGACGTACTTCGTTTCAGTGAAATTATTTCCACCGCTCCGCGTTGGAGAAGGTTCGGACCTAAGGTCTGAACGCACAGCTCGTATTTCTGCCTGGATCGTTGCCTGCTATCCCATGCTCCTTATTTATCCTCTCGGCCTCGGAACAGAAAATCCTTTTTTTATTCTCCTCCTGGCCTCGTTCTTTTTTCTTCTTTCTGCCATAGAGAAACCAACTCCATTCTACTTTCTGCTTTCTGGCTTCTTTCTCGGTCTGACTGCACTCACTCGCTCGGTCATCCTTCCATTTGTGGGTCTTGCAATTGTATGGGCATGGTTTATCTTAAAGCAGCGACGCGGCGCATTGTTAATCCCGTTGGCTTTCGCTTTGACGACTGCTCCCTGGGTAATCCGCAATTCTCTTCTGCACCATAAACTGACAGGGATTGAGACCTCGATGGGATACAACCTGTATCTCGGTTACTACCCCCAGGGAAACGGATCATTCGTGTTCGGTCCATCCCTTGATCTATTACCAATTCTCGATGATGCCGAACGTGACAAAATTGGGACAAAGAAAGCGATTGATTTTATCAAAGCACAACCTGAACGTTTCATTCCGCTGGCAATCAATCGCCTGGGATTCTTTTTTGGGCTTGAAAAGCGTGTGCTGATGTACTTCTATGGCAACAATATTATTGGATATATCCCGCTTCCACTGCTACTTACAATTTCTGCAATATTACTTCTTCCTTTTGTAATCATCTCGATCTCTGCCGCGTTCGGTTTGGCGTATCTACGCTGGAAACCTGGGCATATTTTGCTTTGTCTACTATTCATTGGTTATATATTGCCGCACGTATTGATTCTCTCCGAAGACCGTTTCCATCTTGCACTGGTGCCATACATTGCCATTCTTGCGGCACAGGTTTGGGTCAATGGCTTTGCTCCACTCAGCGTTCGCTGGTATGAATCATGGCAGGGAAAATTGATCGTGTCGCTAGCCCTCTTCGCCGTATTCCTTCTCGTAATTAACTGGGGCTTTGAACTCATTCGTGACGCGGATAAAATAGCGCAATTGCTCGGCCCAAATGGAAATCAATCCTACTTCCCTTATTAATCGTTATGAAATATCTCCTCGGCGAAAAACTTCAATTTGACTGGAAAGTTGTCACGATCACAATCGTCAGTACACTGCTATTGATGGTCGATTACTATCATAAGTTCACTCCAACGAAATATTTGGATCGGGTCATTCTTTATCTCATCATCCCACTGATCATCGTTATTCTTCTCTTTCGTGAAAATCCAAAGGATTTTGGTTTTTCACTTGGCGATTGGAAAGCTGGACTGATCATTACGGCAATAGCTGTTTTATTCATGTCTCCGATTATTTATTATTTGGGACGAGGGAACACGTCCATGCATGATTATTACAAGCCCTATACGGTTGGCTTGCCGTGGACCACGTTCCTTGATTTGATCGGCTGGGAATTTTTCTTCCGTGGCTGGATTCTGTTTGGTTATGCGCGCAAATTTGGACCGGAGGCGTTATGGCTGCATGCCGTTCCGTTCGCGCTGGCACACATTGGTAAGCCTGAAGTCGAGACTCTTTCCACCATCTTCGGCGGCTTTGCCTTCGGCTGGATCGCTTATCGGACGAAATCATTTGTCTGGCCATTTCTCATTCATTGGTTTATTGCAACATTCATTATTATTGTCGCAGCAGGCTTAATATAAAGGCGAGAGACTAGGTGACTTACACTCTCCGCCCCGCGCGTGAAAGGGATTCCGCTCCAATCACAGAGCTAATTCACCGAGTTGGGATAAACCCAATGGATCTGGATTGGAAGCGCTTCATTGTCGCAGACAACGCTCAGAATGAAATGATCGGTTGCATTCAGTTGAAGCCTCATGGAAAGGATATCCTTGAATTGGCTTCGCTGGCAGTTTATCCTGAGCATCAGGGAAAAGGCGTTGGGCGTGCGCTGATCGAATATTTGTTGAAAGATAGTCCGCGGCCTTTATATCTGATGTGTGAATCCTCGGTTGGACCTCTCTACGAGAAATTCGATTTTCGAGAAGTTCCGTACGAAGAGATGCCGCGTTATTTTCAGCGGATCAGCAAACTAGCCGGGCTGGCAACCACACTTACCCGCCGGGAAGAACACCTGCTTGTGATGAAGTTGCAGTAAAATTACGCAAATGCAAAACTTGAAATCAATTCTTTACATGGCCTCGGGGATATTGTTTGGATTATTTCTCGCAGCACTCATCTGGGTTGTGGCGCGCAATCCAAGCGGCGAAGCGGTCGTTCTTCGCCCGGTACCGACCGAGAAACCCCTTATTGTTTATATTACTGGCGCTGTCCCACGCGCTGGCGTGTACGCATTGCCACAGGGAGCGCGCGTCCAGGATGCAATATCTGCCGCGGGTGGGTTTCTGGCCGAAGCTGAAAAATCGCAGATCAACCTGGCAGCGTTGCTGGAAGATGGGGAAAAGTTGGATATTCCCTACATCGAGGGTGCAATACCGGTCGTGGGTACGCCAGTTCCAGAGGTTGTTACCTCGACAACTGAATTGATCAATATCAATACCGCGTCCGTCGCTGAATTGGATACTCTACCGGGCGTCGGTCCAACGACCGCCCAAAAGATCATAGACTACCGCGAACAAAATGGTCCATTTATTAACGCCGAGGATATCATCAACGTCTCAGGGATTGGACCTGGCACCTATGAACGCATCAAGGATTTGATCACAGTAGGACCTTAAACGAACAGCCCGACTTCAAAGTCGGGCTGACTTTTTATTCCTTTCTTCCATCCCAAGAAGACCATTTCCGCTTATCTTTGGCGAGCAACTCCTCAGCTTCCTTTGGGCCCCACGTGCCCGGCTCATAAGTAGCCAGCGGCGACTTCTGGGAATCCCAGGCTCGAATAATGGGATCGATGATTCCCCAGGCGGTTTCCACCTCGTCAGCACGAGTGAATAAGGAGGCGTCGCCAGTCAGAACGTCCAGCAGGAGGCGTTCATAGGCTTCAGGGATCGCTGTCTTCCCGAAAGAATCTTCATAGTGAAACTCCATATCAACCGAACGCATTTCCGCAACAGTATCAGGGACTTTCGCCTCAAAACGCAAATGCATCCCTTCATCAGGCTGAAGATACAGTACCAGCATGTTGGGAGTTAGATGACTTTCTTCGTTTGGGAAGAGCAAATGGGGCGGCTCTTTGAATTCGATGGTTACCTGCGATAACTTTTCCTTCAAGGCTTTCCCAGAGCGCAGGTAAAAAGGCACGCCCTGCCAACGCCAGTTGTCAACCTGCAGACGCACTGCCGCATAGGTAGGAGTCCGTGAGTCTTTGCTGACTCCCTCTTCCTCGCAGTAGCCTCTATATTGAGCAAGAACAGTTTTACGCAGAACGTCTTCCTCTTTCATTGGGTGGATGGCACTCAACACTTTGACCTTTTCATTGCGCAGGGCGGCAGCATCAAACGATACAGGCGGCTCCATCGCGACCAAGGATACCAGTTGAAGCAAATGATTCTGGAACATATCGCGCAATACCCCAATCTGGTCATAAAAACGGGCGCGATGTTCGACACCAACTTCTTCTGCGACTGTGATCTCCACATGATCGATGTAATTCCTGTTCCATAAAGGTTCGAAAATCGTATTTGAAAAACGCGAGACCAAAATGTTCTGCACAGTCTCTTTACCCAGGTAATGGTCGATACGATAAATTTGTTTCTCATTCAATGCTTTGTGGATCTGCTCGTTCAAATCACACGCTGACTTCAAATCTGTACCAAAGGGTTTTTCAATGACAACGCGTCGCCAACCCCCATTCTCCTTGAGTTGATCCGTCTGCCCAAGCTGGTCAATGATATTAGGAAAAACCCCAGGCGGCGTTGCCATGTAATAAATGCGGTCTCCCGAACCAGCTTCTCCATCCTTCAGCAAACTATTAAGTTTTTCAAAATCTGCTGGGTTATCATAACGACCCTGATGGTAAGCCAGGTTCGATTCAAAGTTTTTCCACTCCTCATCGGTGTACTTAAACGAAGCGAATTGCTTCAGCCCGTCTTCAAGATGGGCACGGAATTGTTCGTCGGTAAAGGCAGTCCCACCATAGCCGACGATGTGGAATCTTTTTGGCATTCTCCCCTTGCGATACAAATTAAACAGGGATGGCACAAGCTTGCGCTGTGTCAAATCCCCTGAGGCCCCAAAGATAACAATCGATACCGGTAAATTATTGTTCATAGGTTTGCTCACCATGGAGTCCAACGTCTCCAGACGTTGCAGCTAGGTACTTCTAAAGTCTGGTAGCACAGGGATGCTACGCGAAGACTTTAGACTCCGTTTTCTTATTCCGATTTTTGTACCGCGTGACCGCCGAATTGGTTGCGCAATGCCGCCAGCATCCGGGCTGTGAAGTTCTCTTCGTCACGACTGGCAAAGCGCGTTTGCAAAGACAGGGTAATAATTGGCGCAGGCACATTCAGGTCAATGGATTCAAAGACTGTCCATCTGCCTTCGCCGGAATCAGCGACCCAGGGCTTGATATCAGCCAAATCTTTATCCTGCTCCAGGGCACGCGCGGCCAGGTCCAAAAGCCAGGAGCGCACCACACTGCCATGCTGCCAGATGTGAGAGATCTGTGAGAGGTCCAGCCCAAATTCCTTCTTGGCCTTCATAATGCTGAAGCCTTCCGCGAATGCTTGCATCATGCCATATTCGATCCCATTATGGATCATCTTGACGTAATGCCCCGCGCCATGCGGACCCACATATCCCCAGCCTTTATCTGCTCCAGGCGCCAGCGTCTCAAAAATGGGACGCATCTTTTCTACAACCTCGCGCTTGCCACCGATCATCAAGCTGTACCCTTCGGTGATGCCCCAGACCCCCCCACTCGTGCCGCAGTCCACGAACTCGATCCCTTTTGGCTTAAGAAATGCAGCATGCCGCACGGATTCTTTGTAATTGGAATTACCGCCATCGATGATCGTATCGCCAGCTTCGAGAAGCGTCGATAATTTCTCAATGGTGTCGTCAGTGACTTTGCCGGCTGGGATCATCAACCAGATAATGCGTGGGGCCTTAAGTTTGCGCACCGCTTCCTCAAGCGTGTAAGCTCCTTCTGCTCCAAGAGCGACCGCTTCATTGACTGTAGCAGCTGTACGTGCGTAACCAATGACGCGATGTCCGCCACGCGCCAGCCGCGTGGACATGTTCAATCCCATCTTGCCCAAACCGATCATTGCTAATTCCATAAATACCTCCGATAAATTTATGTCTTTGGCAACTTGCTCGCCGCAGCTTCATCCACCAGCCAAATTAATCTGCCATCCTTTGGATCGATCCGCTGGGCAGGATATTTTGCTGGATTATATCTGTCGCTTAACACTTCTGCCAAAGGGATTGCTTTCTTTTCGCCTGTTGCCATGAACACAACCATACGGGCACTGTTGAAAACAATCGGTGTCAATGTCACACGGTTGGCAGGGCGATCCTGATAATGCGCCGTAACCGGCATGGTTGGTTCAGACACATCCACTGGCGAGCCGGGAAATAGTGAGGCGGTATGCCCGTCTTCACCCATGCCGAGGTAAACAAGATCAAAGCGCGGCCACTCCAAGGGAGAGGACGCGAAGCCCCTCAAGGTGAGCGAATAATCTTTCGAAGCCTCAGCCGGTCCGAGTTCCCCCTTGATACGATGGATGTTTGAGTCAGGAATCAGAACGTGACTCAACAATATGTCCCGCGCCTGACCATAACTGTTGCCTGCATCAGCGGGTGGAACGCAGCGTTCATCACCCCAAAAGACATGTACTTTACTCCAATCAACGTCCTCATGATAATCTGTCGCCAATAATTCAAAGAGGCGAGTTGGCGTGCTGCCTCCGTTGAGTGCAACAACAAAACGATTTCTTTCACTGATGGACTGCACAGCCTGTTCAATAAAAAGATTGGCCGCGGCGCGACTTAATTCTTCCAAAACATTGAAGATGTGAATCTCGGGTTTCATACTTTTATCCATGTCATATGTTGATAAAGCGTACGACGCGCAGCTTGTTCAATTTCAGCCAGCATGTGTCCATGGTTTTTTCCTCCAATAATTTCGCCAAAAGTGATTCTGGGCGTGAGGCCAAAAATTTCCCTGCCACTCAACATTTGACGCGCGAGCTGATACATGAACGCAAGCCGCTGGCGGTCTGGTCGCGTCTTACGAAACCACGTGATGGGATGACGCATGGCAGATTGTGAAATGACGCCACTGGCAATCGTCATGAGAATTTGAAGTCCTGGGACGCGCTGCATGAAAATTTCGAGGCTGCGTGACCAATGGTCAAATTCCGCGTCAGGGTGAGGCATGAAGGCCGGGTCAGGCTCGATCCTCCCACGTGGAAAGATCAGGAGCGCCCCGCCATTTTTTAAGTGGCGAATGGATTCCCGCATCACTTGCATCCGTCCGGTTGTATTATCAGTATCTGGAGCAAAAATAGCATGCTGGCTGACGTGGGAAAGGTGTTCAAAGAAGGGAATATCACCGATAATGGCTTTGTAATCGGAGCGATTGACATGCGCGGAGATGACAATCGAATCAATCGAAGCCGGATGGTTCGAGGCAATCACAAGGGGGCCTGTGGCTGGAATATTTTCCACGCCACAGGCGGAATGAGATTTGACAAACCGAGGCAGGAGCCAGCGTGCCCCGGCCGGAAGCCCACCTTCTGCAACCGCGCAATCGAGACCGATGCCAATCTTTGCAGTGGCGTGCGCGGCTTTGCCAAAGATCAGGCGAATGATTCTGTTTGCAAGCTCAGAATTTGGCAAAGCAAAGGCCTTGACTAGTTCATAAGTCAGCGTTTCAGTGAGGGCATGGATTTCATCGTCTTGTGTGATCATAGTGGGTTGTGTTTTTGATAGAGGAACCAGGCAGAGGGTCTATCTCCATTGTCGACTCCATCGCGGCGTGAAACGAGAGTCAATCGAGATGAGATCAAATCAATATCGGCCTCCGCAAGCCCGGGCCCCGTTTGAAGCGGGTCTGATTTGAGGAATCCGTACATCAGCCAGAAGCCGCCTGAAGCAAGGATTTGGTCGAGCCGTTCAAGATATTTCGGTTTTCCAGCCTGTGGAATGCCGTGAAAACAGCCAAGGTCAAAGGCCAAATCAAATGGCCCATTGATTCCCTGTAGTTTTGTAGCGTCTTTGAGTAATAAGTTCGCCCGAGCACCCGCCTGGTTGAGCTTTTGTCTGGCAATTTTGAGGGCACGCGGGGCAAAATCGACCCCGGTCACGTCCCAACCCGCGTTAACAAGGGTGATCACATTTGTGCCCGTACCGCATCCAAGGTCAATAGCACGACCAGGGCTATGGAGGCGGATAAATTCTAGTAACTCAGGTGGACTGATACCTGTATCCCAGGGCGGCTGACCGAAATACATGTATTGGAAAAGGATGCGACGAAACAGATTTTGCACTTCTTATTTACACACCCAGTCGCAAATGTAATTTCGCAAAAGTGTAAGTTCTCACTTTGACAATTCAATTGAGTTCTTTTACAATCACGCAGCTACAAAGTGCCGTATAACTAGGCAAACTTGCAGATCAATCTTTGATTTGGTTAACTTTTGAAGTTTGCTTGCTCACGGAACCAGCGGCAATTAACAAATTACCGCATACATGTCTCACATGTATCCCTAGACTTGAAGTTCTTCCGAAAAGTTTAGCAACGCATTTTTCACCTGCGTGAGACAAACGGTAAAACATAACCATGATAGGAAGGGCTGATTCATGAAAGAGTATACCACTGAGTTTCTTCGCAACATTGCCCTCGTTTCACATGGAGGCGCGGGGAAGACAATGTTGGCGGAGGCGTTTCTGCATGCAACCGGGGGAACCACCCGCCTAGGCAAGGTGGAAGATGGGACAACGGTTTCCGATTATGATGAAGAGGAAAACCGTCGCAAGATTTCCATTTATTCCAGCGTCATCCCCGTTGAACATCGCGATCACAAAATAAATGTAATTGATGCACCGGGCTATAACGATTTCGTGGGCGAAGCAATTTCAGCCCTGAGCGTTGTAGACGGTGCGATTATTTTAGTGGATGCGGTGGCGGGCGTGGAAGTTGGCACCGAACTGGCGTGGCGTTACGCAGATGAATTCAAGCTGCCTCGCTTTTTCCTGATCAACAAGATGGATCGCGACAACGCCGACTTTGACAAGACCTATGCTGCGCTGGAAGAATTTGTACGGGCGCGTGGAAAACGTGCCATCAAAGTGCATTTGCCGATTGGCGAGAAGCAGAATTTCAAGGGTGTCGTAGATGTCCTTGGCATGAAGTCTTATATGGGCGATGGCAAGACAATCGCGGAAATCCCTGCAGAATTAAAGGAAGCCGCGGAACAAGCTCATTTCACGATCGTGGAAGCCGCCGCAGAGGGGGAAGATGAACTGATGGAGAAATATCTTGAGAACGGTTCTCTCACAGATGAAGAGATGGTGCGCGGCCTGGAAGACGTTGTCTATGCTGGCGAGTTTATCCCGGTCTTCTGCGCGGCTGGTGGCCGCGAGATCGGCGTTATCGCACTGCTCAACGACATCATTGATCTGCTGCCTTCCCCCTCGAAAGCTGTCCAGCGCCTTGCACAGGGCAGGGCTGGTGAAGAGGTTTTGAAACCATCCGATACTGAGCCGCTCGCTGCGTATGTTTGGAAGACCACTGCAGATCCGTTCGTAGGCAAGATGACCTACTTCCGAGTGCTCTCCGGCTCCATCCAAGCAGACGCGCACGTCTGGAATCAAAACAAAGGCGTGGATGAACGTATGGCCAGTTTGCATTTTCAGCGCGGCAAGGAACAGATCCCCACAAAAATTGTCCATGCAGGCGATCTCGCTGCCGTCTCAAAATTAACCTCTACTGCAACGGGTGATACATTCGGTGACAAGAATCATCCGTTGATTGTTGAAAAACCGAAATTCCCAGCCGCCTTGTATCGTGTGGCCATTGCTCCCAAGACCCAAGCCGATGCCGCAAAAATTTCCCCAACACTGACCCGGTTGTGCGAAGAAGATATGACCCTTACCTGGCAGAATGATCCCATCACTCACGAGACAGTTTTACAAGGCATGGGTGATCAGCACATTGATGTAGCGATCCATCGAGCCCAGGTGAAATTTCAGGTAGGCCTGATTACACATGAACCGAGAATCCCGTATCGCGAGGGAATTACACGTAAAGCCAGCGGACAGTACCGCCACAAGAAACAATCAGGTGGCGCGGGTCAATTTGGTGAAGTACACCTCCGTATTGAACCATATCACGATGGCGACTTTGAATTCACCGATGAACTCGTCGGCATGAATCTCTCGAAGTCCTATCTGCCTCCTATTGAAAAAGGCATCAAAGCCACCATGGAACGCGGCGCGTTTGCAGGCTATCCAATGAACAATGTAAGAGTAATTGTTTACGACGGCAAAGAGCACGAGGTGGACTCAAAACCAGTGGCATTTGAAATTGCGGGCCGAGAAGCATTCAAGCTCGCGGTGCAGAGCGCAGGTCCTGTGCTCTTCGAGCCAATCATGGAGGTCCGCGTGACTGTTCCCGATATGAACATGGGCGATGTAATGAGCGATCTCAATACGCGCCGTGGGCGCGTCCAAGGCACTGAAGTAGAGCATGGCTATACGACAATCATCGCTCACGTCCCAATGGCTGAGATGGGTCACTACACCACCCAACTCCGCTCGATCACAGGTGGGCGCGGTTACTTTACGATGCAACTGGATCACTATGATGTGGTGCCTACCAACGTCGCGGCGCCAATCATTGAGGCTCATAAGAAGGAAATGGAAGCCAAGAAGGAAGAATAGTGATCAGTAAAAGGTGAGAAGTAAAAAGAAGATGGCTTTGATGACCATCTTCTTTTTTATTAGCTTGCAAATTCATCACTGTATTACAATAGTCTTATGCCATCTGTCCGCTTTCCGGCTGTGATGAAATATTATGTCAACAATCAGTCCGAGTTTTCCGTCTCAGCCTCCACCGCCGGGGAGTTGATCGAGAAAATCGTCGAGCAATACCCCTCCGTGAAATTCCATTTGGTGGACGCAGATGGCAACCTGCGCCGGCATTTTAATATTTTTGTGAATGGCACCCATATCCGTGATTTGGAGGGAATGGAGACGCCCTTAAAGGAGCAGGATCAAGTCATTTTGATGGCCTCCGCGGCCGGGGGTTGATTTGTAGTGGCGACTTAAGTCACTCATAAAAACAAATAAGCCGCACGGTGCCAGGCAAGTCGTTACGACACTCTCACAAATTATTAACTTGACAATTCGGGTAAGAACTGTAAAATAGCCGTCATCTTACTTAAGTACTATGAAAACTCTTAACCATTGCTTGTGTCCACGGCGGGACTCGTAACCACCGCCTGAGACACAAATTCCGCAGCTAACAGCTCACTCCCCTTTCGGGGACCGTGTCAGAACGGTGGACGACTCCCGCATGCTCTTCTTGCGAGGCGTTCTGTCGCCGTTCTTTTGTTTTGTCTGGTGGCTGCTTTTAATTTACGAAGTGCCGTATGAATTAATGAACTAGAAGTTTGATGATCATCTCTCATTTCTTCCAAAGGTTTCGTTAATTTATACAACAAGCGACAAGAAAATCTATGACCTTACTCGACTATAAAGTTTATCAATCAGACATAGACTCCGCTGCAGATCTAACTGCACATGTAGGTAACACTCCCCTGCTCCCGCTCCGAAAATTGAGCCGGAAGTTGTCTGCGCGTGTCAAAGTTTTTGCTAAAGCGGAATGGTTCAACCCAGGTGGCTCGGTCAAGGATCGGCCCGCGCTCAACATTATCCGCACCGCGCTGGCAAACGGAGACCTCGGAAATGGCAAACGTCTGCTGGATTCGACTTCCGGCAACATGGGAATTTCTTATGCCACATTCGGTGCAGTGCTTGGAATTCCAGTGACTCTGGCGGTCCCAGCGAGCGCCAGCCCGGAACGATTTACCATCCTGCGGACGTTAGGCGCTGAACTGATATTGACCGATCCAAGTGAAGGCTCGGATGGCGCGATTCTCACGGCGCGTCAATTGGCTGCGGAAAAGCCTGCTGTGTATTGGTACGCAAATCAATACAACAATGACGCCAATTGGCAGGCGCATTACAAATCCACGGGGCCAGAAATCCTCTGCCAAACGGATGAGCGCGTGACCCACTTTGTCGCTGGGCTTGGCACGTCAGGCACGTTGACTGGCAGCGGCAAATACCTGCGCGAGCAGCTGCCTCATGTAAAGATCATCGCCTTTCAACCGGATGCCTCCTTCCATGGCTTGGAAGGACTCAAGCATATGCCAACCGCCATCAAGCCCGGGATTTACGATCCGTCATTTGCAAATGAAACGCGCGAAGTGAGAACGGAAGACGCGCATGAAATGGTTTTACGTCTCGCGCGTGAGGAAGGTTTGTTCGTAGGTATCTCCTCTGGCGCGGCGGCTCTTGCAGCAATTCGTGTGGCAGAGGAATTGGATGAAGGCATCGTCGTAACTCTTTTCCCGGATGCGGGCTATAAATATCTAAGCGATAAATCCCTGTGGGAGGCAAAGTGACGCTGGCCATCTCGAAAGATTTGCTGGACCAAATCCACGCGCATGGAGAGGAATCTTATCCAGATGAGGGCGCGGGATTTCTCATTGGCGACGATGGCAATGTAAAAAATATTTTGCCTCTGCAAAACGCACGTGAACATGAAGCGCGTCACAATCGATTTCTGATCACGCCTGAGGATTATCTCAAAGCCGAATTAACGGCGGACAAGCTTGGGCTGAGTCTGATCGGTGTTTTCCATTCGCATCCAGATCATCCCAATCGTCCCTCTGAATATGACCGCGAGTGGGCGCAGCCTTTCTTTTCCTACATCATCACAACCATAAATGAGGGCAAAGCCATCGAGAGCCGCTCGTGGCGATTACTCGAAGATCGTTCGAAGTTTGAAGAAGAAGGAATAAAAACAAATTAACTTTGGAGTCAGCCAGCTTGCTGGCGTATTGCAGGAGCAAGCTCCTGCGCTCCAAAAGGAAAATAATATGACATCTCAAGCTCTTCAAAAAGTAGACCACTCTGCTTTAAAAACAAATCAAATCATTATCATTTCGCTAAATATACTGGCGTTTATTTTGAATCTGCCGATCCTCGCAGCGTTCGTTGCACTGATGATGGGAATCGGCTCCGCGCTGAAAATCCCCGGTTTCGGCTTTGTATATAAGAATTTGCTCAAGCCGCGCGGCTGGATGAAACCTGATGTTCTGGATGACAATCCCGAGCCGCATCGGTTCGCTCAGTTCCTTGGCTTTTTGTTTATGACTGCTGGATCCATCGCGTTATTCCTGGGTGCGAGTGTGCTCGGCTGGAGTTTGGTCTGGCTGGTGGTCGCTCTGGCTGCATTGAATGCATTCGGTGGATTCTGTGTCGGTTGCGCTGTGTATTATTGGCTGGTCCGCTTCAACTTGCCAGGGTTTACCAAAAACCCGCCCGCCGGAACATTCCCAGGGATGAAGCCAGGTGTAGGAGCCAGTCAATGAATTCTGAAGTTCTGTTGCGTTTTGGGCTGGCAATCGTTATTATTGGATTAGGCGCATTTGCTTATTGGCTGGTCAACCAGCGTTTGCTGGTGCGTGCCAGCAATAATGTTTTTACCTTGTTCAAGAAGTTGCCGAACAAACCGGTGTTGGTCTACTTTACAACTCCGGATTGCGCGCCGTGCAAAACCGTGCAGCGCCCGGCTATTGATCGAGTGTTGAATTTGCTGGGTGAAAAATTACAAGTGGTTGAGATCGACGCGACCGAACGACCTGATCTGGCAAAAGTTTGGGGCGTGATGAGCGTCCCTACGACATTTGTACTTAATGAGCGCGGGGAAGCGCGTTACGTCAATAATGGCGTTGCCCGTGCGGAAAAACTGCTGGAACAGATCCAAACTTTGTAAATAATCCGTTAGTTGAGTAGCCCCGCGCTTGTTGGGACATATCGAAACCAACGAGTAACAAGAAAATAAAGGATAGCTTGAAACAGGTGGTCTCAATACGCCCCTCGCGCACCTGCCCTGGCGGTGCTAGGGAAGAACGCTTAGGGCTACGCGACCACCGAGAATAATAAATATTAAGGAGAGAATCTACATGCCCGTTTTACGAATCCCTACACCGTTGCGCGCTTACACCAACGGACAAAGCGATGTGAACGTCAATGGTTCGAATATTTCAGATGCGCTCACAGATCTCACGACGCAATATCCCGCGCTTAAGCCGCATCTGTTCAACGAAGGTGGTGACTTGCGTCCGTTTGTCAATTTATTTGTGGGTGAGAACAACATCAAGGATTTGCAGGGCGTGAACACGCCGATCCAAGATGGCCAAAAGATCATGTTGATCCCATCCATTGCTGGAGGTGGTCATGTTGCCTGAACTTTCACGTGATGAAATCCTGCGTTACTCGCGTCATTTGTTGATCCCGGAAGTAGGCCTGGAGGGACAGCGCAAGCTCAAGAACTCATCGGCTCTGATCATTGGCACCGGCGGACTTGGTTCGCCAGTATCCCTTTATTTAGCGGCCGCGGGGATTGGTCGCATTGGACTCGTGGATTACGATGTGGTCGATTCATCCAATTTGCAGCGTCAGGTCATTCACGGAACATCCACGGTTGGCCAATTAAAAGTAGAAAGTGCGCGGGCCAAATTGCTGGACCTCAATCCTGAAATTCAGA
>Ga0065707_10082536_pt1 | contig 14023 bp, 17 predicted proteins | sample SwiRhicommuniRL3_FD_59094 | JGI IMG/M metagenome (GOLD analysis project Ga0065707, IMG submission 59094) | Switchgrass rhizosphere bacterial communities from Rose Lake, Michigan, USA - RL3 v2 (version 2) | ecosystem: Host-associated > Plants > Roots > Rhizosphere > Soil | place: East Lansing...
CGCCGCGTAGCCGTTACAGGGGGCAGGAGACAGTGGATACACCATGACCAAGAACAACCCTGCGTTGCGGGTCGGCGACCCGGTGAGACTGAAAGACAGCGACATGGACCTGAAAGGGGACGTGTGGCAACTGCGTAGCGGCGCTTATGTCGTGGTGCGTTGGGAAGATCAGTGCCGGACGACGCATTCGCAGACGGCCATCGAACTCGACCGCTCCCGCGGACCGGCCGAGTGGAGCCGCAAGCTCGCGTACGAGGATCGCTAGTACTCGAATTCGCTGCCTGTGTAGACGTGGCGTAGGCATCGCCAGCACACCTGGCATCGCAACGATAGTTCTCCATTGGCGGGCCCGTGCGCAGGAACATCTGCAGCACGCGCTGACTTGTTTTTGTGCCCCCAAGAGCAAGCCCGGGCCCGCACAGGCCCACTAATGCAATGGAGAATTCCTATGCCACAGAATTACCGACAACCTCCCGGTGCATGGAGATCCGACCAGGCGGCGGGATACGCACGCGAAGGACGTTATCCAAGCAGCTCCGAACGTGAGCGCGAACGCGACCGCTATCGATCCGGCGAGGAGCAGCGCTATCGGCCCGAGAGTCGCTGGCAACCCGGCCAGGCAGGCGCCTCGGCATGGCGCGACGATGAAGTTCGTTCCAGGTCCGATCGCGAGTACTGGGAGCGGCAGGCAAATCGCAACCAGGCAGACCGGGACGATCTTTCCCGCGACCCTTATCGCGATAGTTATCACGAAGCCGAAGATACGTTTCACGGTCGCCCGTTGTACGAAGAGGACATCGACGACCGGCGTAGCTTCTTCGGCACCGGTGGCGGCAACTATGCCGGCGTAGAAGACTACGCACCGCTCTCTCGCATGCGCGGCGGCGGTTTCTATGCTGAAGACGACCATCGCCATGAGCATGCCTACAGGTCGCCCCGTACCCCTGTTGGCGGCTATGACCCGCATCGCCCGGTGGGCAATCAAAGTTATGCCAGCAGCTACAGCTACGGCTATGGCGGCAATGACTATCAGAACTCACACCGCGGTCGCGGCCCGAAGGGTTATGAGCGATCGGATGAGCGCCTGCGCGAAATCATCTGCGAACGTCTCACGGACGATCCGTGGATCGACGCCAGCGAGGTCTCCATCGAGGTCAACAACAAGACGGTCAGGTTGACGGGCACGGTCGATAATCGCCAGACCAAGTACGAGATCGAGGAACTGATCGAGCGCAGCACCAACGTGCGCGAGATAGACAATCAACTCCGCGTGCAGTCGCCTCAATATCAGGGTCGCAGCGATACGGGGTTCGGAACGTCGACTCAGTCGTCGAGTTCGACGCGAGGATCGAGCACCTCACAGTCAACGTCTCAGGCCAGCGGGTTGACTAGTGCCGGCATCACGAGCGGCGGCAGCAGCGCAACCTCGCCGGGCGGTTCGACTCGGAAGAATTAATCGACGCGAGAATGATTGAAACAGCGAGGCGGTGCTTCAGCCCGCCTCGCCCTTTTCTTCCCGGTTGGCATTGCGCCGATAAATGATCTGGCCCGTCACCGCGGTCAGCAGGATCGCAACGTTCGTGAAGACGAATACCCAGTTGTCGAGCAGGTAGCTGTAGATGACGAAACCGGTGGAAGCGGCCAACTGGCCGACGAACAGCCAATGGGATACGCCCTGAGTCGAGCGCTCACGCCATTGCTTGTAGACCTGGCGGCCCAGCGTGAATAACAGGATCGCAGAACTCGCCCAGCCGATGAGATCGGGTCCCTTCACGTACATCCCCCGATAACCTTCATTCTATGCAGCGCTGTTCAACTGGATCAGGACTTCGCGCACCCGATCGAATTCGGACGCCTTGTCGAAGAAATGATCGGCGCCGCATTCTTCGCCGGCCTGGCGATAGGCCTCGGTGGGATAGTTGGTAACGATGATGACGCGCTCCGGACGATAGGCGTGGGCCGCCCGCATTTGTTTGAGAAGCAGCAACCCGCTGCCTTTGCGAAGTTGCACGTCTACGATGAGAACTCGAGGCTTGGCTGCGGACACGCCGACGAGCGCTTCATCGAGCGATGCCGCCTCTCCGACGACGCGGGCATTGGGGATATCGGCGAAAGATTCGATCAATCGTTCGCGTACGAGTGGAGAGTCGTCGACGATATAGATCGTGAGCTCTCCAGCCATGCGCTCACCCATCCTAGGTTGGCCCGTTCCACATCCAACTGCCGTACATCGACAATAGTGCGGGTGACGCAGGCATCGATGAAGGCGCAGCCACGCAGTCGCGCCGGGCGTCAATCCACGAGCTGATTGCGCACGGCATAAGCGGCGATTTCGGCGTTACTGCGCATGCTCATTTTTTCCAGGATGCGGGCGCGATAAGTACTGACGGTCTTCACGCTCAAGCCCAGCTCATTCGCCATGACGGCAGGCGAGATGCCCTTGGCGATGCGAGTGAATACCTGCAGTTCGCGCTCCGACAATTTATTGTGCGCAGGACCGTCTTCTTCCGCTGCGAATTCCGACGCCAGCAGTTCGGCCACCACCGGCGTGATATAGCGATGACCGGATCCCACTGCTCGCACCGCTTTCACGAGTTCTTCGGGAACGATCATCTTCGGCACATAGCCGTTGGCGCCCGCCCGCATCAATCGCACCGCGAAGCTGCGTTCGGGATGCATGCTGAGCACGAGGATCGCCAGCTCCGGCCGGTCGCGCCGCAGCTGCTTCAGCAGTTCGATACCGCTTTGACCGGGTAACGTGATATCGAGAACGACGACGTCCACGCCCGGGCCGTCGGTGTCGTTGATGAACTGCAGCGCTTCTTCAGCGGAGCCGGCTTCACCGACTACCTGCAGGTCCTCCTCTTCGCTGAGCATTTCGCGCACGCCCGCACGAAGAATGGCGTGGTCATCCACGATGAGTACGCGAATGGTGCTGTGCACCGCCGGCGGAGTGTCGCGCATTTCGGTTTCGCTTGCGTTTAACATCAGACTGCCTCGCTGAATTCGGGATCGACCTCACTCAGCTCCAACCCCTGTGCACGATACCCGTTCAGGCGGTTGTAGAGAGTTTTCAGACTTACCCCCAGTAACGCGGCTGCGCGTGTCTTGTTTCCTCCGCATTTTTTTAGCGTTGCAACAATCATGCGCTTCTCCGCATCGGCGAGACTGGTGCCGACGACGATGCGCAACGACGGTTCCGTTCCAGGCAGCGCAGCCGGCTTGGATATCGCCTTGGCGACCTGCAATTCCCGGTCGGCATGCACGAAAGCCCGCTGCAAGGTGCTACGCAATTCGCGAGTGTTCCCAGGCCAGGGGTAGCGGCGCAGGAATACCAGCGAATCGCCAGACAAGGTCTTGGACGTGCCTTCCTCGGAATTCAACAGCGCCAGAAAATATTCGGCGAGCAGCACCGCGTCATCGTCACGTTCGCGCAGCGCGGGTACCGCGAGTTTCAATGGGGCAAGCCGCTGGATGGCCTCGGCATTCAACAAGCCTTCGGCGAGCGCGGCTTCGGCATCGCCTTCGAAAACAGCCAGCACGCGCGGCGTCACGGAGCCATGTCCGTTCCCGCCGTGCCCTTTGCCATCTTGTATACGGCCGTCGTGGCCATCCCGCCGCGGAGCTTCGAGTGCCTGCACGAGTTCGGCCTGCGCCGACGGCGACAGGTCACCGATACCGTCGACTATCAACGTCGCTGGGCGATGCCCACGCGCGGAACTCGACAGTCGAGCAATCGCCTGCTGGATGGCGGCGATGCCTTCGCTGCAATCGATGGTGGCGATGACCGCATCGTCGTCGCCGGACAGCTCGTGAATGACGCGGCAGATCATTCGCTTGCCGGTCCCCACTTCGCCATAGATCAGTACGTTCGCCCCTGTGGCGGCGAGATGCTGTAGCTGCTGCTGGAGCTGCTTCATGACAGCCGATTCGCCCATCAGGCCGTTCGAACTCGACATCGAGGCGAACGCCGCACTGCGGGCAGAAGCCTCGGCAGGACGCAACGCAGGGGCCGAACGTGTCGGCACATGAAGGTTTTCGATCATTGCTAGCTTCTCCATTGACTGTCCCACTTCGCTTTTCTTGCCGCACCATCGGGCGACACTAGCGTCATCGCCCGCCCATTCTTCTGGTCACTGCAGTTGCGTCATCGCGATCCCGCGGCATCCGGCAGCCGTACCGGCGCAGCCACGCCCGGAATGAAAACATCCAACACCACGCCACCGCCTTCCGCAGTCGATACGTTGAACGTGCCGCCGACCTCGCGTACCCGTTCCCGCATTCCGACCAATCCGTGCGAGGCCCGCCGCGTTGCATTGCCATCGGCCAGCCCCACGCCATCGTCACGAATCCGTAATCGCAATCCGCCGTCCTCGCGTCGTAGCGACACGTGAACGTGCTTGGCCTGCGCATGCTTCATCACGTTGGTCAGCCCCTCCTGCACCACCCGGTACAGCACGATCGACAACGCGGGATCGAGATCGTCGAAATCCTCGATCACCTCCAACGAACAGGGCATGCCCGTGAGCCGGCTGAACTCCTTGCAATGAGTTCGCATTGCAAACGTCAAACCCAGGTTGTCGAGGTGGCTCGGCCGCAGCCCCTCGATCACCTGGTGTTTCAGTTCGACCGTCTCGGTCAACATCTTCAGCGCACGCTGCAACCGGTCACGCAGGTCGTCCCGTCCTTCCGCCGATCGCATGTCCGGCAGCCGCTTGGCCACCCAGTTCAGGTCCATGCTGATCGCCGTGAGGTTGCTCCCCAACGTGTCGTGCAGTTCGCGCGCCAACTTGGCCTTCTCCTCCTCGGCCACCCGGATCAAATGCCTCGACAAGTCAGTGAGTTCCGACGTGCGCTCCTCAACTTCACGATTCAATTGCTCATTTGCCTGGCGCAGGGCCTTTTCGGCAGCCGCGCGGGCGGCCACATAGCGCCGCAATAGTCGCTGTAAGGCGACAAGTACCCCCACGGTGACGATGGTGGCGATCACTGCGACCGCCACGGTGAGCCAGATCTGCCGGGAAACGCCGAGCCGAAGCGCATCGACGCGAGCCTGTTCCCTGGCCATCATCTGCTCCAGGGTCGCCCGGACCTGATCGAGATCGCCGCTGGCCCTGGCAGCCGACGCTTTTGCCGCATCGGAGGTCTCCGCCACGGTGCCAGCCGAGACTTCGGCTTCGCGAAGGGAGCGTTCGAGCTTCCCGACGGCAGCGCTCGCCATGTGTTCGAGCCCGTCGATGTCGGTCCGCAACAGCGAAGGATTGGGGGTGAGGCTGCGAAGCCGGGCGATTTCGTCCCGCCATCCCTGGGCGGCAACCGCGAACGCCTGGCGGTCCGCAGGTTGGCCCGTGAGCAGGTAGCCTCGCTGGGCCGACTCCACCGCGGTCAGCGCTGACTGCAGCGATGACAGCGATCGCTTGATCTCGAAGGAACGTGCGTATTGCGCATTGGCGTCGGCAGTGCGCGCGCTGTTGATGACGAGCATTCCCGCGTTGCCCAGCAACAGCGCAACCGAGACGACGATGGCAGCGATGACGGCGAGCGGCACGCCGCCGTATGCATCCCCGGCGACACGGGGCAGGTACGACTTCCAGCTGGAAGCCGTCATCCCGAGCTGTCCCGTGCGATCCGGCACTGCGACCGCATCCGTTGTTGCCTAGTCAATCGCGGTGGACTGCGGCGCATGATCGACGTGCTCGTTAAACGACCCCAAGGTGTAGGTAACGTGCCTGCCACCACGCAGTTCCAAGCATGCTTCCATATGGTGGACCGCTCCGCGTAGGGCGCGCCATACGCAGTGAGGTCAGGAACCTTCGCCATTAACGAAACGTTATCGACGCGAACTCGGGCATAGGTTGCTCAACAGTTGCAGGAGCGGACCGATGCCGCGGGGGCAAATGTAGACAAGCATAGTGAGCTGGCTGCCCGGTCATGCGAATGCAGATGGTTCACTACCAGCGAGCGATCAAGTATTCACCGAGAAATCCAAAACCGAGGACGCCGACATGAAATTGAATGTGTTTTATCTGATTGCCGCCGCCGCGATCGTTACGGTGGGCTGCAACAAGGCGGAATCGCCTGCCGAAGTTCAACACGACGTGACCACCGCGCAGGCCGAAGGCCAGAAAGATGTGGCCAAGGCACGCGCCGATGCCCGTGAAGACGTAGCCGATGCCAAGAAGGATGTAGCAGACGCGGTTGCCGACGCCGATCCGAAGGATGCGGCCGACCAGTCGAAGGACGTAGCCCAGGCCGCCAACAAGGGCGATTACAAAATCCAGGTCGCCCAGGCCGAAGCTACTCACAAAGTAGCGACCGAGAAATGCGAAGCGATGAGCGGCGACGCTCAGAAGGATTGCAAGGATCGCGCCGACAAGGAACTCGACCATGCCAAGAAGCAGGCCGAGCAGCGTCGCGACGGCGCGGGCTGAACCTGAGCCCGGTTGAGTAGACTGGGTTGAGTAGACTGGCGGACGACCGCCAGGAGAGCCCGCCGTTACCTGGACGGCGGGCTCCTGAGGACAGGCTGATTGTTTTTAATCGAAAGAGTATCGTTGACGCGACGAATGGGGAGACGATCGACCTGGCCATGTCGACCCAGGGACGGGGTCCATTCATATAATCGACTAATCGACGCGAGACAGCGGGATGGGAGTGGAGAATTCTTATGATGCGACGTAATACAGCAGCGGCATTGATCGTAGCTGCGCTGATGAGTTCCGGATTGCTTGCGGGTTGCGCTTCGACTTCCTCCTCCAACCAGCAATCGACCGGGCAAGCGATCGACGACGGCGTGGTGACTGCGAAGGTCAAGGCGAAACTGATCGAAGATCCCATGACCAAGGCGCACCAGATCGGCGTCGAAACCTTCAAAGGCACGGTGCAACTGAGCGGCTTCGTCGATTCCAACCAGGCCCGCACCCGCGCGCTGCAACTCGCCAAGGAAGTCGAAGGCGTGAAGCAGGTGAAGGATGCGATGGAGATTCGCGGCGGTTCCACCGGCTGAGCGACGGTTCCACTGCGGGCGCGCGAAGAACGCCTGCGGGAACTCCCCAGCCGAAGGTCTGTCTCGTGCGAGACAGACCTTTTTTATTGTGCCCGCTATACTTTGGCGGAGCGCGCCCGATACGCATGGGTCGCGCCTCGTCTGCCTTTCCGCGCAAGCTCAAGTCAGGAGCCAGAATGAGCCCTCGTAAGAATCTGTCCACCATGGCGTTGGCCACCGCGGCTGCCATGCTCTTCAGCACCGTTCCACTGGTCGCGACCGCGGCCGACAGCGCCAAGGTGAAGTGCGACGGCGGGAATTCGTGCAAGGGCAAGTCGGAGTGCTCCACCCCGACCAATGCGTGTGCCGGCCAGAACGCCTGCAAGGGCAAGGGCTACGTCATGATGGAGAAGTCCGCATGCACCGCCGCCCAAGCCGCCAACAAGCCCGCCGAGAAAAAAACCTGAGCGCCGCGCCAGCGGTCCGTTGGTTCGACTAGCCTTCACTGGGACCAACGCCGGCACGTCTGGCGTACGGCCATGGCTACCGCCCCTCGTAACTCTGCGCTGCTCGCGGCCCCACTGGGATTCGGGCTGGGGCTGCGCACAAATCACTACGAAGCCTTGCTCGGCGAGCAGTTGGGCTGCGTGTCCTGGCTCGAGGTGCTGACCGAAAACTATCTCGTGCCGGGCGGCCGTCCGCTCGCCTGGCTCGATCGCCTGCGTGAGCACTATCCGCTGGTGCTGCATGGAGTGTCGTTGTCCATCGGCAGCACCGATCCGTTGAATCGCGACTATCTGCGTGAAGTACGCCAACTCGCAGCGAGGTGCGACGCGCGTTGGGTCTCCGATCATCTGTGCTGGACCGGTGTGGACGGCATCAATCTGCACGACCTGCTGCCCGTGCCGTATAGCGAGGAGTCGCTGCGGCACACCGCCTTGCGCATCGAGCAATGCCAGGAATTGCTGGGACGCCGCCTGCTCATCGAGAATGTGTCGAGCTACCTCACGTTCCGCGACGTGCCTACACCGGATCGGCACATGACCGAATGGCAGTTCGTGAGCGAACTGGCGGCTCGCGCCGACTGCCTGCTGCTGGTGGATATCAACAACATATATGTCAGCGCCATGAACCATGGCTTCGATCCGTACACGTACCTGAATGCGCTGCCGGTGGATCGGGTGCAGCAGCTTCATCTTGCCGGCCACACGCGCCATGGCGACTTGCTCATCGATACGCACGACATGCCCGTATGCGAGCCAGTGTGGCAACTGTACGCCGCCGCCGTACGGCGCTTCGGCGCCGTGTCTACGATGATCGAACGCGACGACAACATTCCGGCGCTGGAGGTACTGCTCGAAGAACTGCAGCGGGCACGAGCCATTTCCCATTCGTTGCAGGCGCACGCAGCATGAGCAGCCCGGATCGATCGCCGTTGGCGCAGCTACAAAGAGAGCTGCAACGTTCGATCGTCACGGGCGACAGTGGCCTCGCCGCCGGCATCGTCGCCGACGGCATCGACGCCGCGACTCGCGTCGGCGTTTACTCGACCGCGTATCGACTCCGATTGATCGATGCGCTGGCCGCGAACTTCCCCCGCCTGCGCGACTTTCTCGGCGGCGATGCTTTCGCCATCCTGGCTCGAGACTACCTCGACCGGTATCCCTCGCAGAACGTATCGGTTCGCTGGTTCGGCCATCGACTGGCGGAGTTTCTACGGCACGACCAAGCTTTCGCAGCAGCGCCGTGGGTGCCTGAACTGGCGCAGTGGGAATGGGATATCGCCGCAGCATTCGACGCGACTGATGTCGAGCCGATCGAACTGCAGGCGCTGAACATCGCGGCGGAGGATTGGCCGCGGCTGCGGTTCGAGCTGCATCCGTCAGTGCGATTACTGAGTTTACAGACCGCTGCGGTGGCGCTGTTTCGGCAAGCGGCCGATGCGGTGGCTGGAGAAGTCCCCGAGCTGCAACTGCAGCGGCCGCAGGCTTACGTCATCTGGCGCCAGGGCCTCGATGTTCGCTATCGCGAACAGAGCGACGATGAAGCTCACGCGCTGACATTACTGAGCCAGGGCGGAACGTTCGAAGCGATGTGCGCCGGTCTTTGCGACTGGGTGGCCGAAAATGAAGTGCCGACTCGCGCCGCCAGCTTGCTCAAGACCTGGGTGCTCGAAGGATTGATCGCGTCCGTAGTTGTCGAGCCCTGAGGCTGGCCCCGGTCCGTCCAACGCCAGTAATCTTGTGACCCGCCACTGACGTCGGTTTCGCGTTCACTGAGATATTTCGGAAGCACCCATGCGCTATGTATTCGCAGCACCCGCACAACCGGCGGTCGAAATCAAGGGACTGCAGGAGCGGTTCCCGGTGCGGCGCATTTTCTGCGTCGGCCGCAACTACGCTGCTCACGCCCGGGAGCTGGGCAACGATGAACGCGAGCCGCCCTTCTTTTTTACCAAGCCGGCGGATGCCATCGTCCCGAACCACGCGACCATCCCGTATCCCTCGCGCACCGCGAACTTGCATCACGAAGTCGAACTGGTCCTGGCGCTGGGCAAGGGTGGGCGCAACGTCGCCGTCGACCGGGCGCTCGACCTGATCTATGGCTACGCCGTCGGCAACGATCTCACCCGGCGCGACCTGCAATTCGAGTCCCGGGACAAGGGCCGTCCGTGGGACACCGCGAAGGCATTCGATCGCGCCGCTCCCATTACTGCCATCACTCCCGTGGCTATTAGCGGCCACATCCAGAAAGGCAGGATCTGGATGACGGTGAACGGAGAATTACGCCAGCAGGGCGACATCTCGGACCTGATCTGGAGCGTTCCGGAAATCGTCGCTGAGCTGTCGACGCTGTTCGAACTGGCGCCGGGCGACCTGATCTACACCGGGACGCCGGCCGGCGTCGGTCCGCTCAAGCCGGGCGACCGCGTCGAAGGCGGCGTCGAAGGCCTCGATAACCTGCTCACTCTTATCGGACTACCATGAGGTCGGATCGCCATGAAGCTCTACACCTTCTTCCGCAGCTCGGCGGCCTTTCGGGTGCGGATCGCGCTCAATCTCAAGGGGCTGAGCTACGATTCGATCCCCAAAGTGTTCGCGAAGAACGAACATCGCGCACCCGACTATCTCGACCTGAATCCGCAGGGACTGATTCCTGCGTTGGAAGCCGACGGCGCGGTGCTGTCGCAGTCGCTGGCCATCATCGAGTATCTTGACGAAACTTATCAACGGCCGCGCCTGCTGCCCGTCGACCCCATCGCCCGCGCCCACGTCCGCTCGATGGCATTGTCCATCGCCTGCGACATTCATCCCCTGAACAATCTGCGGGTGCTGAATTATCTCAAGGAAAACCTGCAACATGACCAGCAGACCGTGAATGCCTGGTATGCCCACTGGATCGGCCAGGGATTCGCGGGACTTGAATTACAAGCGCAGGAACACACCGCGAACGGGCAATTTCTATTTGCCGATAGTGTCTCTCTTGCAGACATCTGCCTCGTCCCGCAAGTGTTCAATGCGCGGCGCTTCGCCGTTGACCTGTCACCCTTCCCCACATTGGTGGCAATTAGCACGCATCTGGAATCGCTACCCGCGTTCGCCGCTGCGCGGCCGGAAGCGCAGCCGGACGCTTGTTGACACGCGGCTGAAACGACGACGCTGGAGTGCAAAAGGCCCGCCGGCCATTGCCTGTGCGGGTTACTCTCAAGTAGGGTGAGCGCCCTCTACGCGAGCCTCGCATCACGAATAGTCGTGGTGTCCTCGCTGCCAGCTCACTCGGATCACTCATGTCACAAACTCGATCGCGCGCCATCCGCCAGGCCTCTGTAGCAACCGAATCCCCCGCCATCGATCTAGATTTCCTACCAACTCTGCTCGGCTACAACATTCGCCGCGCGCAGATTTCGTTGTGGCGGGATTTCACGCGCAACGTCGCTGACGGCGAAGTCCGGCCCAGCGTCTTCAGCGTACTGTCGCTGGCCAATGCCAACTCAGGCATCGCGCAGATAGACATCGCCAACCAGCTCGGCATCGACAAGGCCAGCGTCGTCGCACTGATCGATCGCCTCGAAGCGCAGCGCTGGGTCGTCCGCAAACGCTCCACCGAAGACCGGCGCCGCCAGGAAATCTTCCTGACTGCCGCGGGCGTAAAAGCCTATCGCACCATCAAGAAGGAAATGATCGCGCACGAACGCAAATTCGCCGATCGCTTCACCGATGGCGAACGCAAGCAGCTCATCTCGCTGCTGCAGCGGCTGCATGTTTGATTTTACGGGGACACGCTCGCGGCAGCGAGCTGTGTCCCCGGAGACTACTTCGCGAGCAGCTTTTCCGTTGCTGCCAGCAAAACGGCGAGCACGACACCCTCGGCGGCCTGGGACACTTCCGCGATCGCAGGGAACGTCGGAGCGATGCGGATGGTGCGGTCGTCCGGGTCGTTGCCGTAGGGATGGGTGGCGCCCGCGGGAGTCAGTTCGACGCCGGCGGCTTTGGCTAGTTTCACCACCTGCTTGGCGCAGCCGGCAGCGACGTCGAGCGTGATGAAGTAGCCGCCTTTCGGCGTGGTCCACTCGGCGACCCCGGAGTTGCCCAGGTGCTCGGTGAAGATTTCCAGCACCTTGTCGAACTTGGGAGCGACGATGGCGCGATGGCGATCCATCAACGCGGCGATGCCATCGGTGTTCTTCAGCAGGCGCAGGTGGCGCAGCTGGTTGACCTTGTCGCCGCCGATGGTGCGCTTCTCGATGCGCTTGAGATACCAGGCGACGTTGTCTTTCGAACCGGCGAACAGGCCCACACCGGCGCCGGCGAACGTCACTTTGGACGTGGAGCCGAAAATGAAGGCGCGGTTCGGGTTGCCGTGCCTGGCACAGGCCTCATCGATATTCGCGATCTCGATGCGCTCGGGCGTCAGGTGATGCACCGCATAGGCGTTGTCCCAGAACAGGCGGAAGTCGCGGGCCGCGGTCGGCATTTTCGCGAGGCGCTCGATGGTTTGCTGCGCGTAGACCGTGCCGCTGGGGTTGCTGTACTTGGGGATGTTCCACATGCCCTTGATCTGCGGGTCGGCCGCGACCAGCTTCTCCACCAGGTCCATGTCCGGACCGGTGTCGGTCAACGGCACGGGAATCATCTCGATGCCGAATTCCTGGCAGATCGAAAAATGACGATCGTAGCCCGGCACGGGGCAGAGGAATGCCACGCGCGACTCTTTCGACCATGGCCGTTCGCTGTCGCAAGTGCCTTTGAGCAGTGAGAACGCAACGGCATCGTGCATCAGCGACAGGCTGGAATTGTTGCCCAGGATGACGCGATCGCCGGTCACGCCGAACACGGGCGCCAGCAGCGCACGCAGGTCGGCGAGACCCTGCAATTCGCCGTAATTGCGGCAATCGACGTTGCCTGCCATGAAGTCGTTGGCGTGCGGCAGGTCCAGCAATGCCGCCGACAGGTCCAGCTGTTCGGCAGCCGGTTTGCCACGCGTGAGATTGAGTTTGACGCCGCGGGCGGCGAATGCGTCGTAGCGGCCACGGATCTGTTGGTGATAGTCGCGCAGTGCATCGGGGGGCAAAGCGGTCAGTAGCGGCATGGCAGGTCTCGGAGTCGGCTTCAGGAGGAGGGCCGCGCATTATCCCTCAAGATGGCAGCCATTCGGCACTTTCGAGTGAAAATGCAGCATGTCCCCAACTTCCCTTAGCCACTCTACAGCCCTGTCCGGGCTGCTCGCCGATGGCGTGCTGGTGCTGCATCTGGCCTTCATCGTGTTCGTCATGCTCGGCGGCTTGCTGGTGCTGCGCTGGCCTCGGGTGGCCTGGCTGCACGTGCCGGCGGTGCTGTGGGGCATTTATGTCGAACTCAGCGGTCGGCTCTGTCCGCTGACGCCACTGGAGAACTCGCTGCGCGAAGCTGCCGGGCAGGCAGGCTACAGCGGCGGGTTCATCGAACACTACGTGACCGCCGTCATCTATCCGGACGGCCTGAGCCGCGGCATCCAGATGGTGCTCGCCGCGAGCGTCGTACTGGTGAACGGATTGGTCTACTGCAGGTTGTGGGCGCGACGCTCCGTCAAGTAGTCGCGATGGACGAAGCCAGCGCCCACGCGACCGGCGCTTTGCAGATGTCCGAATGCCCGGTGATCACGGCATCGGCATTCAGGTTGTAGATGCTGCCCGCGGTGAAGGCGTATGCGGCGTTGACGGCCTGCAACGTACCTTTCACGGCTTCCGGCGTTTTCACCGCGCCATTGCGGCCGAGGCCACCGTACGGATCGTTCTCATCGCCCAGTGCGGCTGCATTCTGCCCTCCCATGCGTGACGCAAGCGGATACGCGACGCCGACAGCCTTGTCGTTCTTGGTACAGGTGATCACGATGGGCCCGCGCACTTTCTTGCCCGTCACGACTTTGCGAAAGAAGCCATCGCTCTTGCCGTCGAACTTGGCGGCGAGGCCGTTGTGCGAATAGGCAGCTTGCAGCAGGGTCAACGAATCGATCCTGTCTACGCCGCCAGCCGTATCGGTTGCCGCGGTCACCACTCGTCCACCGAAGCTGTGCCCGGCGAGATGAATCCGCAGCGATGGGAATTTCTTGCGCAGCTTCGCGATCGCCGGTGCGACGCCGTTCACTCCCACCGAGCCGGCGCGATCTTTCATCTGGTAGTAAGTCGTCAGGTTCATCAAGCGGCGAATGCCGGACAGGATGCCGTCGCCGAGATCGGCAACACCGCCCGCATCCAGCGTCGCTAGCGTGGAAAAAGCAGCCGCACCGCCCTGCCCCGGCTTGGCAGCCACCACGACGGGACGACTGAGATTGTCGAGCAGCTTGCGCTCGCTGAGCTTGAACAAGTCCTTGGTGCCGTCGTCCGCATGCGCCGATTTATCGGATAGCAGCGAACGCACGACGCGAACGAACTCTTCCTGCGCCTTCGCATCGCCTTCCAGCGTTTTCAGCAAGCCTTCCGCCTTGGCGATCTTCCTAGCCTTCGCGGCACTCACCGGCGCCGTCTTGCCAAGCCGGACCGGCTCCTTGGCCAGGTCTTTC
>Ga0065707_10082537_pt1 | contig 14012 bp, 14 predicted proteins | sample SwiRhicommuniRL3_FD_59094 | JGI IMG/M metagenome (GOLD analysis project Ga0065707, IMG submission 59094) | Switchgrass rhizosphere bacterial communities from Rose Lake, Michigan, USA - RL3 v2 (version 2) | ecosystem: Host-associated > Plants > Roots > Rhizosphere > Soil | place: East Lansing...
AAGACGGTGAACACCGCCTCGCAGCGCCAGACGTTGACAGTGGCAGGGTCGACTTTTTGCGGTTCCATGGGCGAATTCTACGCTGCTCCCCCGCCCGAATCGGCGCGGGCGCGGCGTCATTGTCCGCGCGGAATCCATTCCGACAGGATCGGCGTAAGAGCAGGAGTCCGACATCGGACCAGTCCGGTCGCCTGCGGGGGGTTTCCGCTGCGACTCCTACGGCTACATTTCTATTTCTGAAGGAGAGTCTCAATCATGAAGAACGCCAACAAGGTTTCCGGCGCCGCCATCGCGACTGCTGCTGCCCTGCTGTTCAGCAATCTCGCCGTCAGCACGGCCAGCGCCGAAGAAGCCAAGGTGCATTGCGCCGGTGTGAACGCATGCAAAGGCGCCGGCGCCTGCAAGACTGCGGCCAACGAATGCAAAGGCCAGAATGCCTGCAAGGGCAAGGGCTTCGTCGAAATGACCGACAAGGAATGCAAGGCGGAACAGGCGAAGCTGAAGAAAGGCTGATTCGTTACGGCGAAGGCGTGCAGCACGCACGCCTTCGCCGACATCCGAGGCCAACACGAGGACTCTCTCGATGCCGTCACTGGGCTTCGGACTGGGACTGCGAACCGCTCACTACGAATCCGTACTCAACGACGATCCGCACGTCGACTGGTTCGAAGTCATCAGCGAGAACTACCTGGTTCCCGGCGGCAAGCCCCTGTACTACCTGCACCGCATCCGCGAGCGATTTCCGCTGGTCATGCACGGCGTGTCGATGTCCATCGGCAGCTCCGCGCCGTTGAACATGGAGTACCTGCACCAGTTGCGGCAGCTCGCGCTGAGCATCCAGCCGGCCTGGATTTCCGATCACCTGTGCTGGACCGGCGTCGGCGGCGTCAACCTGCACGACCTCATGCCCCTGCCCTACACCGGCGAAGCGCTGCGACACGTAGCGCGTCGCATTCGACAGGTCCAGGATTTCCTCGGCCGCCGCCTGTTGATCGAAAATGTCTCGAGCTACGTGACGTTCGCCAGTTCGGAAATGACCGAGTGGGAATTCCTGGCGCAGCTCACGGCGGAAGCGGATTGCGACCTGCTGCTCGACGTCAACAATGTCTATGTGAGCAGCGTGAATCACGGATTCAATCCGCTGCAGTACATCGGCGCGATGCCCACCGCTCGCGTCCGGCAGATCCATCTCGCCGGCCACCAGGACAACGGCGACCACATCATCGACACGCACGATCATCCCATCGTCGATCCCGTCTGGGATCTGTATCGCGCCGCCTGCGAAAGGTTCGGCGAAGTGGCCACGATGATCGAGCGCGACGACAACATTCCGCCGCTCGGGGAACTGGTGGACGAACTGAACATCGCGCGCACGCTGTTGAATAACGTCGAAGCCGAGGCCGCCTGATGCACCTGGCAGAATTGCAGCAGGCATTCCAGGATCGCGTACTGCGCGGCACGCCTGAAATCGAATTCGAAGTCTCGCAGGCGGGCAAGCTCGACCTGCATGCGCGCCTTGGCATCTATGAGAACGCTTTCGTAGCGCGACTGGTGGAGGCACAAGCAGCGACTTATCCGGCGCTGCGTGATTGCCTGGGCGACTCTGCATTTGCAGCCTTGACCTGTGCCTACGTCGCACAAACGCCGCCTTCGCATTTCTCGGTCAGGTACTTCGGCAACGACCTGGCGGCATTCATCACACGGCAGTTCGTCGGCGTGAAGGCGCAGGTGCTGAACGACCTGGCCCGCTGGGAATGGGCACTCGGTGCAGTGTTCGATGCAGTCGATGCCTCGGCGCTGGCGCCGGAAGACCTTGGCTCGATCGCACCGGCGGAATGGCCGGCACTGCGCTTCCAGTTCGCGCCTGCCCTGTGCCGTCTCACCGTACAGAGCAATGCCGTTCAATGGTGGCGGGCATCGACACAGGACGGCTCGCGGCCGGCAAGATGGCGCACAGCGCCGCCGAGCACCTGGGCACTGTGGCGCAGCAACCTGAAAACCTATTTCCGTTCCCTCGATGATGAAGAAGCCTGGGCGCTCGCTGCCATGGACGAGGGCCATACTTTCGCATTCCTCTGCGACGGCCTGTCCCACCGAGCCGAGCGGCGCGACGCTCGCCGTGTCGATGCGGACCTGGATGAGAGCGATGCACCGGCCCGTGCCGCCTCGATGCTGCACCGCTGGTTGAGCGACGGCTGGATCATTCGCATCGAATAGCGACGAGGCCTTGCCACGGCTCCGCATCTGCCCGGTCCCAGTCATCTACGCGTAAGTGTTCCCGGGACAGTTCCCGTCACGAATGTCGAAAGTCGACTGAGCCCTGTCGATTTCGTACCCTCCCCATTCGTTCAGTGCCGAGACCCGGCATGTCGCCGGCCTTCCGTTGGAGGCTCCCGTGAAACAGTACCTGCTCAGCATCATCCAGCCCGATGGCGATGTTCCCGGCGGCAGCCCGCCGCCGCCCGAAGTCCTCGGGAAAATCATGCAGAACGTGCGTGCGGTGAGCGCCGAGATGAAAGCGGCCGGCGCCTGGGTATTCTCCGCTGGACTGCATCACCCCAGCACCGCCACGGTCGTGCGACACCAGGAAGGCGGCGCACTCATTACCGATGGTCCATTCGTCGAGAGCAAGGAACACATCGGCGGCTTCACCGTCATCCAGGCCGTCGATCTCGATGCCGCGCTCGAATGGGCGAAGAAGCTCGCCAAGGCGCTGCCATTGCCCATCGAAGTCCGGCCGCTGCATGAGAATCACGGCTAAGCGATGGCAGCCGACGACGAGTCGTTGCCGGTAGCACAGATCGAACGTGTGTTCCGCGAAGCCTACGGTCGAGCGGTGGCCGTGCTGGTGCGATCTTTCGGCTCGATCGATGTCGCCGAGGAAGCGGTGCAGGACGCATTCGCCACGGCGCTGCAACGCTGGCCATCTGCCGGGCTGCCTCCGAGCCCGGCAGGATGGATCGTCACGACCGCTCGCAATCGGGCTATCGATCGCATGCGCCGTGAAAGCTCGCGGGAAGATCGCCATGCAGCAGCTACGTTGCTCAACGAAAGCGACGAGCCGCAGGAGAACGCAGTGAGCGACGATCGATTGCGCCTGATCTTTACGTGTTGCCATCCCGCGCTTGCCACTGCTGCGCAGGTAGCTCTAACCCTGCGACTACTGGGCGGACTGACGACAGTTGAAATAGCACGCGCGTTTCTCGTGCCCGAGGCAACCATGGCGCAGCGACTGGTGCGCGCGAAAGGAAAAATTCGCGACGCGGGCATTCCATATCGCGTACCGGACGAAACGCAGCTCGCGCAACGCGTGCAGTCCGTGCTGGCCGTCGTCTATCTGATTTTCAACGAAGGCTACTCGGCCAGCTCCGGCGACCGGCTCATCCGCGACGACCTCTGCGATGAAGCCATCCGACTCGGACGCTTGCTGTTCGAACTGATGCCGAGCGATCCCGAAGTCGCCGGATTGCTGGCGCTCATGTTGCTCATCGATTCCCGCCGCGCCGCTCGCCTGGATGCCGAAGGCCACATGGTCCTGCTGTCCGGACAGGATCGCAGCCTGTGGAACCGCAAACGCATCGCCGAAGGACAGACACTGGTGCGGCGCTGCCTGATGCGCAACAAACCCGGTCCCTACCAGATCCAGGCGGCGATCAACGCGGTTCACAGCGATGCCGCAACGGCGAGCGCCGTGGATTGGAACCAGATCCTGCAGCTCTACGAGCGCTTGCTGGAGATCGAACCCACTGCCATCGTGGCGCTGAATCGTGCGGTCGCAGTGGCGGAAGTCCGCGGCGTGGCGGAGGCACTCGCCTGCGTGTCGCAGCTCGATCTCGGCGGCTACTACATGTTTCATGCAACGCGAGCGGATTTCCTGCGACGCCTGGGACGTCACGCCGAAGCAGCGGCAGCCTATCGGGAAGCAATCGCGCTGTGCGAGAACGGCGAGGAAAGACTGTTCCTGCAGCAGCGGCTCGGCGCCTTGAGCTGACCGCGCGTGCGACAGGCGGGCTGGACTCTCGCCGCCAGATGGCGTACTATTCACGACACTTGTCGCAATGCGCGATTACGATCGCAAGGCGGCACGGCCGGCGCCAGGTCAGCCCGCGGAGGCTGCTTTTTCACGGACTCTATTGCGTCATGGTCATGAAAAGAGGCAACCGGCCGGGCAGGACAGGCGCAGTACGACATGGACGTACGTTCGGGCCCGAACTCACCCAGAAATTGAGTAACGCGGGCGGTGGCATCAGCGTCGCCCAGGTTCGCAAAGGATTGCCCATGAAAGCGCTCGACGAGTTGGCGGCAACCCTTCAGGTCGACCGTGCGGAGCTTGCCGACGTCATTGGGACTTCGGTGCGCACCCTGCAGCGTAAAGTCGGCGACAACGACCGGCTGGGATCGGCTGCCTCCGACCGACTGGCGCGGGTGCAACGAATCCTCCAGCTTGCCGAGCATGTCCTCGGCGATACCACCAAGGCGGCCGCCTGGCTGACGACTCCGAGTCGCATACTCCGTGACACTCCGCTGCGCATGCTGGACACGGATATCGGCACCCAGCGGGTCCAGCAGGAGTTGCACCAGATCGAGTTCGGCATGCCCGCCTGACGTGCGCAGGCAGTGAATCTCACGTTGTGGAGGTTGTATCGTCGTGCTCATGGCAATGGGCTCGACGGCATTGGCGGCCTGTACGCCGAAGGACGCTGGCACCGGCGGGGATCGCCCATCGTCTATTTTGGCTCCAACGCCGCCATCGTCGTCCTGGAGCGGCTGGCGCACCTGGATCCGGAGGTGCTGCCCGACGATCTGATCCTCGGACAATTCGCAGCGAACGTCAGCGTCGAGCGCAGCGCCGCTACAGTCGACATCCAAGACCTGGCTCAGGCCCAGGCGACAGGAGAAGCCTTCCTCAAGAGCGGCGCAGCGTGCGTCCTGATCGTGCCGTCGATCATCGTGCCGGAAGAAACCAGCGTCGTTCTGAACCCGCTACATCACCAAGCCAAATCGCTCGAACTCGTCGCGGAACGAGAATTTAGATTCGACTCACGCCTGCTGTAGCCGCATCTATACGGGGACTGGCACCTTACGCCTCGCTCAGGAGCCAGTCCCCGCAGACATCAACTCGGCCAGCGCCAGCGTCACCACGCAAGTCGCCCTCTGCAGGTCGTTGAGGCGCAGGCACTCGTCCGCCATGTGTCCGTTCGCTTCCTGCAATGTCCGCGGCCCGGCTCCATAGAGCACGGTCGGAATACCGGCAGTCGTATAGTGTCGCGCATCGGTATAGAGCGGCACACCATGCACGGCGATCGGCGTTTCGAAAAACGCTTCGCCGTACGCTTGCAAGGCTGAGATCAACGGATCCGCTCCCGGCAGTCGCACCAGCGGCTGCGCAAGCAGTACCCGCTTCACGTCGACGCTGATGCCTTTGGACTTCGCTGCGGTCGCGGCAATCAAGGCACGCAGCTCGGACTCCGCGGCAGCGACGTTCTCTTCGGGAATGATGCGGCGATCCAATCGCATGGTCACGCGGTCCGGCACGACGTTGGTATTGATGCCGCCCGCGATCAAGCCGACGTTCAAAGTGGGCGTCATGATGCCGGCTGTCTTCGAATGCACCTTGGCCAGTTCGGCGCGATAGCCATAGAGCGCGTTCAGGATCTGCGTAGCCGCTTCCAGCGCATCGATGCCGGTATCGGGCATGGCGGCATGACCGGACTTGCCGTTGACGACGATTTCCAGGTGCAGACAGCCGTTGTGAGCCGTGGTCACTGCGTAGGAAAAGCCTGCGCTGATCGCCAGCGTCGCCTGCGTCAGCCGGTTTTCTATCAGCCACTGCGGACCGATGGTGCCGCCGACCTCCTCGTCGTACGTCAGGTGCAGTTCGATGGCGCCATGCAATGCAACGCCCCGGGACTGCAATTCCTGCAGCCCCAGCAAGGCCCAGGTAAACGTAGCGAAATCGGATTTGCTGACAGCGACGCCGCGTCCATACATGACCGGACCGTATACTGGATCCGCGACGATTTCCCCGCCGTACGGATCCTTGGTCCAGCCACGGCCCGGCGGCACCACATCGCCATGTGCGTTCAACGCAATGGTTGGCCCGCCCGTCCCAAACCGCCGCCTGACGATCAGGTTGGTCGCACTGATCATGCCGTTCGCGCGCACCACGTCGGCAGGCACGCGATGCACTTCCACTTCGAATCCCAGCGCCTGCAACAGCTCCGTGGCGCGTACTGCGTGCGGCTGACAATCGCCTGGAGGATTGTCGCTCGGGACCTTGACCAGTTCGGCGAGAAACCGGGTTTCCTGCAAGAACTGCTTCGCGACGAACTCACGCACCTGCGCGACGATGGCTGGATTCGATCTCATGCCTGCTTCCCGAAATTCCGGATGAAATCCGCAAACGCTCGTGCTGCCAGGTCCGCATCGGCAGTCGTCATGGTCTCTGCCGGATGATGACTGATGCCACCGTTGCCGCACCGAACGAACAACATGCCCATTGGCGTGATCTCCGCCATTTTCATCGCGTCATGACCGGCGCCGCTGGGCAGGAACATCGGCTCGACCTGGCTGACATGGGGGCTGACAGGAGGGCTGACACGCCGGATGCTGTCGGCCCAGGCCTGCTGCATCGCTGGGGCACAAGGTGCTGCCGACGCACTCATGAGCTTGTCTACTTTCACTGCGACCTTGCGCCGTGCGGCGATCTGTTCGATAGCAAGCAGCACATCCGCCAGCGCCGCATCGCGAATGGCGTTGTCGCCGGCCCGAATATCCAAGGTCAATTCGCAGCGCCCTGGAATGACATTGATCGCGCCTCCCGGCACTGCCAATCTACCCACGGTTCCGACCAGGCCTGGTTGAGCGGAACAGCGGCGCTCCACGGCCAATACGACTTCCGCCGCCGCTGCAGCAGCGTCTTGACGCAATCCCATCGGGACGGTGCCGGCGTGACCGGCCAACCCGACGATGGACACGTTGTAGCGCACACTGCCAGCGATGGCTGTAACGACACCGAGAGCTTCGCCGCGATCGAGCAGCACCGGCCCCTGCTCGATGTGGACTTCGATGAAGCCGTGCAGCTGCTGCGGATTGCGAGCAATCCGCGGAATCGTCGACGGATCGAATCCTGCCGCCTGCAGGGCTTCCTGCATGCTCACGCCGTTGGCATCGCGCTTGGCGAGCAGATCGGGATCGAAGGTGCCGGCCACTGCGCTGCTGCCGATGAAAGTCGATTTGAAGCGCACGCCTTCCTCGTCGGCAAAGGCGACGATTTCGAGATCGAACGGCAGTGTCGCTCCCGCTTGTTTCAAGCTCGCGGCGACGACGATCGGCAGCACGATGCCGAGCCGGCCGTCATAGCGGCCGCCGTTGATGACCGTGTCGTAGTGAGATCCGGTGATCAGGGTCTTCGCGCCCCGATCCGGGCTGCGCCAGCGCCCTACGACATTGCCAACCGCGTCGATCTCGACACTCAGGTTGGCCGCAAGCATCCATTCACGCAGCAAAGCCGCGGTCTGCGTGTGCGCCACGCTGAGATACGAACATGTCAGCGCATCTTCCTGTTCGGAAATCCTGGCGAGTGCGTCGAGCATCGCCATGATCTCCTCTCCCAGCGACACGCAGACCAGGTCGGTCAACCGATAGCCGCCGATGAAGCCGATCTGCCGCAACGCGACCGCACGTTCTTGCTCTTCGCTGTTGTCGATGCGCCGTTCGAAGGACGCGATAATGGAAGGCACATCGTGGCCACGCACGGCAAGGATGAAGGGAAACCCAAAACGTTTGCTGTACGCCGAGTTGAGTTCGTGCAGCCGCGCGAACTGCTCCGGCGTGCAAGCATTCAGGCCCGCGCCTTGTTGCTCGCGACTCGACTCCACTGTGAGCTCGTTGCGTACGGCTGCTTTACCGGCGAGCTCGGGATGCGCCCGGATCAAGGCCAGCTGTTCATCCAGCGCCGCCGAATCGATGACGGCTAGCATGGCATCGAGCAGTTCGAGCCGCGATTTGAAAGGGCGCGCACTGGCGGTGCGTGCGGCAATCCATGGAGAATGTTCGAAGATGCCGGCAAGCGCCGCGGCGAATTGCTGGTCGGTCGCTCGGTTGAGTTCCTCCAGGGAGATCACGGCGCCGCCTCCAACGGATGCGTGGCTATCCAATGATTCGCGATATCGATGCGCCGGCAGATCCAGACATCCTCGTGCCGCTGCACGTAGTCGAGAAATCTCTGCAGCGATGCGATACGCGCAGGACGGCCGACGATGCGGCTATGCAAGCCAATGGACAGCATCTTGGGCGCCGCGAGCCCGTCCGGATCGCCTTCGCAGTACAACGAATCGAACGCGTCCTTCAGGTAATCGTAGAACTGCGTCCCCGAGTTGAATCCCTGGGCGGCGGCGAAACGCATGTCGTTCGTGTCGAGCGTATAGGGCACTACGAGATGCGGTACCTTGCGCTCGCCCACCGGCACTTGCGTCCAATACGGCAAGTCGTCCGCGTACGAGTCGGCGTCGTAGACGAACCCACCGTGCTCGACCAGCAATCGGCGGGTATTGGGACTATCGCGTCCGGTGTACCAACCGAGCGGCGCAGAGCCCGTCAGCTCGCGAACGATGGCGACGGCCTGCACGAGATGCTCGCGCTCGGTGGCTTCGTCGACCGTCTGATAGCTGATCCAGCGCAATCCGTGGCACGCGATTTCATGGCCGAGTTCGCGAAACGCCGCCGTCGCCTCGGGATGCCGCTGCAACGCCATGGCCACGGCGAAGATAGTCAGCGGCAAGCGGCGCTGTTCGAATGCACGCAGGACGCGCCACAGCCCGGCACGCGATCCGTATTCATACAGGGACTCCATGCTCATGTGCCGCATCGGAAACGCCTGCGCGCCGATGATCTCGGACAGGAAGGTCTCCGATGCCGGGTCGCCATGGAGCACGTTGTTCTCGGCGCCTTCTTCGTGATTCAGTACGAATTGCAGCGCGATGCGGGCGCCGTTCGGCCACTTCGCGTGCGGTGGCCGGCGTCCATAACCGATGAGGTCGCGGGGATAGCTGGATGTCATGTCATCCTCTCAGCCGTCGACGCGGTCGCACGCCTTGCTGTGCCGAATCGTCCGGCACTCCAGCCGTGCCCGACGTCCGCAGGATCGATGCCTTCTTCCCGAGAATATAGGTCTCCGCCACTGCGCGATCGTCTCCCAGCGTCATCAGCAACAGTAGTCGTTCCGACAACGACGGCGATTGTTCGAAGCGCCGCGCCAGCAAAGGAGTGGCGCGCGGATTCAAGACGATGAAGTCGGCTTCCCCGCCCGGAGCAAAGCTACCGATACGATCGTGCAGGCTCAGCACTCGCGCCGCACCCAATGTCGTCAAGTAGAAAGCTCGCAACGGCGACAACCGCTGGCCCGTCAGTTGCGCGACCTTGTACGCCTCTCCCATCGTGCGCAGCATGCTGAAACTGGTGCCGCCGCCAACGTCGGTGGCGATAGCGAAGCGCATGTCGGCAGCGTCGGTCGCCGCGATATCGAACAGTCCGCTGCCCAGATATAAATTGGATGTCGGGGAGAACGCCGCGCCGGCGCCGCTCGCAGCCATGCGTGCTCGATCCGCCGGGTCGAGATAAATGCAGTGGGCATACACTGCCCGCTCTCGCAGCAAGCCATAGCTATCGTAGACATCGAGATAGCTGCGTGCCGCAGGATTCAGTTGCTTCACCCACGCAATCTCATCGCGATTCTCCGCCAGGTGGCTGTGAATGAAGGCATCGGGAAACTCTTGCGCCAGGCGGCCGGCGCTTTCGAGCTGTGCCTGCGAAGACGTCGGGGCGAAGCGTGGCGTGATGGCATAGTGCAGGCGGTTGCGGCCGTGCCAGGTTTCGATCAGCTGCCGCGAGTCGCGTTCGCCTTCCGCGGCGCTGTCCCGAAGCAGCTCCGGGCAATGCTGGTCCATCAGCATCTTGCCAGCGACCATCCGCAGGCGACGCGCGTCCGCTGCTTTGAAGAATTCATCGGCGCTGGTCTTATGCACCGTGCAGAGCACTTGCGCCGTGGTCGTGCCGTTGTCCAGCAGCTCGTCGAGGAAAAATTCCGCCACTGCACGGGCGTGCTGCGGATCGCCGAAACGCTGCTCCGCCGGAAAGGTGTACTTCTCCAGCCAGTCGAGCAGGTTCGCACCGCCCGAACCGATCACGTCGGTCTGCGGATAATGGATATGCGTGTCGATGAAGCCCGGCAGGATCAGGTTATCGCCATGCTCGACGAGCGGCGTGTCGGAACCGAGCGTTGCCAGCAACTGTGCCGCCGGCCCCACTTTCTCGACGCGACCGTTGGCGACGATCAGCAGGCCGTCGCTCCAGTACTCGTATGAATCGACGCTGTCGCCGGTACCGGGATCGCTGCGAAAATGCAGCAGCGAGCCGCGATGCGCCTCGATGCTCCCTCCCGCACCCGAAGCGAACGCCTTGTCAGCGGGGCGCGCCATGTTCGATCCATGCCAGCACTGTGCTGCGCTCCTCTTCCGTCATTCCCGTGAGATTGGCGATCGGCATGGTGCGGGCCGACAGTTGTTGCCTGGTCTGGAGTAGTCTCGCATAGATCTGCTCGGACGTATCCAGCAACACTCCGGCCGGCGCAGCAGCGAATCCCGGTTGAGTTGGGACAGCGGAGTGACACGGCTGGCAACGCACTTTGAGGATGGATGCGACCTGCTCGTACTCGCTCATCGCCGACGTCGCCTGCGCGACCGTCGCCTGCTTCTTCGGCGTCAGTGCAAAAGCCACGGCAGCAATGACGATTACGCCCAGCACGGCTGGGACGGGCGAAGTCCTGCCGCCGCGTTCGTGAGCTTTGTGCCTCGCGACGAACCAGGCGCGAATCAGTGCACCGGCGCATGACATGGCGATCAGCACCAGCCAGTTGTACTTCGCGCCGTAGGTCATGGCGTAGTGATTGCTGATCATGACGAACAGCACTGGCAACGTAAAATAGGTGTTGTGCACCGAACGCTGCTTGCCACGCAGGCCATGGATCGGGTCGGGGACGCGATTCTCCTGCTTGGCTTTCACCAGTTCGCGCTGGCCTGGAATGATGACGAAGAACACGTTCGCGACCATGATCGTGCCGAGCGCGGCGCCGAATTCGATGAACGCACCGCGGCCACTGAATAGATGGCACAGCGCCCAAGCCTCGGCGCTCAAGAGCACAGCGAGTACGGCGCCGAGGGCCCGATCGTTCTTGCCCAACGGCGAGCGACACAGCAGGTCGTAGATCAACCAGCTCGCGAGCAGGAATCCGAAACCGATGGCAATCGCCGCCGGCTTCGACAACGCCATGACCGCAGGATCGATCAGATAGATTTCGGCTCGCGCGTAGTACAGCAGTGCGAGCAGAAAGAACCCCGACAGCCAGGTCGAATAGGCTTCCCAATAGAACCAGTGCAGTGTGCCGGGCAGTTTCTCAGGCGCGACGCGATACTTCTGCGCATGATAGAAACCGCCGCCGTGTACGGCCCATAACTCGCCGCCCACGCCTGCATCCGTGGCCTCCTTCTTCGCCGGCGCGAGCAGGTGATTATCGAGCCAGACGAAATAGAACGACGCGCCGATCCATGCGATACCGGTGATCAGATGGACCCAGCGACCGAGCAGGCTCAGCCAGTCGATAAGAAATGCATCCATGTCGGTCAGTGATCGGGATGGAAACTGCGGCCGAGCGACGCGGGCTGGTTCAACAGGATGGTGCGGGGATCCCGGCAGATCAGCACCAGCACCACGATGGTCGCGAGATAAGGCAGCATCGACAGGAACTCACTTGGCACATTCACACCCAGGCCTTGCGCGTGCAGCTGCAATACTGTCACGCCGCCGAACAGGTACGCTCCTAGCAATACCCGCAGTGGGCGCCACGTCCCGAATACGACCAGTGCCAGCACGATCCAGCCACGACCTGCGCTCATACCTTCGACCCACATCGGCGTGAGTGCGGTCGACAGATAGGCACCGGCAATGCCGCTCGTCGCACCGCCGAACAGCACGGCAAGATAGCGGATCAGGATGACGCGCTCGCCGATCGAATGAGCGACGCCCGGCGATTCGCCGACCGCACGCAATCGCAGGCCGGGAGTGGACTTGTACATGAACCAGGACACGGCGAAGTACAGGATGATCGACAAGTAGACGACCGCGTCGTACTTGAACAGCAACGGCCCCAGCACCGGCACGCTCGACAGGACAGGAATATTCAACTCGGGCACGCGATCGATAGGGAGACCGACGAAGCTCTGGCCGACGAACGCACTCAGTCCCACTCCGAACAGAGCCAGCGCGAGGCCCGTGGCCACCTGGTTGGTTTGCAGCGTCAGCGTGAGCACCGCAAATATCAGCGCCAGTGCCATGCCTGCCAGCGCGGCAGCGACGTAGCCGACAAACAAGCTGCCGCTCGTCGTGCCGACAGCGAAGGCCGTGACCGCGCCGATCAGCATCATGCCCTCGACACCGAGGTTGAGTACGCCCGCTCGCTCGCACACCAGCACGCCCAAGGCGGCGATGATCAGCGGAGTTGCTGCGGCGACGGTGCTGGCGACAATCGGCAACCATTGATCGATGCTCATGATGCGTTCGCCGTGCTCTTGACGTTCATGGTTGCGGAAGGATCGGCGGCCGGCGCCACCAGTGCCTTCACCTTGCGCAGCCGAAAGTCGATGAACAGGTCCGCAGCGAGCAGGTAGAACAGCAGCACGCCTTGGAAGAGACCGGTCACGGAAGATGGCAGCTGCAGTTCGATCTGGGCCGATTCGCCGCCAAGATACAGCAGCGACATCAGCAGCGACGACAGGATCACGCCCAGCGGATGCAGGCGGCCGACGAAGGCCACTATGATGGCCGCGAACCCATAGCCCGGCGAAATGTCCGCCGACAGCATGCCGATGGGGCCGGCGACTTCGCTGATGCCTGCAAGGCCGGCACAGCCGCCGCTGATCAGCAGCGCCAGCCAGATGTTCCGTTTATCGCTGTAGCCGGCATACGCAGCGGCTGCCGGGGCAAGTCCGGCGACCCGCATGCGAAAGCCCGCGAAGCTGCGGCCGACGAAAATCGCGGCGGCCACCGCCAACACGATGGCGATGATGAATGCAATGCTGACGCGAGAGCCCTCGAACAGCAGCGGCAGGGTCTGGCTGTCGTCGAAGGCTTTCGACTGCGGAAAATTGAAGCCTTGCGGATCGCGCCACGGTCCGTGAACCAGGTAGGACAGCCCGAGCTTGGCGATATACACGAGCATCAGGGTTACGAGAATTTCGCTGGTGTGGAATTGCGTACGCAGCCACGCAGCGATGGCGGCCCACGACATTCCGCCGACAATGCCCGCAAGCAACATCGCAGGCAGTGTGAACACGCCCAGGCCAGGTGCAAACAACGCTACTCCGCCACCCGCAATCGCCCCGACGATGAGCTGGCCTTCCGCACCGATGTTCCAGACGTTGGCGCGAAAGCCGAGCGTCAAGCCGATGGCGCACAGCATGAGCGGCGTCGACTTGAGCAACAGTTCGCCGAGTCCGTATGCATTCGCTACCGGCTCGATGAAGAACACGTTGAATGCCGCCACCGGATTCTTGCCCAGCGCGCTGAACAGAATGAATCCGGTGACCAGCATGGCGACGGCGGCAATCAACGGCGATGCGAATTGCATCGCTCGCGAAGGCGCCGGCCGCCGCTCGAGTTGAAATGGCCACACACGTTCAAGCAGCCGCATGAGTGGTTCCCGTCATCAGCACGCCCACCTGCTCCACCGGCAATTCGGCTGTCGGTCGCGCCGGTGACAACCGTCCGCCGGCCAAGACCGCGAGCCGGTCGCAAATCGCATAGAGCTCATCGAGTTCTTCGGAGATCACCAGCACGGCAACGCCCTGGTCGCGCAGCTCGATCAGCGACTGGCGAATCAATTGCGATGCGCCGATGTCGACGCCCCAGGTGGGTTGAGCGACGACCATCACGCGCGGCGCCAGCCTGATTTCACGGCC
>Ga0065707_10000707_pt1 | contig 14010 bp, 33 predicted proteins | sample SwiRhicommuniRL3_FD_59094 | JGI IMG/M metagenome (GOLD analysis project Ga0065707, IMG submission 59094) | Switchgrass rhizosphere bacterial communities from Rose Lake, Michigan, USA - RL3 v2 (version 2) | ecosystem: Host-associated > Plants > Roots > Rhizosphere > Soil | place: East Lansing...
AGCTCTCGGCTGCATACTGCACACCGCCCGGCTTCAACTGGTCCGCAGCCTTGTGCAGGAGCGTCCAGTACAGCGCATTTTGCGGGTTCCGTCGGCGGTATCTCTGGTGACAGGTAGGGCATCGATTAGCCTTCGCGGTTGGTGATGGCATGGGCTTGCTTGTGATGTGAGCTGCATAACCAAACAACGTCCAGCGGGCGCGAGTAGTCGGGATGGTGTGCCTCAGCCGATTCACCGCAAACCATGCATGGCAGTTGAGTTACCATCCCGCGCTTCATTGCGTACCGCAGTTTAGCGTGCGCCGCCTTGCGTTCCGGGTACATCTTCGCCCACGCTTTCACTACGCGTTCGCGCAATTCGATCCGATGCGGCAACTGCGACCGCTTCCGTTCGTACGCTCGGCGCGTCACTGCCTGCTCGGGGGCGCATCCTCGCGCATCTATCTTCGCGCATTCGATGCACTTATTAAGGTGGCCGTCCTTCATTCTTGGATGGCGATAGAAACCGCTGCGTATCGGTTTAGTCGCGCCGCATTTGAAGCAAGTTTTCATGCCTCAGAAAGGGCAGTCGTCGGGGAAGTCATCTTTCACCTTTGCCTTCGGCGACGAATGCTGCGCCGGTTCGCGCGGCGGCTTGAACGACAACGACATGAACTTTTTGCCGCCGCTGGTCGTTTTGATCCAGGCCGCAATCTCGACCGTCTCGCCGTTCACCAACGCATTGCCGGTGTAATCCGGCTGCATCGTTCCCTCTTGCTTGCGCTCGTTCTTGAACAGCGCCCCACTTCCGTCCTTAGGCTCGTATGCCAATTTAAGCTACCTCCACTAGTTTAGGTTTGCGCCGCTCTTCCTCGCGCTTGATTGTGCTACGGAATTCACTGTCAAACAGACTCCACATTGCGAGCTTGCCTTCGTTGTCCAAATTCAAGTCATGCAAGGCGTTCACCGCGTCCACGATGCCCTTGGCTGCGTACAGCTCTTGCACGTACTGCGCTTTACTCCGCAGCGATTCTTGCTCACCCGGCTCCAGGGCATCGAAGGCGGCAGTCGCCACACCACGAGCCGAGCCGGCGGGCGTTTTCCTTTCCGGCTGCGGACGTGTTGGGGGCGCGTCCGCAGCCTTGTTGCCATCATCATCCTCCGGCGCGATCCCGACCGCAGCCGCTAACGCATAGCGGCGAGCGTAGGTCAGCGCGGAGCCGTAACCGTGGGCGTTATCCTTGGCGACTGGGATCGCGATAATCCCACTCATCCATTCGCCAGAGGCGTGCATCAAGATGGTCTCGACGAGGACTTCGTTGGCTTCCGTCGGCACGGTAAATTGCGCAACGGATAAGCCATTCTTGCTCAGCGAAGGTCGCGCCGCGTCCCACACGCTCGCCAGATCCGCATACTTGCTGTTGAAGGCCGGATTGTTCGCGTCCTTCCGCGCCCCCGCCATTTCCGCCTGAGCCTTCGATAAGGCCGTCGCCAGCTCTTTGATGGACTCCGACATCTTCATTCATTTTCTCCCTCATCCAGAAGCAAATCGTCGATTGCGAGCGCCGGCGACGCTCCGTATCCGATCGGGTCGCCACCTTGGTATCCGTCGCGGGTCGCGCAATAGTCGAACTGCCGCATCGGGATGGGCGGAAAGACTGGACTTACGATAATGCGCTTAGTCGTCATATTCTTCTCCTGTCCACAAGTGGAACGCCTGCGCGACGTTTTTCCAGCCCATAGAGTCCAGCATCACGTCGGCATAGCGCACTTTCCACTTGTCCAAGATCTCCTTGTGCGTGCGCTCGCCGGGGTTGGTCATCTCCGCGATGAACTCCTTTGCCTCGTCGGTCAGCCATTCGATGAAGTCGCGACGGGCGAGTGAGTCAATCTCCAGCGCATCCATCAACTCATCGCGGACGGTCGGCTCGCAGCACTCGCGGCGTTTCTCTGCGCGGTCCTGCTCGCGTTCGTGGCGGATCAAGTAGCCTTCGTTGCTCATTTGGATCTGCTCCCGTAAGGTTGGGCAAGCCGCTGCACGCGGTTGGACTTGTGCAGCACATAACGCGTGCCGAGTTCTTTCTTAGCCCGCGCGAGCTGCACGTCGTGGTGCAACGGTGGGCAGTAGGGCCGGTTCATTCTTGCCCCGGCCCGGGCGTCAGGAGCCAAATTGCTCCCGCTATCGCCAGCAGGACGCACCACATGAACAAGCCTTCCAAACCGGGCGCAAAGAGCATACAGCCGGCGAGCGCCCCCATGGCGAGATAGAAGTTGAGGCGCATACGGATCGCCTTCACCGCGTTTTGAGGGCCAGCAACACACCGATTGCGCTCCAGCCGGTAATGAATGCCGCGATGCCCCCGCCCGTCGAGGCCCACAGCACGAGGGCGATAACCGCGCACACCGAGAGCGTGCCGATATGGTTTTCAGTAACGCGCGGGCCGATTCGATGGTGATAGGTGTAGGTCATTTGATGGTCTCCGTCGGTGTCGCTGAATCGTTAGGCAAATCAAGCTCAACCTCGAATATGTCCTGATAATGCCCCTTAACCTTGTCGTCATTTAGAGCTGCGCGGGCTAGTTCGATCGTCGAGAACGCGCCTGTAGGCTGTATGTATCCTTCGTACTCCCATCCGTTAAGGGCTATGTAAATCTTCATTACAGCGGACCGTGTAAGGCTTCCATGAGGGCGTTGCGAAGGCGGATGTACTCCTGGTACTTCTCGGGGCAACAGCTCTCACCCCATTCCGCATAGGCGTCCCGCATTTTCTTCCGTAGTGCGATGATCTTGTCCATCTGAAACACTCCCTTGAAGGTTGACCGTTTTACTGCTCAGACCGTCCGCCTTACCTGTCGCCTATCCGTTACCGCCCTAGAGCGGCACCCCTTCGGCTAACTTCGGACTCCGTTGTGGCTGGAATCGCGGAGGGTCTGTTGCTAGCCCTGACTCGCAGGACCGGGTGTTGCTGGATTGAAGTATCATGCTTTTGATGTTACGTGTCAAGGGATTTACGCGAACACAACAAAATTTTGTTGTATGTCCGCTACCGCACACAACGGGCTTGACAACCGCCATCCAAAGGATTGATAATCCGTCCATGACAAAAGGACAAGCCCTAAAGTATTTCCGCACCCAAGCAGCACTCGGGGCGGCGTTGGGCATAGGTCAAACCACTGTTTCGATGTGGGGGCAATATCCCCCCGCGCTGCGGCAGATCCAGATTGAGCGGTTAACAAAAGGCAAACTTAAGGCCGAACCGAGCTGCTACAACCCGAAGGCGACCGAAACCGCCTAGAGTAGTTAGCCCCGTCCGGAGGCGGGGGCACATGCGTATCACAGCGAAGGTGTACCCAGGGACTAAGGGTCCCGCGCTAGAATTGTGTGATGAGTCGGTAAAAATTACCGATTCAAACGGGCTTGAAGGTGCCAGCCTTGGACAGCGGGCACATTTGGCGGGGCAGTCAACCGCCGTTTTCTACGGGCGCGACGCTTCGGTCCTCCGGCGAATCCTCCCTTCGCTCCGGGGCGTCGCTGCCCACCCCCAATGATGGACCCGACGACAATCGTGTGGGTTTGTCTCGCGCTTATCGCGGCCCTTCTCTTGCGCGCCGCGCGGCAGCTAGCTCCATATCTCGGATGGTGGGCAGTAGGTCCGATGTGGGCCGTCTGTGCGGCATCCTTGGCGATGCTGGCGTGGATTGTGAGTCTGCCGCTATGAGCAAGAATTCCCTCCGCATGACGACCGAGCAGTACCAGGCTATCGTTGCGCGGCAAGTGAAATACTCGCAGGCCATCGAGGCGGCGAAGCCTCTCGAATCCCCAGCTCCGGTCGTCACGGCAATCTCCTTAGAGATGCCCTGGCCCCCGTCTGCGAATAACTACGTCCGGCACGCTAGCCAGCACTACATGACGGCAGCGGCAAAGGATTGGCGCGAGCAGGTGATTAACCTCTGCCGGCTGCAGAAGATTCAACCGATCGTCGGGCGGATTCACGTGCATCTGACGTTACAGCCGCCGAACAAGCGCAGAGTCGACATAGACAACCGGATCAAGCCGGCGCTCGATGCGTTACAGCATGGTGGCTGCTATGCCGATGACGAAGCAATCGACAAGCTAACTGTAATTCGCGGACCTGTCGTCAAAAACGGCGCATGCCGCGTTCAGCTCCTATTGGCCCAATGAAAGCGCATATCTACATCGTTTGCGCTGGTCGCTGGGGCTGCGTGCTGCGCTCGGTGCGGTGTAACCCATGGGCTACACGCGGCTGGGGAAGATCGCCGTCTGAGGCGCATGCGAACTGGCTGGCAGAGCTGGATAAGCGTGCATAGCCCGAATAAAAAGCCGATGACGACAGCCGAACGGCTGCACGTCGGGAGCGTGCGAGCAATGGATTGTGTTGTCTGCGGTGAGGCTGGGCCGAGTGAGGCGCACGAGCCGGAGCAGGGATTATGGTTTGTAGCAATGCCGCTGTGCATCCCTTGTCATAGAGGGCCGCAAGGTTGGCATGGAACAAGGGACCGCTGGAAGCTCAGGAAGATGGACGAGTTGAAGGCGATTAATGAAACGTTGCGGAGATTATTGAGGTAAAGAACCTAAACGACTCCGCAATAGGGAAGCGTCAAGCAGCCGAACGAGCGGAGTTGAGTAAAGGCAAGAACGACCGGCAGGCCAAACCGTGGGTGTTAGATGCTAGAGCGGGCCGGGGCAGCAGAGTAACGCTGTGGACGAAAGAACAGTCTGGCAGACGTTGTCCGGAGTCTAAAGAACTCAGGGAAAACGAAACACGATCCCGTAGTCAATGGGCTGGGGGGTCGTCCGTGCCGAAGCCGTCAGAATCTAGGGAAAACGGTGTGAAGATAGACAGGGCATTCATCGAGCAAAACCGGAGTGTTAGAGGTGGATGGAACGAAAAACAGCTACGCGCGCTCGGTGTTGAGTGGCCCCCGAAAAAGGGTTGGATCAAATGGGTAGAACGTATGGATTACCCGCAGTCGGCGATTGATATTTTTGTTACTGCCGGCAAAGAAGTACCGCCACGCCCAGCCCCGCCGATTCGCCACAAAAAACCGAGACGCAAAGCGCCAGTGTTCCAGCCCGTCTATGCGCCGAAGGTTCCGCTAACCACGGTCGCGACGGATGCCTTTCTGGATACGTATGAATGGCGGCGTATCCGAATGACGATCTTAAAGCGCGACGGCGCTCGGTGCGCCTGTTGCGGGGCCACGCCCGCCGACGGTGTGCGGATGCACGTAGACCACATAAAGCCGCGTCGAATATTCCCGGCGCTGGCGTTAGACCCAAAAAACTTGCAAGTCCTATGCGAGCTTTGTAATCACGGGAAGGGTAATTGGGACATGACCGACTGGCGGTCAGAGACCGTCAAACCTTTAAAACGATCAATACTTGGGGAGAAGTGATGAGTGCGTTAAGAGTGGTTAATACACAACAAGACGATCAAAACGACGAACCGGAGACTGCGGTAGATCTGTTTGATGTGTTCTGGTTTCACTACCCGCGCAAAGTCGCAAAAAAAGCCGCGCGGGCTGCATGGGGGCGAATTGGCTCCGGCCTGTATCCAAAAATAGTCGAGGCGACAGTTGTGTGGGCTAGAGTTTGGAGGGATAAAGACCCGCAATTTATCCCTCACGCCGCGACATTTTTGCACGGCGAGCGGTTTGAAGATGAGCTGCCGCGCGAATACAAAGCGACCGCACAAGCGCATAAGCCCTTTGCTGGCAAGCCGGAAGAGTTCAAGCGCGGGGAGCTGTCGCCACAAGTCCGGGATGCGATCAAGAAAGCCTTGGGGCGATGAACCCCGTCACTGAACAAATCGGCGCGAACGCTCGGAAAGACCCGCGAGCATGGGCGCGCAAGATCCTCGATCGTTACTACGCCGGCCAGCCGGTACACCCGATCGCGCTATCCATGGCGAAGGATGCAATTGACCCGTCCCAGTGGCGGAAATACGAAACACGCGAACCAGGGAGCGATGACGAATGAGAATCCTGCGCAATCTAACAGCTGTAGCCTTGTTGGTGCCGATGGTCGTGCTGATTCCGCTCTTTCTGGCGCTGAACTGGGCAATCTGTAGTCTGTGCACGATCGCGAATGCCTGTATGGGTAAATCATCGTGACTTTCGCGGATCGGTGCAAACTCTTCGGAGTCTACTTTGCCGCGCTCGGGTTATGGGGTAAGCAAGTTGCCCTGTCTGATGCGCTGGCGATTCTGCGGTACTCGCGAATCGGGCCGGTATCGCTCAAGGGCGGGGTGTGGAAGCCATGAAAGCCAAATTCGACGACATGGCCCCCAGGATCCTGAAGCTAATCGAAGATGGTCCGAAGTCTCCAGAGCAGATCGCCAAGGCGCTGAAGATCACCCCAAGAGGCGCAACGGTCTATCTCGGCCGGCTGGTCTACATGAAAAAGCTAAAGCGCAAGAAACACAATAACTACCAGGACAGCGGGCATAACGTGACATTCTTCAGCATCCGTTATGACGATCCGGAGCTGGTGACCGAGCGGGACCGGAAGCGACGCGCCTTGCCGCAGGATTTAGAACGCTACCGGCATGCGACCATGCGGATTGGGAGCCTTGGCGCGATGGTTAGGTATTGGCTGACATGAGCTACGCGCCAGGATGGGAGAACGCGGAGGGCATAGATGTGCACCGGCGGGTATGGGAACTATCGCGGATCGCGGAATTTAACAATCGCGCGCCGTGTTGCGGGACCTGTAAGTTCGCGTTTCCTGAAAGCCATAACTATCCGGATGAATGCCGTCGGCACGCCCCCGTAATTATCAAAGACCCCTACCATCCGCGCTATCCGCATATCAGCCACACGCATTGGTGCGGGGACTGGGAACAGGGGCCGGTGCGGTGAGTCAGTTATACCTAATCCTCCGCGAACTCAGGGATAACGGGCCGGCGACCTCGCGCGAGCTGGCGGACGCGATCAGCCTACCGGCGAAGCGGGTGTCTACCCTACTGGGCCGGATGGCGGGCTATCGAATGGTCATGCGGGGCCGGGTGATACGCAATCCGAACGGCCGGCCGTCGTTTCTGTGGGTGCTGCTCGAATAGGCCGTCCAGGCTTGCAAGGCGGCTCTCCGGCGCGCCGCAGGGCACGGCGTAGGGTAGAGGGCGCGATACCGCATTCGCGTGCGATAGCGGTAATCGTAGAGTAGGAGTCGAAGTACATCCGGAGGGCCGCTTCAGTGGCGGCGATTGGTCGGCCGCTCATGCTTCGACTGCGTGATATTCGTCTCGGCTGGCGATCAATTCCGCGCCAGTGAGGAATGAGAGCAGGTGGCCGGTCGTTTCCACGGCGACCGCGTAATCCTCATCGTTCCATTCTGTACGGCCATTGGCGCGCATTTGCCGGTTCGCGGCATCTTGACCCGCTGCCATTGCGATTTTGTAGGTTACGTTCATCTGGTTTCTCCCGGTTGGTACTGCGTTGTTGATGACTGAATAATGCGCGCATCTTGCGCGAGTGTGAAGTACTTTGTTTTCATATCGAGCGGAGAAAATCGCGCAACATGGAATAACTAGATGTGGTATGCGCTAAGGGGGTTTTCCACAATATGCGGGGGTATCTGTATACATAACCAGTAGAACATTGTAGAATCGCGCATAGATAGCCCATCCTCGGGCAGCGTGGGGAATTACCCGCATGCGAATCGACGTAACCCACCACTTCGCGGATGAGCATGAGCCGAAGTGGTTTCTCGCGCTGATGGCGCGGCTTAATCTGTTGGAGAAAAAACTAATGACCACTGTAAATGATGCAGTCGGCGCGGCTGCGACCGCTGCTGGCGAAAAGTTCGCCTCGATCGAAGGCTCCCTGGTGAACCTGTCGGGCGACCTGGCTCAACAAGCCGCCGAGATTCAATCGCTGAAAGACCTGCTCGCCGCTGGTAACGTGATCAGCCCGGAGGCGCAAGCCGCTCTGGATGGCGTTGTGGCCGGTGCTGACCGTGTTGCGGCTGCTGCTGCAGCTCTGGCGGAAATCGTCAAGGCCCCGTCGGAAGCTCCTGTCGTGGAGCCGACCGTCTAATAAACGCCTATGGGCTGGCGCTTCTACGTTTATCGTCTAATCGCACATTGCGGCGCGGTTGTTTACGTTGGCAAGGGGAGCGGTTCACGGTTAGCAACGCAGAAGCGCCGACACGGCTTAGACGGCTGTGAGGTTGCCCGATTCAAGCGCGAGGCTGATGCTTATGCGTTCGAGCGCCAGCAAATAGCAGAATTACAGCCAGCACTTAATCGTTGCGCTGGCGGTAATGGCGGAATCTCCAAACCAAAACGGCCTAACTGGCTGTTTGTTATGGAGAAAATAGGAACGCGCGCATATGCGGCTAGATTGCTGCTGGCTGTATGGCGTTCTAAGCCTGAATTACTCGACGCATCCAAACTAGACCTCATTAGATTGGTCGCTCATGGCGCGCGGTAAGAAAACCGGCGGACGCCAGAAGGGCACTCCGAATCGGCATACGGTCGCCGCTAAAGACGCCATTTCCCTGGCCGCTGAGGGATTGGGTGGAACGGAACGCTTGATTGAGTGGGCGAAGGAAGATCCAGCGAACGAGCGCGTCTTTTGGGGAACGGTTTATCCGAAGCTCATTCCGCTCGCCGTGTCGGGCGATCCAGACAACCCGCTGCGGCTGGGTATTGAGGTGAGCTTTGTCAGCGGCGCGTAAGATCCAAGCACAATTTCCCGCCAAACTGGAATTCCTGTTTCATCCAGCTCGGTATAAGGTCGCCTACGGTGGCCGTGGTTCGGGTAAGTCATGGAGCTTCGCGCGGGCGCTATTGATTGCTGGCGCTCAGAAGCCTCTACGCATCCTCTGCGCTCGGGAAGTCCAGAAGTCTATTAAAGACTCCGTTCATCGTCTCTTGGCGGATCAGATTGAAGCCTTAGGCCTTGGCGCGGTGTATCAGGTGCTAGAGCAGGAGATTCGCGGCCTGAACGGCACGATGATTCTGTTCTCCGGCCTACTGCAGCAGACGATTGACTCGATCAAGTCGTTCGAAGGCGTCGACCGCGTGTGGGTTGAGGAAGGGCAGTCAGTCAGTAAACGCTCCTGGGATGTTCTCATTCCCACGATCCGCAAGCCCGGCTCGGAGATATGGATCAGCTATAACCCAAGTCTAGAGACGGACGAGACGCATCAGCGGTTTACGATCAATCCGCAGCCCGATTCGATCGTCGCGCACGTCAACTATTCGGACAATCCCTGGTTCCCGGCGGTGCTCGAACAGGAGCGGCGGGAATGCGAGAAGAGGGATCCGGAGAGCTACCCGAACATTTGGGAAGGCCATTGCAAGCCGGCGGTCGAGGGTGCGATTTACTATAAGCAGGTCGCGCAGATGGAAGCGGAGGGGCGCGTCCGTGTCGTTCCTGTTGATCCGCTCCTAAAGACCCATGGTGTATGGGATCTTGGGTGGAATGATGCCTGCTCGATCATTCTCCCGCAACGCCTTAGCTCGGAAGTCCGCATCGTCGGGTATGTCGAGGATAGTCACCGCACGGTGGCGGACTACGGGCAAGACCTGCTTGCGATGCGCCTCAACTGGGGAACGATGTGGCTCCCTCACGACGGCTTTACGAAGGATATTAAGACCGGGAAGAGCGTCGCGGAGATCCTTAAAGGCATGGGTTTCAAGGTGGCGCAAGTCCCGAACATCCAGGTCGAGAAGGGCATTATGGCGGCGCGGTTCCTGTTCGGCCGCTGCTATATCGACCGCTCGGCCTCGCGCCTCGTCGAATGCCTGAAACGTTACCGTCGGACGGTCAATCAGGCCACCAACGAGCCGGGCACGCCCTTGCATGACGAATACAGCCACGGCGCTGACGCTTGGCGCTACCTGTCGCTGGTTGTGGATCAGATGGGCAACGAATCCCACAATGAGAAGTACCGCGATGGGCCAATCCGCTATGACAACCGGGGGATTGTATGAGCAACGATGCCTTTGACCGCGTGTTATGGGATGAGGTTTGCAGGGGCGTAGACCCGCACTCGTGGGCCACGATTGGCGCAATCCGCACATCCGCCCCAATCCCATTCGGAACGACAAAAGGTTACGACCCGCACGACCCGCCGGAAGGTTACGCCTTCGTGCGCGACGACTTACCGCAGTGCAGCACGGGCGCTTGTCAAACCCCCGCAAATTCGGAGACCAAGCCCGTGTGTTGCGGTGCAGCATGTTTGGGCTGTAACCGCTGCCCACCGTTTCACGTGAAACGCGCGGACGACCAACAGATTCAGCGCTGGCAGCTCGAACGGGTGCATCCGCCAGTGAATCCGCCGATGGATGAGGATGAGCCGGAATGAACAACCTGACTGCGCTTGCGATTGGAACGTTGCTCGCGTGGATGGCGATCGGCGTCTTTCTGTACGGGGTGGCGGTGCTGTATCCGAAGGGGGATAAATGAGCGGCTTGCAAGATCTCTTGGTCTGGGTGGCGATCGGCGCCTGCGCGGTGGGCTTCATCCTGATCGCCCTATCGTATTGCATCGGCCGGGGCTCGAAGTGAGCAACACCGCCTTGCGCGCACTAAAGGCTGCTCGGCTTGCTACCGTGGAGCGGATTGAGGCGTTGCGGGAGTCGATCGAATCGATTGAGGATGAGTTGCAGACCGCGCGCGGAGAGTTGGCCGGGGCCGAAGAGACGCTAAAAGACTTTAATGCATTCCTGGAAGAAAAGGGGCTAACGCTTTGAACATGCAATGGTGTCAGAAGATGATGGACCGCGTAGCAGCCCTAGAGGCGCGCGTGTTGGAGCTGGAGACGCCTGCCGCGCCAGAGATTGAGTTGCGCCATGTTTGCCCGATTCATTCGCAGTTTGAGCCGTGCGGCGTATGTGCCGCCCCGGAGTTGGATCCAACCCTGCCGACCAAGGCCGAGTTCGATGAAATGACCCGCGTTGTGTGGGACGTTGACCCGGTATTACGGCAAGCGGCGTCCGCTGCGGCACAGGACATGGCAATTCCTAAACGCGGCCCCGGCCGGCCCAAGAAAGAGGTGAACTAATGGCATTCCAGCCCCTGCCGCCGACCACGATCGGCGCTTGTATCGAAGGCACTGCGGACACTTCCGCCCCGACCACGGGCGTGGCCCTTCCATCTGGCGCGCAGATGCTCTGCACGAATCTCGGCTCGGTGACGCTGTACATCAAGTTTGGCACTTCGAGCGGTCCGGATGCCAGTAGCACGACCGTCGGGGGCGGACGACTGCCCTTGCCGGCGGGTTCGGTTCAGGTGTTCACCCTGAAGCCGGGACACACGCACGTTTACCTGTATGCAGCGTCGAGCTGCGCTTATTCAATCGTTGGAGCGGACGGACAATAATCATGGCTGCAGCCTATATCGCAGGACCGAAGTGGACTTACAGTCAGACGGTTGACCTGACGCCGCTGTTGAACGAAGCGGGGGCGGTGAATCTGTCGCTGTTCACCGACAAAGTGCTATTCGCCCCGTCGGGCAATACCTTTGTCCGCGGCTTATCGCTGAAGGCCCAGGGCGATCCGACCGCCAAGACGGTTACCAACGCCATCTCGGCCGCGCAACTCCTGACCGGGATCATTACCACGACGGGTGTGACTGCGCCGAGTGTGCATCAACTCCCGACGGGAACGCTCTTGGCGGCGGCGATTCCCGGCATCGCGGTGGGTGATTCGTTCGACTTTACGCTGATTAACACCGGCACGGGCGCAAGCGACGACGCGACGATCACGGTGAACACGGACGTAACCATCGTCGGCAATCCGACGGTTGGAGCCTTGACTGACGCGACGATCATTAGCGGCTCGGGTACCTTCCGGGCACGCTATACGGCTACCAACACGTTTGTCGTGTACCGTCTCGCGTGAATACCACAACGACCAATCCGACCGGCCCCCACCAATGGGTTGTCGGCCGCGTTGAATACTCGCCGCTCGTGCCGTGGTGGCGAGGCGTCTCCGTGCCGTCGGTGTTAGGCGTCACCTATCTCAACATCGGCGAACCGCCAGAAAACGAAGACCGATGAAACACTCCATCGATCTAATCCGCACGGATTACGGCAACGTCGAGTTGACCCGTAAGACGCTCAGCTATCTGGAGAGCATCCATCCTGAATGGATGACGAGCCGCGCCAAGCGGGCTAAGGCGGCTCGCAACGACATTGAGCGCGCGGCGAGCGTATTGGCTGCGATCGAGTGGTATGCCGGCGGGGTGTTGACGAAACTATGAAAGCCACCCCACTGACTGACGCGCAGTTAATCGCCGCGATTCAGGCCGAAGAGGCGGCATCCTACGGCCTCGTCAATGGCGAGCTGGCGAAGCAACGACAGCAGGCGCTTGACCGCTACCTGGGGATGCCCTACGGCGACGAGCAGGAAGGCCGGTCGTCGATCGTCTCCAGTGATATTGCGGATACGGTTGAATGGGTGCTTCCCTCCCTGCTCAAACCGTTCGTTAGTGGTGACGAAGTCGTCGCATTTGAGGCGAAGAGCGCAGAAGACGAAGAGCAGGCGAAACAAGAAACGGATTATGTCAATCACATAATCTGTGACCGAAACAACGTGTATTTGGTCTATAACGAATGGTTTAAGGACGCTTTGCTGCAGAAAAACGGGTATGTCAAGGCGTTTTGGCACACTCGCGACGACGTGCGGGTCGAGACGTACCAGGGATTGAGCCAGGAAGAGCTGGATTACATCCTGAAAGACCCGGATGTAGAGGTTATCGGGCAGACCCAGTACCCGGACCCCGCCTTTCCATACGATCCGATGCTGGCCCAACAAGCGGCGCAGATGGGGCAGAAGATGCCGCCCCCGCCGATGCTGACGGACATCAAGATTCGCCGCAAGTATCCGCAACAGTTCGTCAAGTTTGAGGCTGTACCCCCGGAGGAAGTGCTTGTCAGCACCAAGGCTCGTACCGTGAGCCTGCAGGAAGTCCCTTTTTGCCAGCATCGGAGACGAGTAACGATCTCCGAGCTGCGGCAGATGGGCTATCAGGACATTCCTGACGACATTGGCGACGATAGCGTCTCGGAAGAGCTGGAAAGCCGTGCCCGTAATCGGTTCGGCGAAGACAATACCATTGACATATCGACCGACCCGGCAATGCGCGAGGTCTGGTATCGGGAATCGTGGATTCGGATTGATCGCGACGGCGACGGCATCGCTGAACTCCGTCGGGTCTGCGTCGTGGGGACCACGGTCCTGCATGACGAAGAGACCGAGGTATGCAATCTAGCAGCTTTGACGCCCATCATTATGCCGCACCGGCATATCGGGCTGTCGTATTACGACCTGATTCAGGATCTCGCGCGGATCAAAACCACGCTGATGCGGGGGCTGCTTGACAACCTCTATTTGCAGAACAACCAGGAGAAAGCGGTTGATCGCAATACGGTCAACATCGAAGACATGCTCGTGTCTCGTCCTGGTGGAATCAAGCGCGTTGATGGGCCGCCGGCCAATTCGATTATGCCAATTGTCACGCCTGATATGTCGGGTGCGGCGCTGGCTGGGCTTGCTTATATAGACGACGTTAAGGAAAACCGCACCGGAGTAACCAAGTACAGCCAAGGGCTAGACCCCGATTCACTCGTTAAGACCGCAACCCAGTCAAGCCAGCTCCTGACGGCCTCGCAGTTGCGGATTGAAATGATTGCGCGTTGCTTTGCCGAGACGGGGGTTAAAGAACTCTTCCGGCTGGTTCACTTCCTGACGTTGAAGCATTCGAGCAAGGCCGAGAAGATCAAGCTCCGCAACAAGTGGAAGCTGGTTAACCCCCGCGAGTGGGTCAATCGCTTTGACTTGTCGATCAACGTCGGGCTGGGGACCGGGAATAAGGATCAAATGTTGTCGCATCTGATGCAGATCCTTGGGATGCAAAAGGAAGCGTTGATGTACGGCCTTACCACGCTGCCGAAAATCCAGAACACGTTGGGCAAGATCACGCAGAACGCTGGCTTTAAGAACGCTGAGTTGTTCTGGTCGGAGATCGATCCGAACGCCCCGCCCCCGCAACCCCCGCCCC
>Ga0065707_10000743_pt1 | contig 13989 bp, 11 predicted proteins | sample SwiRhicommuniRL3_FD_59094 | JGI IMG/M metagenome (GOLD analysis project Ga0065707, IMG submission 59094) | Switchgrass rhizosphere bacterial communities from Rose Lake, Michigan, USA - RL3 v2 (version 2) | ecosystem: Host-associated > Plants > Roots > Rhizosphere > Soil | place: East Lansing...
TTCGATGCGGCGATACAGCGGCATGCTGATCTTCCACGGACGCGTGAAGACGTTCGGATCTTCGATCGTGGCTTCGTACACGATGTGATCGTTGTCGATCATCGTGTAGCGTTCGACCACGTGCAGCGCCTCGGTGGCGAAATTCCCCGCCCGGTCGAACCATGTCTGCCCGTTGAGGCCGGTGACGTCGATGACGAGCGTGTCTCCGTCCCACTGTGCGTTCGACCACCCCATCCACGATTCAATGGGGGCTTCCCTTTTCCCGTTCATGAAGATCTCGCGCCGGGCGTACGAGTACTGGTAGACGATCCACATCCGGTTCGGACTCTGAAAAATCTGAAATGGATGCGGAAGGTACGTCGCTCGCGGCACGCCGGGCAGAAAACAATTCAGTTCCGGGTCGGCGTTCAGGTCCCGGCCCGGTTTGCCAGGGAGGGCATTCTTCCGATTCTGTTCCCGCTTCGCCAATGCCTCCGGCTTGTACGGGATCTTCCCGCCCTCGACGACGCTCATGCCCGGGAGACGGGCGCCCCATACGCCCGTCACGACGACCGGCGATGGCCCGCCCTCATGGTCTTCGAGATCCCAGTTCGCGGTCGACAGCGTCTGCCAGATGCCGTTCAAGTCGGGTTTCTTGTCCCACGACGTTCGCGGAATCCGGCCGCTCTGGGTCTGCACCGGCGGCTGGACTGCGGCGACCAACCCGACGGCCACCACCAACGCTGATAGAGGCATTCGCATCGGTCCGACTCACTTACTTTGTCGGCGCGTCGGGTCCTGTCGAGCCGATGAAGAGCGCACGCCCGTCCGGCAGCGTTACGTTAGTGCCGTTTGCCTTCGCCGTGCCGTCCCTCGCCTGATACCCGGTTACCTTGATTTCGGTACCGGCCGGCAGATCCTGCCTTCGAAGGCCGCGGCGCAGAAGCGTGTTCGGCGTCCCCGTCTCGACGGCCCATTCCTCGGTTGTGCCATCCCGTTTCTTGACGTCGACATGGATCCAGGCGTGCGGGTTGATCCACTCGACCTTCGTGACGGTTCCCGTCAGCTGGATTGGCCGGTTGATGTCGAATTCGGCGGAGAAGGAGTGGTGCGCGACCGCTTGCGCGGGTCCGACAAGCACCAGGAGACCGCCGAAACCTGCCGCCGTCAGGATCGTGCGCATGGCGTCAGCCCTCCAGTGAGCGGCACGATATCACGTCTCAGCGCGCGGCGGCGCGAGCGTCCAACTCGTGCTGCGTGAAAGGCGCCAAGGGATTACTGACCGACCTGCGACGGTCGGTAGCGAGATCGCCGTCACTCGGGAGTAATCGCGTAACTCGGCACCTGCTGTTGGTCTGCGACCGGGTCAGCGAAGGCGTGTAGAATTCCGGCAACATCAACCGCGTCGTGTCCCTGCGGATGCGGGACGTCGTGCTTGGAGGTTCCGATGGCATGCGGCAGCACCAAAACAATCAAGGGCCTGGTGGCAGGCACGTTCGTGTTCGGACTGATCTTCGGGACATTCGCGAGCGCCCAGGACAGAATGCCGCCGATACCCGCCGACAAGCTGACACCGGCCCAAAAGAAGACTGTGGATGAATACAAGAAGGCACGCGGCGGGGAGCCCGGGGGCCCGTGGGCCGTGCTGACACGAAGTCCGGAACTGATGTCACGCACCCTGATGCTGAGTGACTACCTGCGCTTCAATAGCACGCTGTCACCCCGACTGAGTGAATTCGTCATACTCATGACTGCCCGTGAATGGGGTCAGAATTACGAGTGGAACGCTCATCAACCGCTCGCAATCAAAGGCGGATTGAGTCCCGAGGTCGCCAAAGCTGTCGCGGAAGGCCGCCGCCCCGTGCAGATGGCGGAAGACGAGGCGAGCCTGTACGACCTAATCCAGGAACTGCTCCACAATCGAACGGTCAGCGATTCCACCTACGCCCGGGCGGTGTCGAAGTTTGGCGAGCAGGCAGTCGTGGACGCGGTGAGCATTTCGGGCTACTACACAATGGTCGCAATGTTGCTCAACACCGCGCGCACGCCGCTCGCGCCCGGGGTCCCCACGCCGCTCCCGGCTTTTCCGTAAAGCCGCCCGCGCGCCCCGTCAACAGAGGCTTGGCTCGGACCCACAAATCGGGGCGGACGGGAGTCTCCGGGGGCGCCGTGGGCTCCCGCGGGACGAGCTTTCTTATGTTGCAGCAGAGCGCAAAGGATGCGGCACCGCCACGTGTCCCTTCGGCGTTAGTCGCGAGTAACGATCCGCGCTGAGCCACAGCGCGCGCCGGCGAAGTCTGCGCCACAGGCTCCAGATCGTTGTCAGCCGGCCGCAGTTGCTTGCTCTGTCCTGGTTAACGCGCGGCAGGTGTGCGAGCCTTCAATGCAGGAACATCCTCGGATGTGATTCCCGGGTACTTCTCGAGCCCGATGCGGTAAAGAATTTCCACGTCCTTGTTACCTTCGAAGCACGAGTCTTCCCAGATCTCGAAATCTTTCGTCGTGTGCCGCATCAACATGAACCCGATGGTGAACGGTCGGGTGTACACGAGCGGGTCGTCCACCGTGGCCCCGTAGGCGATCGTGTTCTGATCGAGCATCGTAAGACGCTCGGTCACGGTCGCGGCGTCGGTATAGAACGTACCCCGCCGGTCCAGAAACACGCGGCCGTTCTGGTTGGTGGTTTCGACCACCAGAGTATTGCCCTCCCACCTGCCACGCGCGTCACCCAGCCAGAGTCGCATGGTCTTTGAGATATGCGGACGGCCGTCCATCGCGATGACGCGAAAAGCGTGCACCTCCTCCGACAGGATCGTGATGTGCTCGGGATCCTGAAGAATGTGGTAAGCCCCCGCCTCGTACATAAAGCGCGGCACGCCCGACAAGAAGCAGTGCGTGTTCTGGTCGATGTACTTGGCTTCGTTCTCTCTTTTCTGAACTGCCGCCCAGGGCTGCAACGGAAGCTTTCCGTCCGGTGGGTCGACGATCATGCTTTTTCCCGGCCCAGCATCACGTTCTCTGGGGGCTCCAACCCGCGCGCGGTTGTCCCAGGGCGCTTCGAGGTCTTCTTTCGCCTCCGTCCCGTGACGCCAGTAGCCGCTGAAGTCCGGTCTGCCGTCCAAGGTGCGAGGGGGATCGAATGCCGTCTTCTTGTCCTGGGCACATCGCCAGAACAGAGCCGGATCGTCGAATGCACAACTGTGTTCCGCCTCGGAGGCTTGCTGGCTCAGCGTGGCGGCGGTGCTGGGGGTCCCGGCCTGGGACGCCTGGTCGGCGGCCGCTGCTCGTGGTGACAGCACCAACACCGCGGCGGCCGCAGCGCCCACGACGCTCAACACAGTGAACCTACTGTCCATCTCACGTCTCCCTAACGATCGCTCCCGTGATCCGTCCGACTCCGCTGCTCATAGGGATGAAAAGCAGTGGGGTCTAGATTGTATGAGTGGCAAGGACCTCCTGCTGGCTGTTTCCATGAAGACCCTCATCAGCTGCTGTTATCCGGCCGGTCGGCAGTATTGTCCAGGGCACACGGCCGGCGGTCAACTCCAAGACGCGGATGTGAAGGGTCATCGCATCGCTCTCATCGATTGTTGCGGAGGACGTGACAAGAAATACCGTGATGGCCTCGGCGCGACTCGCTGGTCTTGTCAATCAGCGGGTCGGTCAGAAATAGGTACCGAGCAGTCGCCAAGGGTTTACCGACCGCTCGCGCCGGTACTCAGATCCTGAATCCGTTGCCAGAACACCGGCGACGGTCGGCGCTTCCGTGTCTCCCACTGATAAACGACGCCTTTGCCTGCGGCACCAATCCGCTCGGCGAACGCAGATTGCGTGAGTCGTAACTCGCGGCGGACACGTCGCAACTGTCGATCGTAGTTCGATGGCACACTGATATCCGGCGGCGTTGGCCTGGCGCAGCGCCTCGAGTAGCACGGTCTGTAATAGCGCCGCATGAACTCGGCGGCCGCCGCGCGAGTCGCCAGCCGAATAAGACGACCGAATGCGGATCGCGACGAGAACTCCACGACGAGGCGACCGGACCGTGCGGCCGCGCGCAATGTCCGTTCGTGGACGCCGAGTTCGCGGGCCAGCACGTCGAGGGAAAGCAGCTCCGTCTGGCGAGGTCTGTCGGCAACTACGCGCTTGGCTTTGGCGACGACACGCGGCGGAACAGCTCGACGTCCGCTATCCCACGTACGCAACGTCTCGAGCGGCACCTGCAGAAGCAACGCAAACTCCTTCTGCTTGAGCCCGATCGATCGACGGAGTTCGCGCAATGTATTCACGTCGGCAACACGATGCCATCGCGTGCCGACAACGTAAAGCGACCTCCGGCATTTATGACCGGTGATCGCGTTATCCAACTGAGCTACCGCGTGTGATCGACGATCTCAGAACAGGCAGAAATGCTCGAGAAATCGAATCCGCGAAATGTGGCGCATATTCGCAAGACCGGTCACTTTTTTCGATTTGTGTTCGCCGAGAGATTTCTGGGCAAACGAGACGCGCGAATTCTTTAGGAAATGGCGCGCCCGACAGGACTCGAACCTGTGGCCCCCGGCTTAGAAGACCGGGGATCGCGCTAGCTCTATCCAACTGAGCTACGGGCGCGCGTTGCGCTCGAAAAACGTGTCCGATCGATCGTCATTAGCCGCTTGAATTTAAGCGGTGCCCGTTGTGGCCAGTCCGGCGTTCGCAAAACCAGTGCTTCTAGCACGCTGTTGGACGAGTCAATCAGCAAGTCGGGTCGAGATCCCTACCAGGTTTCTCCTAAATCCTACGGCGTTTGCCCAGGACCGATTGCTATTGCAGTGCCTCGAGGCGGCATTTTTTCCGTAGTTGATCGGTCGAGTCTACTTACGGAAACGATCAGCAGCCGTCACCGCGCCAACAGTGCCTTGCCGCTAAATGCGGGACGACCTGCGTCGGCCTGATCGCTGTCATTCGCCACTCGGCGCGTTAACGCCCAGCCCGAAGTCAGGTTCGCGTGGCTGCGAGGCGCACCATTCCGCGCGTGCCCTCAAGAGTGCCGCCGGGCCTACGAGGAGCGTGTTCATGTTTTCTCGAACCCGCTCCTCGTAGAGACGTTCACCGGCCGTTATGGAAACGGGACCGTGTTGGCATCAATCGACAACAGGAATTTCACCAGTTGTTGCCGATCTGCCGGATTGCTCAACGTATCGATGCCACCCGTCCCAGCGCTCCGGTGCGTGACGTTGGTGAGCACGGCTGCGACTGAGTTGGCAGCGCCATTGTGGAAGAACGTTTGCGGGAAGGCGAATAGAGACAGCAGCGACGGCGGCACAAAGCCGTCCGCACCGAGAGGCGAAGTCGCAGTGGCCCGCACTTCATTGAATGCCGTCGGATCGAACGTGCCGACCTTGCGGAGCTGCCCGATCAATTGCGTATTGGAGATCAACGCAGCGCCCGGCGGCGGCACGAAGTCGATGCGACTGCGCGTCCATTGGGGGCCACCGTGACAACTGGCGCAGCCTGCGCTCCCGAAGAGCAGCCGTCCCGAGATCACATCCGGATCGTGGCTTGGCACGGGCGAGAGCGGCGCACGAATTCCGAACTGGACGAATGCTTTGATCGCGTCCCAGGCGGGCACGCCGCGAACCTTGAGCTGATTCCGCCCCGCGTTGGCCAGCGGAGTGAACGCGGCCACGTTCGGATCCGGCGTGACGCCATCAGCGAGCACGATGAGACCCTGGCCGCCAGACACGTTGCGGATATTCAGTTCGAAGTCTTCCTCCTCGTCGAAAATCGCCGACCAATTCAATGCGCGTTGGGTCCCACGTGTCGGATCGGTCTGATCGAAATCGGTGTGTTGCGGAATCGTGCGGCGCGGCCCCGCCGCGAAGATCCACACGACGTTGTCGCTCAAGCCATTCGGGTGACACGACGCACACGAGCCCCAGCCGGCAGCCGACATCCGTCCGACGATCGCCGCACCGCCGGGCGTAGCGGGATCGAATACACCAATCGACGTGTTGTACAGCTCTTTGCCAATGTGGATCTTGTCCTGGAGCGTTCCAGGCAGTGGGCGCGCGGCGGAACGGACGGTCGCGAGCACGCTCTCGCGCGGTCCTGTCAGGTCGATGACGGTCACGTCTCGGGAGATGTAATTCATCACATACGCCCGCGTGTCGGTGTCATCAACCACGATGCCGCGCGGGTTGCTGCCTGTCGGAATCTGGAGCACGCGCGTCGTGTCGAGCGGATCGCTCAGCACCGTCGCAGCCCCCGAGGTCGGATCCGTGGCCACCTTGACGACGATGTTGCTGGCGGCGCTGACGACGTACCCGTCGCCGGAGCCATGCTTGAACGCCATCGCCCAGGGCTGGGTGATAAAACGGCGTGTCGTGTTGGTCTGGTTCGCCACGGCGAGGTGCATGTTGATCGTGCGGTGCGCGTCTAACGATGCCGCCCGATCGATGACGTGCAGCAGGCTCTGCGTGTTGACGTTGAAACGCACCGGGCCGTTCGGCGACGCGCCCGTGTTCGGAACGTAGGCGAACCGCCCCTTGATGGCCACGTTGTTCAGTTGATTGGGATAGGCGCCGGTCGGAAACACGAAGCTCGCGCCCGGCGGGATGCGCGCCAGGGCGTCACCGGCTGCGTTGAAGCCCGTGTTGGCAATCGGGTCGAGCTGTATCTGACCCGTGACGCGGTCGGTCTCCGTAGAAATCATCGTCACGAAGCCCACCTTGGCATCGTCCGCCCCATCGATCTTGCCTGGTGCCGGCAGCGACAGAAACTGCGTCACGAACACCGTTTCGTTGTCGTCGTTATCGTCGCCGTCGTTGGTGATCGCCAGGCCGCGCGGCTCGATCCCGACCCCTTCGATCGTGTCAGTCACATGGTTGTTGCGAGCATTGATCACTGTCACCGTGTTCGAACGGGCATTCGTCACGTAGACCTTGTCGCCGTTTGGCGTGACGGCGACGCCATAAGGCTCCGTGCCGACATCGAGGACCTTGTGGAGCTTCGCCTTCTGGCCCCCTCCAATGAGCTTGAGGACCGAGACGGTGCCATCGAGGGTGTTGGCGACATAAGCCTCGCGGCCATCGGGCGAGAGCGCGACGCCGTTCGGTTCACGGCCAACGGCGACCTCTTCCATCAGTCTCGGCGTGGGTTGCGATGTGTCGAAAAACGTGACCGTGTTGTTGTCGGGGTTAGCGACTGCGAGCACGTCACCATCGGCCGACAGCGCGAGCGGTTGCGATGTCGTCGGACCGGAAAAACTGGACCGTTTGGCAGGGAGTGGCTGTCCGAGCAGACCGAACGTCAGCAGCACGGCCATTGCGCCCGACGTGATAGGACCCCAATGCCATTGTTGCATGTGCCCTCCGCAGTCCGAACAATTTCGGGCTCCACAACGACCTTTAAACTGACACCACACGCTCATGGAGCGCACCATCAGCTCGTCGGTGGTCGAAGGGAGAAAGGCTACTGCTAGTCAAGGCAGGGCTTCAAGGAAGATGTAGAGAACTTTGCGGCTCCGCTCCGTTGAACCGGGGATGGAGGTTCCACCCAATCGAGGACGCCGACGTGATCGCTGTATCCAACTGAGCTACCGCGTGTGATCGACGTTCTGAGAACACGCAAAAATGCTCGAGAAATCGAATGCGCGAAATGTGGCGCACACTCGCAAGACCGGTCACTTTTTTCGATTTGTGTTCGCCGAGAAATTTCGTCGGTGATCGAAACGCGCGAATTCTTTAGAAAATGGCGGCGCAACAACACGCATTGGAAGAGAGACGACCGCGCTCCAGTTCGTGTCGGCCACCAACGCGGTCGTCACGAGTGGAAGGTTCGTCGCGAGGACGCTCACGATCAGATAGAGGCCCGTCAGGCAAAGCATCAGATGCGCCAGCGAAACCTTGCACGGCCTGAAATAGCGTTGGCATCACTCGCTCCGAAGCTGAAGTATCGAAGCCAGCGTCCCCCCGCAACCAAAAGATTTAACGGGTTACGCAGTTCGTCGTAGCCCGTTTTTCGTTCGGATCTAACGACGTCTCGCCGCCGCCTTCGGCCGGTGCTAAACAAGAAATTCCAGAGCGTGGGAATTCTTTCGAAGCCTGGCAACAAGTGACTGACTGCAGCTTGGTTTCCACGCCCTTCGCTAGATGTCTTCCCGTCCGGCGACAGATATCGCGGGTCGCCGCGACTGATGTCGTCCGTCGAAGGGACAAATCATTCTTGTTAGCAACCTGGCGGATCCCCCGGTGTAATCACGTGTTCTTCGCTTGTTGAGCTTCCTCTGCCGGTGCTAGACTGCGACCCCAAATCAAGCGTGGATGCAGGCCAGACAAACAGATGTCGCCCGCCGACCGGTGATCCCGTGACCGATCTCGAAGGTCTCCTTCAGCGCGCCATCAGCAAAATCTGCGATATCGACGTGGCGCATGTGCGGCCCGACGCCAGACTCGGGGACCTCGGCGTCGATTCGCTCGGGGCCGCTGAAGTGCTTGTCGAGCTCGAGATCGCGCTCGGCCGTGAGCTGCCGGTGGATGTTCTGCGCCGGCTTGATCACGTCGAAACGGTGCGCGGCATCGCGACCGAGCTCCAGGCGGCATTAGGCAGTCCATCGAGACCGCTTCCTTGATCGATTTCGAGCTCCGCGTCGCGGGCACGTCGCCAGCGGCCATTGCCCATCACTACGACCTCTCCGACGACTTCTTTGCGATCTGGCTCGGTGACGACCTGGTGTACTCGTGTGCCCTATGGAACCCCGATGATCCGGACGACCCCCTCGAGATCGCACAACACCGCAAACTGGACTTCTTCGCGAACGAGCTCGCGGTGCGTGGCAAACATGTACTCGATATCGGCTGCGGATGGGGCGCTCTCCTCGATCGGTTCGCGACGTCGCACGGCCTCGCGAGCGGTGTCGGGCTGACGCTCAGTCAGGCACAAGCGGCGTTCGCAAAGGCTCGCAACGTCCCGGACGTGGAGTACCTGGTCGAGAGCTGGGTCGATCACCGGCCAGTGCGCCCGTACGACGCGATCACCTGTATTGAAATGACCGAGCACCTCGCGTCGGACCGGCTCACGGCCGACGAGAAGGTAGACGTTTACCGCGCGTTCTTCGAAAACTGTGCCGCCTGGCTGCACGACGAGGGACGTATGGGCCTACAGCTCATTTGCCTCGACAACGTCGGGCACGAAGGCAGCCGGCCGGGTCGCGGCGCATCATCCGAGCTCATTCGCGTCGATATTTTTCCCGAATCGATGCCGGCGTCGCTCTCCGAGCTGGTGCTTGGCTGGGAGACGCACTTCGAGGTCGTGCGGTTTCTCGACCATCCGGATCAGTACCGGCGCACGTTCCGGGCGTGGGGCTTGGCGTATCGCGCCCAATTGGAACGGGCCCAGGCGCTTGTCGGCGATGCCACCGCCAGGACCTTCGCACGCTACTTCGCCGCCGGCGAGGCATTTTTCAGGCTGCGTGAGGATTCGCTCTATCGCGTCATTCTGAAGAAGCGCCCGAAGCCGAAAACGTGGACGCGGCTGCTCCGACCGTCGGACGTCGAAGAGGTCGCGAGTACGGCCGACCGTACGACGGGCGCCTCCGCTGCCGCGTTGCGGTCGCATTACGATGTGTCCAACGATTTTTACGCGCTGTGGCTCGGCCCGACATTGATGTACTCGTCAGGATTGTGGTCTTCTGACGCGGACGATTCCGATCTCGACGCTGCAGTCCTGCGGAAGATCGACTTCTTCGCAAACCATGTCGTGAGGCGTTCTGACGCCGAGGTGCTCGATGTTGGCTGTGGCTGGGGAGGCGCCTTGCGCCGTCTGTCCGAGGCGCACCGAACCGGGCCGTCCGTCGGTTTGACGCTGAGCGCGGCACAGCATGACTTCGCCAACATCCATCCGATTTCCAATACGGACATTCGCCTCGAGAGCTGGGTCGATCATGCGCCGGTCGCGCCGTACGATGCGATTGTCTCGTTCGGTGCGTTCGAGCATTTCGCGCACGACGGCACGACGGGCGTCGAGCGGATCCGCGCATACCGTCAGTTCTTCGGTCGCTGCTTCGAGTGGCTCAAGCCGGATGGCCGGCTCGCATTGGAAACCATCACGCACGACGACGCACCGGATACGGATTCGCCACGCGGACGCGGTCCGCTCGGGGATCGCGTCCTCGAGCTCTATCCCGAATCGATCTGTCCACACTTGTGCGAGATCGTTCTCGGCTTCGAGCCGTACTTCGAGGTGGAAGTACTCCGCTCCGACGCAGCCGATTTCGCGCGGACGACGCGCCTCTGGCATCTGGCATTGCGTGCGCACGATGCCGAAGCCGTCGAATTCGTCGGGGCCGAGACCGTGCGGCGGTTTCGACAGTATCTCGTTTCGTCGGAAGTGCAGTTTCGGACTCACACCATCACGAATTGTCGATTCGTTCTTCACCGTCGCCCAGCGCTTCGCCAGTAGCGGCGGACGTCGAAATGCGATGATCGAACTCTTTTGTTTGAGGAGAGACGCCCATGGCCAGTGAGCGTGATGACGACCTCGATACCAAAGCCGGAAGCCCTTCCCTCACCGGATCGCTCTCACGTCGTCAAGTGCTGACGGCCGGTCTCGCCGCCGCCGGCGCCGGTGCGGCCTCATTGGCAGCAGCTCCTGCGGCGTTTGCCGCGGGACGCCCTGTTGCCGAGGCGCAACCGGGTGCGACGGCGGCCGAGTTCCGTGCGCGCTTCGCGCAAACCGGCCCGACGGGGGAACACTTCACAGCGTACGGGTACCTTACCGCCGCGGATGGTGCGAACGACGATGACCTCTTTCTTGGCGCGTCGTTGAGCGACACAACTGCGCTGCTGACCGCGTATGCGGAAGGTGAGCTCGTACGCCGAACAGTCGATCAGAGCGTCCATTCGCTCGACATCGAAGGGACGCTGACCATCTATCAGCGCGCTGTGCCTGGCGCATCGTTTGCCGACCCGGCTTCGTTTACCGACGGAACGCCGGTAGCTGCGTTTGACATCACGCTCCAGGACATCGTGACGGTGTTCGCCACGGGGAAGGGGCTGCCGACCCTGACCGGCGATCTGCGCCAGACACAAAGTGGGAAGCTGAACGACCAAGGTGGCGGACGTAACTTCGGACATGTCGGCGCACGTTCGCGGCTCTTCGCTACCGGCATCGGAACGCTGCTCAATCCCGCCACCTTCAACTCGATCCTCGAGATGGCTGGGAACTGGACTACGAAGTGACGTGACCGCTAGTAGCGCGATCGGCCGCGAACCGATCGCCGTTGTCGGTGCCGGTGTTAAAACGCCGGGTGGCTCGACAGTCGATGACCTGTGGGACGCCTTGTGTGCTGCACGCTCGACCGCCGAAGTCTACACAGATGATCGGCTGCCTCGAGACGTGCGCGTTCTTGTCAGCCGCGTGCATGCGTTCGATCCCAGCCGGTACCTGTCGCCCGTTGAGCGCCGACGGTTCGATAGGGCGCATCAGCTCGCGATTGGTGCCGCGCAGGACGCAATGGACCAGTCTGGTCCGGAGCTGCCGCCTCGCGAGCGCTGCGCGGTCGTGTGCGGCGTTGGCCTTGGCGCTGCCGCGATACAGGAAGAGCAACACGGCCGCCTGCTGGAGCACGGCCTTAAGGGCATCAGTCCCCTCGCCATTCCCACGATGATGCCGAGCGCCTTGACGGCGCTCCTCTCGCTTCGTTTCGGCTTCACCGGTCCGTGCCTGACGGTGTCAACGGCGTGCGCATCGGGGGCCAGCGCCATCGCGCACGGTGTCGTTCTGCTGCGCGGCGGTGCCGCCGATCTGGTACTCGCCGGAGGCGCCGACTCGCTTCTGACCTACAGCGCGCTCGCTGGGTTCGTGCGACTCGATGTCATGAGCCGCCAGGTCGAGTGTCCGGAACTCGCCTCGCGCCCATTCGATCAGAACCGCGACGGCTTCGTGATGGGAGAAGGCGCGGGCTTCGTCGTGCTGCAGCGGGCCGCCGACGTCAGTGCCACCGGGCGACAGGTGTTCGGATACGTACTCGGTCACGCTTCGACGGCGGACGCATTCAACCTCGTCGCGCCCTGTCCAGATGGAAGAAGCGCGCTCGCCTGCATGCGCCTCGCGCTTGCCGACGCCGGTGTGACGATCGACGACCTGAGCCATGTCAACGCGCATGGGACGAGCACGGTGCCGGGCGACTCGTCGGAAGGGATCGCGCTCTCGTCTCTCTCAGGTACCACGCGCGTACCACTCACCGCGGTCAAGGGGACGACGGGACACCTGATTGCCGGCTCGGGTGCGGTTGAAGCGATCGTCGCGCTTCGATCGCTTCAGGCCAGGCTCGTACCGCCTGTGGCAGGACTCCGCCAGATAGATTCGAGGATCGATCTCGACATAGTCCGTGACGTCCCGCGTCCCATCGGGTTGGGCCCGGCCCTGTCGAACTCATTCGGCTTTGGCGGAATGAACACGGCGCTGGTGCTCGGCGCGCCATGAAGGGCAACCGGTCAACGCCAACGTGTCGTCAGCGGCGTCGAGTTGATCATCACGCTGAAGCGAACCGGCGCCCGGGGCTCGCCCCAGTACGGCCGATCCTCGCCAAGTATCTCGATCTGCAGGCCCAGCATGCGTACCAGCGCGCGTGCGCGCTGAGACATCATGCCGCAGGCGACGTTGAAACCTCGGGCGCGCACTTCGAGATACAGGCGCGCAAGAAGCGCCAGGAATACCGGATGACCGGGTCCCTGATAGCTCCGCGCCACTGTCATTCGGCCGACATCGACGACCTGGCCCCGGGGTTCGACGATCAACCCGCACGCCTCTTCGGTGGGAAGCGAACCGGGCGGCAGCACGAGACGGCCAGTCGCGATCGGCTGTTCACCATCCCACCCGAGCAGGTGTATCGCTCTCACGTCGTACCGGTCCCGCTCGCGGCCTTCGAGGCGGCCGTCACCAGAATCGTCATACCAATCTTGTTCGACCACGGCCTCGTGGCGCAGACGGTACGCTGCATGCCGCGCCACTTCATTGTCAGCCAGAGTGAAGCGATACTCCGAGCGGGCGAGAATTGTACGTGCGAGAGCATCGAGTGAAACCGGTCCCTCGTGCGCGTCGCTCACCTCGTTATTTTAGGTTGCGAGGCCGTTCATGCGACGGTTGACCGACGTCGATCTGCTTCGTGAACTCGAAGGCACAGTTGCGGCGAATTTGAATCGCCACCTCGAGATGGTGAAGGAGTGGCTGCCGCACGAGTGGGTGCCTTGGAGTCGCGGCCGCGATTTCGCTGGTGACGACGGAGTCGCGTGGGCGCCCGAGCAGTCGAAGGTGGCCGAGGCGGTGCGAGCGGCGTTCGAGGTGAATCTGCTCACGGAAGACAACCTGCCCTTCTATCATCACGAGCTTGCCTCCACGTTCGGCCGCACGGGCGCGTGGGGAACGTGGATCAACAGATGGACCGCCGAAGAAGCGCGTCACGCGACGAGCATCCGCGACTACTTGATCCTCTCGCGTGTAGTCGATCCCGTGGCACTCGAACGCGATCGGATGGCCTCGATGCAAGCGGGGTGGACCTCGGGCACAGGTGAAGAGTCAGGCCGCTCGGGCGAGGCGGACCATTCAAAGGACTCGGCGAACGCAGGTGGGATGAACGGCTTGCGATCGCTCGTCTATGTCACATTCCAGGAACTGGCAACGCGCATCGCCCATCGCAACACCGGGCGCCTTGCCGGCGATCCCGTGGCCGACCGGCTGCTCACGCGGATTGCTGCTGATGAGAACCTGCACATGGTGTTCTACCGCGACCTAATCGCCGCGGCGCTCGAGCTCGCGCCCGATCAGACGCTGGCCGCCATCGCGGCGGAAGTTTTGGGATTCCAGATGCCCGGCACGAGCGTGCCGGGGTTCCTGCGCAAGAGTATCCAGATTGCCGACGCGGGCATTTATGATGTGCGAATCCATCGCGACGAGGTCGTAGCCCCGCTCGTCCGGCACTGGCAGGCGCTCGAGCTGCCGATGACCACCGAGGTGGGGCAGCGAGCACAA
>Ga0065707_10082539_pt1 | contig 13989 bp, 9 predicted proteins | sample SwiRhicommuniRL3_FD_59094 | JGI IMG/M metagenome (GOLD analysis project Ga0065707, IMG submission 59094) | Switchgrass rhizosphere bacterial communities from Rose Lake, Michigan, USA - RL3 v2 (version 2) | ecosystem: Host-associated > Plants > Roots > Rhizosphere > Soil | place: East Lansing, MI...
AACTGTTTGTTAGTAAGTGGGTATATTTAGTTATAGATAAACCAATTTGTTAACATTTGAATTAACTATGAGACTCCTTTTGATGTTATTCTTAGGAATGGTCGTTACGTTACCAACAGGCAGGTTAGATGAGAGGAATGGAGGAACAGGATTGGAATTATACGATGGTTACCTGGACTCCGAGAAAGAATTTCTTGTTAGCGATGAACTTGACCATGAAAGTAGACTTAGGAGAACAATAAAGCCGAAAAATTCTATGGGTAACGCCAACCCCGTCTTCAATTGTACCGCTAAATCAAATCAATCATACCCTAACGAAGACTCAAATAATTCTGTCCCTTCATCAGGAAATGATATTCCCTCCAAACCCCACCAACTCTCGGAAAATTCTCTTCCTCCTGCTGGAAAAGATAAAGTTCCTGTAATTCACTATTTTCCCACCAAAGAGTCTCTATTCTCTTCTTCATTTTGGAAATCGATTCTTAGAACCAAAGATCCCTCCATTACCAATTCCACAGTCATCCAAATCACCCAAGAAAACTCGACATATATTTTTGCAGACTCCGAGAGTTCTCCAACACCATTCTGGAAGCGACGGGTCGTTGAGCTAATGGAAATACAGCTAGGTGAACGTGTTACCGAGCAAGTTGATGATATTCCCTCGAGTCATTGTGTTTCGTCGACCCTCTCTTCCAGCGGAGGATCCTTCACTCTAACTTCTGGGTCACGAAAAGATTTGAAAATCTCTGCTGGAATAAATTTGGGATTTCACTACATCTATGGATGGTCATGGATTGGATTAAACAACGATGATCTAACTCTCAGCTTGGGCTCAAGCCAGTCGATCACTTGCAACATCGCGCCTACAAAGCGAGTCCAAATTTTTGCATCGTACAACTACATCTACTTTCCAAAGGCTAAAAGAAGGTTGGTTCGGTTTGCAAAAGGTATGGTTGATTTTGAAAAGCAGCTTTGGGAGAAGGTAGGAAACAGAGAGTCTAAGTTAGAAAAGTTTGGGGCAGTTTTTTTTGATATGGCAAGAGCCCCGAATTTTTACTGTGTAGATGATGAGAATAAGTTGAGGTGTGGGGATGAGATGGACGATCCTATGGAGCAGTTGTCAAGATACAGCTCACTTAATTGACACCAAAATTTCAATCAAGTAAACTGTTGCAGATCACGAGTTCTTCTGGCAGATCTTCACGAGCATTCAACCAGATATGAATGACAATTTGGGAGAGTTTACAATATAGTGAGACCTAAAGAATACAGCTCCCACTTGTTTATGGGATCAATATATAATTACTTTACTTGATTTGATTCCACATCTGAAACGTCATTTGGAGATAAGTAGATATTTCCAATTTTTCATTTTTTTATTGATAACTGTATATGATTAATAAATTAAGTATTAATCTGAAAATTTATGAATTGTTCGACTTCAATCTCTAGCCGCTAGGTGTATAGTAGGGAACGTCTTTTGTTTCAGACATCATTCTTAATGAGACAGCTCCATGTTATCTTGAGGATGTTTTGGTATCTAATGGGGCACAGAGAAACTCTCTAAATTTATTAAAGTTTATTTTATATGTAGAGAGATTGTTGACTTGCAAAATTTCTTTATTAGAAGAGTTCTCGGTAGAGTTTGTATTCGGCCTCGGCACAAAATGAATATATGCGGTGGAAGCGGTCGTTAACATCATACGTTTCGCGCCCTAGGCTTATGTTATTATAAAGTGGAAATTCATAAGCCCACGGCTAGAACATCACGAACTCCAGAGTTGAAGTATATAAATTTTCAATGGTGGATTATTGAATCTTAACAATTAACAAACCAGCTTCTAGCCTCTAGCCATTTTTACTTATCATCTAGCCTCAGTTTTAGAATTTGCAAACCCCGGGGCCCATACGCACATCGGCTTCGGCTGCAAAAAAATTCAGTTGCAAAATAGTAGCCGTGCACCAATCTCAAAAATATCGAAATACTCGCTAAACTCCACTATTTCACGAGAATCAAAATTCTAATTAAAATACTAATTAATACCGAAATATCAATATATATTTAATTCCGAAACATCAATATACCATTTAACCCCGAAAGCAATCAACTACTGCCGGCGTAACCAATTAGCCAAGGCGATTTCGGACAAACCTCGTATGTCACTTAGGTAAAGAGAATGCATAGACCGAATCATCGGTTCGGTAAATTGACACAACCGTGCCAAGAACTGCTGTCATAAAAGAATATAAAATATACCAGTAACGGCACCTCCGGGATTTGATCATTACAGGTAGCGAAGACAGGTAAAGAAGACGAATGTGACAAAAAGCAGCAGGGAGATATAACTGCGACAGGACTTTGAAGAGTTACGGCACGGAATACGATATATAAAAATTACCGAATACGAACATGCGACTCTAGAATTCTAGACAAGAATCTATAGATTAAGGAAGGGCAAGAGATATCACAGATATCCCGAGAGATACGAGATGTCACAAGACATACGAGATATCACAGGATATACAACAAGAAATAATGATTGACTGCTTAGGGTATAGCGAGAATATTTGGTTGGTGGAACATAGGGTCAAACGGCCGGTCAAATAAATCCATGTCGGACCTCCGAAGATTTGAGGATTTTCGGCTTGGCATTTGTTTGATTTTTAAGCAGCTATACACCAAATGTCATCTTAATAATCATCGTAACCCTCTAGTATCTACACTCAAGTATCTACCCACTACTCACTACTTGACGGTATGACATTGGAAAGATTTGTTAGCATTAGTAAGTTATGGTTTGCCACCGAGAAGGAAATTTTCGATAAAGGGTTTAACACACGGAAACCGAGAAATACCTGGGAATACAAGATGTTTTAGAGAATGAAGATATTGTTAAACTAACCTGACCATGGACAATAGTCGTTTATGGCCCACGTCTTCCCCATAGTTCTCCGGGATCAATGTAACTTAAAGCCGACTTGCAAGTTGAAGCGTACGGGACGGAAGTAAGAGCGGCCGAGAAAATGAACCCGTCCCAAAAAAAGAACTTCGTTTACAAACTGCATATTTTGCAGTTATAGTAATTCTGATTACATTTAAGATGACATTTATATATAAGACTGTGATGGAAGGGGAAATTTGAGTTTCTGATTATATCAATCATTTCACAATTATTACATACTACGTTTTGATGATGATGGTATTCGGTTTTAGCAAGGCAAGGGAGAATACGTTCTTCGCTAATGTCTTCCCAATTAACTACATAAAAAACAAGTTACGGAGGAGTCATGGAATACGGGCCATAGAACATAACAGCGATCACAAGAGTAAATCAAACAGCCCTGTACACAAGAGTATCAGTCGACAACCAACCATTTCGTCTCTGTATGCTTTAAACAATTCAATGTCACCTCCACGAATCGTCGAAGAATTGGCAGCGAGTGAAGACACCACAATAGGAGAAGAAAATAAAGCAGAGCCTCAAAGTACTCAAACTCTGGCATCAATGTTGGGTGGACACAGAATCCAATACTACGACAACAATTTGTTAACTTCAGACGCGATGATTGATGTTTCATTAAAGTTGATAAATACGAACCAATCCGGATATGAAAGCGACGCATGGGTCGAGAATGAGAAGAAGGTGAGGTTCATATGAGCGGGCCAACCCTCCTTGTAATGTCTAGTTGGCAGTTTTGCAGATTAAGAGCAGGCTTTTTTTTCTTTTGACTGTTATTGGTAGACATTTATAAGCAGTACTAAAGGTTTTAATAATTTATAAGCCGATAACAAGGAGGGTTCTTTTAGTGCTCATACTCAAGTTACTCCTCAATCTCTTTTGAGACGATTCTTCGAGCTCATTATACTTCACGACAACAACGTCCATATCATTACTATTTATTACTTGTATATAATGAATGAATTCATGATGAATTTAGACTTTAAGATGCATGGGAACGAGCGGCTCCGTAAAGTTTCGCCGCACCCTGTTTCAATAGAATTTTCTTGGAAATATTTTAAGTTTCCGAAGTTTCCGGTAAGTAAGTGTAGATCAATGACAGGAATAAACCATTCTCTCTAGATCCTCCAAGTAAATATGCAGGAGACTACTGCACCTCTGGTATAGTAGAGGATCAGTCAAATCAATGACACAGATTAGAAAGATACCATGTATTTTTTATATACAGGAGAAGGTTTGTTCCATAATCATATTTTAATGGCCACACCCTTAAAATCAGGGGTCGGAAATTTTAAATTCTCTACGACCTGAAACCCGAGAAATCCACATATTGCATTCTAAGCAGTCAGACCATTACACAGCTCTGCTTATAATGTTTAGAACTCATAACATGAAAATCAGACAAATCAAGTATAGCTCAAAATCACAAACATGAAAAAAAACATTGGCAAATATACAGAAACTGAAGATATTAGATTAAAACTGGAAACTGGCTACCAAATGAACATTGGAAAAATGTCGGGAAAGCAATATCTATATTATTTGTAGTGCAACGAGCGTCCACAACATAAGTAGCTTAGTACTAAGATTATAATGCAGTCACCAAAAGACATTTGTGAGACATTGATTTTCGCAGCCAGGACTATAAATTTTCAATATATCTCTTAACTAATCCCTAGAGTCTTGAAGACACCTTTCAGATTATGGTATAGCTAACACCTGGCGGAGCACAAGATCAATAAAAAATTAAGACTTGTCGTAGTCACTAGTGGACTGATCATGAAATTTTACACAATACTTTGGAACTTAATTTTAGCATATCTTCGCGGAACGACGGTTACAACAGTAGGACAGTCACAGGTTCGTAGCCTTCAATTCTTTAAACCCAACCTCAAGTTTTCTGTCTGACAAACCAGATCATAGAAAATGTCAACAATTCTTGAAAGTGATGCCGGTAAGATACAAATAGAGAAGACAACAATAAATACAGAGCGTAGCCAAGTATTTGTGATTGCTTTATAAGTGAATGCTAATGAATACTAATGAATATTAGTGGATTTTAATGAATATTATTGAATATTAGTGGAGATGGTGAGTTCTATTAATATTAGTCTGTATATTCTCTGTCTTTTTATGTGTATTCCTTATAGCATTGGATCAAACTATTTTCAGCTATTGTCGTGTACTCGAAGCACCCTGAAACTCCACGTAGAATGTTATATGCACGAAAGCTTCTATTTATATACACCACTTCCTTCGAGGTTCGACACAGGTATCAGAAATTATTGAACCCCTTCTTCCCGTCTTTTACTCCTTTTCTTCTTATTTCGACCCCAATTCCCCCTTGCCTGTTATGCTTAACCTTTACTCGTTCATTCCCTTTCACCGTTAACAGAACCTTTCACAACAGCATCGCGAATCGTGCTCCTACCAATAACCACGCACTGCCACTGTAAATTCAAAAGAAACACGCATAAAAAAAACACCACGGACCTTTTCCTCTAGAATATCAACACTTCGTGGTTCAACGCTACTGCTTATCCATAACTACCATATACCTAACTCCTGAACGGTAAAAGTGAACCCAGATCAAAGAATCTCATTTGTCCGATTTTTCATCTAAACTATTTATTTCGCAGATTGATAAATCCTCCATAAGAGGCTTGCTATTTTGCTCCAACGTTTTCTTCGTCGTTCACCTAACTAGCTTATAATCCACTCGCTATGCATATCTCCAACTTTTTAGTTCTATTCACAACATTTTTACTTCCAGTCCTCGCAGATGTTGCTCTCACAGCTCCAAAAGCAGGATTGTCTTTCACAGCCTCCGACGGATCTGTTCTGGTAGATATCGCATGGGACGATGATGCAGAAACTGGCGATCAATTCTCCTTGGATGGAGATGATATCAAATATACAATCAGTTTGTGTACGGGTAATAATAACATGATCCAGTGTTACGACTCCTTTGTTAAAGGACAAGCTATTAGCAACAACAAGTATACTGCTGAAATAAAAACAGATGATGCTATTGATGGCTTCTACTTTTTCCAAATTTATGTGCTTTTCGCCCCTCAGGTCTTCACCATCCACTACACCAATAGATTTGAGTTGGATGGGTTTAGTGGAAGCAAAGTCACGCAAGTCCTCGGTGGTAGTATCGTGACTTTAGTGGCTACTGCAACCGATTCTCCTCCTCCTGCTGTAGCCAACGGTGGTAAAACTGCAGTTGATTCACGGTCATTTACTGTTCCATTTAGTATGCAAACCGGAAAGTCTAAATATGCTCCAATGCAGCTTCAACCAGGATCTAAAGTTACTGCCACCGCTTGGACCATGCAATATCCAACTAGTGCAGTCACATACTTTTCAACAATTGCTGGTGAACCTAATGCCCGTTCAACATTTACACCTGGTTGGTCTTACACTCCAGAATCGGCTCCGAATTATGCAACACCGGCTCCATACCCAAACACGTTTTACCCAGCAAGCGACCGTGTTAGCAAGGCCTCTTTAAGTTCTGCAGCAAGAAAAAAGAGATGGTTGTAGCATCATGAACTCTCAACCTTTTGTATATTAAATCTTCACATCAAGTTATGATATTGTTTGTAGATATCACAAGGCCCGGATACACGATATGCTGGAATGCATCGATCCTCGTATATCATGCTGTTAATGGGATTTACATATCATATAAGTACTGTCGGTTTGATTCCTCATGATCTTTCAACAACCACATTAATCAGTACCGCAGTACTTTAAAATCGATCTTGATATTGACGTTTTGGTTTGGTACACCACTTGAACATCAATGACGCAGTACATTAAAATATAGATATACACACGACCATTTTCCCTATCAGTAATCTTCGAAATCCCATCAGGCAAGTCTTCAACTTCCCCAATGTGTATGAGAAGTCCAAAAAGCAGGGTTTTAACGAGTACAGAAAAAACTACGACGAACGTTTCTAAGATGGTAAGGTCTAAAATCATACCTTTGAGCCATATCCCAAGCTGTATATTGACGGACACTTTGCTGTACACTTGTGATATTATCCAAATGGAATACAAGGAGAATGAATTTGGTGTCACTGAACACTATGTCAATAAACCAGGCATCAAGTCTGTCAATTACATATACATTTCCCCTACAAATGACTCCATGGAGACTCAGAATCAAGCCGAGGCGAAAATGATTCCTGAACAAAACAAAACCGTTCAAATATTAGGAAGAAATGATGCTACCGTAGTACAATATCCAACCGAAAAGGTGGAAAGTATTGCTGAAAAGGTAGAATATCCTCCTGAAAAGATAGAAAATACCAATTACCGTGAAACGCAGACAACGAAACTTGATAGAGAGAAATTCTGGTCACCTAGAAGGTACCGAATTGTTGCAGAGCTCATAGTGATGATGGTTGTCTGCTACTCTTTATATGCAAACACATAATTCTGCATACACTTGTTTCGTCAGAGCATAGTTTGATTCATTCCGAGTTAGATATTTCTATTTGCGGTCCCGTTACGGAAGCTCTGTCTAGCAACTCTTCATTCTTAACCTAGATGTTATAAACGATAATAGTATAAATGAACTCTCGCAAACACATTCCCAATTAGGAAATATAAACGCATCTCACGATATATAAGAAACGTAAGCACCCGAATAATTTGGGCTGCGAAGTAATGAAGGTCGATTTTTGGTTATGGTCAATTTTGGCCAAATTATGTCAAGGAATGGTGATCGGGGAGCAGATTCCTTTAAGCTCTGATTCTATAATGTTCTCCGATTCCAGCCAGACATTTATGGACGAAATGTTTGGAGACATTGTGAATACTGAGTACTCCAAGTCACACAGACAAAAGTTGCTACTGGAGGGAGTTAGTGCTGGAGGCGAGGTAAAACAACAGTACATGCCAATGCTGTCATTGAAATTACCAGGCGACGATGATACCAGTGACATCATCGAGAATTTCAGTCTCTTTGGTGGGATAGTTACGTATTCCCACTTGCCAAGTTTCAACTGTTTTGATCCGCAGCTTTATGACCGAGAAATTGACGTTGCTATCGTTGGTGCTCCATTCGATACGGGTACGTCCTACCGCCCTGGTGCTAGATTCGGACCGGATGCTATACGTTCTGCATCGAAACGATTGGGTCCATCTAAGTCAAAACATAATTACTCAATAGTAGATTGTGGAGACGTATCCATGTCTCCGTTCGATAACCGCGTAGCTCTCAACCAGCTATACCGTGGACATCGTGCGATCCACCAACATAAACGGTCTTCTGTCCCTAAAATCATAACTATGGGAGGAGATCACACTATTACGTTGATGGCACTTCGTTCTGCTTATGAGCAACACGGGAAGCAACTCAGAGTCATCCATTTTGATTCGCATATTGATACTTGGAACCCATTGGTGTTAGGTGGAGGCATTTCTGAGTATATGAGTTTGAACCATGGAACCTTCTTGCACTATGCCCACGAGCTTGGGTATATTCAGAAATCAGGTAACTGGCACGTAGGGATGCGTGCTCCCTATATTGATGATGAGTATGATGAGAAACATGATGCTGAATGTGGTTTCAAAGTGATCTCCGCTAGAGATATCGACACTCTTGGAGCCAGAGGGATTTCGAAACTACTCAAGAAGCTGGTTGGATCTGACCCTGTATATATAACCGTTGACATCGATGTGTTGGATCCTGCATTTGCTCCAGGTACTGGTACCATGGAAGCTGGAGGATTTTCCACCAGGGAACTATTGACTATTTTGGATGGTTTGCAGGGCATTCGGTTGATTGGTGCGGATGTGGTTGAAGTCAGCCCTCCGTTCGATACCAATGCTGGGATCACAAGTTTAGCAGCGACGGATGTGATTAGTTCATTTTTGAAATTGATCAACTAGATGAATATATATTCTGATTAAAAGTTGGTACTATATCCTTGATAGAACTTAAATATTGCCTATTAGTCCAGCCTACGGAAATCAGTAGATTCAAGAGTAGTGTTTAGGCCTCTAGAGAATTTAGCGAGTTTTCCCTAGAACCTAAGAAATGCCACAACTCGTAATTTTAGATTCAAAGAGTGAATATTGTGAATTATACGAGTTTTGAATTTTATTACCTCCATAATTACCAGATACCTAAGAGAGCTATGAGTGAAGCTAATATTTCTGTCAGCATTTAAAGCTGTAAATAATAAACTAATAGACTCCAAATCACTATATGCAGTATACAAACCCACAATATTAATTTGGGAGTGTTGATTATTTTCAAGAATTCATCACTCAGTTAACTAGTGAATGCTAAGAGCAGTGAAGTAGTAGTAGAGCTTTGGTGTTATTAGTGAATATTGGAGATTTAGTGAGTAGAGCAGATTATAAGCGAAGTATACGCGAATTAAAAGAGTTATGAATAGTCAATGGTGAATAGTGAGCAAATGGTAAGCAAATACTTGCTCGCTCAGTATTTGTAAAATCAGTGACTAACAGTGTGATTCGAACTTTCCTCCGTACAAAACACATATCTAACAATCTTCCCACCAACTCTCATTTACCATATATTATGACGATCTATGTTTACCACTCACGTAATGAGCCCCCTCACTCTATCAAATCTTCTACCCCAGGGCTCACTTCAGACATACTGCCATGAAATCGCACTACTTCGAAAGCACACTTCTTCAGGAGGCTATGCTAGGGACGAGAGAATCCTCGCAGTACGTCAAACATCACGTGGGTATACTAGGGAAAGATACCAGCACCCTTCCTACCGCGGTGATGATCTTTTACTAGAAGTCTACAATTCTAAGTGTCCAAGCAAGATGGAACTCTCTAAATCTACATAGCCTCGTTATTATTTCCTCATGAAGGTGAAAATGCCATCAATTAGGATGAAGAGTAAGCAAACTGAGCCACTAGACTGATTTGGTTACGAGTAACTTCACAGGATAGTGATCTTAGACGCTGCTCTGTATATTTCTTGGGGCAATACTAGTGTGCACTACCTAGGCATCCTACATCCCAAACAACCAAAAGTATCGAGATCTATTTTTAACAGAAAATTGTAAGAGATTTCAACTTGTGGATGCAACAGTGCCGTACAACGAGTCTCGATCGGTGGCTCTCTCATCTCCTTTCTGAACACAAACACAGACCCATAGCCCTTTTGCACTTTGTTATGGTTCCTGCGTGGTCGTGCAAGTCCGCATTCTAAACGTGACATCAAGAATGGGACTCAATTTAGACGTGGATCATAGACCCATCATAGACCCACGTTACGTGGAAGAGGTCATTTTGGTGATCAAGACCATCATGGTGTTTCTAGTTGTAGTATGTTGTTCTTGTAGATCTCCAAACTGTCGTAGTGTCTTTTGCAACTGTGTTCCCAAGTCGTGTCTACTCTGAAAGTTTTTTTCTTTTTTTCATGTCTCCCAAAAGATCACAACAAATCCCCCCAAAGCAATTCTACTACACATCTTCTTCTACCAGCGGCAAGGTTTAGATTGATATTGCTAGCATAAATTATAGGCAAACGTTGATTTCTGAAGCGATCAAGTTGACTTCTGAATACATTTGAATAATTTTCCTTTTGAACGGTGCCGAGGCTACAATATATGGTCAAACCCACAAGTCCTATTCACCATCTTATCCCTAAAGTATTAGATTAAAGTAATAAACCAAATATTTCTACTTCTAATACCGCGTCATTCGTTTGAAGTCCATCCAATATCTTAGAATTCACAACCATAATCCTCTAGATCAAGCACAAGATGGCTCAGAGAGATCTTACTTTTAATAATCCACAATTTCAGGGGGAAGAGAGACCGACCAACCCATTTAGCTCACCCGAAGAAGAAGCCAGATCTATGTCTTCGAGTCAAAGGTCAAGCGCAACTTCTTCAAGTGAAGATGATCCACTCCATGCACAATATGGAAGACCTTTCAATGCCTATAACGGCTATTATTCACAAAACGAAGGAACCACTTCAAAACTCCTTTCAAATGATAACTCTTCGAACGAGGAAAGAATACCTGCATCTCGTAGCAACTACTCGAATAATTTAGCAAACTACGCTAACAACGGAGCCAACTCGAGCTCCAACGCTACCAACATCCAGGTTCCTACTGAATACGATAGATACCCTTCAATGGCCGGTTCCAGAGTCGTTTCGTCGTCGTCTTTAAACAATATGGGCCCAAACAGCCAACTTGGACATAAATCTTCGTCTTTGCAACAAAAATCAGATGGTGACTCGTCTTCAATGTCATCTGATCCTTTTTCCCACGGGGACGAGTTTTCTCCCTTTGGAGGATACCCTGCATCATCATTCCCGTTGCACATTGATGAAAAAGAAGCGGATGATTACCTTCACAACCCAGACCCTATAGCCGATGCAAATTATGATAAAAATCGATTCATGGCAGATTTGAAAAATATGGACAAAAGATCCTTCGGTGGATTATTGGGTGTAATTGGTCTCTTGATCGGTGCATTGGTACTTTTCATTTTATTACCAGTTCTTACATACTCGGGTGTAACCAATCATTACAAACCAGAGACATATGAGGTGTTGACTGATTATAAATATCCTCTTCTCAGTGCAATCAGAACTTCTTTGGTGGACCCTGATACGCCTGATGACGCCATGAGCAAAACTGCCAAGGATGATTCTACATGGAGCCTTGTCTTCTCTGATGAATTCAATGCCGAAGGAAGAACATTTTATGAGGGTGATGATCAATTCTTTACTGCTCCAGATCTTCATTATGATGCTACCAAGGATTTGGAATGGTACGACCCTGATGCTGTCACCACCGCCAACGGTACTCTTAACCTCCGTATGGATGCTTTCAAGAATCATGATTTGTTCTATAGATCAGGAATGGTCCAAACTTGGAACAAGATGTGTTTTACACAAGGAAGAATTGAGGTCTCGGCCCGTTTACCAAATTACGGTGGTTTCTCTGGTTTATGGCCAGGTATATGGACCATGGGTAATTTGGGGCGTCCAGGATATTTAGCTACTACCGAAGGTGTTTGGCCATATTCATACGACACATGTGATGCGGGAATCACCGCTAACCAATCTTCTCCCGATGGTATTTCATACTTGCCTGGTCAAAGATTGAACTCGTGTACTTGTCCTGGAGAATCGCATCCCAACAAAGGAATTGGCAGAGGTGCTCCAGAAATAGATGTTATAGAAGCTGAAGCTGACCCCAAGATAGGTGTTGGTGTGGCATCGCAATCATTGCAATTGGCACCCTTTGACATTTGGTACTACCCTGACTACAATTTCATTGAAATCTTTAATCATTCTGTCACGACCATGAACACATATACTGGAGGTCCGTTCCAAGAAGCGCTTTCCGCAACCACAACTTTAAATATCACCTGGTACGAAAGAGGGGACAATGGCCACAATTTCCAAAACTATGGGTTTGAATATTTGAACGATGACACCGATGGATATTTGCGTTGGTTTGTGGGTGAAGACCCAACAATGACCGTTTATGCCAACGCTTTGCACCCCAATGGGAACATTGGGTGGAGAAGATTATCAAAGGAACCAATGTCGATTATTATGAACTTGGGTATCTCTAACAACTGGGCATATATTGACTGGCCTTCCTTACATTTCCCTGTGACAATGCGTATTGACTATGTACGTGTTTACCAACCAAAAGATGACGTCAACATCGGATGCGATCCTGATGATTTCCCTACCAGCAATTACATTGAGTCACACTTGAACATTTATGAAAATGTCAACTTGACATCCTTTGAAAGTGGTGGTTACAAGTTCCCAAAGAACTCTTTGCTCCATCAATGTTAGATCATCACAGAACTTTTACTCATCAGATTTGATCTCAACACTCAAGTAAATCTTCGAAAGATCGCTCCCGAAATCTCTTCATGTAAATTAGGCTACGGCACATCTCTTCTCCGGTTGTTTTTATAATATTTAGGTTAAATATACTATTTCTCATGGACTCAAGGTCTGAGTGGTAAAATTCATAGCAGAATATCTTGTAGCAGAAATTAGTGAAGATTTAACGAAGTCATAGCGAGTGTAAGTGGAGTTTTAGTGATTTATTGAACTATTCAATAAGATTTATTCTAAAAAATGATCTTTCATCTTTTGTGAATTCTTGAATACTTCGCTACGCTCTACGTACTAATAGTAGTAATTCAGGTCATTCAACAATTGCTGAGTACTGGCAATCCATTATCTCCCTAATAAACGGATACCGGAGAGAACAGGAGTGATGTGAAAATTTTAGTGTATTTAAAGCTGCAAATAATCTTACACATACCAATTTTTTTATATGCAGTACGATTTCATCAGTAGATATAGCTAGTGGTATATAGACCAAAATTGCCTCTGCTAACCAAGTTAAGACTTGAACAGCCTGATATAACCCCCAACATACCGTATACGAGTTCTTTGTAATACTAACTACTTATTACCCATTCAACATAGAGTTCTACTCAAATAAGAAGCTCATACAATTCGTCTTCTGCACGACCATATATGGGAGAGCTTAACGAGGCAAAAGACATCTAATTAGAGTACATTTGAAACCGTAGTGAATCTTTGAGAGATTTAGCACTTATTAAAAAGATACGAGCGATTTGAATAGCTCTCTCAATATGAGTAGCTCTCTCTGTATTCACAAATAATGTTATGTAACTGTACAGGTCATTGTGTAGATCTATATGTACTCACTATATGTAGTACATAAATAACAGTAGATTCAGTTCCAGAAATAATGATCAGAATTGCCTCTACTTCTAAATTAACACCTAGACAGACTTAAATAGCCCCAGCTATATAATATACGAACTCCCGATAATTTCAACTACTTATTAATATTCAGTACGAAGTGTCGATTACATAATCATTTAATTAGAATTGAGAATTAGTGTATTTGGTGAATCGTAAGTATTACTAGTGGAGATGAGTGAATCTCAGTGAATCTCAGTGAATCTTGATTATCCTGTGCTTTGTTAGATGAAATG
>Ga0065707_10082540_pt1 | contig 13975 bp, 16 predicted proteins | sample SwiRhicommuniRL3_FD_59094 | JGI IMG/M metagenome (GOLD analysis project Ga0065707, IMG submission 59094) | Switchgrass rhizosphere bacterial communities from Rose Lake, Michigan, USA - RL3 v2 (version 2) | ecosystem: Host-associated > Plants > Roots > Rhizosphere > Soil | place: East Lansing...
GCCGACTGTGGACTCCGGCGTCACGCTCGATCCGCCATCCGACATTCCGGGCCCCGACGATACCGGTGCCGATACCGGCAATAGCGCTGGGGCGTCGGCTTACCCGGACATCACGACGGAGGCCGACAGGATCCGGTTCAGGAACGAGTGCGATCGTAACGTCATCCTATACGTAAAATGGGAACAGCCTAGCCGGGGGTTCATCGTCCACGGCCCTTGGGCGGTCGGTCCCAGCAAACAGACGTTCCTCTCGTTCGAGGACGGCACAGACATCCAGGCAGCGTCCAGCAATATCTATTACTATGCTTACATTCCGAACGGAAATTACGACTGGCACGGCGCTCACGACGAGCGGTTCAATGGCCTTTCCCTGCCCATGCGCGTCGAGCGGCTGACGAAGGCTAAGACTTATGAATTCGTCATCGATTGCAACACGTTGCACGGACTTCCTCCGACACTTGGATCATCGGGCAGCATTTTGTCCACGGAACGTTGAGTAGCAGCACCGCCAGGGCGATTGGCGATATCAGGCTTCAAGTCCCATCAAACGTATTGGATGCTCCCAGATAGGGCGTAGGCAGATGATTTGTGCCAGTGAGATGATATTACATTAGGGGCGATCGGCAGCGCAAGGAGGTCAGAAAGCAGAGGAGCCAGGACAGGAATTTATAATGGCCATTAGAAGTGATTGCCGAGGCGGGGCGGGTCAGTTGAACCTTCGGTGTGGGGTGTCTTACGAGTGAAAGTGGGGTCGGGCTGAATCCCGATGTGAGGGTGTCAGACGGAGCAGCAGCAGAGGCGCAAAAGAGATGCGCAAGCTGTGCGCCGTCTTACGACGGCGCGCTTGCTCGCGGGCTGCGCCCGCTCGTAGGGGCGGTGCCCGCCCCTGTAAAACCCCCAGCCCAACTATTGGCGCTTCACCGGCATCGAGCCGGTTCAGCGCCATTCAATCGTATCGCCGATTGATCCCTCGCAACGTCAGGCCGGTTGCATGGCCTGGTATCCTATGTCCGCTTGTACGCATAGCGCTCGGCGCACAGTACCGTAGCGATGTAGCCGGGAGATCGTCCCTAGATGGGCTCCCCAACATGAACCCGGCAACCGGAAACCCTGCCTGCGACCATGCCAATCTTCTCCCGGTGCTTTTTGCGAATGCTGTCGCGTTCCTCGCGCGGCACAGCCGGCGACGCCCACGTGCAGGTCCAGTCCCGATCTTCGTCCGACCACCCAGAAGCCTGGTTTACGTCGCATTCCCAAGTCTCGACGGCATCGGCTGGTCGATCCTCGCCATGCGACCAGCCATCTGTCGTCAGATGGTGGACCGTCGTGTATCTGTCATATGCCATGCAGCCTCCGTGTTTTCCGTCAGGCATATATGGCACGACGGCGGGATGCGACAGCGTGGGCGATTCCTGCTGAACATTCCTCTCACCTCCGCGCGCGGCGTGGCGGCAGCAATGCTGCGAGCTGGAACATGAACGTGCGCGTGGCTGAGAAGATTTCCTGCGCCTCAGCCAGAGTGTAAACCCGGTGCGGGTGCATAACCTCGTTCCGCCATGCAACCCTGACGACCTGGAGGTGGGCGCTCGCGATCGCGATCAGGTTTCGCCGGTTCCGCTCGGCCTGGGTTTTGCCGGGCATTGTCCGAAGCTGCTTGTCCACCTGTTCCATGATCGTGTTCCAGTTCGAAGTAGCTGGATCGAAGGGGATCTTCATCCTTTTACCCAGGGCCTGCACGCCGATCTCGGTCGCCCGCATCATATGAAAGACGCAGGCGGTTGCCCGGCTCATCGCAAGACAGGCTCCGCCTTCGGCCATTTCCAGCGCGGCCGCGGGCAAGCGCTCCTTGACCAGAGGGTCGAACAACGCGCCGCTATCCTCGTCCAGCAGCTTCGCCATCTCGCCAGAGGTATGGAGAAGATGGACATCCTCCGTATCCCCGACGATGCGCTCGTAAAGATGGGTCAGCGAGGTGCTCAAAACGCGCGTGATGACGCCTCGCTGAATCTGCTGCACCAGCCTTTCGCCTTCGCGTCTGGCACCTTCCAACCCGACATGCTCGCACAGGGTGACAGCAAGCTCCACCGCGTGCAGACCTGCCGACCGGAAGAACTAGCCGTACTCGCGCTCCACGACGTCCTCGGGCCGACGCGAGAGCGCATTGTCCATGCCAAAGGCCTGCAGACGCAGGCCCGTGATAACTACGATCCATTGATGCAGGCGGCTGACGATCATCGCGGCAGGTTGGCACTGGCCGATGGCTTTGTCTCGCTCTTTGCGGTTGGGGGCGGAGGGGGGTGGCGATTTCGCGCTAACGTCCTCGACCGCCGCCACCTCGGTCGCGGTCTTTCTCGCGGTCGGGATCGGAACGGCCCTATCGTCACGCGAGCGCCGCTGATCACGCTTGCACCCCAGCGGTTTCGTCGCGCGCGCGATAAGCTCCGCCATCAGCTCGCCGCCCTTGGAGAAACCGTGCTTCGAAGGGACTCATTGCTGGGGATAAGCCCGTGGTGGCTGGATCTCCCCTTTCGCGACAGCAAGCCTCCGCTGTAACCTCAACCGTGCTACCAGCTTGCGCGAGGACCAGGAAAAGCCGAAGGTATTCAAGGGGGACAATGGCAACAGCGTTACTGACAGGACCATCAAAGAGTGCAGCGCCCGGCCAATATCTTGGCTACGCTCTGCAGCCGGTTCGGTTGTGCCATCATCTCATGCATGCCCCGCCGGGATGCGTCGTGTCCCTCGAATATGTTGACGACATCGCGATCCACTGGCCTGACGGGCGGCTGCTGCTTGAGCAATCGAAGAGTGCCCTATCAGGCAATCCTCTTTCGGATGGCTCGTCTGAACTGTGGAAGGCCTTCGCCAACTGGGCAAACCTTTGCGCCGAGGAGAGCGTAGACCCCGCCACTACCACGTTTCGACTCTACGTTTGCCCGGTCAAAGAAGCGGGGATCGCCCTGCTGATGCATGAGGCTAAGACCGACGCCGATGCCCAAGCGTTGCTCACGAAAATCGCGAAGAAGGTGACGCTCAAAAACCAGCTCAAAGGATGCAATCCCAAAATCACCGAGTTCCTGGCAGCGGGTGAGGATCTCTGCAAGGCGATCATCCGAAACTTCGAGATTGTCACCGAGGCCGATCCGTTGGAACCGATCAAGGCAATGCTCCGGCTTGCGATCCCAGCGGAATCACTCGACAGCTTCTGCGACGCTGCCATCGGCGCTGCAAAAAGCAGGGTCGAAGCCTTGATCCGCCGACGCAGCACACCTGCCCTTGATGCGGAAGCGTTCCGATCCGAATTTCGGGCCTTCGTCCGCAAGCATAGCATCCTGGGATTGCTCGTTCCAACCACCGAGCAACCCTCCAGTTCGGAAGTCACAACCCTGCTCCAAGCCGCCCCGGTGTTCGTTCGTCAGCTCTTGAGCATAGGATTGCCGCAGGAATATCTGGTCCGCGCCGTGAGCGATTTTCTGCGGACCGACGCCGACCGCATCAACTGGGCTGCTGACGGTCGGATCGTTGAGGATAGCCTCACTGAATTCAACGACAGCCTGGAGCGCCATTTCGTTATCACGCGGGATGAGATCGAGGATATCCATAGCGCGAGAGATGAGGAAACGCGGGGGCGACAAATCTATCGCAAGTGTATTGGCCACCAAGCACCTCTGGAGGGCCGAGATGTTCCAGCTCATTTCATCCCCGGATCGTTCAACATGCTAGCCGATGCTATTCGCGTGGGCTGGCACCCCAATTACACCAAACTATTTGGTAGTTAAGACATGCCGGTCGATCATAATATTTCCTCGGTGGAGGCGGTTCAAAATTCTGCTCTCTGTGCAGTGTTGCTCTGGTCCTTTGGACGTGGCTATCAGGAAGAGGTTATCGGCAGCCTTCCCTTTCTTCATCTGTCGTTCCTCGTGCTTCCAATCGTGCTCTACCGGCCAACACTTGATGTCCTCACGACAACCAACAAAGTCTCGGGGCTCGGTAAGTTCGTGGAAAAATTTGCGCGCCAGCGGGAGGATTTGATGGCAATCCACACACGGGCGCTGTCCATGCGAAAACTTACCTTGGAAGCCGTTTCCACGGGCATCGCATCCGGCTTGCTCAGCGTCATCTACGAAGAGGGCTTGCTACGGGCCAATGAGGTTTCACTCCGGCGTCCGCCAGAAAAGCTCAAGACCTACGTCAATGGTGCCGATAAACTCGGCCGCTGGATAGCGCGCGTTCCTCCGGCAAACGTCTTCTCACTCCTTCAGGTGAGGCCCTGATGCATTTCCAGATTCTCAAGCTCATTCTGTGGTCGAAGGCGGGACATGAACCGCGTATTCTGGAATTCGAGCCGGGTATTGCCAACGTTATCAGCGGTGCCTCGAAGACGGGCAAATCAGCTGTCATTCCCATCATCGACTATTGTTTAGCCTCTGGAAAATGCAGCATACCGGTCGGGACGATCCGGGACGCATGCTCTTGGTTTGGCATTCTGGTCCAGACGGTCGAAGGCCAAAAATTGCTTGCTCGCCGGGAGCCCGGCGATGCGAAGCAAACGGGCGATATGATGCTCTTGGAGGGCGAAGAGGTCGCGGTTCCTCGTGACGTACCCGTTAAGAATATCACGGCAGACAGCGTGAAGCGGATGCTTGATCGTCTCGCGACGTTGTCGAACCTTGATATGGAGCCTGACAACAGCTCGGGATATCAATCGCGTGTTAGTTTTCGCGATCTCACTGCATTCATGTTTCAGCCGCAATACATCGTGGCCAACCCGGCTGTGCTATTTTTCAACGCCGACACGACCGAGCATCGCGAAAAGCTCAAGGCGATCTTTCCTTATGTTGTCGGCGCGCTGACAGCCCAGATGCTGGCAGCCAAATGGGAAATAGATCGTCTACAGCGCACCTTAAGACGGAAGGAGAGCGAACTGGCAGCAACGCGCTCGTCGGTTCGTACTTGGCAGACGGAAGCGCAAGCCTGGATCGGCCAAGCTGTCGAGCTTGGCTTGATAGCGTCGGATGCGGACATTCCCAGCGAATGGCCCGATGTTCTGGATTTGCTTCGGAACACGTCGGAAGCCACCAGCAGACGCGCTCAGCCGTCAATCGGGTCTATCGAAACAACACTCGCCGAGCTGGAACGCCTGCGCGAGGCGGAGCGTACAACGGCGGCAGAGCTTGCGGAACGAAGACAGCGTTTGAATGAAATTCAAAGGCTTATCGAGAGTAGCCACAGCTATGGCTCGGCGATTCAGATTCAGAGAGACCGGCTCGATGTAGCGAACTGGCTGGGCAACCTCGTTGAGAAATCCGATGATCCGTTGGTTGTCCTGGGTGGGGGCGGACGGGACAAGTTGGATGCGCTCCAGCAAACATTGGCTGGCATCGAAATCCAGTTGCGCGCCCAGCCCTCTCTTTCAGATGCCTTCGACAAGGAGCGCCTGAGATTGCGCGGCGCCGTCGAGGAAGGAACGGCGCTTCTCAGCGGCATTCGTCAGGAAATGTTGATCCTGGAAAGGCGCTCCGAGGAAGTTCGCGCTGCTACATACAGATCCGATCGGATCGAGCGCTTTCTCGGTCGGCTTGAGCAGGCTATCACCTTGTACGAGAAGACCGGCGAGGATTCGGATCTTCCGCAAGAAATTAGCAGTCTTAAAGAGCTTATAGCAGAGAACCGGAGGATGTACTCCGAAGGGCAAGTGACACAAAAGATGATTTCCGCCCTGAAAATAATACAAAATTATGCGTCTATGATAATTCCTCTCCTTGATGCCGAGTGGCCCGATGCACCCATAGAGCTTTCAGTAGAAGATCTCACCGTTAAGGTTGTACATCCGGACCGCTCCGATTATTTATGGGAGATTGGGAGCGGTGCCAATTGGCTGGCGTACCACGTGGCCGCAACGCTCGCGCTGCAGCGCTTCTTTCTTAGCGATGTATCTCATCCCGTGCCGGCGCTTCTGATCTACGACCAGCCAAGTCAGGTCTATTTCCCGCGCGGTTTCAAGGCTGAGCACGTCAGCGAAGCAGGCCGCACGAGAGACCAGGACATTCTCGCGATCCGCTCGGTTTTCGAAACCGTCGGCGCGGAAATCATGCGCGCGAAGGGGAGAATGCAGGTTATCATTCTCGATCACGCTGGCCCGGATGTTTGGGGTGAAATCCCCGGCGTTACACTGGCAGAGGAATGGCGCGGAACCAAAAAGTTGGTGCCCATTGAGTGGCTATCAAGCGACCAATCCGAACCGCCGAAAACGTCGGATGAGGGGTAACGGGACCTGCATCACTCGCAATTATAAGCCTGCTTAATGTCGCTGTATCGAGCGAAAACGCACTTTGTCTTTCCCGGTTAATCCCTGCTCTTCTGCCCACCGGCGGCGGGCGTAGCCAGCAGCGCTTCCGTCCGAGTAACCATGCATGTCATGTCGATAGCGGAGCTTCGAAGGCCATATGCGAGGGTAAAAGGAAACGCTTTCCAAATGAATGATGCTGCTGCCCTCTGGAGTCAGTGAGATATCATCGGAAACCCTATAGCGACCTTCGTGACCTTCGATCGGTACAAGCAAGTTGAACCTGAAATGCACATCAAGCCTTCGATCCCGAACCGCTGCGAACCCTTCCCGAATGGCATCGAGTTGATTCCAATCTTGGAAATATATGTTCTCATTTGCTTTTATAAATTGTAGTTCGTTAAATGCTCGCGCATCATTCTCCGACTGGATGGTCAGATTAAAGCCCACTTTGTCTGGGATCGTATACACATCGCCGTCGTAGAAAAGCACGGCTAGTCGCGTTGATACAGGCATTGTGAGCATCATGCCGGATTGCTGAATCCCAAAGTTCGAGTGTCTCAATCGATGTGTGTGAAGCTTATTGGTGTGGACGGCAGGATCATCGGAAACCACAAAGGGGATGGGGCTTTCATTGATGACCAGAACGCCCTTCAGATCATGAAGGCTCAAGCTGGTTTGACGCCATCGATCAATCGCCTCCGCCACGATCTCTTCATGGCTGGGTATCTCTTCCCCATCGGGCAGCGATCCATGAAAGATATGGTCGTACATCTCGCGAAGCATACGAGCTTCTTCGGCTAACGAGCGCTCAGTTCGGATCTGTTGCAAGTACGTGAAATCCCGGAGAATCTCCAGTGAGGCCGCGGTTTGTTGGGCATCATCGATGGGGAGTGGAGCCAGCGTCTGTGAATACACCCCTTCACCGCGCCCGAGCCATGTTTCGATGCGCAAATCAGCGCCATAGAAATAATCACGAGAACATTGATTCTTGACCGGCGCGTTGCGAACGCCGCGATCGGAACGGATATTGTAGAGATTGATCGCCTTGCCCTCTTCGCCGAGGGTCCACGGCTTCAACAGCGCTTTCGGCACAAAATGCTGGTTTTTGCGGTCAGCCATCACTGAGCATTTTCTTAGCGCTCACGCCCGCCGCGATGGCCCCGGCCCTTGGGTGCCTCTTGCACACCGTCGCGTTCCATGGACTTTTTGATCTCGCGCTGCTGCTGCACCTCGCGCGACAGCGGCTGTGTCGATCGCGTGATCAACTCTGCCATCGGCTGATTGTCGCCATGAAAGCCGCGCCTGGAGGCCTCGTACCATGCCTCTTTGTCGCGCGCTTCCAATCGGATGGAATAGCCAGCCCGGTCGGCCAGGTTCCGCAGCCAAACGCGCTGCGTCCGCCCATTGCCCTCGATAAAGGGGTGAACGGCGTTAATCTCGTTGACGAAATGCGCCGCGCGCGAAGCGAAGGCCGCCTGATCGAGCCCAGCAAGGTTCTTTTCTGTGCGAAGCGCTGCAAAGAGATCGCGGAGCGTTGGTTCGATATATTCGGGCCGCGCAAAGGCCGCTTGTCCCCGTCCCGTCGTGTAGGTGCGGAACTGGCCCGCCCACGGGTATAAGTCCTGAAAGAGATGGCGGTGAATGGCCTTCAGCCCGCCTTGGTCGAGACGCCGCGCACCTTGTGGAAGGCCCTCGGTCAGGCGATCCGTGACGTAGAGTAACTCGGCCCGCTCAAGCTCGCGGGCGTCGTGCAGTCCAAGCTTATTTTTGAAAACGTCCGTTCCGGGATAACGCGCGCGTTCGTATTCCCGCTGCTCTTGGGCAGACCTGCCGAACTCGCTCATTCGGCGGCGAGAGTATGCGCTTCCTTGCCCTGCAGATAGGCTTTCAGCCGCGCGCGGCGTTCGTCCCCGCCGATGCCTTGCTCAAACATCTGCCGCAGAAACGCTTCGCCATCGGGATCGCGCTCGATCCCTTCAATCTCGGCATCCACAAGCGCCTGCTCAAACCGGAGCGTACGGGCTTCGGTCGTCTCATCGTTGAAGCTGATTTTGGCGGTCTGGGTCATGGATTTATCTTACCACGATTCACCTGCAAGCGTCCAATGCGCCGTTCATCCGGTTTCCCCCGTATGGTGATATCGCCGGATTCACGCGGGGTCGAGCCAACCGATTGAAAAGTAGGCGAGATTCGATTGTTGTGTCCCCACGCCCATCAGCGGCATACTCTCTCTCGGGGGGAAGCGATGGCAGATTTTCCGGGTGAAGCGCCGTATCTTTACGGCGGGTTTTCGGGCGTAACGATGGAGCAAGACAGCCTCGACTTGGGGCACGGTCTGCGCCTGAGGAAGAAATACGCTCACCTCACGTCGCCCTGCATCATGGCTTTCGCAAGAGCCGAGCCCGGCAGGCCGCACCCAGCGCCCTGGCGCGCGGCAAAGGGCGGCTATGCATTCGACATCGAAATCGAGATTGGCGTTCCAAACTCGAAGGAACTGCCCGGCGGTCTCTCTGGCAAAGATACCGTCTGGTGGATCGCCGCGCTGCTCCGGTTGGCGGCTCATCCTTATCTGAGCGTGCCCGCATTGTCCGATGCTCCCTTTGACGCCGAGGGGGTAGGCGAGCCGACCATTATCCCGTTCGAGACGGAGCATCGGCTGTTTCAGCCGCCGGACCCCACCGTCAGGAATATCGACACGGAAACGCTTGCATGGCTTGCCTCCACATGGGCGAGCAGTGCGCAGGCGCTCGCCAGCAATTCCAAATTCCGTCTGGCCCTTGCCGCTGTGGACGCCTGCGCCGTGCAGGGCGAGATTGGTCCATCGCTGCTTGCCGTATGGGGCGCACTCGAACAACTTTTCATGCCGGGACGCAACGAACTCCGGTTCAGAGTGTCGGCCCATATCGCCGCCTTTTTGGAGCCGCCGGGCGAAAAGCGGCACAAGCTCTTCAAACAGGTCCTCTCGCTCTACGATAGCCGCTCGGCTGCGGCGCATTCGGCCTCAAAAATGGCCCCGGAGCCGCTTGTTGGATCGTATGTTATTGCCCGAAATGCGGTAATGAAGATCATCGAGCAAGGCAAAATTCCCACGCAGGACGATTTTGAGCGCTTGCTGTTTTGCGTGGATGAATCGCCTGAGCAACTTCCTGCAAACTCAAACTCAAACTCAAACTCAAACCCGGCGCGGCCCGCCCGGAGGCGGCAATGATCGATTGGGCGCAGTTCTATACCGAGGCGAAAGGCTGGCAGGGCGCCATCGGGTCCGTGCTCGGGTTTATCGCCCTCGTGATCGGCGCTCTGATCAACTACCAGCTCAACCGCCAGCGCGATAAGCGTCTCCGTTCCGAAGAGGTCGTTGCCATAGCATCCGCGCTGTACGGCGAGATCCTTTTACTCCGTCAGCGTGCTGCGCGGCTGGGGCAGTTCGTCGCCGCACGGCACTTCAGGCGGGGCCTGCGCAATGATGAGGACGATTTCGACAAGCATTTTCGCGAGATGGTCGAAATGCCCGCGCCCCGGATGTTTCCCGCACTCGCACCAAAAATCGGAATGCTCCCGCCGTCAATCGCGCTGGAGATCAGCAAATTCTATTCTCGCATCGATGAGGCCCAAACCTGGCTGCCCCGTTTGCAGGACGATCCAGATCGGAAATATTCCTACAGCGTCGCGTCTGTGCTCAGGCCTGCGATGGATGCGGTGAATTTGATTGTACCGACCTTGCGAGACATCGAGAAGCTGACGGGCATCGAGGCGGCGGACCTTGACGTGAAAATCAATGACGCGGCGACGGCTCTGGAGATGGAAGACGAATTCCATGCGGAGCATCAAGCGAACGCAGATTAGCTACAATTAGGATTATGGGCGTTTCCCTTCGGGCCGCGCTCTAGGCGCTCTGCGCCCGGAGCCGCTTGCAGCGTCTCCGCCTCCGGTAACGATCGCTAACGCAAGATAGGCCGCTTCTGACGAAGCGGGCGTTGTTTGCTCGAAGGCTTAGGGCTTCGCCCTCGGCGCACTTCAACAAAAATGGACGGTTCCCGAGGCTCGCCTGCGGCTGCGCCCGCCGTCAATTTTTGCTTCCGTTTGCACACCCATCCTCGCCGGAAGGCAGGGGTTGCATCTGCAACCCCAAGCCCAAGGAATTGAAAATGGAGAAAAAATCCGAAATCAGAATCTATGTTGCCTGTCTGGCATCCTATAACAACGGCATCCTGCATGGCGCGTGGATCGATGCCGCCCGCGATGCGTGGGAAATCTATGACGACGTGCGCGCCATGCTGAAAACCTCGCCGATCTCTGGCGCGGAAGAGTTCGCCATTCACGATCATGAGGGTTTCGAGGGCGTCAGGATCGCCGAATATCAGGGGATCGACAGCGTGGCGGAAATCGCTGCGTTCATTGCCGAGCATGGCAGGTTGGGCGCGGAACTGATCGCGTATCTTGGCGGCGACATCGGCGACGCGCGGGAAGCGATGGAGGACCGCTATCATGGTGCGTTCGCCAGCCTTGCCGATTACGTGCAGGACATCACGGAAGAATGCACCGCCATCCCCGAGGCCTTGCGCTTCTATATCGACTGGCGGGCGATGGCGCGGGACGCCGAGATGAGCGGCGATCTGTTCACCATCGAAACCGCGCATGATGAAATCCATGTGTTCGCGGGGTGCTGATATGGAACAGCAAATCCACCGCTTCACATGGCAGGGCATCGAGGTCGAGGCGGTTTACACGCCGCTGAAATGGGGCGTGACCGCGCATCTTGAGGTGCGCAGCGTCCGGCCCGACGGCGCGGCGCTGCCAATCACCGAGACGGGATATCGCTCGCATTTCCACCAGCCCGGCACCATCGAAGCGCATGGCGGCGATGTCGCTGCGCAGGTGGTCGCATGGCTGGATCAGGAAGCCGCCAAGCCCGAATGGACGCGCCGCGTTGAAGCCAGCAGACAAGGCGAATTGTTCTGACCACTCCCATATTGGGAACGATTGCTGTTGCTTTTCATCCACCGACGCGCAGCCTTGCGCACCTTATGATGCGTAGGAGGTGTGTATGGATGAAGACGCGATGCTGGCGATTGGAACCGTTCTGGCAGCGCTCGGCGGCATTTTGGAGCGCAACGGAATTTGCACGGCGCACGAGCTGGCCGAAACGCTCGGCGGCGTTGCCTACGCAACCCAGCAAGCCGGAGACGATTATACAGGGCGCGCAGGCTATGTCGGAACATGGGCGCACATGGTGCGCGCAGCCGCCCTCGGCGCGGACAGGGCAAACCCGAACTGAGTTTGTTGAACCGCCCCTCACTGGATCGATTCCGACACGCCTTGGCAAGATGAACATGATTTGGACACGCTTAACGATCTAGGTCGCGTCGCGGACCATGATCCCGCGTCTGAGGCGCGGCCTGTTCCTGCCGCTGCCGCATAAACGCCTCGCGCCGCGCTTCGCGGTTGTCGTCCGGGACGGTTGATGGTGCGGTCACCGGCTCAGGGTTGATGGCCGGAACAGGCACACGCGAGGCATGATCGCGCGTCGGCGTCGCGGGCGGTTCTTGCCGTTGCTGCATGAATGCCTCGCGCCGAGCCTCACGCGTGTTGTCAGGAGCAGGCGATGCGGTGGCAACCGTCGGCGTGGGATTCGGGACCGGCGCACGCACCGGGGGGCTGGGGCCGGAATTTTCAGCTCTGGCAGGCACCGGCACGGCTGTCCGGGTTTCTTCGCGCGCCGGTTCGCGCTGCTGGATATCCGCATCCAATTCCTGTTTGCGTTCCTGCGCGAGGCACTGCGCCTGCCGCTGCTCCAGATCGAATGCGCGGCGTTCCCTGAGTTGCTGAAAAACGAGCGCGTCTCTTTCCGTGCGGTCACGGAGCACCGCCGCGTATGCTTCGCGCATGTTCTGATCGCGCGTGCGCGCGAGCGCGCCGCTCAGGCGGTCGATCAGCCCCCGAAAAAGTCCGGTGTTGAATCGCGCCTGTCGTTCGGCGGTTTCGCGTTCCCACCGGACCTTGAGTGCGGCATCCTGCGTGGCACGCTCGGCACGTTGGCGTTCGACCGTCGCCTTTCGTTTCGCCTCGATGCGCGTGCGCTCTTCCTCCTGGCGCTGCTCTTCCTCGGTGCGAAGCTGTTTCAGCCGCTGGGCGATCTCGGCCGCGAAGCTGGCCCGGCATTCATCGACGCTCGGCAGTCGCTCGCCTTCGACCTTTTCGCCTTCGACGTGCAGGCGGGCGCGGACATCCTTTGTTTTGACGCCCGCGTATTTGGCAATGGCGTAAGGCTCGCCCTTCGTATCGACGGCAACGTATGAGCGTCGGTCTCCGCGCGCGAGCTTGTAGCCGCGCGATTGAAGGGCGTTTACGAAGGCGGGGCGCGAGTCCGACACCGCCCAGCAGTCTTGAATCTCGGTCCTGATGTCGTGCAGATTTCTATTCGCGCGCTTGGCCTGCTGCCATTCCTCGAACGAGAAATTGCGCGGGTCGCGCTCCTCACTCGCCATCAGGCCACGGGGCATCTTAAACTGGTGTTCCATGAACAGCTCGCGCGACAAGCCGGTTAGCTTGAGCTTGGTGTGGGATAGCTGGATCGCCTTCATCTCGTCGGCATCGATCCTACTCCACACCGCATGCGCATGCCGCCGCGTGCCGCCGGGGCCTTCCTTTTCATGAAAGACGATCGCGCGGGGCTGCCCCGTGAGGCCGAGTACGCCTTCCGCCCGGTTGATCGCCGCTTCAAAATCCTCGGTGCTGACCTCTTTGTCTGGCGGCGGATTGATGCTCAGCGAGTAGAGGAACTGGCGACATTTCGTTGCCCGGCTGATCGCGTAGCTCTCGTTCAGAGCCGAATGGAGATTGTCGGATGCAAACCCGCGCAGCTCATGCACCTGCACATGATCATTCTCTTCCTTGAGCAGGTGCTGGGCGAGATCCTTCGCGCCGCCGCGTTGGTTGCCGACGAGGATCATGGCTATTCCGGCTTGATCCCGAGCGCGCGGATCAGATCGCGGCGCATGCAGGCTACATCCGTGCAGGCCTGATTGAGCATCGCCAACGTCATCGGTCCCGCGTCCAGCGTGCCGGTGCGGATGGCCATCGTAACCGCAGCCAGGTTTGTGGAAACCGCCGATTGACCGAGCATCGCGAGGACACGGGCCAAGGCAACGCTATCCACGCTGGGCCGCCGGTCGGGTCCGCGATGTTGCTTGGCTCCAAAGAGACGTGAACGAACGTGTGCGCTTAGCGTCCGTTCGCCCGCCTCCTGTTCGAGCCGCGCCCTTTCGTCGTGTGTGAAACGAATCGTGACCGGGCGCGAGGGCTTGCTCGCTATGCGGGGCGGCTTCACCCTTGCGGGCCGTGCCGCCTTGGCGAAGCGCGTCTGGAGTTGAGCCGTCATAGCGATGGCCCCTCCAAGTCGACTTTTGCCCTATCAAGGGCTTTCAGCTGTTGATTCCAGTCGGCCAGTTCGTCAAACAGCGGGCTTAAAAGGTTCGAACTGTCTCCCTGACTCTCCGCCAATTATGTTTCCCAAACTATTGAAACAAGCTGATAAGAGCGACGCAAACCGCGTCTAGCCCAAGCTCGTGCCAAAGGCGTACGGCGGATAATGGTGCTTGTTGGCGGATGATCGCAGACGATTGACTAACCGACGATCCGCCCGCTCTCGGTCACGATCGCGATATCCGTCTTCGACGTGGGTGCGGC
>Ga0065707_10082541_pt1 | contig 13971 bp, 13 predicted proteins | sample SwiRhicommuniRL3_FD_59094 | JGI IMG/M metagenome (GOLD analysis project Ga0065707, IMG submission 59094) | Switchgrass rhizosphere bacterial communities from Rose Lake, Michigan, USA - RL3 v2 (version 2) | ecosystem: Host-associated > Plants > Roots > Rhizosphere > Soil | place: East Lansing...
ACGGTCGGGTCGGCGCCCATCGGTTCGTCGCTAATAGCGGGAAGCCACACGCGAAGCCGACGGTTTGCTGACGCCGTTGGCCGAGCGCAGCAGCTCCTGCAGCACCCCCTCCAGCGGCTGGGGCCGTCCGATGGCGAATCCCTGGCCGAAATCGACACCCAACTGCGATACGGCAGCCAGAATACCTTCGGTTTCAACCGATTCGGCCGTCGTGCGCAACTTCGCACTGCGGGCCAGTTCGACGATGGCGGTAACCGTGGCCTGCGAACGGGAATTGCCGGCCAGGTCGCGGATCAAGCTACCGTCGATTTTCAGGTCGGTCACCGACAGCTGCTTGAGGTACGACAGCGACGACAGGCCGCGACCGAAGTCGTCCAGTGCCATGTCGTGCCCGAGATCCTGCAATCGGCGAATCAGGGTTTCCGCCCGCACGATATTGGCGACGGCGGCCGTTTCGGTGATCTCGAACGACAGCAGGCTGGGCGGCAGCTCGTATTCGTGCAGCCTGGACTCGAGGTAGGCAGGGAACGTTTCATCGCCGAGCGACTGCCCCGAGAGATTGATCGAAAAGTGCGCACCCATGCCCTGCAGGATCGGTGCAGCCGACGACAGGATTTCCAGTCCGTACTGCAGCACCCAACGATCGATGTCGGTGGCCAGCAGGTTGCGCTCGGCCGCTGCGAAAAACTTACCGGGCGCTACTGTCTGTCCGGTCTCGTCCAGCATTCGTAGCAATAGTTCGAAGCGCTTCGGCGCACCTTTCGCGCCGACCTGGATGATGGGCTGCGCTTCCATGCGGAAGCGATCGTTGGCAATGGCCTGGCGCAGCGTGCTCAGGATGGCGCGGTCGTCAGGGCGACTGACCGCCGCTGCAGGTGCTACCGCCGTCGTCAGCGTCGGTACCGTTGGCGATTCGGGCGGTGGCGGTGTCGCTATCCTCGCGGCGGCGCGATGAATCTCGATGCATCCACGACCTTGTTCCTTCGCAGCTTTGCACGCCATCTCCGCCGTGGCGAGCGCATGCGTCAGCGGATACTTCGAATCCGGCACCGTGGCAAGGCCGACGCTGAACGACATCTCGACCCGCTTGCCGTCGTGGCTGCAATCGGTTTCCGTCACCTGGTGCTGCAGCTGTTTCAACGATTCCCGGGCGGCTTCGAGCGCCGTTGCTGGAAAGAACACTGCGAACCGATCGCCGGAGATTCGCGACGCGGTGACGTTCGGTGGCAGCACGGTGCGCATCGATTCGGCGATGCGCGCCAGCACATCGTCGCCGACATGCATGCCATGGTTCTCGTTCACGAGATGCAGGCCATCGACGTCCACATAGGCTACGCAGTGCTGATTGGGGCCGGAGCGCTCACGGAGTGCGGCCAACGCGCGATGCTCGAATGCTGGACGGGTCAGCAAGCCACTCGAGTCATAGGCGTTCTGCAGGACGTAGGAAACTTTGCGCGTCATCATCTCGACAATGCGCACTTGTCGAGCGTGAAAATCCGGGCCGGACAAGGGCCGGAACAGTACCAGCATGCCGGCGATGTGTTGATCGCCATGGCGAATCGGGCATGCCAGGATCTTGAACGCGATGGCGCCGAATGGGCTGTTGGCCGCAGGCGCTTTATTCAACACCAGTGTCCGCCGCTGCACCTGCGCCCAGCCGAACAGATGGCGGTGTACTCGTTCGAGAATCTCGGTGTAACTGCGACGCTTCAAGGCGTCGGCAGAGTAAACGATAGCGATGCTTCGCTCCGGAATCAGCAGCGCGCCGAATGCGCAATCGAGACTTGCGACGCTTGCTTGCGTCACTTGCTCGAACTCATTGGCGTTGACGCCTGCGTCGCTGCCGGCAGCTTCCATCAGCAGTTCGAGATCGCCGTCCTTCTCAGTAAGATGCTTCTGCAGATCGCCGATGCTGTATTGATTGACGAACTCGCGTGCCAGTACCTGCAATGCCGGCCTCAGCATTCCTTGCAGCACGCCGAACGGCCTGGATCCGCTGCTGCCGTCACGGCTGGAGAGAGAGACGATGCCCAGCAGCTCGGAACCTTCCCGCAGAATGAAGGTATAGGCAGTATCGCCGTCCCAGCTGCGCGCGAAGCCATCGCGTTCCGAAGGGTCGGGATCGCCGCCGCGAGTGGAGTTGAGCGCTTCTTCGATGAATTGCAGCAGGTCCGGACCTTCGCAACCGTCGGACGCCCACAATGGCATGCCCATGCGGTCGTAGATCGCAATGCACAGCGCTCGCGGCATGAGCATTTTGATCAGCTGTCCGTAAGGATCGAGCGAGGTGGACAGCGCTAGTGCCCCCGCGTCTTCTTCCTCGACTGTCGCCGCCATGATGGTCCTTCGATCTTGTCGTCGAACAGGCACCGATAATGGGTAGTTGACGCCTGTCATTCCTTGACGTTGCGCGCAGTTTCAAGCAAGCCTGCGTCCTTGACGAGGATGTGCTCGCCATGTCCGCATCGCCTGTGCGTCACGTCACGGTTTGCCCAACCATTCCGACGGATCCAGCGCCTGTCGCCCTTGGCGGATTTCCAGATACATCCCGGGCTTGCCTACTCCAGCCACTTCTCCGACTGCAGCCAGCACATCGCCGGGCGTGACTCGATCGCCGACGCGGCGATACAACTGCTCGTTGTGGCCGTACAGGCTCATGAAGCCGCCGCCGTGGTCGAGCACGATCAGCAATCCGAGGCCCGGCAGCCAGTCCGCATACACGACTCGCCCGTAAAACGGTGCGCGCACCTGGGCACCGCGGGCGGCTCCGATCAACAGTCCCTGCCATTTCAGCGGTCCGCCCGCTCGCAATTGACCGAAGCGCGCGAGGACCGGGCCTTTTACAGGCCAGGGGAGTTTGCCTTTGACCCGCTGGAATGGCTGATCCGCGAGCTGTGGGAATTCGTCGATGGCGCGCCGCAGTTCTTCGACGAGCTTTTCCAGGGCACGGGCATCGCGTTCGAGTTTCGCTAGTTCGTCGCCGCGGTTTTTCAGCTTGGATTGGACCTCCGCGAGCGTCTGAGCGCGTCGATCGCGAGCGTTGCCTAGATTGCTGACTTCACGCGCGCTATCGGCTTCGATGGCCTTGAGCTTCTCAGTTTCCGCGGTGATGTTTTCGGTCAGCAATTCCAGGTGTGCCAGGTGCTCGTTGATCTGGCTGATCAACTCTGCACGCGCGCGTCCGAAATAGCCGTAGTACGACATCATGCGGCCGAGCCTTGCAGGATCTCCCTGGTTGAACAGGAACTTCAGCTGTTCCTCGCGGCCGTTCATGTAAGCGACCCGCAGTTCGCCCGCCAGGGCGGCTCGCTGTGCATCGATCCGTGACCGAGTCTCGTCGTGATCGGCCTGCAGCGCCTTGAGCCGCGCTTCCGCAGCTTGCCGGCGTTCGCGGATCGCGCTCAGCTGCTCGCGCGCCGACTGGATTTCGAGCTCCGAATCTTTGAGCTGTCCGGCCAGGGTGTCGCGACGTTCCGCGTCTTCCTGGATGGATTTGCGGATCGAATCGATGCGCGTGCGGACCTGCTTGAGTTCGGCTTCCTTGGCACTGGGGTTCAGGGGAGCCGCCGCACTCGACAGGCCCGCCGCCAGCCCGAGGCAGAGACATAACGCGGCGGCGCGAGCCAATAGCGTGCGCAATCCGATCACAGCGAATTCAGCGAACGGGAGGCCGTGAGGCGGTCGGAACTTGAATGCCGCCGGAGCGCACTCAGATTGGGAGGAAGGCGGAGTGATCGGCGACGGTTCTGCACAGTCGCCCTTACAGGCATGGCCTGCAGTAGGGTCTCGATCCGGGTCGTTTTGCTGAGGCGAAGGGCGCAAGCCACGATGGGTTTATCACTCGCTGTTATACTCGCCGCCCCTTCCATAGGTCCGGCCATGGGCTTGCCACATGCTTGGCTGATGCAATGAATCGATTTTTGGAATATACGACCCATCATCCACTATTGGTGGGAGCGGCAGCGCTCCTGGCCATTGTTGCGATTGTCATGGAAATTCGCCAGCAGGCGCGCGGCTCCAATGTCGTCGGGCCCAGCGATGCGGTCCGGCTGGTCAATGGGGGCGCGCTGGTATTGGATGTTCGGGATGCCAAGGATTACGAGGACGGACACATCATCGATTCGCGGCACATCCCGTCCGCGGAACTCGCCAACCGCGCCGACACGTTGAAGAAGTACAAGGACAAGCCGGTCGTCGTCTATTGCGATGGCGGGTTCGCCTCGGCTGCGGCGGCCAAGATCCTGCGGACTCTCGGTTTCGGCAAAGTGGTCACTCTTCGCGGCGGCTTGCAGTCCTGGCGACAGGACAACCTTCCGCTGGTGAAGGGAGCGGCCAAGAAAGAGGGCAAAAATGCATGAATTCTCCTGATGTCGTCATGTATTCGACTGCGTTCTGCGGTTATTGTCAGCGCGCACGCAACCTGTTCGAGCGCAAAGGCGCTGCGGTTCGTGAGATCAAGATCGATGAGGACGCGCGCGAACGGGACGTCATGCTGAAGAAAAGCGGCGGTCGGCGGACCGTTCCCCAGATCTTCATTGGCGACCGCCATATTGGTGGCTACGACGATCTGGCAGCTCTCGACCGTGCGGGCCAACTCGATCCTTTGTTAGGTAAAACTTCCTGATTTCTTTCCGATGCCGCTCGTCTGGGGATGATCGGCATTATTCCATATAGATAAACTACACGACGTATTGATCGAGGACATCATGGCTGACGAAATTCCCGCGGCGAATGGACAGGCCCAGGACCCCAACGCTCCGCAGTTTGCTCCGCAGGCTGTGTACGTTAAGGATGTCTCGTTCGAGGCGCCTGCCGGACCGCGAGTCTCGCCGACCACGGCCAATCCGACGATCAATCTGAATCTCAGCACTACCGTCAACGATCTCGGCGGCGACCTGAAGGAAGTCGTCCTGACGGTGCGCGTGGAAGCGCAAGCCGCTGAGAAGACTGTCTGGCTGGTCGAATTGCAGCAGGCGGGCGCGTTCGGTATTCGTAATGTCCCTGCTGCGGATATGCAGCGGCTGCTGGGCATCTTCTGCCCGAACTACCTGCTGCCCTACGGGCGCGAGGTCGTGTCGGATCTGCTCGTCAAAGGCGGCTTCCCTCCATTCCTGCTGCCACCCGTCAATTTCGAGGCTCTGTTCAACCAGGCAGCTGCTCGCGGACAGACGTCCGCCGAAGCCGCGCCTGCCGTGGTGAACTGAGAAGCCGATGGGTTCCGCCGGGGTAGAGTCCTCGGCTCAGGTCTCGGTGTTGGGCGCCGGGTCGTGGGGCACGGCGCTCGCGATCCAGCTCGCCGCAGCCGGTCAGCCCGCCATCCTATGGGGGCGCGATTCTGCGGAGCTGGAATCGTTCGCCCGTGATCGCCGCAACGTACGTTACCTGCCGGACGCGAAGTTTCCGGACTCGTTGCGTATCGAGCCGGATCTGAGCCGCGCAATGGCAGCCAGCCGAGACCTGCTGATTGCCGTACCCAGCCATGCTCTGCGAGAACTCCTCGAACAGATTGCGGTTCGAGCCCGGCCGGACATCCGGCTCGCCTGGGCCACCAAGGGCTTTGAACTGACGACCGGATTGCTGCCGCACCAGGTCGTCGCCGAAGTCGTAGGCAAGGGCATTCCAGGCGCTGTCGTTTCCGGCCCCACGTTTGCGAAAGAGGTCGGCGCAGGATTGCCCACGGCGATGACCATCGCTGCGGACGACCAGCTGTTCGCCCGGGAATTGGCGCAGCGATTGTCGGGCCGGAGTTTTCGGGCCTATACCTCCACTGATGTCATCGGTGTCGAGATCGGCGGTGCGATCAAGAACGTTCTTGCCATCGGCGCCGGCATGTCCGACGGCCTCGGCTTCGGGGCAAACACACGCATCGCCTTGATCACTCGCGGCCTGGTGGAGATGACGCGATTGGGAATCGCACTCGGCGCGCGCCGCGAAACATTCATGGGACTCGCCGGCCTGGGCGACTTGGTGCTGACCTGCACGGACAATCAATCGCGCAATCGTAGATTTGGCCTGGCTCTCGCATCTGGAACCGGCATTGCCGAAGCGCTGGCGTCGATAGGACAGGTCGTGGAAGGCGTGCTGGCTGCGAAGGCCGTCAAGATGGTTGCCGCTCGCGCCCAGGTGGAAATGCCGATCTGCGAACAGATCTATCGAATCGTCCACGAAGGCGCTGCGCCGCGTGAGGCGGTCAAGGAATTGATGAGCCGCGCTTTGAAGCCCGAAAGCGACTAGTCAGGGCCGGGTGGCGAAGTCCAGTTGTCGCCACGCTTCATAAACGACGACCGCGACGGCATTGGACAGATTCAAGCTGCGGTTGCTGGCCTGCATGGGAATGCGTAGGCGACGGTCGGCAGGGCAGGCATCCAGAACCTCTTGAGGCAATCCACGCGTTTCCTGGCCGAACAGGAACGCATCTCCAGCTCGATAGCCCGGCTGGTCGTGCCGCACGGTTCCACGGGTGGAAATCGCGAAGTAGCGTTCGAAACGCATTTGCAGGAAGCAATCGTGCAACGATTTCCAGGTTTTGACGTCCGCGAGTTCGGCGTAGTCCATGCCGGCGCGGCGCACGGCCTTTTCATCGATCGAAAATCCCAAGGGTTCGATCAGATGCAGGGTGGCGCCGGAATTGGCGCACAGCCGGATGGCGTTGCCGGTGTTCGGCGGGATTTCCGGCTGGTAGAGAATGACGTGAAACATGCTGCGGGTGGAGCGGCGCGCGGCCGGTTCAGAAGGTGGGATACACTTGCGGTCCGACACTTGCATCCGGAAGGGCGGGTAAGTACCGATGCCAGCACCATCGTTGAGTTTCGAGTTCTGCGGCCTGAATTTCGCTTCGCCGATTGTCCTGTTGTCGGGGTGCGTGGGATTCGGTGAAGAATATACGCGCGTCGAGGGTTTCTCGAATCGCGAGGCCGGCGGGATCGTTCTCAAAGGGACGACTCGCGAGCCACGCCTGGGCAATCCCGCTCATCGCGTGTACGAGACGCCGATGGGCATGCTGAACGCCATCGGCTTGCAGAATCCGGGCGTCGACCACGTCGTGAACCGGATACTGCCCACGCTGGACTTCACCGAAACCAAGTTCATCGCGAATGTCTGTGGGTCGACCATCGAGGACTATGTCGAAGTCACGCGGCGCTTCGACGATTCGCCCATCGACGCCATCGAGATCAACATCTCCTGTCCCAACATCAAGGAAGGAGGAGTGCAGTTCGGTAACTATCCGGAGATGTCCGGGCGAGTGGTTGCCGCCTGCCGCGCAGTGACCAGCAAACCCCTGATCACGAAACTCTCGCCCAACCAGACCGACATCCGCGAAAACGCGCGCGCTTGCATCGAAGCCGGCAGCGACGCGCTTGCCGTCATCAACACCGTCATGGGAATGGCGATCGACGTGAACACACGCCGCCCCATCATCGGCAACATTCAGGGAGGCTTGTCCGGCCCTGCGATCAAACCCATCGCACTGCTGAAAGTGCACCAAGTCTACGAGGTCGCACGGAAGCACAACATTCCCATCATCGGACAGGGCGGCATCGCTTCGGCGAACGACGCGCTCGAATTCCTGATCGCGGGCGCCAGCGCCGTCGGTGTCGGCACGGCGTTGTTCTACGATCCGCTGGTGTGCCCGAAGATCAACGCAGGCATTGCAGAGCATCTCGCACGCAATGGTTTCGCTTCGGTGTCCGACCTGGTCGGCACATCCTCCGCGCACCCGCCGGAGCTACGGGTGTCGAAGGCCAGCTAACGAAAGGCCGCAATGCCGCCGGGAACCACCAGCGGCAACCTGGACTATTCGTCGTCCATCGCCAGCTCTTTGAGCTTGCGCGTCAACGTATTTCTGCCCCAGCCCAATAACCGCGCCGCTTCCTGGCGGCCGCCTTCCGCTTTTCGCAGCGCTGCACGAATCAGCGTGCGCTCGAACTCAGGCATGGCGTCGTCGAGCAACGGCGTGTCGCCGCTCGACAAGCGCTTTTCCGCCCAGTTGGTGAGCTGTCGCGTCCATTCATCCTGCAGCTTCGCCGGGCCGACGCTGCCACCCAGGTCCGAAGGAATATCTTCTGCTTTGATTTCGCGGCCCGGCGCCGTGACCGTCAGGCGACGGCAGGTGTTCACGAGCTGACGCACATTGCCCGGCCAGTCGAAATTAGACAAAGCGGCGGCTGCTTCCGGCGTCAAGGTCTTCGGCTCGACGCCAAGCTCCACGGCGGCCGCGTCCAAGTAGTGCATGAGCAATTCGGGGATGTCTTCACGTCGCGATCGCAGCGGCGGGACCTCGACGCGAATGACGTTCAAGCGATGCAGCAGATCCTCACGGAACAGGTTCTGTTTGACGCGCTCCTCCAGATCTTGGTGTGTCGCAGCGATCACGCGTGCATCGACGCGAACTGGGACTTGGCCACCCACACGATAGAACTCGCCTTCGGCAAGCACGCGCAACAAACGCGTCTGCAATTGCGGCGACATGTCGCCGATTTCATCGAGGAACAAGGTGCCGCCATCGGCCTGTTCGAAACGGCCGCGGCGCAGATGATCGGCGCCGGTGAACGATCCTTTCTCGTGACCGAACAATTCCGATTCGAGCAGATCGGCAGTGAAGGCCGACGTGTTCAGGGCGATGAATGCCTTGCTCGCGCGAGGGCTATGACGATGCAACGCTCGTGCAACTAGCTCTTTACCCGTTCCCGATTCGCCGGTGATCAAGACTGTCATGCTAGAGCGCGACAGCCTGCCGATGGCACGGAAGACCTCCTGCATGGCGGGCGCCTGTCCAAGCATCTCCGGAATGCGGCGCGATTCGGTCGTGACTTCTTCAACGCGCTCGCGCTGATGTGCAGCGCGTCGCACGAGGTCTACAGCCTGGTCGATATCGAATGGCTTCGGTAGATACTCGAACGCACCGCCCTGATAAGCGGCGACCGCGCTGTCGAGATCGGAATGAGCAGTCATCACGATGACGGGCAGTTCGGGCTGGCTGTCGCGAATCTCGGTGAGCAATTCGAGACCGCTGCGGCCAGGCATGCGAATATCGGTGATCAACACGTCGGGACGATCGCGACGCAAAGCCGCGAGAGCGCTATCGGCATGATCGAACGCGGTCGGTGCCATACCTCCCTGGCGCAGCGCCCGTTCGAGTACCCAGCGGATCGAGGCATCGTCATCGACGAGCCAGACGTTCAAAGGTTTAACTGGCATCTGCAACATGGAATGGCAACAAGATAGTAAAAATGGTTTGACCGGGACGGCTTTCGAATTCGATCAGTCCGTCGTGACGGCTGACGAGATCCTGCGCGACGGCTAGACCTAGACCCGTGCCGTCCGCCCTACCTGTGACCAGGGGATAAAACAAGGTATCGCGCAACTGCTCCGGCACCCCGGGCCCGTTGTCTTCGAATTGAACGCTCGCGACGAGCCGATGACGACGCGCGCCAATGTTCACATTCGTCAGTGCACGCGTCCGGAGAATGATCTTTCCGCCAGGTACTGGCATATGGCCGTTACCTGGATTGATGGCCTGCGATGCGTTGCGGCCCAGGTTCAACAGCGCCTGGATGATTTGATTGCGATCGATGCGCAGCGGCGGCAGGCTAGGATCGTAGTCACGTTCGACCACGATACCCGGCGGAGAGTCGGCCTGGAGCAGATGTCCCACGTGCTGCAGCAGCTCGTGAATGTTCACTGCTTCCTTGCGAGGCGCATGCCCCGGACCGAGCAACGTATCGACGAGTGCGACCAGGCGATCTGCTTCGCTGATGATCACCGTCGTGTATTCGCGCATGGAAGGATCGGCAAGCTCGCGAGCGAGCAATTGCGCGGCGCCCCTCAGACCGCCGAGCGGATTCTTGATCTCGTGCGCCAGTTGACGAATCATCGCGCGGCTGCCGCCGACTTGCGTAATCAGCGCAGTTTCTCGGGTGATGCGCTGATGTTGTGTCGCATCGCTGATCTCGATGATCACCGCGGAGGGCGTGCTCGCGTCATCGTAGGGCGCCACCGTGCAGTCGACGACCAACTCGCCTTCGCCGTAGACAGTCTTCAATGCGAGTTCGCGTCGCGAGAACGGCCGCCATGTTTCCGTCGCTCGATCGATAACGGTGTTCAACGCAGTCGCGTCCGTGAGCAGATCGGTCAGCGGGCGCCCGCGAACCTGATTGCGGCTGACACCGAACAGCGTCTCGGCAGCGACATTCAAATAGATGAGAGCCCGGTCGGCGTCGACGATGAGCACGCTGGTGCTCAGTCCATCGAGGATGCGGCCTGGATCTGCCATGGCGCTTGTCTTCAACGACATTGCATAGGCAGCCATGTCAATGCCGCACCCTGCAGGCGCTCTGCGGACTGTTGACGGGGCAACAGTGGCCCCGCGCCGTGCTCAGGAACGGGGCTTGGGAGGCGGTTTCAGTGCTGGACCGGCCGGCGGCTTCGCGATCGATTCCTGGCGCACATGAAAGACCACCGACGGACTTTCCTGCAGCTTGGTGCCACGGTCGTCCCGGATTTCGCCCTTCGCTGTATGCGATCCGCGCGGGACCTGCTTCAGGTCGTATTGAAATGCATTGCGTGGAAATCCCGTGACATCGCTGCCATCGAGCACCAGCACCAACTGATGCCCGGGCTGCAACGACGGACTCAGCTGGATGCTGACCGACACCTGTCCGCCTGTGTTGACGAAGGTCTGGTCGTTGACCGGCTTCGAAATCTCGAAGCTTCGATAACTGGCCCCGGTGTTCACCGGGGACGAAGGCGACATAACGTTGGAATACTGTGGCGCCGACGCTGGAGCAGTGTTGCTCGTGCTGATCTCGACCTTGGTTGCTCCCGGAATCTCTCGATCCGAGAGATGGACGACACCCTTGTCGTCTACCCACTTCCAGACGGTTTGACTCGCAAACGCCGGGAGTGCGAGCAATCCGATCAGCAATATCGACGTACGCATGGGGGCAGAGCATAGCCGCTTCGTCTCGCACTGACAAAAGCGGTGATGACGTGCTCATCACGCCATCACCTTAGGCTACCGCTTGCAAGCAGGGACACCGGGCCGGAGGACCCGGCGTCCATGTGGCTCACACGCTGTAGTACAACTCATACTCCAGAGGATGCGTTGACATCCGCACCTTGGTCACTTCTTCGCCTTTCAGCTTGATATAAGCGTCGATCACGTCGTCCGTGAATACGCCGCCCGCCTTGAGGAAGTCGCGGTCCTTGTCCAGCGCGTTCAGCGCTTCGTCGAGCGAATAACAGACTTCCGGAATGTTCTTCGCTTCCTCGGGCGGCAGGTCGTAAAGATCCTTGTCGGCCGGTTCGCCGGGATGAATCTTGTTCTGAATGCCGTCGAGGCCTGCCATGAGCATGGCGGCAAAGGCCAGATAGGGATTCGCGGTGGAATCCGGGAAGCGCACTTCGATGCGGCGACCCTTTGGGTTCGAGACCCAGGGAATGCGAATCGACGCCGAACGATTGCGCGCCGAGTACGCCAGCATCACGGGCGCTTCGAAATGCGGCACCAGGCGCTTGTAGCTGTTGGTGCTCGCGTTCGTGAATGCATTGATCGCCTTGGCGTGCTTGATGATGCCGCCGATGTAGTACAGCGCCAATTCGGACAGGCCCGCGTACTTGTCGCCCGCGAACATCGGCTTGCCACCCTTCTGGATCGACTGGTGAACGTGCATGCCGCTGCCGTTGTCGCCGACGATCGGCTTCGGCATGAAGGTCACTGTCTTGCCGTAAGCGTGCGCGACATTGTGGATCGCGTACTTGAGCATCTGCACTTCGTCGGCTTTCTTCACCAGGGTGTTGGCGTTCACGCCGATTTCGCACTGACCGGCAGTAGCGACTTCGTGGTGATGTACTTCCACTTTCATGCCCAGCTCTTCCAGAGCCAGACACATTGCCGATCGCAGGTCCTGGAATGCATCGACTGGCGGGACGGGGAAATAGCCACCTTTCACGCCGGGGCGATGGGCCTTGTTGCCGTCTTCATAAGCCTTGCCCGAACTCCAGGCAGCTTCGGTGGAATCGATCTCGTAGAACGACCCGCCCATCGTCGTCCCAAAACGTACGCTGTCGAAAATGAAGAATTCGTTTTCGGGGCCGAACAGCGCGCTTTCGCCGATGCCCGACGATTTGAGATAGGCCTCGGCGCGTTTGCCGATCGAGCGCGGGTCGCGTTCGTAGCCTTGCATGGTCGCAGGCTCGAGCACGTCGCAACGGATGATGAGAGTGGTTTCCTCGAAGAAAGGATCGATCACAGCCGTGGTGGCATCGGGCATGAGCACCATGTCGGACTCATTGATGCCTTTCCAGCCGGCAATGGAAGAACCGTCGAACATCTTCCCGTCATCAAAGAAGCCCTGATCAACAGTGTGCGACGGAACACTTACGTGTTGTTCCTTGCCGCGCGTGTCCGTGAAACGCAAATCCACGAACTTCACTTCTTTCTCTTTAAGCATGCTGAGGACTTCAGCGGGCGTCGTCATGAGATTCCTCCGGTGTACGGCGAGAACTGAGCAACCCCGACCGCTCGCCGTTACGGGCCGGGGGTTTTATTTATGGAGTGTCTGTCTGGGGTAGCGAAATTGCAGGAACCATGCCATCGCACTGCGATGGCGCAAACCCGCGCGGGCGATCACGGCTCTTGGAGCGACTGCCCAGACTGCGCACCAGTCTAGTGCATAAATAATAGGAAGGCGCACTTGAATCTAGCAGTGGGCCGTAATGTGCGTTAACTACCGACGGCTGGCGGTAGGACTACGCCGTCCCGACGGTGTACCGACACGCAAGCTATACTCGCGCGCTTTTCGGTAAGGCATTTCGAGAGCATTTCGCAAGTCCAGTTGTAGTCGGGGAGATCGCAGTTCGCATGGCTTCCGTTAAACCCGCGCCGCCGCAAACCTTTCAGGATTTGATTTTTGCATTGCAGACGTATTGGGCGAAGCGGGGTTGCGTCATCCTGCAGCCTTACGACATGGAAATGGGCGCCGGTACCTTCCATACCGGCACGCTGCTTCGGGCGGTAGGTCCGGAGCCGTGGAGTGCCGCGTACGTCCAACCCTCCCGTCGACCCACGGATGGCCGCTACGGCGACAATCCGTTCCGCCTGCAGCACTACTATCAGTTCCAGGTCGTTCTCAAACCTTCGCCGCTGGACATCGTCGATCAGTACCTGGGCTCGCTGGCCATGCTCGGCCTGGATCCGCTGACTCACGATATCCGGCTGGTAGAGGACAACTGGGAATCGCCGACGCTGGGCGCGTGGGGTCTGGGCTGGGAGATCTGGCTCAATGGCATGGAAGTCACCCAGTTCACGTACTTCCAGCAGGTCGGTGGCATCGACTGCCGCCCGGTGATGGGGGAAATCACGTACGGGCTCGAGCGCCTGGCCATGTACCTGCAGGGCGTCGAAAGTATCTACGACATCGTCTGGGCCCATGGGCCGTCGGGAAAGGTGACGTACCGGGACGTGTATCACCAGAATGAAGTGGAGCAATCGAAGTACAACTTCGAACTCGCCGACACTGCCGTGCTGCTCAGACATTTCGACGAATACGAGGCGGGCTGCCGCAGTCTGCTGGACAACGGGCTCGCCCTGCCCGCCTACGAACAGATGCTGAAGAGTTCGCATACTTTCAATCTGCTGGATGCCCGCAAGGCGATCTCGGTGACGGAACGTCAACGCTACATTCTCCGGGTCAGGCAGCTATCGAAGGGAGTTGCCGAAACCTACCTGAAGAGTCGTGAGGCACTGGGATTCCCGATGCTGTCGCGCACGGCCCAGGAGGCATGAGCATGGCGCGCCGGGATTTTCTCGTCGAAATCGGTTCCGAAGAGCTGCCGCCGAAGTCACTGTTCACCCTCCTCGAAAGTTTTGCGAGCGGCATCGTGAAGGCTCTCGATACCGCAAACGTCGGGCATGGCGAAGTGAAGACCTATGCCACCCCACGTCGACTGGCAGTTTTAGTGTCGGCGGTA
>Ga0065707_10000672_pt1 | contig 13955 bp, 11 predicted proteins | sample SwiRhicommuniRL3_FD_59094 | JGI IMG/M metagenome (GOLD analysis project Ga0065707, IMG submission 59094) | Switchgrass rhizosphere bacterial communities from Rose Lake, Michigan, USA - RL3 v2 (version 2) | ecosystem: Host-associated > Plants > Roots > Rhizosphere > Soil | place: East Lansing...
CGCTTGGCCTCGGGCTTTCCTGCGGCCGCAGCAGCCTTCTTCTCTTTGAGGTCTGCCTTCGCCGACGGTTTCTTGTTCGCGCTCACCGTGTCGAGGCTCTTTCTCAGGGCTTCCATCAGGTTCACGACCTTCGGTGGCATCTCGACGGCCGGCGCCACGACTTCTTCGCCCGCGATCTTGGCCTCGATGATCTTCTGCAGCCCTTCGCGGTACTCGTCGTGGTACTCGCTCAGGTCGAGCTTCTTCTCGAAGGTGCCGATCACCTGTTTGGCCAGCTGCACCTCCTGCGGCTTCACCTTGGTCGGAATCGCATCGAGCTCCTCGATGCCGTCCGCGCTGCGCAGCTCGGCCGCGTGATGCAGCGTGTACATCACCAGTCCCTTGTCGCCGGGCCTGACGGCGACGAGATATTCGCGGCCGTAGAGCGCCAGCTTGCCCACGCCGAGCTTGCCCTTCATGCCTTCGCGGAACACGGCAAACGCATCGGCGGCCACCTGGCCGTCGGGGGCGAGATAGTACGTGCGATCGACGTACATCGGATCGAGCGCGCTCGCGTCGTCAAACTGCACGAGATCGATCACCCTGGTGGAGGCCGGACGGACCTTCTCGATGTCGTCCTCCGACATCACCACGTAGCGGCCCTTCTCGAACTCGTAGCCTTTCACCAGCTCGGTATTGGCGACCTCTTTGTTACAGGTCGGGCACCAGCGTTTCTGCTGGATGCGCGTCTGGCATTCGCCATGGAGCTGGTTAAACGACACCGCCGCGCTCGACTCGGTCGCCGGGAACACCTTGATGGGGATGTTCACCAGGCTGACCTTCAGGAATCCTTTCCAAGTGGCTCGTGCTGCCATATACCTTCCTAGCTAGGAGGTTGTAGGTGGTAGGTGGTAGGTATTGGGCTCGCGGTATCCCCGGCCGACAGCCCCCTACAGACTATCAGCTATCCCCCACGCCCTACCACCCACCACCTACCACCTGCCCATCACACGTCGTCCCGTTCATCCCGAGCGCCCAACTCGAGGCCCGTGTGAAGGAGCTGTATATCGTGGGCCGCGATTTTGTCGCGCAGCAGGCGTCTGGCGGCAGCGTAGTGAATGCCCGGAACGACCAGCCGCCGGGCCAGATTTCTCAGCCGCGAGACGATGACGAGCGCAATCTCCTCGCCTTCCCGCCACGACACGGCGCCGATCTTCCAGTACGGGACGAAGCCGTTCTCCGACCAGATGCCGTCCGCGTAAAAGCCGCGGCCGATGCGCCGGCTCAGCGGCACGAGATAGCCGTAGTAGAGAAACATCATGCCGATACCAAACAACTGCGGCGCCGGACGTTTCAGGACGAGGAGGTCGTACACCAGCAGGAAGCCGAGGATGACGCCGAGCGCGAGCTGCAGGCCGTAGTAGCGGGGCTTGGGACCGCGCCAGGTTAGCAGCGCCGACGAACGCCGGCGCAAAAACCAGAGCGCGTCCACACCAGCGCGCACGTTGGCCACGAGAAATCCGACTCCGAGGAGCAGCAGGATCTGCGGTGTGTACTCTGCGCCGCCCATGAAGGGATTGTAACGGCCGGGATTACGTTTCGCGCTTGGTCTCGGCCTTCGCCGCGGGTGAGCCGGCCAGCGTGGGATCGAAGCACTTCCGGCAGCGGGCTTCGTAGGTACCGCCGGCGCCCAGCAGCAGCCGCTCGTCGCTCGCCACCAGGCGCTGGGTGTGGCTGGCCGGATTGCCGCACACCATGCAGATGGCGTGAGTCTTTGTGACGTACTCCGCGATGGCCATCATGATCGGCATGGGCTCGAACGGCCGCCCGAGGTAATCGGTATCGAGTCCCGCCACGACGACGCGTTTGCCCGCGCCGGCCAGACGCGTACAGGCGTCGGGCAAATCCTTGTCGAAGAACTGCGCTTCGTCGATGCCCACGACCTCGGTGTCGTCGTTGACGAGCCGCATCAGCTCGGCCGAGCTGCCGACGTTGACGCCCTGAATGCGCATCTCGCTGTGGGAGACGATCTCCGCTTCGGCGAACCGGTTGTCGAACGAGGGCTTGAAGATCTGTACCTTCTGCCGCGCGATCTGCGCGCGTCGGAGCCGGCGGATGAGCTCTTCGCTCTTGCCGCTGAACATGCTGCCGGTGATGACTTCGATCCAGCCGTGAGTGGGATTGCGGTGTGGAACGTCCATGATTCAGTTGTCGGGATTAGGGACTAGGGATTGGGGATTAGGCCTGAACCCCAATCCCAAATCCCTAGAGTTTCAAACACGAGATTGGTATTCGCCGGTTTCGGTATTGACCCGGATCCGGTCGCCGACGTTGATGAAGGGAGGCACCTGCACGACCAGTCCGGTTTCGGTAAGCGCGGGCTTCACCTGCGCGCTGGCAGTCGCACCCTTGATACCGGGAACGGTGTCTTCGACGCGCAGGTCGACGGTCACGGGCAGGTCGATGCCCACCGGCTCCGATCCGTAGAACTCCACCTTGATGATCGAGTCCGGCAGGATGTAGTTGACCGCGTCGCCGAGCACCTCGCGATCGATGTGAAGCTGCTCGAACGATTCCGTGTTCATGAAGTGGAACGCGTCGCCGTCGCTGTAGAGGTACTGCATGTCGTGCTCGTCGAGGATGGCACGCTCGATGTCCTCTTCCGCGCGGAACTTGTGATCGACGAGCGAGTTCGTCCGGATATTGCGCGCGCGGCACTGCACGAACCCCCGCTTGTTGCCCGGGGTCAGATGATGCAGCTCCAGGATGCGCAGCAGATCGTCGCCAATCTTGATGAGATTGCCCTTGCGCAGTCGAGTCGCCTGTATCGAGGCCATAGCAGACCATCGTAGCCAACTTCGCGAAGGCCCGTCAAACATGCTACGATGCGAAACAGTCGATGAAACGGGCCTCGATCGGCATCGCGCTCCTCGTTTCAGGCTTTCTGGCCGGTCTCGTCCTCACCGGCCGTCTGCGATCGGCAGAAGAGTCCACGGCGCAAACCACCGCATCCCAGACAGCGTCAGCCACTCCGACGGTTTCGATTCCGCCCGCGGTCGCGACGACCACGGGAGGCCTGCCGGATCTCACCGTCATCGCCGCGCAGGCCGTGAAGGCCGTCGTCAATATCTCTTCCGAGCAGGTGGTGCGCCGGCCAAACTCTCCCCTTTCCAACGATCCGTTCTTCGAATATTTCTTCGGCGCGAATCAGGACCTGTTCGGCTCGCGCAATCAACTCGCGCGCAGCCTCGGATCGGGCGTGCTGATTTCCGATGACGGGTACATCGTGACCAACAGTCACGTGATTGGCAGCGAGAAGGCCGACGTGACCGTGGCGTTCTCCGACAAGCACGAAGCGCCGGCGAGAATCATCGGCATCGACAAGGTCACGGACCTGGCGCTCATCAAAGTGGCCAAGCCCGGGCAACCGCCGTTGAAATGGGCCGACTCGTCACATGCCAAGGTGGCCGAATGGGTGCTCGCGATCGGCAGCCCCTATCAGTTGAGCCACAGCGTCTCGCTCGGCATCATCAGCGCGCTGGGGCGCAAGAACCTGGGCTTCTCGGAGTACGAGGACTTCATCCAGACCGATGCCGCGATCAATCAGGGCAACTCGGGCGGCGCGCTCGTGAACGCGCGCGGAGAGTTGATCGGCATCAACACCGGCATCTTCAGCTCCGCCGAAAACGGCGGCTCGGTCGGCATCGGGTTCGCCATCCCCAGCAATCTCGCGCGCCATATCATCGGCGAAATCATCGAGCACGGCATCGTCCGCCGCGGATCGCTGGGCCGGATGACCATGTACCCGCTCACCGCCCAGATGGCGGCGCAGCTTGGCGTGCAGGAGACGGCCGGCGCGTTCGTCGATCAGATTGACAGGCGTTCTCCGGCATACCAGGCGGGACTCAATGCTGGCGACACCGTCATCTCGTTCAACGGAGTGGCTGTGACCGATCCGAAGCATCTGATCCAGCTCGTCTCCGACGCGCCGATCGGCTCAACGGCCGCGGTCGTCGTCTTTCGCGAAGGCCGCCGCGTGACGCTGAAGCTCCCGATCCTCCAGCGCGCCAACTAGTCCGCGAATCTGCGAATCTGCCAGTCCCCCAACAATCTTCCAATCTACCAATCTACCAATTCACATTCTTTTGCCAGAGACCGCCCCGTGCCCTTCGGCATAGCAGCGCCAATGGCGCTCGGTGCCCACTGAAATCCCGATCCGCGGGCTCCAGGAGATGTCGTCGATGCGATGGCCTCGATCTTCGATGAACAGCTTGTCACCGAGGAGGTCGATGCCGGTGTCCTTCAGCGTGATGCCCAGCGCATGGGTGACGTTGCCGGGTCCGCGGCAGAGCGCGTGATCGGCAATCCGCGTCACGCGTTTCTTGTGACGCGACGTACGCGATCGAGTCCGCCGCCGGCGCATCAGCGGTATGCCGTCCAGCGGTTCAAGCGCTCGAATCAGAATCGCCGCGGGCGACGCTTCCGGTTCGGTCACCACGTTGACGAGCGGGTGAACTCCGTAGTTGAGATAGACGTAGGCATGGCCGGGTGGACCGTACATCGGCGCGTTGCGTTTGGTCGGCCCTGGCGCCGCATGGCACGCGGGATCGGATTCGCCGACGTACGCTTCGACTTCGACGATGATGCCCGAGGTGACGCCGGAGGAGGTGCGATGCACGAGCACTTTGCCGAGCAGATCGGGCGCGACGACAAGCGTCGGCCTGGCGTAGAACGCGCGCGGCAGGGGCACTACAGTCTGAGGCGCTCGAGCGCGCGTTCGACCGCGAGCACCACGTCCGGATCGGACGCTCTGGCCGCTTGTGCGAGGGCCGGCACCACTGTCGCATCGCCCGAGAATCCGAGGATGTCGGCTATCAGGCGGCGCACCTCTGGATCCGGGTCGCCAAGCGACATGGCGAGGGTCGGAGCCATCACCGGCGCAAGATCAAGGAGATAGCGAACGGCTGCCGGTTTCAGCGTGTCAGTCCGAAGCGCGGCCACGACGTGATCGGGCGCGCTTCCGGGCGCGCCGAGCTTGAGCGTCGCGTACTGCAGCGCAAGGAGCACGCCGGCGGAGCGCTCGCTCTGCCCCATCTGCTGCAACATCGGCAGCGCGTCGCGGGCGTTGGCGCGCGCGAGACCCTCGATGGCCAGCGTGCGCACACCGGTATTCGAGCTCGCGAGCAGATCTTCCAACGTCGAAATCGACGCGGCATGGCCGATACCCGCGAGACCTTCAAGGGCGGCCTGCGCGTCGGGTCCCTTCTGGTGGTAGCTCAACTGGTCCATCAACGCCTGGACCGCGTTCGGATATTGGAGGCGGCCGAGTGCCTGCATCGCGGCGCGCCGGACAGGTGCTTCCCGGGAGTTGATGTTTTCAATCAGCGCGTTTCCGAGCGGATCGCAGCCGGTACGATCTGCCTTCGGGCGGACCGGACAGGCAATCGGTGCGAGCAATGCCGCCAGCCCGATGGCCTCGGACCTGACCTGGGCATTGCGATCGCTCAGCGCAATGACGAGTCCCGCCAGCACCGACCGAGGGACCAGACGCGCCTTCAGCGCGAGCTGGCCCTCGGCGGCCACGTCGCCTGCCGCGGAATTGGTCCGCTGTTCGATGACTAAGCCGACCATCTTCTTGCGTGAAATCGGGCGAAGCGTGAAGAGCGACAGCTCGGCCTCGATCGCCGCGAGCTGAACGCGGTCGTCGCCGTCGGCGAGCACGTCGCCAATCGGCGCGGCGGCTTCCTGGTAGTCAGCGTCCTTCAGGATCTGAACCGCGCGCAGCCGCGTGGCGGCGTCTTTGTGCTTGAGGCCGGCAGCCACCTCTTCGAAGGAGTACTGCTGGGCCGATACGGTCCGGCTGGCCACCTTCGCCAAGGCTACGGCGGCCAAGAAGCCGGACACTACGTACAGGCAGCTGACGAACGCAGCCGTCAAGCAACGTCTCATCAGTGCCTTTTTACTCGAGCGCGTATGCATGCGACCGTCCGCTCGCGAGGACCGGCTGGAGGAAATGTCCCGTGTACGATCCCGGCGCCTTGGCGATCTGTTCGGGCGTGCCGGTGGCGACGACACGGCCGCCCTCGTGTCCGCCCTCGGGTCCGAGATCGATGATGTAGTCCGCGGTTTTCAGCACGTCGAGGTTGTGCTCGATGACCACCAGCGTGTGCCCCGCCTCCAGAAGTTTCTTGAACGCGGTCAACAGCTTCGCGATGTCGTCGAAGTGAAGACCGGTCGTCGGCTCGTCGAGCACGTAGAGGATGCGATCGCCCGTTCGCGACGACAAGTGCGAGGCAATCTTGATACGCTGCGCTTCTCCGCCGGAGAGCGTCGTCGCCGGCTGCCCGAGCCGGAGATAGCCGAGCCCGATTTCGTCGAGCACCTGGAGACGCCGCAGCACCTTCGGCGAGGTGCTGAAGAACGCAAGCGCTTCGCGCACGGTGAGGTCGAGCACCTGGTTGATGTTCTTGGCCCGGTGCCTCACTTCGAGAATCTGTGGCTTGAAGCGCCGGCCGTCGCACTGATCGCACGGCACGAACACGTCGGCGAGGAACTGCATCTCGACGCGCACTTCGCCTTCTCCCTGGCACGCTTCGCAGCGTCCGCCGGGCACGTTGAACGAGAAGTGGCTCGCCGTCAGCCCTCGCGCCTTGGCGTCCTTGGTGGCCGCGAAAATCTCGCGGATGGGATCGAACGCCTTGAGATAGGTCACCGGATTCGACCGCGGCGTGCGGCCGATCGGCGTCTGATCGACCAGCACGACATCGCTGACAAATTCGACCCCTTCGATCTTCCGGTGCGCACCGACGCGCTTTTCGGTGCCGCCTTTCGCCCGCTTGACGGCCGAGTACAACACGTCGTGCACGAGCGTGGATTTGCCAGAGCCGCTGACGCCCGTGATGCAGGTGAGCGTGTTCAGGGGGATCTCGACGTCGATGCTCTTGAGGTTGTGCTCGGTCGCACCGAGCACGCGCAATTTCTGTCCGCTGCCACGCCGCCGGCCCGACGGGACTGGGATCGCGAGATCGCCGCGGAGATACTTCGAGGTCAGCGAGCGCTGATCCTTCAGCAGGTTCTCGAGCGAGCCCGCGAACACCACGCGCCCGCCCTGCTCGCCCGCCCCGAGGCCCAGGTCGACAATCGTGTCGCCGACGCGAATCATGTCCTCGTCGTGCTCGACGACCAGCACGGTATTGCCCTGGTCGCGGAGCTGCCGGAGGATGTTGATGAGGCGCAGATTGTCGCGCGAGTGCAAACCAATCGACGGCTCGTCGAGCACGTACAGCGTATCGACGAGCGACGAGCCGAGCGAGGTCGCCAGATTGATGCGCTGCGATTCGCCGCCGGACAGCGTCGACGACAGCCGGTCGAGCGTCAGGTAATCGAGCCCCACGTCGCTGAGGAACTTGAGCCGCTTCTGGATTTCCTTGAGGACCTTGTCGCCGATGGCCGCTTCCTTTTCAGTCAACTGCAACGACTGAAGGAACTGCTCGGCTTCGCGAACCGTGTCGGCGGAAACCTGATCGATCGTCCGGCCGCCAACCCGCACATCACGCGCCTCGCGGCGGAGACGAGCGCCGCCGCATTCGGGGCACGTCAGGTAGCCACGGTAGCGGCTCAGGAAGACGCGGACATGCACCTTGTACTTCTTCCGCTCGAGCCAGCGGAAGAAACCGCGGATGCCGTCGTAATCCTTCCGGTCGCCCTCGACCACGATCTGCCGCTCGGCATCGGTGAGGTCCTTCCAGGGTACGTCGAGCCTGATGCCCGAGCTCTTCGCCGCCCGCTTCAACTCGGCCAGTTGCGCGCGGTAGTGCGTCTTGGTCCACGGCTCGATCGCGCCCTGCTGGATAGATTTGGTCGGATCGGGAACCACCAGCTCGAGATCGAGCTCGATGACGTTGCCGAATCCGTGGCAGGTTGGGCAGGCGCCGAACGGGTTGTTGAACGAAAACAGCCTCGGCTGGGGCGTCTCGTAGGTGAGCTTGCAGTTCTGACACTCGAACCGCTCGCTGAATATGTGCACCGTCGCCGCACCCGCCGCACCTGTCGCACCTGTCGCACCTACAGCATTCGTCTGGTCTTCGATTACGAATGCTGTCCCTCCGGACTCGCGATACGCGATTTCGATTGAATCGGTCAACCGCGTCCGCATATCCCCTTCGAGCTTGATGCGATCGATGATGACCTTCAAGGTCGTCTGATCGCGCAGCTCTGCGGGCGTTACGTCGTCGACGCCGACCGTACGGCCGTTCACGTACAGCCGGTGAAAACCCTTGCGGCGCAGCTCGTTCAGCGTCAAAGTGATCGATCCAGAGCTAATCCCCACTCCCGAATCCCCAATCACTGGGATTTCTGGATCCTCATCGTCAGGTTCCGCGTCAGTACTTTCAGCGACACTGCCGGGATCGACGACAGGCATATCGAAGCCGATCAGCAGGCGTGCCCCCTCGGGCAGCGCCGTGAGGTGTTTCGCCACGATTTCGGCGGTCTCGCGCACGACTTCCTGGCCGCACTGCCGGCAATACGTCCGGCCGACGCGGGCGAACAGCAGCCGCAGGTAGTCGTGAGTTTCCGTGGTGGTACCGACCGTCGAGCGCGGGTTCCTGATGCTGTTTTTCTGGCGGATGGCAATCGCCGGGCAGATGCCTTCGATGCGATCCACATCGGGCTTCTCCATCCGCTCGAGAAACTGGCGGGCGTAGGCCGACAGCGAGCTCACGTACCGCCGCTGGCCTTCGGCGTAGATGGTATCGAACGCGAGCGACGACTTGCCCGACCCGCTGACACCAGTCACCACGATCAGCTGGCCGAGCGGGAGGGCCAGGTCGATGTTCTTCAGGTTGTGCGTGCGCGCGCCCCGAACGACGATGTGGGTCGCTGCTGAGGCGGCCGGAGTGTCGGGCATACTGTCGAGAATTTTTAGGCGTCCGTAAACTTCAAATGTTAGCATAGGAAGGTTTTGCACGATCATCTTGACGCTCTAGAGAGCGAATCGATCTTTATCATGCGCGAAGCGTTCGCCAAGTTCGACAACATGGCGATGCTTTGGAGCATCGGCAAGGACTCCACCGCGATGCTCTGGCTCGCACGCAAGGCCTTTTTCGGCCACGTGCCGTTTCCGCTCGTCCACATCGACACAACCTACAAGATTCAGTCGATGATCGAGTATCGCGACCGGCTCGTCCGCGAGTGGAACCTGCAGCTCGTCGTCGGGATGAACAAGCCCGTGCTCGAGACGGGCATTACCTATCCCAACGGCAAAGCCACACGCGTCGAATGCTGCGGTACGCTCAAGAAAGACGGGCTCCAGCAGGTCATCGAGCACTACGGCTACACCGGCATCATCGTCGGCGTGAGACGCGACGAAGATCCCACGCGCGCGAAGGAGCGGTATTTCTCGCCGCGCAACGCCAACATGGAGTGGAACGCGTCGGACCAGCCGCCCGAGTTCTGGAACCAGTTCAAGACCGATTTCGCGCCCGGCACCCACATCCGCATTCACCCGCTCCTGCACTGGACCGAGCTGAACGTGTGGGAGTACATCGAGCGCGAGAAGATTCCGGTCATTCCGCTGTACTTCGACGACGGCACGGGACACCGCTATCGATCGCTCGGCTGCGCGCCATGCACGTTCCCGATCCAGTCGACCGCCACATCGGTTTCCGAGATCGTGGCCGAGCTGAAGGCGACGAAAATCCCCGAGCGGGCTGGCCGCGCGCAGGATCAGGAGAGCGAAGACGCGTTCGAGAAGCTCCGGCGCGACGGCTACATGTGATGGCGTTCGCCAGAAACCAACTCAAGCTGGTCGTCGTCGGGCACGTCGATCACGGCAAGTCCACGCTTATCGGCCGGCTGTTCTACGACACCGGCTCGCTGCCCGATGGCAAGTACGACCAGCTGGTGGCGATCGCCCAGCGGCGCGGCGTGCCCTTTGAGTTCGCCAACCTGATGGACGCGCTGCAGGCCGAGCGCGACCAGAACATCACGATCGATACCAGCCAGATCTGGTTTCGCACCGCGAAGCGCGAATACGTCATCATCGACGCACCCGGCCATAAAGAGTTCGTCAAGAACATGGTGACGGGCGCGGCACGGGCCGATGCGGCGCTCATCATCATCGACGCATCGGAAGGCGTGCAGGAGCAGACGCGGCGCCACGGATATCTCCTGCGGTTGATCGGCGTACGCCAGGTCGTCGTCGTCGTCAACAAGATGGATCTCGTCGGCTACTCGCAGGACGTATTCGACAAGGTCTCGAGCGAGTACCGCCGGTTCCTGAAAGGCATCGGCGTCGAGGCCCAGTTCGTCCTGCCGGTGTCGGCCCGCCAGGGAGACAACATCGCCGCGCGCGGCGACAACCTGACGTGGTTCACCGGACCGGCGGTGCTCGAAGCGCTCGATGCGATTCCCGATCCCAAGGCGATCGCCAACCAGCCGCTGCGTTTTCCCATCCAGGACGTCTATCGCTTCGACCACCGTCGCATTCTTGCGGGCCGGATCGAGGCCGGAACGCTGCGCGCCGGAGACCAGCTGCTGTTTCTGCCGTCTGGCCGTACGAGCGTCGTGCGATCGATCGAGAGCTGGAACTCGCCCCAGGTCGAGTCGTTGACGGCCGGCGATCCGGCCGGCGTCACGCTGTCCGATCAGTTGTTCGTCGAACGCGGGTCGGTGGCCGTCCACGCCGACGACGCCCCGAGTCTTGCCACGGAATTTACCGCGCGCATTTTCTGGCTCGGCCGCACACCGCTGGCCGCGGGCAAGCGCTACAAGCTGAAGCTCGTCACGCAGGAAGTCGAGTGCGAAATCAAGACGCTGGAAGAAGTCGTGGACGCGTCGACCGTGGAGACGATTGCGGGCGCGGACTCCGTGCGCACGAACGACGCGGCAAAGGTCGTCATTCACACGAGGCGACCGGTTGCCATCGACCTCTTCGAGCGGATTCCGATGCTGGGCCGGCTCGTGTTGGTCGACGGGTTCGACGTCGCCGGCGGCGGCATCGTCGTGGCCGTGCCAGAGCGTTTTGCGGCCGCGAATGTCGTGGCCGACGCGGGCGTGAACGCCGACGTCTCGCAGGTCGCGCGCGGCGAACGGCACCTGCGTCATGGCCATCGAGGGGCGGTCGTGTGGCTGACAGGCGTGCCGGGAAGCGGCAAGACGACGCTCGCCAAGTCGCTCGAGCGGCAGCTCTTCGAACGGCACATCCAGGTGTTCGTGCTCGACGGCGACAACATCCGGCCGGGGTTGAGCTCGGATCTCGGCGTGTCCGGGTCGGAACGCGAGGAGAACCTGCGCCGCGTCGGCGAAGTCGCGAAGCTCTTCGCAAGCGCAGGGCTCGTGTGCATCGTGAGCTTCATGTCGCCGACGCGCGCCGAGCGCGAGCGGGCCAGACGCGCAATGGACACCGACGACGGCCCCAGCATTCCGTTCCTCGAGACCTATTTGAGCAGCCCGAACGACGCCAGCTCGCAATACGAACCGCCCGACCATGCAGAGCTGACGCTGGCTGAAAGCATGGGGCTCGACGAGCGCGTCAACCGCGTGCTCGAAGAGCTGATGCGCCAGATTCGGTGATGCACGCATTGCCACATTCTCAATTGACAATTTGCAACTGATTGACAATTCTCAGTTGTCGATTCCCAATCAATCCGGCAATCGTCAATCGACAATCGCCAATGTGGAGGCTCTATGCCGTTTCTTTCCGTCCTTCTTGTCACCTTCGCACTGCTACTTCAGAACGGTTCCCTCACGGCCCAGGGCCTTGGCGGCGCCGCTCCCGCCGTGCCCGCTAATCTTCTCCAATGCTCGGACGTGTCGGCCGCGCTCACGTCCGTGGTGAACCAGGACTCGCGGCTTCGCGACTGGGCCAACCTCGGTCGCTATCGCGACGCCAACGCGAACGCGAAGCCTGTTGGCGTGTTCATGGGCGACTCGATTACGGATTTCTGGCAGCAGGAGCGATTTGGCGGGTTCTTCCCGGGCAAGAACTATGCGGACCGCGGCATCAGCGCGCAAACGACGCCGCAGATGCTGCTGCGCTTCCGCGCCGACGTGATCGCGCTGAAGCCGCGGGTGGTCGTCATTCTCGCCGGCACGAACGACATCGCCGGCAACACCGGCCCGCTGACGAACGAAGAGATCCAGGACAACCTGGCGTCGATGAGCGAGCTGGCGAAGGCCAACGGCATCCGCGTGGTGCTGTCGAGCGTCCTTCCCGTCAGCGCGTACCACGTGGCGAACCCGTCGGTCGTGCCGCAGACCACCCGCCGGCCTGTCGCCCGCGTCAAGGCGCTGAACGACTGGATGAAGTCGTACGCGGCGGCGAACAAGCACGTGTATCTCGACTACTACTCCGCCATGATCGACAACACCGGGATGTTGAAGGCGGAGTTCAGCGAAGACGACCTGCACCCGAACGCGGCCGGGTACAAGGTCATGGCCCCGCTCGCCGAAGCAGCGATCGCGCAGGCCCTCAAATAGAACAGGAGATCGGGAGCGTAGGAAGACTAGGTGAATTCTTTTGAAAGAGATTTCTCCTAGTCTCCTAATCTCCTGTTTTTCTACGCTTCGACCGTGTAAATCTCTCTTCGTCCCGAATCGACGAACTCNTGATAGCCCTTCATCACGAGCTCGAACTCNTTGCCCTGCGCCGGATCGCTCATCATCTTNTCGAAGTCGCCCATGCTCTTGACCTCGAATTCCGCCACGACGGTCCAGTACCGCTCGGCGCTCAGGTCGGTCATGATCTTGGCCTTCCCCAGCGCCATCCGCTCCATCACCTTGTTCATCGCCTTGAACTTCTCCACCATGGGCCGCACCTGTCCGGGCTTGCAGAAGAACACTTCTCGAATCATCAGCATCGTCGCCTCCACCCTTCCTTATAACTGATTCCGCGAACTGTGTGTAAGCTCAGGCGATGTATCGCCTGAGCGAGAAGGCCGTCCTCTTCGCCCCTCCGTCTTCCATCGAACCCGAAGCGCTCAAGCAGGTCGCCAACACGGCCTCGATGCCGTTCGTCTTCAAGCACGTCGCGGTGATGCCCGACTGTCACTTCGGCAAGGGCGCTACGGTCGGTACGGTGCTGGCCACCAGGGGTTCGATCATTCCGGCTGCCGTGGGCGTCGACATCGGATGCGGGATGATTGCCGTGCGGACGCCCCTGAAGCGCACCGACATCACAGACTCTGCTGCCATTCGATCGGGCATCGAGCGCCGCATTCCCATGAGCGCCGGCCACAACAATCGAACCATCACCGAGAGCGCCGCCGTGCGCATCAGGGAGCTCGAGTCGCTGGCCCGCCGCGACTACTCGGAGATCGATCAGAACTGGAAGCAGCAGCTCGGCAGCCTGGGCGGCGGCAACCACTTCATCGAGCTCGCGACCGACGAATCGGGCCTGGTCTGGGCGACGCTGCATTCGGGCTCGCGCGGCATCGGGAACAAGATCGGCAACCTCTACATCCGGCGCGCGCAAGCCCTCGCCAGAGAGAAAGGCATCACGCTGCCCGACCGCGACCTCGCCTTTCTCAACGAGGGCACGAAGGACTTCGACAACTACATCCGCGATCTGCTGTGGGCGCAGCAGTTTGCGCGTCTCAATCGCGACGAGATGATGGACCGCGTCATGATGGAGATCAGCCAGCAGGTCTACGGCGATCGCGATCACGTCGCCGAGCTCGACGATCAGCGCATCAACTGCCACCACAACTTCACGCAGGTCGAAGAGCACTTCGGCCAGCGGGTGTGGGTGACGCGCAAGGGCGCCATCGAGGCCCGCCGCGGGATGTGGGCGATGATTCCCGGGTCGATGGGGACCCGCAGCTACATCGTGACGGGACGGGAACATCCCATGGCCTTCCGCTCGGCGCCGCACGGCGCGGGGCGCCGAATGTCGCGCACGGCCGCACGGCGGCAGTACACGATGGGCGATCTCGAGACCGCCATGCGCGGGATCGAGTACCGCCGCTCGTCGGTCC
>Ga0065707_10082542_pt1 | contig 13955 bp, 11 predicted proteins | sample SwiRhicommuniRL3_FD_59094 | JGI IMG/M metagenome (GOLD analysis project Ga0065707, IMG submission 59094) | Switchgrass rhizosphere bacterial communities from Rose Lake, Michigan, USA - RL3 v2 (version 2) | ecosystem: Host-associated > Plants > Roots > Rhizosphere > Soil | place: East Lansing...
TTCGAGTTGGGACGGAATCCGATCGCGACCAGGGCCTGCTCGGCTTCGAGAGTCGTTTCCTTCCCTTCGGCTGAGACCTTTACTTTTACACCGCCCTGCGTCGTTTCGACCGATTCGACTTTATTCCCCACCAGGCACTTGATGCCACGCTTCTCGAATTCCTTCTTCAGATCCTTTGAAACTTCTTCGTCCTCCAGCGGGACGAGACGCGGGAGCATTTCAACGATAGTGACATCAACCCCGTAAGAGCGCCAGATCGTGGAGAATTCCACGCCAATCGCACCCGAACCAATGACAATGACGGATTTTGGAAGTTTCTCCTGAAGAATTGCTTCGAGATAGGTCACGACCTTTTCGCCGTCTATTTTCCATGCGCCCGGAACAGCCACACTTGCGCCTGTTGCCAGAACGACGTTTTTAGCGGTTAACTCTGTCGTCTTACCGTCCTTATCTTTAACGGAAACCGTGGTCGGATTGGTGAGACGCGCTTCCCCCATAAAGACCGCAATATTGTTCTTCCGCATCAGGAACCCAACACCTTTTACCAGGCGGTCTGAATTCTGCCTCGAGCGCTTTACTGCAACACCGAAATCTAATTTTAGATTGTCAAATGAAAATCCAAAGTCTTTGCCGCGTTCACGGAGTGTGTGCGCAATTTCAGCATTTTTCAACAATGATTTCGAAGGGATGCATCCCACATTGAGACAAACTCCGCCAAGCCACTGCTTATCGACGATCGCCACCTTTTGCTTCAGCTGCGCGGCACGGATCGCGGCAACGTATCCCGCAGGTCCCGCACCGATCACAACCACATCAAAATTTTCAGCCATTTATTTCTCCTCTTGACGTCATCGCGAGCAATTCACAATGACATGAAATGTTGATAATTTTACTACGACAGCACGCCATCTTCCGCATGGTACACTTGCGGGCAGTGAACGTCATGCTCAGCATTCTTCGCACCCGCCAATTGATCGTTCCTCTATTAGTGATTTTTATTGCTTTGCTCATTCAGACTTCATGGGTGGGGGATGATGCCTTCATCACCATGCGCACGGCAGACAACCTGGTTCACGGGTATGGCTTACGCTGGAACGTGGATGAACGTGTACAGTCTTTTACCAATCCATTATGGTTGTTCCTGGTTTCAGGCGTGTATGCGATATGGGGAAACAGCCACCTCACGCTGATGTTTCTTTCCATTGTTGTCTCTGCACTGGCTCTTTTTCTTCTGCTTGTAAAAGTTCCTCAAAATAATTTTGGTCTCGTACTGGCTTTTGGCATTTTTATCCTCTCAAAAGCATTTGTGGATTATTCCTCTTCAGGCCTGGAAAATCCGCTCACTCATTTAATGTTGGTAAGTTTCGCGATCCTGTACTTCCAGGCGGAAAAACCGATCTCCTATCGTCAGCTTTTTCTGTTGGGTCTCATAGCAGGGCTGGCAGCATTCAATCGAATAGATACATTTCTGTTCTATCTGCCCGTACTTTTGGCCATTTTGTGGATGCAACATGACCGGAAGACTCTCTGTTGTATGCTGGCAGGTTTCACACCATTCCTGCTCTGGGAATTGTTTTCCATTATCTATTTTGGTTTTCCCTTCCCGAACACTTATTATGCCAGACTCCACATGGGTATTCCTGCTCCCACTCTCATTCATCAAGGATTTCTATACTTCTTCAACTCCCTCGGATGGGATCCTATCACTTTGACCATCACCCTCTCAGCCCTTGCGTTGACCTTTATCAGCGGTAATTCGAAGGAGAAATTACTGGCTGTGGGAGTCTGCCTTTATCTTATTTATGTAGTCTCCAATGGCGGAGATTTCATGAGCGGCCGCTTTTTCACGGCATCCTTATTTGTGAGTGTTATCCTGTTGGTTCGTAGAGTGGAAGAAGGACTTCTCCTCGAGAAGTGGATTTGGATCAGCATTGTACTGCTTCTTGGCTTAATTATGGCGCCCATCAAATCCTTTTCTGATCCTTTGGAAGGCGATCTAACAACATTTGACCCGGGTGCCGGCATTGCCGATGAACGGGTGGGATACTATCGCTACACAAACCTCCTGCTGCTTCATAAGGATCTGACTCTTCCACCCCGTCCCGGATTCGATCTGGCAAAAGGATTGTCAGGCAACGATCGAGTTGTTATCCCGGAAACAGGAATCGGCATGGTAGGTTACTTTGGCGGTCCCCGCGTTCATATCATAGATATTTTCGGACTTGCTGATCCGTTGCTGGCGCGTCTTCCGATCACGAATATCGATGACTGGCGTATTGGTCATTTCTGGCGCAATGATCCAGCCGGCTATATCGAAACGATCAAGAGCGGCAAAAATCAGCTCGCAAACCCCGATCTTGCAAAGTATTATGACCAGCTACATCTGATTGTTAGCGGAGATGTATGGAGCTTAAAACGAATGGAGGCAATCTGGAAGATGAACACAGGTCAATATGATTATCTACTTGACCTGTATACGCAAAGCTCACGCTAAATCCAGCGCCTCACGCGGGATGTGTAACTAGTGTAGGTGTTTTTGAATTTTTTCTCCAGGTACATTTCTTCCCGTTCAATAATCAGTCGATTCATTGTGATGATATAAAACGGCGCCATCACAATGCCCCAATACAGACCGGAGTTCAACGGCAAGCCGATCACCATGAGCAGAAAACCGAGATAAATTGGATTCCGCGTAAAACGATAAATCCCGGATGTGACCAGTTGCTTTGCGGAACCGTGCGGATCTAATGTAGTACGCGCTTTTCTAAATTCAAGAAGCGCGCCAATGCCAAACAGGAAGCCAATAAAGGTCAAAATCAAACCAACATACCTTAAAAAGATTGGGGCAACAAAAGGAAGGGGGACAAAACGCCCGAGAAAATAGGCAATCACGATGAACATCAAAGCCACAATGGGTGGATGAACCATTGGGTTGATATTTGGACGATCCTGTTCTTTTGTCATGAAGCTCCTCAATGCTCCCTAGATCTTCTGCGCACTCATTAAAAAGACGGGGAATGCCTTCTCTTCATTACCAATTTTCTTCTTAATATCATAGGCAGTGGAAAACGTGACATTTTCAAAGCCAGCAGCTTCCACAATTTTCTTGAGTTCATCACGATCAAAGCCTAAATGCACATCCGTCGTTCCATCGGTATGGAATGAACCATCTTCCTTGTCCAGATCCGCAGCGAAAAGGTAGCCCTTCGGCATAAGCAAGTCGCGAAATTTGACTACCATATGGCTCACCTCATGAATATGATGCAAGGTCATCAGCGAATACGTTAAGTCATAACGTTCTGCTGGCAAAGGGTCAGACGTGAGATCGAGCCGTATGGGGCGCATGTTTGTCACACCTGCGTCGGTAATCTTTTCGTTCAACACATCCAACATGCCCTGTGATGTATCGGCAAGCGTGATCTGTCCTAGATCCGATTGAAGAGCAAAACTCAACAAGCCAGTGCCGCAGCCATATTCCAAGGCTTTCATTTCATTCGATAACGGGATCGCTTTGCGAATGGCTTCCGCCACGGCGCGGGCGCGTTGTACTTTATCCGGATCAGAATCCCAGTCTTTTGCTCGTTCGTCAAAGTTCGTCATCTATGCCCAATTCTCCAATGTCTCCTTCACTTTCATCAAAAACCGATCTGCGGACGCGCCATCGAGGATGCGATGATCGAACACAAAAGACAGATACACCATCGGGCGAATGGCAATTGCGTCGTCAATCACTATCACGCGTTTTTGCATTGCGCCGATGCCAAGGATTCCACTCTGCGGCTGGTTAATGACAGGGAATGCAAACAACGATCCACTAATGCCGTGATTGGTAAGAGTGAACGTCCCGCCTTTGACCTCCTCAGGCTGGAGTTTCTTTGAGCGCGCCCGATTCGCCAGGTCATTGACTACACGCGCCATCGCGAGAAGAGACAAATTGTCCGCCTCTCTAATGACAGGAACAATTAAACCTTCTTCGCCAAGTGAAGTCGCCATACCGATATTGACAGCTTTATGAACCAAAACGCCTTCATCGGTCCATGATGAATTGACGTTTGGGTATGCCTTCAAGCCCGCAACGATTGCCATCATGAAATATGCAGTGAACGTGAGATTAACCCCATCGCGCCCAAAAATTTCCTTATTGGCTGAGCGATGTTTGGCTACGCGACTCATATCCGCCTCCATCACCGTCAAGACATGTGGCGAGGTATGTTTGGACATGACCATGTGCTCGGCGATTTGTTTACGGATGACTGTGTGCTTGATTAAGGTGTCATGTGTTCCAGCTTCAGGGGTCAGGTTTGGTGCGGTGCGTGTCACAGGAGCAGCAGACTTTCCACTCTCCACAAAATTCAAGACGTCATTCTTGGTAATACGACCACTTAAACCCGTCCCTTGAATTTGAGATAAATTCACGCCATGTTCAGCTGCAATCTTTGCAACGACAGGAGAGATAAAACCAATATCCTGCTTTTCTACTGGAGTCAACGCGTCGCCGTGGCGCCGTGGTGACATCTCCTGACGTTGAGGAATCGCAGATTTTGGCTCCAAAGTCTTGTCCCGCGGGGATACTTCGCGAAGACTTTGGACTCCAGTACCGGAATCCACCGTTTCTCCGGGTTTCCCAATGAATGCCAATACTGCTCCCACCTTCGCAGGGATTCCTTCCTCTGCAAGGATTTTCAGCACTGTCCCGGAGGCGGGTGCAGGGATTTCCGTATCTACTTTATCCGTATTTACTTCAAGGAGCGGCTCCAGCTCATTGACTGAGTCACCTTCCTTTTTGAGCCACTTGATTACAGTTACTTCTTCCACCCCTTCGCCTAATAGGGGAACCAATACTTTTGTTGCCATCTTTCCTCCAAATATCAGTTATCAGTAAGCTCGGCATGTGTCAAGCCACTCATAATCTCTCCTATTTACATGCTGATGACTAAATTCTGATCACTGATTACTGCTCACTTGATCAATGGATACTGATTTGGGTCAACTTCGTGCATCAGTTCATACACAGTATCAAATACCGTTTCGGCATTGGGCTTGGACCAATAGTCGCCATCGCTTCCGTAAGCGGGACGATGAGCTGTACCACTCAATGTTCGTGGTTCAGAATCGAGATGATAGTATCCGCCTTGTTTTTCGATCACTTCCTGCATCATATAGGCAGAGGTTCCACCCGGCACATCTTCATCCAGAAATACAACCCGGTTCGTTTTCTTCAATGAGTCAACGATCTTTCCATGAATATCAAAAGGCAATAACGACTGCACATCTACAACTTCCACATCAATACCAACTTTAGATAGCTTATCCGCCGCCTCTAATGCAATACGGCAGCAGGCGCCATACGTAACCACTGTGATATCACGCCCCTGACGTATCACTTCAGGTATGCCAAGTGGCACAGTGAACTCACTAATGTTATCTGGCAGTCGCTCTTTCACCCGATACCCATTCAGCACCTCAACCATCACCGCAGGTTCATCTGTTTTCAAGAGCGTGTTGTAGAAACCTGCGGCGCGCGTCATATCGCGTGGCACAAGCACATTCACCCCGCGCACCAGATGAATGATTCCTGCCATGGGAGAACCTGCATGCCAGATCCCTTCCAGACGATGTCCACGCGTACGGATGATCACCGGAGCAGATTGTCCACCGACTGTGCGCCAATGCAAGTTGGCAAGGTCATCGGAAAGTATTTGCAATGCATACAACAAATAATCGAGATATTGAATTTCGCAAATCGGACGTAAGCCGCGCATCGCCAGTCCAATCGCCTGACCCAAAATCGTGGCTTCACGGATACCCGTATCGGCCACACGCAGCTCACCATATTTTTCCTGCATCCCTTTGAAACCCTGGTTCACATCGCCCAGAAAACCTACATCTTCACCGAACGCAATCACGCGCGGGTCGCGTCCCAAAATCGAATCGAAGGCGCTATTCACTACTTCAAATCCCATCACCGTTGGCGATGAAGTGGAATAAGCGGGCTTCACTTCTTTCACCGCAATCGCTTTTCCGCTATGCAAGTGTGAGCCATAACGCTCATTGTTGATCGCGTCCTGTTCGTTTTTCCATTGGATCAAAACCTGCTTGGAGGGATTCGCTTCGTCGCGCAGGACTCTCAACGCTTCGTGCGCAGCGCTATGGATATCCCGCCGCAGTGGCGCCGGTAGAGTTGCCAGCCGTTCCTTGATTCGTTCCAGCTCTGAGGCGTGACCTGAACTCCCCGCGATTTCGTCGAGCATATCCATGACTTGCCCACGCTCTTCAAGGATCGGAGCAAGGTATGCCTCCCAGGCCAGTCTACGGATTCCCTCTACAGCCGCATAGTCCTCTTTTTCAACGGTGACCAGCTCAGGGTCCGTTGCGATGTGGTTCTCGATGATCCATTCACGCAGCTTACGGATGCAGTCATATTCCTCCTCGAACTTGAGCCGCTCAGGGGTCTTATATCGTTCGTGGCTTCCAGAGGTGGAATGTCCCTGAGGCTGGGTCACATCTGTGATATGCACCAGCGCAGGGATGTGATACTGGCGGGCGGTCTCAGTCGCGGTCACATACGTTTCAAGCAGCGCGGGATAATCCCAACCGGGGACCTGATAGAGATCATAGCCACGATCGCAATCTTCCTCCAGACAGGGATCCCGCTGAAATCCCTGCAGGATGGAATGGATATTCTCTTTGACCATCTGGAATTGATTGGGAACGGAAATGCCGTAGCCATCATCGTAGACCGTGATCACTGCGGGGGCCTGCAAAACACCAATGGCATTGACCGCCTCCCAGAACATGCCCTCCGCCGTGGAAGCGTTGCCAATGCTCGCAAATACGACTTCATTTCCGTTTTTTGAAAATTGATTGAACTCCTTGAGCTCTTCGAGTCCTCGATAAAGGACCGAGGCGTAGGCGAGTCCTACGGTGCGCGGCATTTGGGCGCCAGTCGGGGAAACGTCTGCAGCGGTGTTGTAGGATTCGGTTTGATTCTTCCACGAACCATCCGGGCTGATGAAGCGATTGGCAAAGTGTGCGTTCATGGAGCGCCCGCCTGTGTTCGATTCGTGGTTGACATCCGCATGGGCATACAGCTGGGCAAAAAATTCCTGGATATTCATCACCCCCAACATGAACATCCAGGTCTGGTCACGATAATAGCCTGAGCGCCAATCGCCTTTTTGGAAGGCTCGCGCTATGGCAATATTGGCAAGCTCCTTGCCATCCCCAAAAATCCCAAATTTTGCCTTACCACTTAATACTTCACGTCTACCAATTAAACTTGCCTGCCTGCTCTGGTACGCCAGGCGATAATCCTTGATGATCTCTTCTTTCTCGAGGGGAAGCACAACAGTACCCTTTGTTTTGGGCATGAACTCTCTCCTGAATTGAGTTGGTAGAGATTATAACAAATGCCCCGACCTACGGTTTGATATTTAACGGATTTTCATCATCCTTGTCCCACAACCTGGGATTTGCCTCAATGTAATCCTTCTTGTTTTGCGACGATACCAACCTTATTCAATCTCATTTCTTTATTCACCACCGCCCCAAACAGACATTCTCTGTGCCACGCGACAATCGTGACGTAATACGGACCCGGTTGGGAATAATCGTAATTTGGCAGACGGATGGAATGCCTGCCCTCCCGAAAGAGCACCGGGACGCTGTGAGCTGCGTCGAGGGACGGTGATGTTTTTGCGGATCGGATTTGGAATGAGACGTTCTATTATTTCATTCTGTGGCAGGGGCGACCCTTCAATGCGAACGATGATCACCTTAGGTAAGGGTACATCGCTCAAATATGTGTTGGTTAACGCTTGCCAGGTCGCCCTTACCGGCCTAACGCCGCTTTCACCGCCTGATAAACATCCAAAATTCCGTAACCATACGCGGTATTCGGGACGTCTCCCTGGAAACAACCAACGGATATATCACCGGTGTAAGGATCCGCGCTTTGGATCAGGAGTTGTTCTGTACGATCGATATCGCCGATCAAAGTAGGGTCAGCCGACCAGAGCAGTGCCACCGCGCCGACCACATGCGGTCCGGCCATGGAGGTGCCGCTCTCTGCCGCGTACCCGCCTCCCGGGACTGAGGAGAGAACATCGACACCTGGTGCGGCGATATCAGGCTTGATTCGCCCTGAGCCATCAGCAGTGACTGGTCCGCGGCTGCTAAAGAATGCAATATCGCCAGATTGGTCAACCGCGCCCACGGAGAAAACCGAGTCATACAACGATAATGGCGCGATGACCGTGCCACAATTGGGTCCATCATTACCGGTGGAAACGGCAACAAAGATTCCGGCGTCGCGTAAATGATTTGCAGCAGCGAGCAGCGCGTTCGGGTCACAGCCTTCGAGTTCGGGGCAACCCCATGAATTGTTCAACACATCCGCAGCGCGGGTTGGATCGCCATCTTTGAGCGGATCGCCACCCTGTGGGAACGGCGCCAGCATAAACTGCATGCAATCGAGATATAAGGCAGGGTTGCCCAGGTTACGGTTCAAGTTTGCACAGGCAAACCAGGTTGCATCCGGCGCGATGCCAATGCCATTCTTGCCCAGAATCGTTCCAAGGGTGTGGGTGCCATGTCCATTATCATCGTAAGGGGAGGACCTGCCATTCCATGGGTCGAACCAGTTGTAGTTATCGCCTCCGGTATTGCCGCGATAACTATCGTGCAACTCGGGATGATTCACATCCGCGCCGCTGTCTGATTGCCCCACCACAATCCCTTCGCCGCGCACACCAAATTCGCTCCAGACCTTGTCCGCGCCGATCATCGACACGTTCCATTGCACACCGGTCGGCGCGGACTGCCCTCCTGTTGCGGCCAAGGCTTCACTCGAGGCAGCGGGGCGCAGGCGCGGGCTGGGAATGACTCGGTCCACTTCGGGGCGCGCCGACAAATAGAGACGGACAAGAGTCCCGCCGCCTACTTCCAGCGCGTTGACAAGATAATAAGGCGTGTATTCCACTCCAAAGTTATCAAATGTGGTTCTCAGGGCAGCCTGCGTTTCATTTGCTTTTTGCGTAAGCGTTTGATAGGCAGTCATCCGTCGTTGATCAATATCGGTGATTTGACGCACGCTCGAAAGATCTGCCTGATCTTTCAAAATGACGAAGAGACGATCGCCATAAAAACCGTGATTGCCATCTGCAAAGAACAATATAATGACCACAACCCAGGCTGCAATCGCTCCTACCCAACCTAAGGCTCGCATCACACCAGACCCTCTGCCTGCCTCCGTTATGGACCGAATGATCAACGCGATCAGTCCTACCACTAAACCTAAGCCAACCGCGAAACCAACCGCCTTTAGAGCAATGACAAAGATGTCACCCAATACAATGGTTAGTTCTGTGGGATCGAAAAAGATCAAGCCCGCGGCAGCCAGTAAACCAGTGAGAATCATAGCTGCAGCGCGTGAAGGCATAACAGCCGCAATCGCAAAAGCAAACGATGGCAGGATGGCGAGCAGAATCAACTGTGCCCCATCATAACCAATTGCGGAGCCAAGCAGGGCGAGTACTGCGCCGATCCCAAACGCGTCGAGAAAATGATTCTCCGTTGTCGATTCCATCAATAGCCCCGCAAGCCAGCCGAATGACAAGCCAGCCAGCAAACTAAGAATTGCGTCGGTCAAAGCGCCTAATGCGCCAAAAATGGCAAAAGGTCCAACACCGAACGCAGCCAGCAAAAATGCCAGTGAAATATTGTTTGCTCTCCAATCGATTTTTGTTTTCCGGAATCTTGTAACGATCACCGCCGCAACGGCACAGATCAAAATTTGCAGAATAGAACCGAATTGATCGTTGTTCGGACCAAGCAAGCGCAACAACAATGCAGGGAAAGCCATGAGCGCTGCGCCGAGCCAGCCTGCGTAAACGGGTTTGAAGCGGTCATCTGTCGTAAAGCGCCATAATGCCGTAATAATGCCGGTCAAAACAATCCCCTGGGCTGCCAATCCAATCAAACCCGCCCAGGCAAGGTTTGACTGACTCGCCGAGGCGATCGCGGTTTGCTCTGTGGACCATAATATAAAATGATAAATCAACAGACAGATGGGCATCGGCGCTGCAAATAATAAAAACAGAATGAGGGCACCGGTCGAGCGATTTCGTGGTTCTGCCATCGTCATTGGAGTTTCTGGTTCGGTCATGTCAACCTCCGTTTAACAATTAAAAGACTAGAGAATATTTGCAGCCTGTTCTTAATCCGCTGCAGCTTCAGCAACGTCTGGCTTATGAGGCTGCACCTTGAACAATTTGAATGCCCATTGCACAGAAGGTCCGATCAGCAGCGCGAAGATCACTGTCCCGAATCCAAGCGGGCCGCCTAACAGCCATCCGATCAAAACGATGATGATCTCAATCGCTCCACGCGCCACCCGGATGCTGATTTCGGTTGTGCGATGGACAGCCAACATCAAACTATCGCGTGGACCTGCACCCGCGTCTACGCCAATATAGATGGCGGTGGCGATGCCCATCATGAAAATCGCGACCAGCAGCATACAGGCTTGTATCAAAAGATTACCTTCGACCGAGGGAATCATTCCTAAAAACAGATCCTCCCACAAGCCGATAAATAGGATGTTCGAGAGTGTCCCCCAACCAATCTTCTCGCGAAGGACAAGCGCACCCAGCAGCACAACAAATCCGACGATGATACTCATCCTGCCAGGCGTGATGCCTGTCAGATTGGAAAATGCTACTTCGAGCACAGCCCAGGGACTCGTCCCAAGGTTGGAGCGTATCATCATTGCAATCGAAAGTCCGAAGAGGGCAAATCCAATTTGAATCATCAAAAAATCACGAATAAACGTATTCCAGCGAATCGGTTTGAGCATTTATTCTCCTATTAAATGTCATTGCGAGGGAGCGTAGCGACGGAAGCAATCTTCAAATTTGTGAGGAGATTGCCATGCCCTCACTACGTTCGGGCTCGCAACACTTGCACCGCACTGCGTTTGATGCAGTGCGGTGTGACGGAAATCATAACACCTATGATACACTCACGCCATGCCACAAATGATTGAAACCCACCGCGATCATTTCACCATCAGCACAGATCCTTCCCGGCTTGATATTGATATCATCTGTGATTTTCTTAGGCGCGCCTATTGGGCAAACACCCGTCCACGCGAACGCACCGAACGCGCTCTCCAGAACTCGCTGGTCTTCGGCGTCTATAACGCCGACAAACAGATTGGGCTCGGGCGCGTCGTCAGCGATTATTCGATCTTTGCCTACCTTTGCGATGTCTTCATCCATGAAGATTATCGCGCCCATGGTCTGGGCAAATGGCTGATCCAGACTGTGATGGAGCACCCCGACCTCCGAGACATACGCCGCTGGGTGCTGGTCACAAATGACGCACACGGGCTCTATAAACAGTTCGGCTTCACGTCCATTGAAGATCCTGAGCACTGGATGCAAAACTTCAAGCGCTTCCCTGAAGAGAAATAATGCCTGCACTCATTCTCAAAGCCGGGCGTGAAAAGAGTTTACTGCGGCGTCATCCATGGATTTTCTCTGGCGCGGTTCAGCATGTAGACCAGGAGCCAATCCCGGGTGGGACAGTAGACCTGCTCTCCTCTAACAAGCAATTCCTCGCCCGCGCTTCGTACTCGCCCACATCGCAAATCCGGGCGCGCGCCTGGACGTTTGAGGATAAACCGGTTGACAAAGAATTCTTTCGAAAGCAAATCCGAAAAGCAATCGATGCTCGCTATTCGTTATCCGATTCTCGTGACACCGATTCGTTACGATTAATTTATGCCGAATCAGACGGCATCCCGGGTTTGATCGTCGATCGCTATGGAGATGTACTTATTCTTCAATCTCTCACGACAGGTTCTGAATTCTGGAAGGAGACACTGGCTGATCTCTTACTTGAAGAGACCGGACTCGCAATCGTTTACGAGCGCTCTGATGCGGATGTGCGTGAACTGGAAGGTTTGGAACCAACAGTCGGCTTGTTGCGCGGCACACTTCCCTCTTTCATCTTTCATCTTACTGAACACAACCTGAAATTTAATGTAAATGCGCAAAGCGGCCATAAAACCGGATTCTATCTTGACCAACGCGCAAATCGCCTGCGCGTGCGCCAGCTTGCAAGAGGCAAAGATGTATTGGATGGCTTCTGTTATACCGGTGGATTCACCGTCAATGCATTGGCTGGAGGAGCAAAATCTGTTCTCTCGATCGATTCCTCGGCTGATGCGCTTGCTCTTGCAAGACAAAATGTTGCATTGAATGATCTTCCCATGGAAAAAGCAAACTTCCTTGAAGGCGATGTCTTTCAACTTTTACGCAAATTCCGCGATGAGAACCGCTCCTTCGATATGATCATCCTCGACCCACCCAAGTTCGCTCCCACCGCCGCGCAAGCCGCACGAGCCGCACGTGGATATAAAGACATCAATCTGCTTGCATTCAAATTACTGCGGCCCGGTGGAATATTGGTTACATTTTCATGCTCGGGCGGAGTCGACGCGATGTTGTTCCAGAAAATTATCGCAGGAGCCGCTTTGGACGCCGGGGTCGAGGCGCAGATCATCGAGCATTTGTCACAGGGAGCGGATCATCCCGTCTCATTACATTTTCCCGAAGCCGCATATCTTAAAGGGTTGGTCTGTTATAAAACAGCTTAACAGCCCTTGTCGCTTCTTTTGATTGATGTCCTTGATATAATACTTTCAATGACCAAAAAGCGTACGAATGAGGAATGGTCACATGATTTAAACACCAGTGGGGAAGTGCAAGAAGCCGCGATTGCAGATCTGCGAGATCTTTTATTACGCGCGGTCTTATTCTTCTTCAGCCGTAACCTGGGCGACTTCGAGAGATTAGGACGCGATGAAATTCTGCAACTGGCAGACGATTGCGCGCAGGATGCTCTCATCGCCGTCATGAACCATCTCTCAGAGTTCCGCGGAGATAGCAAGTTCACCACCTGGGCATATAAATTCGCCATCAACATCGCCCTAATGACCGCTCGCCGGGAACGATGGAGAGGGAAATCGCTCGAACAATTATCCTTCTACAATAACAGTACCCGATTCGAATGGATAAGGCAGAACGGTTCATCCGGACTGATCCCGGATCGGTCTGTCGTACAGGACGAAATCCGCGACATTATCCAGCAGGTAATTGAACATGAGCTCACGGATAAACAGCGCCAAGTGCTCATGATGATGATCTTCAACGATGTTCCAATCGATGTTGTTGTACAGCAGTTAGGCACAAATCGGAACGCTGTCTATAAACTATTGCATGATGCCCGGCGCAAGCTTAAAAGCAGTTTACAGGCGCGGGGCTTTGAGGTCAGTGAGCTGCTCGCCTTGTTTAGCGAGCCCGGCTAAGTTTTCATTAGGTTCTACGACGCAGGAAAGAGGAGTATTGATGGAGCACGACCGCTTCGAAAACTGGCTCAGAAATATCTACAACACTCAGGATGAGGAAATCTCTTGTACCGAGTGCTTGGATCTGGTATCAAGCTTCGTTGACCTCGAGATCTCCGGTCAGGACACCATAGCCAAGATGCCGAAGTTAAAACAACACTTAGGCCAGTGCCACGCCTGCCGGGATGAATACAAGAGCCTGCGCGATTTGCGTCGCCTCGAAGAGCAAGGTGGCATGCCATCATTAGATGATCTTCAGAAGTTGATTCGATAGAATTCAATCATTGTATAGATATTTACAGCGCTTCCCGAAAACGGAAGCGCTTTTTGGGTAAGAGAGTCCATCTGAGTGCAACTAATAATCAAGAAGTCAAGCCTGAGACAAATCCGGTTGTGGTACTTTAGCGTATATTTTATTAAGAAATGCAAGCTTTTTTCAAAGAAAGGAGATTGTCAGTGTAACGTTTAGGAACGAAAACCATTTGGGGGAGGGTGCCCGCTCACTTTTCCCAGACATTAGTCTCTGGGCTCCCTATTGACTTGG
>Ga0065707_10082543_pt1 | contig 13944 bp, 9 predicted proteins | sample SwiRhicommuniRL3_FD_59094 | JGI IMG/M metagenome (GOLD analysis project Ga0065707, IMG submission 59094) | Switchgrass rhizosphere bacterial communities from Rose Lake, Michigan, USA - RL3 v2 (version 2) | ecosystem: Host-associated > Plants > Roots > Rhizosphere > Soil | place: East Lansing, MI...
ACGGTCCACCAGCGACTGCGCTTCTTCGAGCCGATCCAGCGCGTCGTGAGGGCGGCCGGCTGCAGACAATCCTTCGGCCAGCAGCACCAGATAGTAAGGCGTGGTCACCACCGCACCCGAGGACTGCCATAACTTGATGCCATGCTCCATCTGTTCGAGCCCCGTCGTCACTCCTTGCCGCGACAGCACGCTGCCACGAACGACAGTGCAGAACGCGAGCCACACTGGAAATCCATGTTCGGTGCACAGCTCGATTGCGCGATCGGCATGGCGGCCCGCCTGTTCCAGTTCGCCGCGAAACAAGTACAGCCCCGCGGCAAAACTATAGGCAACCGACATGCTGAACGGATGCGCCAGCTCTTCGGCAAGCGAGATCGCCTGGCCGATGGTTTTCAAAGCGCGGTCCGGATAGCCCGTCTTCCAATGCGTCCACGAACAATAGGACCAGCTCATCACGGCCGGATCCTGCAGCGTCCTCGGCCGATGGAAATTGCGACGGTAGTGACTCATGCATTCGCCCAGGTGCGTCTCGCACAGCGCGTGATCGCCCTGGTGGAAGAAAATCTCGCCCAGCACCCAGTGGATCACCAGTTCGCGGGCTGGATCGCCGAGCTGCCGGGCCAGCACCAGGCACGCATCGGCGAGTCGATGCGCCGTCTGGAAATTCGAGCGCATGAAATGAAAACTCTCCAGACCCAGCATCATCTGCAGGCGCCTTGGTGCATCGCCAAGCTCGGCGGCGAGTTCGAGGGCACGCGTATAAACCCTTTCGACATCGGCAGCGCCGTACCCTTCCGTCGCAATCAAGCGTCCCGCCAGGACGGATTGCAGCTCGAGCTCCTGGCGCTGCCTGGCGGCAGATGCGGGCAGCGCCGCCAGCACTTCCAAGCCTTTGCGTAAATGGCGCGTTGCTTCGGGCAGCTCGTAGCGTTCCGCCGAACGCAATCCAGCCTTCTGCCACAGATCCACCGCACGCTGCGTCAGGCCCGCCTCGGTGCAGTGATGTGCAATCAGTTCCGGCTGGTTTCTAGCGATATCGGGAAACTGGTCGCTGAACACATCGGCGATCCGTTCGTGGCTGGCGCGACGCGCACGAGACAGCAGCGACTGGTACGCAGTATCGCGAATCAACGCGTGTTTGAACGAATACGCGGGCGGCGCTGCGTTCTCGTCGCGGCGAACCAGGCCGGCGGCGACCAGTTGTTCCACCTGCGATTGCAAGCTCGCCGCGTCGAGTTTCGATACGGCCCGCAACATCTCGTATGAAAATTCCGCTCCGATGGTCGCCGCGGTCTGCGCCAGTTCCTTCGCCGGCCCGAGCTGATCCAGGCGTGCGGTGAGCAGATCGTGCAGTGTTGCGGGAATGGTCGTGTTGTCGCCATGCGCCAGCGCCATCAGCGTCGACTCTTCGAGGAACAGCGGCACGCCGTCGGTGCTGCTGATCAGCCGGCTGACGATGTCGGCGTGCAAAGTACGCCCTCCTTGAAGATGGCGCACCATCGATTCAGCCGCACGGCGCGTCAGCGGCCCGAGCGACAGTCTCCGCACGTGAGCCAGGTGCTGCCACTCCAGTTGGAATTCCGAACGCAATGCCAGCAACAGCAGGATGCGCCGATCCGCGATCGCGACGCTGAGACGTTCGAACAGTTCCCGCGACGAAGGATCCACCCAATGCAGGTCCTCGACGAACATCACGATGGGCTTGAAGGTGGCATCGTGCCGCAGCCACTCCACCAGCAAGTCGTGCAGGCGCTGCTTGTCCTGCAGCGGTGTGGCCTGCGGTTCCGGATAGCGTCCCTGGCAGGAAATCGACAGCAGGCGTGCGATGAGCGGCACCCCTTCGCTCAACTCGCGTCCGGCGCGCAACAGTGCTTGTTCGATGCGATCGAGCTTCAGCAGCGGCGGATCGCCCTGCTGCAATCCCAGCAGGGAATGCAGCAGCTGAATGATCGGGAAGTAGGCGCTGTTGCGATTGTAGGCAGAGCAGCGGCACACCAGCATGCGATGCTCGCTCGCGTCGAGACTGCGGCTGAACTCATGCACCAGCCGCGACTTGCCGATGCCAGGATCGCCATCGAGCAGCAACACCCGGCCCGATGCCGTCACCGCTTCGCGCCACACGCTCTGCAACAGGTCGAGTTCATGTTCCCTGCCCACATACGGCGTCAGTCCCTTGGCAATGCCGATGTCGAAGCGCGATGTCAGGCCGCTTTCACCGGTCACTTCGTACGCAGGCTGCGGTGAGGACAGTCCCTTCAGCGCGAATGCTCCCAGGCTGCGGCATTCGAACGCGCCGCTCACCAGGCGATGCGTGGCCTCGCTGATGACGAGAGTATTCTCGCGCGCCTCCTGCTGAAGACGTGCAGCGATCGTGGGTACGATGCCCAGTGCGATGTGATCGGCGGATGCGTGCTTGCCTATCTCGTCGACGACGACTACGCCGGTATGGATCGCGATTCGCAGGCGCAGGCTTGCCTCGCAAGGAGCAATCGCCGCTTGGATCCGCGCATTCATCGCATCGATCTGCGACAGGATCTGCAATGCCGCCCGGATAGCTCGATGCGGATTGTCCTCGTGCGCGACGGGGTAGCCGAAATAGGCAAGCAGGCCATCGCCGAGGTATTGGGCGACGTGTCCGTCGTGATTCGCGATGATCACCTGGCAGCTCGCGTGATATTCGCGCAGCGCGTAGCTCCAGTTCTCATCGTTCAGGCTTTCCAGGAGTTGCGACGATCCGGCAACGTCGCAGAACAGCACCGTCAGCTGGCGGCGATTTCCTCGATCGGGCGGCCTGGCGTCGCGCATGGCAACGTTCAGATGGCCGTTTCGATCGATGCCAGCGCGCGCAGGCTGGGGAAGAATCCGTACAGCGTGCCTCGCGTCGTCACGAACGAACTGAAAGGCTCGCCCGGCCGGCCGCCGGCACGCTGAGGAATCGGAAACACCGCCCTCTCTCCATCGCGTGCGCCGATGAGCGGATCCGGAACTTGATCGTCCGGGCGTGCCGGCACCGCGCGCGTCCAGCTGTTCAACAGAAATTCGAACTGCCGCTCGAGATCGGCGCAGACGAACACGCCGAGCAAGCCGACCTCGTTGCCTTCGGCGTAAGGCATGCCACGCCGCATCAGCACGCGTTTGCGAGGGGGGATCACTACGTCGCTGCGAGGATTCATGCGTCGAATGTGCGAAGCGAAGGGACAGCCGTAACCCAGCGGATCATGCTTGAAATCGAAGCGGTTGGCATCGCCATCGCCCGGCGCCTGCTCAGGCTGAACTGTTTCACCCTCGCGCACCAAGGCTCCGTTGGGCCAGCGCCCGCACATCTTGGCTCGCACTTCAGCGGGCAGTTCGTTGAATGCAGCTACGTCCTGGCGCATCTTCCGCAGGGCCATGAAGCTGCCATCGCGGACGAACTCCCTGACCGGCAGCGGCACCTCCTCGTCGGACCAGCGATTGGATCCATCCTCGTTCGCGTGGCCCAGCAGGAACTCGCCGGCTTCGACGTGCAGCGAGGGCGGATTGCGTTGCGCCCAATCCAGATGCACGCGCTTGACGGTGGGTTGGGAGATGCCGTCGCGGAATCCGAACGGCTCCCTGCGATCGGCGCCACTGCCGCTTTGCTTGCCTGCAAGCGCTGTCTCCCAGCCGCTCACGCAGTTCGACTCCTCCGAGTCCTTGCGCAACGAAGCAGCCAGCTTTTCACATCCGGCATCCGATTCCGCATACACCGACAGGGCGATGTGCGTACGCGACGAAAGAAACTGCTGCTGCCATGCTGGCGACTCGTTGCGACCGGTATCGCCAAGATGCGCCGCAGCCCGTGCTGCCGCTCCTTCGACGAACGCGGGAGCGAGCCGCCTGAAAGCACTCAGGTACTCCTCTCTCAGTTGCAGCGCCTGCAGTCCGGAATAGGTGAGTGCGACGGTCACCGATGAGTCGCCGCGCGTCTGGCTGGCAGAAGCAACCTTTGTAGCGACCGACCGCAGAAAGGAACGCGCTCGTGCGGGTTGCCTGACGCTGAGAAAGTAGTGGCGCACACACTGCTGTCCCAGCCCGCGTAGCACGATCCTTTGCACCGACGAGACGTCCATCGACGTTTCCATGCGTCACCTGACTTTCAAAGTGGGATGCGCGCTGAAGAAGTAGCCCGCCGCCGAAGGAACGTCGAACCTTGCGATGTGCTCGACGAACTCGGCCGCATGCTTGCGTACCGGCGCGGGCGGCGCATCCTCGACGTGCTCGAAAATCTTGTCGAACAGCGGGCCGGCCACGCCGGCGAAGTACTCGATGTAGGGCTTGAAGTCGCCGTCGTACACCGTGAACAGCCCGAGTTGCGTATCGTTGTTCAGGAACAGGAACCGCGCGAAATGCACGATGCCTGAGCGAGCCAGCAGTATCTCGATGTTCGGAGCGGCGGATTGCAGCAACAGCTTCAACGCCGCCGCATGTTCGGCCGTGGGCGTACGGATCTGCATCACGACGTTGAGCGGATTCTGCACGCGCAGCTCGTTGCGCTTGAACTGCAATGGCGACGATACACAGAGATAGCCCCATTTCTTTTTCAGCCCCACGGGTCGGTTGTCCTTCACGACTCGAGCCAGCCCCGGCAACGACAGCACGCTACGGACGATGTGCGCGATCAGCGGCATCGCAATGAAATCGCCGACGCAGCGATGCGACCTGGCATCGACGCCCGCATGGCCGAACAGGTTCACGGACGCATCGGGCGGCCGGTCCGTGTCGAATGCATCGGGCTGCGCCGAGTCCGGTAGATCGCGTGTCGCAGCACCCAGCGGAATGACGATCTCCACACCCGCCGGTACGGTGACCGCGCCACTGTCGAGATGAAAAGCCGTATCGCTGACGGTTCGGCGGGGAACGAATGCAGCGGGCGGCTGCAACCGCAGCGCCTCTTGAATGAATGGCAGCAGCGCGGTCGCGCCTGCTGTCGTGTCCGTCTTGTTTGCATGCTCGACCAGTGCAACCCGCAGCGCTGCGTCCAGGCTGAAGAAGCGCTCGATGGAAATGCAGGCACCCGCGATGACATTGCCCACCAGACCTGCCATGGTGCCGACGAGGGCAACGGCAACCTCGCCGCCCGAACTGGCTTCCGGCGAACGCGCCATGCGTTCCAGGAGGGATTCGCGGCTGTGAAGGCTGGTTGGCGCAGACTGCTCCGAGGGCAGCTCGACGCGGTCGCCATTCAGTACGAAAGTCCGCGGCACCAGTTGCTCATCGCGCTGCTGCTTCCGTGCGCTGGCGTCGGCGATCAAGGCGAGCAGCGCTACCTGCATGGCCTCGTCCGTCCCGTCGCTGCTCGTGATCCAGCCCTCGATGGCGAGGCGCACGGGAGCGAGTTCGAGAATCCTATCCAGCAGGCGCGCCGCTCGGCTAGCCAGTCCCGGCTGCTCGGTGGCTTTCAAATAAGCGGTGGCCTCCGGACGCAGCGAATCGAACGTTCCGACCGCCTCGGCGACGGCCTTGAATGCTGCTTGCGCGGACTGCGGATTCATCGCGATCACCGGCATCAGCTTCGCTGCAAGCGGTGCAGTGTCCACCTCTGCGATCAGCGCGCCGAGGGTCCGGGCCAGCGACCCCATCGCCGCATTGCCTTCGGGCAACACCAGCGGGTCGGTGACGAAGTGCCGAGCGAACATCTGGTAGATCATCGCAGCGTAAGTGCGCCGCATGGTCTCCTGCAGGACGAGGTGATACTGATCGGGAATGCCGAAGTAAGCCGCGACGAAACGCAGCGTCGCCTGCTCGGCAACATCAGTCACCAGGTCGAACGTGTCGTTCTTGGTGGGAGCCACCATCGCATGGCGGCACGCCAGTGCGGCGATGTGATGAATCTCGCTCCTCCTCGTCTCTGGAGTCATGCTCGCCGGACGCAGCGCTTTCAGCAGGAAGTCGCGCTTGGGTTCGTGGCCGGCGCCATTGTCGAGAGCCAGCACGAACGTGCCGCTGCCGATCGACTGGTACGGCGAATTACTGCCGGACTGCAATGCCTCTTCGATGTCCTTCCGGCGCGTCAGCAGGAACGCCCTTTGCGGCAGTTCCTTGCCAGGCCGATCCTCGGGATTTCTCGCACGGCTATGGAATTCGTAGACGGGTGACTTGCGCCTGAGTTCGGCGTACAGCGCTGGCCGCTGCTCATCGTCGCACAGGAATTCGAATAGCTGATCGGTGCGCAGGAGCTCGGAGCCCGCGCTCTGCAGTTCATCGGAGTAGTCCATCGTTCTTCTCCCTGACGTTGACCCGCGCTCGCTTGCCGCGAATGCCCAGCAAACGATTGCATAGCGTGGACGATTGGTCTGTCAACAGGGCGACAGAGCAAAACCGGCACCCTTAAGCACCCTGTTACATCGAATGGAATTATCCCAGCCAGCCGCGGCGAACAGCTGTCCACGATAAGCACACCCCGCCGACGTGGCGCACTCCGGGATGGCAGCGGAATCGAGCACTTCGCAAGAGGCTGAGCGTGGCACACCGCTTGCTATCTTGGTGCATTCGCGAATCGTCCCATGTCAGTCAGGCAGTGTTCGCTGCCTTGCTGAATACCAGCGTGTCGACTGTGCAGAAATGGGAAGTCGGGCAGAAGAAGCCCACGGGCACCGCGCTCAAACTCCTGCACCTGGTGCAGCAGAACGGCCTCGGCATCGTTGCTTGAAAGGCGGGCGGCAACCGCGAACGCAGAGCACGCGCTCAGCCGAGAATGGCATCGCGCCGATACAGTCTCGTTGCTACCCAGACCAGCACGCCACCCAGCAGTAACGTCGTTGCGAATGAGATCGCGACGTGCAGCGGTGCGATGGGATCGCCGCGCATGAGGCTGGTGGCGAGCAGGTGCTGGCTCAGGCTGGGTACGGCCATCAGCGCGGCGTTCGGGCGTGTGTTGTTGATGACGGCGACCAGGATGGGCGCCATCGGAATCATCATCACGAACGACAGCCAGGTCTGGGCTTCGCGACTGCTGCGTGTGAACGAGGCGACGACGGTCATCAAGCCGGCGCCGACGGGAACGAACGTGACCATCACGGCGAAAATAGACAGCACGATACGCGGGCCGAAATTGGCCGACATGCCGAGTGATTCGAGTGGGACGAACAGCAGCACGACGCTGAACGCAATCAGCGTGAGCAGCAACGAGACCGACATGTACGCGGCGGTGGCGAGTATCTTTCCCAGGATCAAGGATGCGCGCGGCACAGGCAGCGACAACAGCGGTTCCAGCGATCCCCGCTCGCGTTCTCCAGCGGTCGTGTCGATGGCGAGATAGAAGCCGCCCATGAGCATGGACATGAAACAGAAATAAGTCATCATGCCGAGGATCAGCAACGAGCGACCCGCAGGTGTCGCGATATCCTGGGTCCGCACGTCGATAGGCTGCAGCACCTCCGGACTGACGCCGCGCACGAGCAAGCGCAACGTAGCGAGTTGCTGACCATATGCATAGAGCAAGCGTTGCGCCCGGCTCGCCGAACTGGCCGTGCGGCTATTGGCCGTATCCAGGATGAAGTCCAGGGGCGCCGAGCCGCCGGCTTCGAGTTTCTTTCCGTACGTATCGGGAATGATCAGCACGAAATCGCGCTGGCCCGAGCGGACCGCATCCATGGCTTCGCGCTCGGTGTAACGCACCACGGTGACCTCGACACCGTTCTCTTTCAGGAATTGAATCAGGTTCGGAGCATTCATCACTCCGACGACGGGCAGCTCCAGCGGCATGTCCTGGTCGCGCACCATGCGCTTCGACGCCAGAGTCGTAGTCAATGCGAAGATCACCGGCGCGAGCAGCACTCCGAACACCAGGGCCGAAAAGATCACGCGGCGATCGCGCAGGTTCTCCAGCACTTCCTTGATGAAGACGGTGCGGATGGCGTTCATGCGATCGATCCATCCGCGGCACGCACGAAGGCTTCTTCCAGGTCGGTTGTGCCGGTGGCAGCCAGTATCTGGTCGGGCGTGCCGCTGACTACGACGCGACCATGCGCAATGATGACGATGTCGTCGCACAACGCAGCGACTTCCTGCATCACGTGACTGGAGAACAGCACGCAGCATCCGGAAGCACGCAGCTCGCGAATCAGCTCGCGAAGCATGCGCACTGCATTGACGTCGAGGCCGTTGGTGGGCTCATCCAGAATGACGGTCCGAGGACGATGGATCAGCGCTCGCGCCAGCGATACTTTCAGTCGTTCACCCTGCGAATAGCCTTTGGCGCGTCGATCGGCGACATCGCCCAACGCCAGCCGCTTGACCAGGTTCTCCGTAGCCTGCGCCACCTGCCCGCCGTTCAGTCCATGCAGGCGAGCGTAGTATTCGATGTTCTCCCGGCCGGTGAAGTGCGGATAGAGCCCGCTCGCATGCGGCAGCACGCCGAGCGAACGCCGCACTTCGAGCGACTCGGTAGAGCAGTCCTTCCCATCGACGAGTGCGCGGCCGGTGTCCGTCTTGATGACCGTACTGAGAATGCGCAAGGTCGTCGACTTGCCGGCGCCGTTGTGGCCGAGCAGGCCGGTGATGCGTCCGTCGGCAGCCGTGAACGACACGTCGTGCAATGCCTGCACCGTGCCGAATTTTTTTCCGAGACCTTCGACTGCAATCATCGCGTCATGGCCCCGTTGCCGTCGTGGACAACATGAAAGGGGCGGCTGCGACATTGCGCAGGCATTTCAAATCGGCATCGGCGAGCAAGCGCTGGTCGATGAATTGCGCGACGAGGCGAGGCATGCAGCCAACCGCCAGTTGCCCGTGACCCTGGCCCGGCAACACGATGTGCCTGCCATGCTTGAATCCCGCTGCAGCTCGTTGTCCATACGCGGCCGGCGTGACCGGATCGTTGCCGCCCGATAGCAGCAGTGCCGGCACGTCGCTGTGCAACGGCTCGTTGAAGTCCTTATCTACCGGACCGCGCGGCCACACCGAACAGATGGAACTCATGCCGAACATCAGCGCTCCGCCAAGATAGGCATCCTGCACCGCCTGCGGATCGGCCGGCTGTTGCTGCCACCGCTGCGAATCTTCGCTGCAGGTGACGGCGAAGTGCATGCCGTTCGCGATCTGGGTTTCCATGCTGTGGCTGATCATCAGATACTGCGCCAGCATGCCCTGCGGCTGCCGCTCCACTTCGGCCTGATGGATCAGCAACGGCAGCACCGATGCAGTCTCGTCGCTGTAGCTCAGCAAGCGGACGGCGGCGCTCAGTTCAGGGATGCCGAACGTCGCATCCCTCATGGTCGCCGTGAGCGGATCGGGAATCTGCATTTTCACCGGCGCCGTCTGCAGGCGGGTTCGCAACGCGTGAAAGTCGGCACGCAACGCGGGAAATTTCGCGTTGCATGCCATGTTGGCTGCACAGCGGTCGAACAGCGCATCGAGTGCCCGTTGCGCCTGCAACGGAACGTCGGGGCCGAGCGCCAGGTCCACCGGCACCACGCCGTCGAGAATCGCCGTACGCACCCGATCGGGATAGCGGCGGATGAAATGCTGTGCTACTCGCGTGCCGTACGAAACCGAATAGAAATTCACGGTGGCGTAGCCCAGCGCCGCACGTACTGCATCGAGATCCTGGACGGCGATGCTGGTAGTGAAGTAACGCGCATCGCCATGAAATGCGGCAATACAGGCTCGCGCCTCTTCCTGCAGTTGCCGCGGATCGGTCCCGGCGAAATCGCCTGTGTCATCGAAAGCGCAGTCGAGCCGGTTCGAACGGCCCGTGCCACGCTGATCGACCAGCACGATATCGCGATCGCGGCGTATGCGTCCGAATGCCGGCCCCATGGTCGTGTAGTAGTCGCTCGCGGCCTGGCCCGGTCCGCCGGCAAGAATAAACAACGGATCCGGTGCGGGCTGCAAGCGCAATGCAGGAATCACCGCGACGTGCAGGCGTAACTTGCGTCCGGCAGGGTCGTCGCGATTCTCCGGAACTTCGAGCCAGCCGCAACGCGCCGCCACGCTGCCGCCCGCAGACGGACTTTCCAACCGGCAGTCTTGCAGATCGATGCGGGAATCGGCAGCGGTCGCGCTGCCGACTGCACCTGTCATGGCCATTGCAACCAGAGTGGCCCACGCCGATAGCTGCATTCCTATGACTGGGCGAGGACGCCGCTGCGACCGCCCTTGTAGGTGTTGCCTGCCTTTGCCCATGGTCGCTGGCGTGTTCTCCGAAGCACGAAACGCGCGCCATAGTAGACGAATCGCCCCGTAAACGGCCAAGCGAGGAACCCAAGCGATGTGACGCAGTCCTTAGATCTGCTCAACACGCGGGACGCTCTGGTAAAGTCCGGCGGCCCAACCACCTGACTCGCACCGAACCCTAGGGGATATGATGATGAGAGTGACCTGTCTGCTTGCAACGGCGGCAATGTTGGCGGCGCCGTTGTCGCTGGCCATGGCGAAGGATGCCGACCTGGCGAAGGCGATCGCCTCGCCGCAGCGAACCGCTGATTTCGTACAACGCGACAAGGCGCGCAAGCCGCAGGAGGAACTCGAATTCTTCGGGATCAAGCCGACGATGACCGTCGTGGAGATCGCGCCCGGCGGCGGCTACTGGACCGAGATCCTGGCGCCGTACCTGAAGGACAAAGGAACTTATTACACGGCGATGTCGCCGCGGGCGGCCGAGTCATTCAAGAAGAAGCTCGATGCAAATGCCGAGCTGTACGGCAAAGTGAAGATCACGACCATGGCCGAAGTGGCGCCGGCCGGAACGGCGGACCTGGTGCTGACCTTCCGCAACGTGCACAACTGGATGGGCGCCGGCACGGTCGACCAGACCTTCAGCGCATTCTTCGCCGCCCTGAAGCCGGGCGGGGTGCTCGGAGTGGAAGAACATCGAGGCAGCACCAAACAGCCGCAGGATCCGAAGGCCGAGAGCGGCTATGTTCGCGAGGACTACACCATCCAGCTCGCGGAAAAAGCCGGGTTCAAATACCTGGGTAAATCCGAAATCCTCGCCAATCCGAAAGACACCAAGGACTATCCGAAGGGCGTGTGGACGTTGCCGCCGACCTATCAACTGGGCGATGTAGACCGCGCCAAGTACGAAGCCATCGGCGAAGCCGATAACTTTGTGCTGAAATTCGCGAAGCCGAAGCAGTAAGCTCGACGATCGGGGCAGCCCCGGCAGGTGGCATGCCGGGGTATTCCATTCGACGTCGCAGCAGCCGAGACGTCCCGATCAAGCGAGGATGAGCCGCAATGCAAGAGCCGAAGCAGTGGATCTGGTGGGCCATACCGGTGGTGGTGGTCGCCGCTCTAGGTGGGGCGCTCTACTATGGCCGGCTGCACAAAGAACAGCCGGTAGCGGCCAAGCCGCCGGTCGCTCAACCGGCTGCCACCGCGGCTTCCTCTGCCGTCAATCATCCGATCACGCCGACGGCATCGGATAAACCGTTGCCGACGCTCGACGACAGCGATACGGCCGTGCAGGAATCGCTGGCCGAAGTCTTCGGCCGGTCGCTCGAAAGTTTCCTGGTGCCCAAGCAGATCGTGCGCCATATCGTCGTTACGGTCGACAACCTGCCGCGGAAGAAAATCGCGCTACCGATGTCGCCGATCAAGCCGACCGGCGGCGCGTTCCTGGTGACCTCCCCCGACGCTCCCATGCTGAGCGAAGACAATGCTGCCCGCTACGCAGCGCTCATCAAGGTCGTCCAGAGTGCCGATGCCGCGCAGATCGCGGCAATCTACAAACGCTACTATCCCCTGTTCCAGCAAGCCTATGTGGGGCTCGGCTATCCCGATGGGTATTTCAACAATCGCCTGATCGAGGTGATCGATCACCTGCTGGCGACGCCTGAACTACCCGAGGCAGTGAAACTTACGCAGCCGAGCGTGTTCTATCAATTCGCCGACCCGGCGCTGGAAGAACGGTCGGCGGGCCAGAAAGTGCTGTTCCGCATGGGCAATGCGAACGCCGCGGTGGTAAAAACGAAGCTGCGCGAGTTGCGGAAAGAGATCGCGAAGCAGGAGTAGCACTTCTCGCGCCTGGTGATTGTTGGGATCGTCTACGGAGAGGGGATCGCAATGAACAGGGCAATCGTCATCCTGGGTGCCGCCACCCTGGCCTTCGGCTCGGCGTCTGCCTATCTATATAATGACTTGCGCGAGACGCGTGCTGAGACGGCAACACTGCACGCTCGCATCGCTGAACTGCAAAAACCGGCAACCGCGCCGGCTCCGGTCGCCACGACCCGATCGCCCGCCGTTCCAAATCCCTTCAGTTCACCAGTGCCGGGACCTGCAGTGGGAGCGCCCGCCACTCCGCCACCGCAACCAGCCGCGACCTTCACCGCAGTCGGTGTCGGTGGAGCGATGATCGCCGGTGGTGCTCCTCCCATAGCGATGATGCGTACGGGCGGCGGCGGCTGGGAAGTGCGCAATCGCATGCTGGAGAATCCCGAATATCGCGATGCGATGAAGCGCCAGCAGAAACTCATGATGCCGCGCATGTATCCGGATCTGCGGACCGCATTGCAGCTGGACGAGCAAAGGGCCGATCAGCTCTACGAAGTCCTGGCCGAACAGCAATTGAACCAGATGAGCGCATCTAGTCCGCCGTTCACTCCGGGCTCGCAGCCCGATCCCAACGCTATCCGCGAGTGGCAGGCGCAGCAGCAACAGTTGCGCAAGGACAATGAAGCGGCCATCGCCAGCGTGCTCGGCGAGGATGGCTTGAAACAGTGGCAGAACTATCAGAACTCGTTGCCGGCGCGGAGCCAGGTCCGGGAACTGCGTATGACACTCGAAAACGCGGGCGTTCCGCTGCAGCAGGAGCAAGCCGAGCAGCTGGTAACGGCTTTTGCAGCAGAACAGAAACGCAGCATCGCCGAAGCGCAGGCTGCTTATTCGGTCACTCCACTCGCCGGTACGAACGGCAGCGGCCAGATGAGTGCCACGGATCGAGCCGCAGTCACCTCGCAGATTCTCGAACGCCAGAAGCAACAGCAACAGAACGTGCGCAATGCCGCGTCATCCATTCTCACCTCGCAACAGATGCGACAGCTCGAACGCATGCATTCCTCGCAGATCGAGATGTCGGAGGTCAGCCTCAAGCTGAGCCAGGCACAGCAGGCGGAAGCCGCAGCTCGCGGCGAAATCCGCGGAACGACGAATGTGACCTCGTCTGTGGGCTTCATCTCCGAGCGGTGAAGCGAAGCGGCTCGAAGATGAAGAATGGGGACACAGCTCGCTACCGCGAGCAGTGTCCCCGAGCAAGCTAGATCAAGGGCGGCGCTGTTGGCGGTTTGGCGCCGAGCGTGACGGACGCTGGTGATGCTGCTGGGCCTGATTCGGCCGCGAGCCATTGCCGCCTTGGGCAGCTCGTGGCTGATTCCTTCCCTGGCTGGATTGGGTGCGGCGAGGCTGGCTGCGCGGATCGCGATAGCGCTCTTCCTGATCCGGACGCGGTGGCGGTGCTGGCGGAAATGCAGGCACAGCCATGCGCTGAATCTGCTTGCGCAGCAGGCGTTCGATATCCTTCAGCAAGCCATTCTCATCCGGCGCCACCAGCGACAGTGCGATGCCGGTCGCACCCGCACGACCGGTGCGGCCGATGCGATGCACGTAGTCTTCCGGAACGTTCGGCAATTCGTAGTTCACCACATGCGGCAGTTCCTTGATATCGAGACCGCGAGCCGCGACTTCGGTTGCCACCAGTGCGCGAATGCCCATCGTCTTGAAATCGGCGAGTGCCTGCGTGCGGGCGTTCTGGCTCTTGTTGCCATGAATCGCCGCGGCACGAATGCCATCCTGCTCGAGCTGCTTGGTCAAGCGATTCGCACCGTGCTTGGTGCGAGTGAAGATCAGCACCTGCGACCAGTCGCCCGACAGGATCAGGTGCGACAGCAGTGCCCGCTTCTGGTCCTTGCCGATCATGTAGACCTGCTGTTCGATACTCTCGACAGCGGCGTTGCGGCGAGCCACTTCGATCTCGACCGGCTG
>Ga0065707_10000674_pt1 | contig 13927 bp, 14 predicted proteins | sample SwiRhicommuniRL3_FD_59094 | JGI IMG/M metagenome (GOLD analysis project Ga0065707, IMG submission 59094) | Switchgrass rhizosphere bacterial communities from Rose Lake, Michigan, USA - RL3 v2 (version 2) | ecosystem: Host-associated > Plants > Roots > Rhizosphere > Soil | place: East Lansing...
CCTCCGGGCCCACGATTCAAGCTGCTGGGCTGCCGTTCATTACGGCGGGCGCGACCTCACCCAAAATTCCCACCCAGGTAGGCGACATGATGTTCCTGGCCTGCTTCGGTGACAATGTGCAAGCGGCGGCGGGTGCAGAATATGCCTTCAAGAACTTTGGCAAGAATGGATACCTGCTTTGGGATAAGGGCGTAGAGTACACGACCCTGCTTGGGAGCTACTTCAAGTCGCGTTTCACTGAACTCGGGGGAACCCTGCTCCTGGAAGACTCGTACGACGATAAGGCCACCGATTTCTCCGCGCAGATCGCCAAAGCAAAGGCCCTGCCTCAACAGCCTGACTTTTACTATATTGCGGCCATGCCTTATAACGTTGGTCCCGTTGTCAAGCAGTTCCGTGATGCGGGCCTGACCGCTCCGATTGTGGGTGGCGATGGCTACGATACACCGGACATCTTAAGCGTGGCAGGCAGCGCGGCGAATGGCGTGTGGTTCTCGACCCACGCGCTGATGGACGCGAGCGGTGGCACCGAAGGCATCAAGAAGTTCATTACGGCTTACAATAAAGAATACGGACACGATCCCGAGAATGCCTTCGCCGCGCTCGGCTATGACTCGGTCTACCTGCTGGCAGACGCGATCAAGCGCGCCGGTTCCACCGACGCACAAGCCATCAAGAAGGCCCTGGAAGAGACCAAAGATTTCTCCGGCATCACGGGCTCGATCACGTTCGCTCCTAACTCCCACGTCCCCCAGAAGGGTGTCACGTTGATCTCGATCAAGGACGACAAATTCACTCTCGGAGCGGAAGTCGTCCCTGAAAAGGTACCTGCACCTTAATACGCTTCGCCTGGACAATACATCTATCTTGCCTAATCAAACAGTCGTGAATCAGGTTTCCAATTTTCTTATCAGTTCTCAGGCCGCGTTTCTCTCTGATCTGGCTGCGCTTGTGAATGTGGACTGCGGCACACGCAATAAGGCGGGTGTAGATCAGGTGGGTGAATGGATCGGGGCGCGTTGCGCGGCCTGGGATTGGAACGTCGAGCGCTTACCGGTAACGGAACACGGTGACTGCTGGCTGGCGCGACTGCCCGGCCATGGAACGGGCCGCGTGCTTTTGATGGGCCATCTGGATACCGTCTATCCCGATGGCACGGCAGCGGCCCGGCCCATGCACTTCGAGGGATCGAAGATCATCGGTCCCGGCGTCTGTGACATGAAAGGCGGATTGCTCGTGGGGATGTATGCGCTGCGGGCGCTGCAAATCGCGAATTATGATGATTTTGAGGAAATCGCGTTCTTCTTTAATAGCGACGAAGAGATGGGTTCGCCCAGCTCACGCCCAATCTACGAACCCGTCGCACGCGGAAGAGACGCGGCCCTCGTGCTCGAGTCCGCGCGCGCCAACGGAGACATCGTCAGCGCAAGGAAAGGCTCGGCCGAGTTCACGCTGCGGGTAAATGGAAAAGCGGCTCATGCAGGCGTCGAGCCGGAGAAAGGCGCAAATGCAGTGGTGGAGCTCGCCCACCAAATCCTCGCGCTTTACGGATTGAATGGAATGATGCCAGGAGTAACCGTAAACCCGGGAGTGATCAACGGTGGAACCGTATCGAACGTTATACCAGCCGAGGCATGGGTGGTCGTCGATGTGCGGGCCACCGATCTGGCAGGTGCGGAGGCGATCACGAAAGCGCTCAACGGTTTGCCTGCCCATACGGCTGTCCCCGGGACACATACAGAAATCCGCGGCAACTTCAGCTATCCACCCATGGCCCGAACGCCCGCGGTGAAACTTCTCGCCGAGCTGGCCCGTGACTCCGCCCATGAATTGGGATTTGAGATTAACGACGTGGCGACCGGTGGTGCCTCCGATGCCAATGTCCTGGCGTCGCTTGGCTTGCCTGTGTTGGATGGTCTGGGTCCAATCGGTGGACTCGATCACAGCCCGGACGAATACGTCGAAGCCGACAGTTTCGTGCCCCGCGCGGCCATGGTCGCTGGACTGATCCAGCAAATATTCTGGGAAAACAACCTCAAGCAATTGAGAAAACTAATGTGACAGAGCAATTATTTTTCAAAGAGGAAGATTATGCCATCAAGTAAAACGACCAACCGCAAAACAAATTCTTTGACTGCCTTTGAAAAAAAGATGGCCGCGGACGGTGTTGACTTTGTTCGGTTCGAGCAAAGTGATACACATGGCATCAGTCGTTCGAAGACGATTCCGGCCAGCCATGTGCGCGACTTCGCTGAGGATGGATTGAATTTTCTGCTTGGCCAGCTTGGCTTCGATGTCCAGGCGGGTGTTGCGCCCGGAACTGGCTATATGGAAGAACTAGGCTTTCCCGATTCGCGCATTCTCCCGGACTTGAACACCTATCAAGTCTTGCCCTGGGCCGATAAAACTGCCCGCCTGCTGTGCGAACCTTATTACACAGATGGCCGTCCCGCCATGGCTGCCCCGCGCCCCATCGCCCGCAAACTTCTAGATGAGTTGGAGAGGCTGGGCTATCACCTATTCTCCGGGTTCGAATACGAGTTTTACGTTGTGAACCGTGAGACCCGCCAGGCGCCTTTTCCCGGGATCCAGATTTTTGCAACTCTTCGCAATCAATTCGATGAACCGTTCATTTACCAGATCCTGCGCGGGATGAGTGCAGTCGGCGTGGATATTATCACTTCCAACGCCGAGTACGGGCCCGGGCAGATGGAGATTAACTTTGCTCCAGCGACCGGGATCGAGGCCGCCGATCAGGCCTTTACCTTCAAGAACGGTGTCAAGGAGATCGCCGAGCGCAATGGCTATATGGCCTCTTTTATGACCAAGCCTTATTCAGATCAGTCGGCGAGTGGCTGCCATTATCATCACAGTCTGGTAGATATAAAAACGGGCCGCAACACGTTTGCCAGCCCGGATAGAACGTTAACGGACGTCTGTCGCTGGTGGCTGGGCGGGCAGATCGAGCACACAGTTGCCTTATGCGCGTTCGCGGCGCCAACGGTCAACTGCGGCAAGCGTTATAAGCTCTACTCCTTTGCGCCGACCAATGCCACCTGGGGGATTGAGAACCGCACAACAGGTTTCCGGATGAAGAATCTCGATCAGCAAAGCGCGCATATCGAGAACCGCCTGCCAGGTGGTGCTTCAAACCCCTATCTCGTCATGGCCAGCGTACTAGCCGCCGGCCTGGATGGATTGAAGAATAAGATTGAGCCGCCAGCCGAAACGCAGGGCATCGCCTATGGCCTGAGCGGTGTGACAGACCTGCCTACGCGCCTGGAACAGTCTTTGGATGCGCTCGAATCCGATATGACACTGCGAGAGGCGCTCGGCGAGGAATTCATTAAGCTCTTCCTTGCAGTCAAACGTCATGAGATCGGGAAGGCAAAAGGTGCCATTCCCGATTACGATTCGTCTGAGTTCAATAATACAGTAGATGAGTGGGAGCGGAACGAATATTTTGAGTTTTTGTGAGTTCTAGATCAAGGAACTTAAGGAGGAGACTCTATGCCAGCGAAACGAACCGCCCGCGCCAGAGGCTCGGCCGATCGCGTCACTGAGACAGCCCGTAAGGCTGGAGTGCGTCTGGTCCGATTCCTTTACACCGACAACGGGGGTGTCACGCGCGGCAAATCAACGTATATCGAAAGCCTGCGCAGTCGCATCGAAGATGGCATCGGCCTGACCGTAGCCATGCAAGCGATGAACATGCTCGATCAACTTGCCCCGGTCGAAGGCATGGGACCAGTCGGGGAAATCCGTCTCATTCCCGATCCGCAGACCTTTAAAATTCTTCCCTACGCCCCGCATACTGCGGCTATGACCGTTGATATGTGCTACAACGATGGCACGCCCTGGGAAGCTTGTCCGCGCTCCTTTCTTAAGAAGCAAATTACCGCCTGCGCCGAGGCAGGTTTCACCGTCCAGGCGGCGTTCGAATGTGAGTTCACGCTGGCCACTCGCAATGTGGATGGTACCTTCGCACCGATCGATGAAAGCCTGTGCTTTTCGTCCACTGGCATGACGACTGCCGCGCCAGTCATGGATGCGATCATTGCCGCCTTCGAAGCGCAGGAGATCGAAGTTGATCAGTATTACCCGGAGCTGGGGCATGGTCAGCAGGAGCTGCCCATCCGCCACGCGCCTGCGCTGGCTGCCGCCGACCGCCAGGTGTTTTTGCGTGACACAGTGCGGAATGTAGCGTACCAGCATAACTTGTACGCATCCCTGGCGCCCAAGCCCTTCCCGGACCAGGCCGGCAACGGGGCTCACATCCACTTTAGCCTGTGGGATAAATCCGGTAAACGCAATCTGATGTATGAGCCCAAGGATCGCTACGGGATAAGTGAACTCGGTTATCACTTTATCGCCGGCCTGCTGGATCATCTCCCGGCTCTGCTTGCGCTGACCTGTCCAACCTACAATTCCTATCGCCGTCTGCAGCCACACTTCTGGAGTTCTGCCTATACCGCCTGGGGCCCGGACAATCGCGAAGGCGCGGTCCGCGTTCCCTCTCAATTCCGTTCAGATCGCGCGGGTTCAACGAACGCCGAACTTAAGTCATCGGATGCGTCTTCCAACCCTTATCTCGCCTTGGGCGGATTACTGGCGGCCGGTCTGGATGGTGTCAAGCGGCAGCTGGCAATTAGCGAGCCGACCTTGATTGACCCCGCTAATTATTCAGAGGAAGAACGCGCCAGCCGTGGCATTCGACGCTTCCCGACGACGCTCAAAGAAGCACTCGACAATCTTGAGCAAGATTCAGTCCTTATCGAGGCTTTGGGACCGCTGCTCTCGCGTGCCTACCTGGCGGTGAAGCGGCTGGAGTGGGAATCCTTCAGTAAAGAGGATCTGGCGTTTGAAATGAAACATCACTTTTGGAAATTCTGATTAGCGACTACCATGGCGATTGATCTCACCTCGATTCCTATCCTTGATCATCACTGCCACGCCTTTCTGCACCGAGCGACCTCCTATAGTGCTTTGGAATTCCAGGGCTTCTTTAGTGAAGGCGGCGATCAGGGGATTGTGGCAGAACATACACCCAACTCGGTATTCTTCCTCTGGGGTCTCAAAGAAATTGCCCGGTTCCTGGATTGTGAACCAAGCACAGAGGCGGTGTTGGCTGCGCGGGCAGCCATTCCACTGAATGAGTTGGGGGCGCGTATGTTGAGCAATGCAAACATCCCGGTCTTGTTGATAGACTATGGACTGGCGGGCGCGGATCGCATGTCCATTGCGGAGATGAGAACCAGTCTGCCTGCATTCCGCATCGAACCGATTTTGCGGTTAGAAACGATGGCCCAGGAATTGATCGTACAGTACGAAACGTTTGAGCAAGTGGTCGGCGCATTTGTAACCAGGATCGAGGGGGCGCGTGCTACAGGGCATGTCGGCCTGAAGAGCATCATTGCCTATCGTACCGGGCTAGCCATCCAAGAGCCGGATAAATCCGAGGGTCTTGAAAGCTTTAGAACCGTAAAGGAACGTGCCCGACGAGATGGAAAAGTGCGTCTCGCTGACAAGCCTTTGAATGATTACCTGCTTTTGCGCGCGCTCGAAGTCGCAGAGAAGCAAAGATTACCGATCCAGTTCCATACCGGCTTGGGCGATAACGACCTTGACATGCTGTATGCGAACCCACTGCATATGCGTCCTCTTTTTGAGAACAGTCTTTACAAGCACGTACCGTTCGTGCTTCTGCATGCCAGTTATCCCTACGTGCGCGAACTAGGGTATCTTGCATCGCTTTACTCCAACGTCTGGATGGATCTGGGACTGGCGATCCCTTTCGCGACAGTCGATATCCCGTCCGTATGGCGACAGGCACTCAGCTTGACTCCTTCAAGCAAAATATTGTTCTCAACGGATGCTTATAGCCTCCCGGATATTTACTGGCTGGCCGCGCGCTGGGGTCGCTGGGGATTCGCCAAAATCCTGGATGAGCTAATTGAAATTGGAGCCTTCACCCGGGCTGAAGCACTTGAGGCTGCCCATCAAATCCTGCATGGAAATGCCGAAAAACTGTATGAGGTAAACCTGTGACGTTCTCAGTCCTGGTATTTCAGCATGATCCCGATGATGGGCCCGGTTATCTCGGCGAGGCATTGATCCGGCACAATGCGAAACTCAATATCGTCCGACTCGATAGGAATGAGCCCGTCACGGATCCGTCAAATTATGACATGCTTTTAGTCATGGGCGGAAGCATGAATGTTTACCAGGAGGACAAATATCCATGGCTCATCGAAGAGACAAAGGCCATTCGTCAGGCAGTGGAAGCAGGGAAAGCTGTATTGGGCGTGTGTCTGGGTGGACAGCTTCTTGCAAAAGCGCTGCATACACAGGTGCATCTCGCAAAAGCGACAGAAATTGGACTGACCCCCATCACTTTCACTGAGGCCGGACAGGCCGATCCTTTGTTTCACGGTTTATCCCAGATTGAAGCTGTCGAATGGCACGATGATACATTTGATATTCCCAGCGGAGCGGTGCTGCTCGCGCGTTCGGAGTCTTGCAATCATCAAGCCTTTCGTTTTGGCAAATGGGCCTATGGCCTGCAGTTTCATCCCGAAGTCTCACCAAGGATGCTGGCAGCGTGGATTAAAAGCGAGGTTAACCCGCCGATTAACCGATCTGAATTTCTCCATGTCGTTGAACACAAAACTGGAGCCCTGCAGCTTCAGGCTAATCGCTTGATTGCTAATTTTGTCCGAGGATGTGGCTTACCCTCTTCCCCTTGATCGAAAACGCTTTACATTAGAGCTTTCAATGGGTACAAAGTCTCCCTGACTTTGACCAGTGATAAATTTTTGCAAACTGAATCATGAGACGGCACGGATCGCCATTTGAGTTGTACCATCGGCAGATTGCGACCGACGTTATGGGACTGCAATAGGTGAGGCTTGATTAATTTTTCAATGCCAGGTTCGGAATATCGTTAGGTGTCAGAGTCGGAACAGTACGCTGCTTTTCTCTTAGCCATGCGATCCAGGCGTCAATGCCCTCCCCGTTAGGGCAGGACAATTCGAATATTGGAGCCCGCGGATTGAGTGTGCGTACCGATTGATAAAAGAAATCTCGGTCAAAATCTACTCTATCCATCAAATCAATCTTGTTGAGCAATATAGCGTTGCTGGCCGCAAAGACTTCCGGATATTTGACGGGCTTATCATGACCCTCAGGCGTGCTCAGCAAACAGATCTTGATATGCTCCCCTAGTGACCAATGGGTTGCAAGGGATCATTGCTCTCTACGCAGAAACAGAAATCCAGACCAGATTGAGTAAATGTCCCTCCATCTCCGCTGGTCAGTCCTAATGTAAGCAATCCGATTTCTTTCGCCACAGCCAGGCTTCAAGGATATTTGCATCATCACCGTGCAGTCAAAAGCCCATGGCAATATCCTGAGCACGCGCGAGCATGCTTAGTCAGGCAGGCTTGTGCAATGCGGTCTGCTTTGAAAATCAATCGCGAGGAATATTTCTTTCGGACTCAGTTACAGGCTCAACGGCAGACGTACGTTTGTGACAACTGGGTGTTCCTGTACGATTATTTGAACGGATTGGATCACTTCAGCGTCAGCAGATTCACCGATCAGGAGACTCTTACTCTCATAAGCCAGATAGATGGCTGCGATAGCTAGAATGAGTCCGACACTCATAGAGGCAATCACGTCTGGAAAACGGCTATGAAGACGTTGCCCCAAAAATATCCCCAGAAGGGCAACCAGTAGCCCTGCCAAATCGGTCTGTCTTCACCAAATACGATGAAGACGGACGGTTCTTTGCAGGTCCTTATGATGCGCCAAAAGCTTTCACCAACCCTTTTCTGCTTCAACAACTGCCGAAATACAATCGTCCAGGAATTCCCATCGGCGACAAAAGCAAATCCGAGAACCATGTAATTCCGGCCTACACTTTTCAATTCACTCGGATGGGAAAGATTGGTGAGGCCTTCATAGATTGACATGCTTGCGCCCGCGCTGAAGAGGAATACCGCCACGATAAGACTCCAACAGCAGAGTTCACGCCCATGACCAAGCGGGTGTGTATCATCAGGAGCCTTTCGGCTGCGGCGAAGGCTAAGGAATAGCAATAGCTCGTTACCTGTATCTGCCGTGGTGTGGATCGCTTCCGCGAGCATGGCTAAGCTGCCCATGCTGAAGGATACAACATATTTCGTGGCAGCAATGAATACATTGAGAACGCATTTCAGCCTTAGGCAAATGAGGTTGATTATTCTCCGTCGAATTTTTGAAAAATTGTCGGCACCTTCTCAGTCTGAAGTTCGAGCCATTTTTGAAGGTCCGATTCTCGAATCCTCACATTCCTNCCTGCCTTTAGGTGGGGAATCTGTTTTTGTGATACNAGATAATAAATCTTCGACTTTGAGATTTTTAAGTAGGCGGCGACCTCCGGNATTGTGAAGGCTTTGTCTCCTNTGGGATAGGTATATGGCATATTCANCTACGATTCCTTTGTCAATCCTTTTTCGANCCAAAAAAATTGATGTCACTTTAGATCGTACACATTGCTTAAGGGGATGGTTCCTCGACCGACACGAATAGACGCTATTAGCGTCCCCACTGCAAACGGGAAGCTCCAGGGGAAACCTGGCTAAAAACAGGCTATTTATATGACTTTGAAGCAATAATTGATTACGTAAGGCAAACCGGCTCTGATTATTTGCTTCCTAGTGGTGATACTAAAGCGTGAGGACTGCACAACAAAAGGAAATGAGCATAGCCTCTCCAAAAGGCCTTTTTGTGTTGGATCTATCTGCAGGACGTGTTTTATGAAGTACTGAGTGAATCACTTGAATTATGAGAAAATAATTAAAATTCTGCCAACCTGTCATTTTGACGGTTTCCTGTGCGACGTACTTGTAGAAAGGTTAAACACCCGAAAATTTCTACAAAAGGAGTACTCAATGAGAAAGCTCATAGGCTAAATTTCTTTACACTACCTTCAAAAGCAAGTATCTTGATCAACCATTAATAATTATTGCAATAGAAAGGAGTAAATTATGCAAATAGTCAACAAGCTCTCGATGGTCTCTGTGGTAGTCAGTGACATGAAAAAGGCAAAAGAGTTTTATGCGGAGAAACTAGGCTTAGAGGTCGTAACGGACTACCGCCAAAATGATAATAACTGGTGGGTAACGCTCACCTTTCCTGGCGGCGGAGCGTCTATTACTCTCGCGAGGTCGAGTACGACGCACAATGAACCACCGAAACCCGACAGCATGTCGTTCTATTTTTCAACTTCCGACATTGCAGCCGCGCATAAAGAGCTCAATGAAAAGGGTGTCAAAACTAGTGAGATCCAGGACAATTTGTATGGTCCGGGCTCAGGCGTAAAGTTTTTTCAGCTCAAAGACCTGGATGGTAACCAGTTGACTTTCGCACAGGAGTAAGAACCATAAGCGCGTTGTTCCACCCATTGAGAGGCCTTTCGGCCTCTCAATGGGCTGCCACTTCATGACTAATTGGAGTGAAGTACATGAGGAGTCAAGTCTGGCCAGCTTTTAGCTTACTTTATCGCTATCCGGCATTCGGGCGTCTTTGGGTTGGCAGATCCATCTCGCTATTTGGCGATGCCTTTACGCTGATTGCGCTCCCTTGGTTCGTCTTGCAAGTCACAGATTCAGGCACTGCAACAGCGGGTATCCTATTCTCACTACAGCTTCCTGCCATCCTCACAACCATGGCCATCGGCTCACTGATCGACCGCTTCCGGCCGCAGGCAATTATCATCGGTCTGATTCCCATCCTGTATTGGTTCAACCTGCTGGAGCTCTGGATGCTTTTCTTGCTGACCTTCTTGGCGGGCATGTTGGTAACTGCGACCGAGGTTGGCTCGCGTAGCATCCTGCCTGATCTGATGGAGGATAAAGATTTGGATGCCGCCAACATGTTGTGGTCATTCAGCCTGAACCTTTCCCTGGTCATCGGGCCGGCGGTGGCTGGGCTTCTTGTCGCTTCTTTTGGCGGCCCATCTGTATTGCGCATCGACGCCGCCACCTTTGCTGAGAGGGCATTGCTTGAGGTCACAATTCCCAATCTGAAACGAAGCAGGCCTTCGTACCATCAACTACCGTGATTGCGCTTTCGGCTTTCGCGTGTATCCTGGTCTGTCTCAGTGGACTTGCATCACCAACCTTCCGAGGTTTGTTTCTTCCCTCTGTAGACTTTGGCTCTTAGGCCAGGGTAGTTATGGATAGTTTATGTACCATTGATCTTCATGGAAGAGGTATTATTGACATATCTCCACTATTTCTTACCGCTTGTCTCATTAGTAATCGAACTTTTCGAATGAGATTGCAGGTTGAACATCAAATTTTGAGTTTGGTCAATTATGCGGCACTCTGTAAATGTCGAGTGGACCGAGTAGAAAAGCAATACAACCAATGATCCCTTACTATAGGAGATAGATCGCATGAAATACATGTTATTGATGTACGCGAACGAGTCGGCTGTGCCGGAAACTCCCGAGGACCAGCAGGCCGTTGCGCCGCCGGTCTGGTATGCCCTGATGGAAGAAATGAAAGCCGCCGGGGTGCTGCTATCGAACAATGGGCTTTCCCCAGTCGCCAATGCGACAACTGTGCGCATTCGGGAGGGTAAAACGTTGATCACGGATGGTCCTTTCGCCGAAACGCACGAGCAATTGGGTGGTTTCTTTTTGCTTGAATGCAAGGACCTCGACGAGGCGCTTCGCTGGGCGGAGAAGATTCCCCACGCAAAGTATGGCTCGGTGGAGGTTCGCCCGCTGTGGTCAGAGGTATGAAATACTGAGAATGGGATGACGACCGAGTCCCAGATCGAGAAAACGTTCCGCGAAGAACACGGGCGCGTCCTCGCGACCCTGATCAGCCAGCTTGGAGATTTCATGCTCGCAGAGGATGCTCTGCAGGACGCGCTGGTCAATGCGCTGGAACGCTGGAAAGTCGACGGTGTTCCGCGCAATCCCGGCGCCTGGCTGACCACCGTTGCAAAACGACGTGCCGTCGACCGCCTGCGCCGTTCCAGGTTTGAGGAATACTCGGCGCCGATTCCCGCTTCCCTTGCGCAAGAGGAACCCGAGATGGATGACTCCCTTCCCGATGATCGACTCAAGCTGATGTTTACGTGCTGCCATCCTGCCCTCGCAGTGGAGGCGCAGGTAGCGCTCACGTTGCATACCCTGGGCGGTTTGTCCACGCCAGAGGTGGCGCGCGCGTTCCTGGTCTCTGAACCGACAATGGCACAGCGACTGGCGCGAGCGCGCAGGAAGATCCGTGATGCGGGCATCCCTTATCGCGTGCCGCCTGCCGACCTCCTCCCGGAACGATTGGATGCTTTACTAGCCGTGATTTATCTGATATTCAATGAAGGTTACGTTGCAACGAGTGGCGATACGCTGACGCGTCACGAACTCTGCAGCGAAGCGATTCGTTTATGCCGCATCCTGGTGGACTTGATGCCAGGAAGCGCCGAAGCTCATGGACTCCTGGCCATGATGCTTTTGCACGACTCTCGACGCGTGGCCCGGCTCACTCCGGCGGGTGAGTTGATTCTGCTCGATGAACAGGATCGGACCCTTTGGGATTCTTCCAAAATCCAAGAAGGGATCTCTATCTTAGATGATGCAATTGCCCTTCACGATCCCGGACCGTATCAAGTACAGGCTGCAATTAGCGCTCTCCATGCTGAAGCGCCGACTGCAGCTGCGACCGACTGGAATCAAATCGCTGCACTCTATCACACATTGGCAATGATGACTCCCTCCATAGTGGTGGAGGTCAATCACGCAGTGGCAATTGGGATGGCGCGAGGTTTTCAAGAGGGATTGAAGTTGCTATTGCAACTCGAAGATCAAGCGGATAACTTTTACCCTTATCACGCAGCGCGCGCTGATCTTTTGCGGCGAACGAACCAGCGGGAAGCTGCCGCAGATGCCTACAAGCGCGCTCTTGATTTATGCAATAATAAAACGGAACGCGGCTATCTGCAGCGCCGGCTTGATGAGATGCTTAATCTCATTCAGTAACAATTGGTTGCTTCCTACCGTATTGAATTTCGAAAATCTGCCGCAAACTGCTTCGCGGTTTCGAAAGGCATTTCACTCTCTCCAATTGTTTTCACACACGCTGATTACCGTTGGCACCCACTCCCGGGCGGCGATCATACAGCGCGAGGGGATTGTCTTGCGACACTGGAATTGAGCAAGAAGATGGCATCGACACCGCCTTCGTCGGAATCGGTGAGCCTACAGAAATGGTAAATTCGCGTGTCTGTGGCCGTACAGGACTTTTGAAGTATCAGACCACCAGGCACCAGAGTGGGGATGAACAAAATCGGACATGGTTTCGTAATCTATGTTTATGCCGGGCTTCCTTATAGAATGCAATAACACCATGAAAATGACTTCTGCAAATTAGCATTTGCAGAAGGTTCCCAACTCAAGGAATTAAAAATTCCAATCAGAGAAACAATTGCTGTCCATTCCTTCGGAGCCAATTTCGGCGTTCTTTATAATCTGACATGATCTTTTCTACCCTGTGCCAAAAATGTTTCGAGTGGTTATGGAAAACGGTATGCACGAGTTCATGAACAACTACGTAATCCACTACTTCCAATGGGGCCATGATCAGCCGCCATGCGAAGTTCAGCGAGCCTGTGACGCTACACGATCCCCATCTTGTCCGAGCAGATGTAATTCCAATTTTCTTGTATTGAAAACTACATTGCTTGGCATAGAAATTTACACGCTCGATCAGAATCTGTCTGGCTTGGATTCGATACCAATGTTCAAATGCCAAGGCTGCATCGCTTTGAGCGGACTTTGCCAATTTGAAATTCTCATCCAGTAGTAGGCTCTTCTTTTGTTCCACCACAATTTCCAGCGGATAGGGAGTTCCCAAATAGATGAACGTCTCACCCGGCAAATATTGTTTGGGTGCTGAAGTAGGTGTGGATCGAGCTTTTGCCTGATTCTTTTCAATCCGTTGCCTATTCTTCTCTACGAATTCCCGAATCGTTTTTTCAGAGGTTCGCAACGGGGCACGCACGATGAGAGAACCGTCAGGTTTCACAATTAAGGCCAAGGTTTTCCGCTTGCTGCGAATGATTTGGTGTACTTCAATAGCCATGTAATTCTCTAGGTAAGACTGTGGGTAACGCGTTGTATTATAGCTGCTGATTTGATCCAAAAATCTCCCAAGAGCTGGTAATCCCCGGCAATTTCCTTTCTAGATACAACTTATGAAAATGCTCATTTTCAGAGGTAATAATTAGTTGTGTGGAAAAAGCACCCAATAGCCTAGGCTTAAATTCAAAATAGCACCGATACAATCATCTCGATAAGCTTTGGTTACTAGGGCGCAGCCAGCCACCGCCTGATTACTGGAAGATGAGTCTGGTAATGAGTGTAGGATTGGCCAGGCAAGATTGCAATAAGGGTGCGCGCGCCTGGCTTCCATAACATCAAAAAATCATGATCAGACACAGCTTAAGTCGCGACCAGGAGCTGTTGATAAACTTGCCGCTCGCGCTCCAGCACCTCACTAGCGGAAAATCGATCATAGGTCGCTACGACAACCGCGTTCGTCTGATCATCATCTGTTTCGCTCATACGGGCCGGGAAATTTGGATGGTCAAGGCGAAAGGTTTCGAGTTCGCCTTGCCAGAAGGACTCGAAGGCAGTTCAGGACCCTGGGCGAGGGCCGTGCAATTCAGTGAGGAAGGCAAGAGCCCATTGCTCATAGCCCAGAATGTGAGCAACAATCTGCTTTATCGACCAGATACATTCTACGCCAGGTTCCTCAAGAGTAGAAGGATTAATTTGGCTTAGCACATCTTTCCACCGGCGACGTCCAACTTCCATTTCTTGGAGCTGTGAGCCGGCAATTTTATCATGCGTACCTTTGTTATTTGTGCAGTG
>Ga0065707_10082545_pt1 | contig 13927 bp, 21 predicted proteins | sample SwiRhicommuniRL3_FD_59094 | JGI IMG/M metagenome (GOLD analysis project Ga0065707, IMG submission 59094) | Switchgrass rhizosphere bacterial communities from Rose Lake, Michigan, USA - RL3 v2 (version 2) | ecosystem: Host-associated > Plants > Roots > Rhizosphere > Soil | place: East Lansing...
GGCCCGCCGATCAGGCGTCCCCCCGCCCCCGGGGGACGCGCGTCGACACTAACACGCTCGATGTCTCCTGGCACGTCATCCATACCGGCAGAAAAGACCCCCCGGGTAGGGGATTACCCCGGGGGGCCGTAGATCTTGGCTCAGCGTGTCAATGGGGGGCGTTTCCGCGCGCCTTCCCCTGGAGTGCCACGTGGTCGACGAACGTGCCGAAACAGACCCAGTCACACCATCGCCCGTAGAAGCCTTCCGGCTCGCCGAGCACCCCGACCGATGCCGAGATCGTCTCGCCCGTCCGGTCACACGGCAGAGGGTGTTGACAGTCCGGGGTGCCACACACGGCCTTGTCGACCAACGTCGGCTCCGGGTCGAGAAGAATTCGCGACAACGCCACGGTCGCCAACTCCCGCATCCCGGGGTCTTGCAGGGCCTCGCGTAACCTGTCGTCCATCTCCAGCCCCCCCAGGGTCGGGACGTCCACTCCTGGCGGCGGAGGGAACGTCACCGACACGACCCAGTCTCCATCGGCATCCATCTTGAGGGTGGGCATTCCGTGGATGGCGTTCTCTCGCATCAACCGGATCAGGACCTCCCATGCCGCAACGGGCGAGTATGGCGACTGCTGCCACGCCTGGACAACGATCGCCTCCACCGGGAAGGCCTTCTCCAGCGCCGCCCTGTGTGGACGGTCGCTCTTGAGGACGAGACGACAGAAGTCGCCCGTCCACGAGTCATCCGACCCGCCCAATAGGATCATGAGGCGGGAGAAGTCTTTGACGAGATCCTTACCGTGATCATGACTGTTCATGTGGTGCTCCCTGTGTCGACGTGGATCGGTACGGTCCACCCGTCCGGTCCGGGGTCGCGACGTCGGTCGACGCCGCGAAGCTTCCATCGGCGATCGCGGATATCAACGATCGAGGGTGTGCCCGCGCGCAGCGACCCCGCCAGCGATGCCCACACTTCCCCAACGAGATCTCCAGCGGGTAGGCGTTGCGCGCTCTTGGGGACGCCGGCCACCCGTACGTGATCGTCGGTGATGACCTGCCGGGGGCCTAAAATCTCCACCCCTTGCCAACTGGATTTGAGGCGCATTCCCATGGTGGGTAGCGCGCGGGCCACGGCCGCCGCCTGGTCGTGGTGCTCGCTGGTGATCAGAATTGAGTCGGTGTCCGCGTACAATACCGACCGGGGCCCCATCGCCTGTAGTGCGTCCCACAGCTGGACGCGGGCGACGCTGGCCACATACCCGGTGATGGCGGGCATCGACTGATCCCATTCCTGCGTGCCGGCCGAGATCAGCATGTCACCACCCACCTGTGTGATCTGCGTTTCCACCCCGGTCTGCAGGTTGTAGATCGGGCACTGGCGTACGGCCAGCTGCTCCGGGAACGCGAACGGCTCCCACGCCTGATAGGTCATGCCGAACCGACCGATCAGGGCACGTGACCAATGCTTGAGGACGGTTGCTTTCCAGGGTTCAAGGGTGGCCGCGTGGGCGTGCAGCTGGTCGACGATCCACGCCCCCCATTGAGCTAAGGTGGGCTCCCGCCGGTAGAGCCACGCCCGGACCGGGGTGATAGTCGCGCCAGCAGCCAGAGCAGCACGAATCTCAGGGTCCCAAACCGTTGTGCGGAAACGCCCCGTCGGCCAGACGATGCGGTCGTTGTGGTGCGTGGGCAAGACCGGCACAGGGGTATCGACGTCGACGGTGGCGAGCACCCCCAACGTCGGGGCGTCAAGCCACTTCTCCAGACGCCCCAAGTTCGCCGGACGCCCCAAAAGGCGTACGGGCAATAGGGTGTCCCGCGCGATCCTCGGGTACGCCAGATAGCCATCCCACTCCTCCACTCCCACGTAACCGGTGCGGCCGTGCCAGTACGCCTCACAACGCCCTGCCCACAGTGCACGACGTTCGGCCGCCAGCGCGTCCGCGTCCGCGTGAACCAACAGTTGGTGGTCCATGAACCGGTGACGGAATGCCGCGTAGGCTTGCCCTGCCCCGGTCAGTTGCCAGTTACCGAGATCTTCGGCCTCAAGCCACCCCAGGTATGCGGTGATCGCGGTCGACAGGATCTCCACGTCGGCGTGGCAGCGACGCAACCACTCCTCATCACTGTCCTCAAAGGATGGCAGGTCAGGCTTTCCGAGACCGAACCACGCACCGACCTGTGCCAGCGAGACGGGGAACACGCTCATCGAGTCGACCATGAGCAGGCTTGTGCCGTCACGGCGCCACTGAAGCCACGTACCCCGGTTGACCAGATTGTGTCCGATCAGGTGCCACCCCAGGCGGGGCAGAATCTCGAACGCCTCCGAGATCCGCACATCGTAGCCGAGACTGTGCGCCCACAACACGGTGCGGCTGCGGGGTCGGCAGTGCTCCGATACGGCCTCCCACAAGGCTTGCGGGTCACGGAAGGCGCGGGTCACCGCGGACGGTTTGCGGCCTTTCTCGGCGGCCGTGAAGTTGGCCACGGCCAACCGCCACGACTGCACGTGCCCGTGCCCGGTGCGTCGTGACCGCGCCTCAGTGTCCATAAAGATGTGCCTGCGGGGCATCCTGGTCGTGGCGTTGTGTTTGACGTAGTGATATTGACGTTCAGGCATCACTTCCCCTTAGGGATAAGGACGTGAGTTGCCGCATAGACTGCCCCAAGAATCCGCTCCCCGTAAAGGTCCTCGTAGCGCTGCATCCTGTCGATGGCCGTGGCCACCGCGTCACCGCGCACCAACAACTCGTCGGTGTGGATCGCGTACGGGCGGATACGGACCTCACCCGTCTCCCGATCCCTTACCCACACATCGATGTACTGGATAAACCCGGTCGCGGTGACGGTGTGCAGGGGGGTCGCCTCGGTCGCGAACGGGCGCGTCTCAAGGGGTTGCATCGTCTCGATCGTGCCCGCCTCAATGGCGGTACGGACCTCCCGGACCAGGGTGAGCCAATCCTGGCGGCGAATCCCGATCCCCGACTCGCGACTGAGCCGCAACCCCTCATTGGCCGACAGACCCTCTTTGACAGTGCGGATCGCGGCCCACAGCGGCGTCTGATCGTCAATGACACCTTCGATTTCGTCATCGACAAATTCGTCAAACCCTGCCCCGCCGGGGGTTTCATCCATGACCGGCACACTTACCGACGTGCGCGGCTAGGTCCGCCACCATCGCAAATTTCGTTTCGTAGCCGTGACGGGCCACCGGGGCAGGATGGGCGTGACACTCCCACCCCCACCCTCCCCTAGGGCCGCTGACTGTGTCCGTTGTCCCGTGGATCAGTTGCACGGGCCAGCTGGTGCGTATTGGGCGGGGCGTTTGTGCAGAGCCCATCCGCGATGCCTCCCACCGCGACGGGTCGGGGCAGCCCGGTACGTTCGTGGCGCCCGACAATGGACCAGGAGTCAACAGTGCAGGGGTGCGGGTTGCGCGCCTGGTGATCCGCCATAAGGCGCGGCAACTCCCGCCAGACCACTCTCGCGCTGACGGCCTCCACGACGTAACGGACGTCGCGTTCGACGCCGTTGGAGTCGCGGAAGGTCACAGCGAAACGGGGCATGGCATCCTCGATCCGGGGGGTAGGTGGTGCGCCCGGACGCCCCGACAGCGTCCGGGCGCACCGGCTCAACTCAGCGCACCGGCTGGCCGGTCTGACGGACCATCGCCAACCGGATCGGCCAGTTGCCCGCGTCGGTGGGGCGTTTGGTGGCACGCACCACGGCGCACCGGAATGGGAAGGCGTCCATCATCAACGCCTTGACCAGCTGTGCCAGGACTTGCTGCGCACCGCAGGTCACGGGGACGCGCTGGCCTGTGTCCTCCCTGGTGACGTCCATCACCGCGTACCGGGGGCTGCCCTCTTGGTAGTCGGACCGCTGTGACTTGAACCCGTGGATGACGATCGGAACGTCCAGCAGGTCACGGGCGTGGATAGCCTCCGGTGGCTCCAGGATCTCCACCAGGGACTCGGCGGAGAGGACTTGCGCGATGATGTCACCGACGATCATCTCCGTGTCGCCACCGGCCACATCGAACTTGCTCAACCATTCGTCGAGTTGCCGGAGGGCCGGGTGACTGCGGATGGCGACCTGCGCTCCCGTGTTCGCCTCATGGCGGGCCATCGCCATCGCTCGATCGTCAAGCGGGTTGATGTCGACCATCTCGGCCTCCACGACTTCGATGCGCGGATCGTCGGGCGCGCGTACGATGGTCAGGCCACCGTCGGCACCCTCGCCGCTGTTGACCGGGCTCTCCCCGGACGCCCCGACAGTGTCGACCCCGCCCTCAACGGGGTCCGACCCCGTGCCGACGGTGGCGCCATCAGGTTGATCGGTGCGGTTGTTGCGTGCCATGGCTGGCACTCCCCTTTCGTGTTCAGGTGACTGTGCGGATGGTTTCCCCGGATCGCCGGTCAATGACCGCGTAGCCGAACCAGGGTTTGTACGCCCCCCAGAATCGGGAGAGCGAGTTACGCATGCGCAGGCATGCCTGCACCGCCAATGTGGGGGTGCGGTGGACGGAGAGGACTCCGGAGCGGCCTTGCAGGGCCGCGATGTTGCCGTGCCACGTGGCCGCGTAGGGATATCGGGCCACGGAGTGACCCGACGCGGTCATGTGCTGTCGGGGTCCGGTCTGGCGCCGATGTACTGTCCCAATTCGGCAACCTGATCGGGCTTCATACCGGCGATCGCAGCCAGTCCGGCCGCGACCCTCCAGGCGCACATCGTCCCGGCCACACCCATCGCCTTAGCGACGGTGGCGTAATGGGCGTAGTCCTCTTCGGACGGTTCGGGGCGGCGCATCTGCTCCGCGATCAGGCCCAAAGTGTCCTGGATCATGGTCGCTAGCAGGTAATTGGTTTCGTCCGCAGACGGTTGTACCGGCTCAGCCATAGTCGTACTCCCCTCAGAGTTCGATGAGCCGACCCCACCATAGACCCTCGCTGGTGGGTGGCATATACAACGGGTGGCCGACCCGCCGGTCGGCCACCCGTCTAGGGGAGCACCTGTTGATCATTCAACCACGCCCGAGTGTACGCCTGCATCCGACGTACGCCGCAATCCCGGTGGAGACGGATTTGCTGAGCCCCGTCCCGAGAATGATCCAATAGGCGTCCGGCCAGCGGTCCGCATCCAACACACTGACCACCAACAGTGCGCCTAGCACCGCCAAATCAACCCAGAGCCCCGAACGCAGTGCCATCCACCCACAACTACCCGCCGGGACGCCCTGACCCTCCGGGGGCGTCTGAGTGGTCACGTCACGGGGTCCTCTCGCATCTGTCGGATGATCTCCCGGGCGATGGCCTCCGCCGTTGGCATCGGCCCGATCAGGTCACGGACCCTCGCCGCCACGTCGGCCACGATCGCGGCCTGGTCGCCCTCCCCGATGTGGCGCAGGCTCTCCTGGATCTCGACCAGCTTCGCCATGTAGGCGTCGCTGTTCGCATACAGGATCTTGACTAGGTCGAGGGTGTACCCAACCACCAGCTTCGCGCGCCACGTCGGATTGGCCTCGTTGCCCGCCACCGGAACGATGTCCGCATTCCATACTTCCTCAGCCACTCCCACGATGCCCCCTCCTGTCGGTCGGTCCGGCTGTCCCGGAAGCCATTGGCCGTAGTCGCCAACCACCGCACGGCACAGATCCACCTCTGCGCCCGCGATGATGACGTGATTGTCATACTGCTGGATCTGCGCCCGGGGATCCCACCGGCCGTCAGACCAGGCGTAGGTCTGAAACCCCCACCGGGCCAGCCCCCGCCGTAGCAGCCAGTCCAACTGTTTGATGCCGGCATAGACACCGATCTCCGCCGGATAGAGCACCTGCGCGACACCCTCGAAATACTTGCCCACCGTGAACATCTCGGCGAGGGTGGCGTCCCAGTCCACCGCGAAGTAGTACGGGTAGCCCCGGGGCATGCCGCACCGGGTCGCCTCCATCAGTGCGGCGGCGGCGTGGGTCATGCCCTCCCTGTACCCGTTCATGGGCGACATCTTGGCTTCCTCGACCAGCGACACAATCGACAGCCCCGCCCCGGCCAGCGACCTAGCCTCGGCCATGGTGAGCCGCTTTCCGGGTGACCCGACCCCCACATACCGGCCCGCGAACCGTTTGTCAGCGGCGGCCAACTTGCGCGGGTCGGGGCGGGCAAACGAGTAGTCAACCCCCTCGATCGTCATCTATCTACCTCGCCGGTCCTGTTTGGCCGAACGGCGGGTCTCCTTGAGTTTGAACGATTTCAGGTCAGCGGTGCGGGCGATGATCTCGGCCTCATCGGGGGTGCCCGCGACGCCGGCCACCAGCGTGATCTGTGGGCGCCGGTAGTCGGTGCCAGCCACGGTGACCACCTCCAGGCCGTGAGCACCGATCCGCCGGTCCAGCACTTCCCCGGTCACCGCGGATTCTCATTCCCGGCTTGGCTAGTCATGCCGGCGGCGCGCTCGGCGTCGCGCTGCTCCGCCAGATCCTTGGAGACTCGGGCGGCCGTGGCGCGCTGTGCCCGCAGGCGGGCAGCGGCGTCGCGAATGTTCTGTGCTGGCGTGTCGGGCACGGTGTGACCCCTTCCGGTCGTGGGGGCGGTCAGGCCTGGATGCCGGCATTGCCCAGCAACACCCGCGCATCCTCTGATGAGTATCCCTGCCCCACCAGACGACTCGTGACGGCACCGACGGGCAGCAGGCCTTTCTTCGCGGCCGTGACCAGCTGGGCCGGCGTGAGGTTGCGGGTCACCGTGGTCCGCTCAATGTCCCACAACGTCAACAGGTCGTCGCGACGTTCCGGTGGCACCCCGATCGAGTCGAGTGCCGTCACCGCTTCCTCAGGATTGAACAAACCAGCAACCACCCCGGACCGGACGCGGGTGATGACCGCGTTGCGGTAGGTCCGCAGACGTTTCGTGTCGGTCAACAGTAGGATCAACGCGGTTTCGTCCGCGTCGTACCCGAGAGCGGACAGCATCTCCGCCGCGATCTCGGCCGAGATTTCGCGCTCCTCGTACAGCCCGAGCGTCTGCGACAGCGACAGGTCACGGGTGGCCGCGCCTTTCTCCACCAGTGACCCCGCGATCAACGCCTCCGCGTCCTCCGGGCTGAACCCGTGCCCCAGCAACACTTCCATACAGCGCTCTTGGGTGAGGGCACCTTTCGCCAGCAGTGACCGGGCCGTCTCCTGGGGTAGGAGCCGGGTGCGCATCTCGCGCAGCAACGGCAGGTAGCGGTTTTTGATGCGCGACTCCAGAAACATCGCGCCGAATTCGTCATCGGTGATGAGATGCCGGTTGTAGGCCTCGCTGGCGAATTCGATCCCAGGCGGTAGCCCGGCCGTCTCGATCAGTGTCGCGAAGTCGTCAGGGTCAAGGCCGTATTCTTTGGCGATCGACTGGCCCCGGTCGACCGTCATGTGTCCCTGCGTGACCGCACCGGCCGCCTGTTCCGGGGTCATCGAGTGGAATTGGACGGCCTGGAGTACATCAAACCACTCGTTGCGGATCGGCCCTTGCACGATCCCACGCTCTAACCGTTCCGCGTCGATGATGCCACGCCGGTAGGCCAGATACAGCACTTCCGGCGCCGGGGGCTGCCCGGCAAGTTCAGTCAGGCGTCGGAAGTCTTCCGCGTCCGTGCCGGTCGCGGCGGCCAGCCCCGCCCCTTCATCCATCGTCACAATGGACCGCGCCCACATCGACGCCAACTGTTCGGCCGTCAGCGGCACATGGTGCAGCTGTAGGAGGAAGTCGGCCATGTCGTGCGAGTAGCCGAGACGGGTCAACAGGGTCTCGACGATAGGGCGTCCGATGATGCGCCGGTTGTACAGCGCAAGCACTTCCTCCAGTGTCGGATAGGTCGAATTGGCCGCCATCAACTGTTGGAAACGTTCCTGCCCGAGACCACCACGCATGGCGTCATCGACCATCTCCCCGTACGGGGCCAAACCGCGCACCGCCATCACGGCCGCGTCCGCCGGCGTGAAAATGCCGTGCGGATTCAGGGCGATCAACGACCCGATCGCCGGTGCGAGTTCGTTGGTGATCAGGTCAGCCAGGCCACCGCCCATGAGGATTCCAGCGCCGATGCCCGCCACGATCGACCCGCCCTGACCGCGGGGATTGGCCAAGAACAGGCCAGTGGTGCGCATCCAGTCCGGGGTGTCGGGATGCTCCGCGACCCGCTGCCACACTGGCCCGATCGTGGAGCCGAGCTCGCCACCCACCAGCCGGAAGAAGTGCTCCTGTTTCCCCATGAACGTGCGGATCTCGTGGTCCGTGCCCCGCTCCCTGCCCAGCATCGTCGCCCGGCTGACGATGTCGGCCAGCCGTTCCCCGACCCTGCCCCCGAGATCCCCCACAACCGTCGCCTTTCCACTGGTCAGATGATGCGAGCGAGTACGTCTTCCACCACGGCCAGCGCGCGGGCCGTGATCTGCTGGCGGTAACGCCACGCCAACTCACCCAGGCGGGCCGCTTCACGCCACACCCACTCCCACAGTGCCCGCGTTAGGGGCCCTAGGATCCACGTCACGAGCCGATCGGGGCTGTCCAGTAGGTCAGATACCCTCTCCGCCGCCGTGCGCGCCAGAGCGGCCACGTCGGCGATGCGGGCCACCAGCCAGTCACGTACCTGCCGTAGCTCCCCCACGGCCGCCTTGACGGCCCGCTCCACCCACGCCTCCAGGCGGGCCAGCTGTGCCGAAACGGCCGTGACGACCTGGACGATGCGCTCGCGTACCCATGCCGCGATCGAGTCCGCCAGCGTGGCCAGCTTGTACGGGATCAGGACACTGACCGTCCACCGCAAGGCGTTGAGGGTCGCCAGCGCGTGACGCGCCTGCGCCAAAGCCCACCGCCGTGCCCGCCCGTAAAGCAGGTCCCACGCGGCCCGGACCCGCCCAAAGATGCCGGTGATGGTCTTCCATACCGACATGAGCCGTTCAGCTGTGGCGCGGGCCAGCACCCCGGCCGATGATCCGACCAGAGTGACGAGTGACGCGATCCATTGGTCCATTGTGGCCGCCGCTTCAAGTCACAGACTGATGACCGCGCGGTGACGGTCGTACCACTCCTGGACCGTGGCCAATACTGTCGGTTCGTTGTACTGAGCCGTCGGAATCCGAAATCTGTTGGTCGCGCCATCGTCTGTGGTGACGGAGAATTCCATCACCGGAATGAACCGGCCACCCACGAGGTCCTCCGCGCCCCGCACCGAGCCGGCGTCGATCCGCCATCCTTGCGCCATGTCGTCACGCTCCTATCCCGAGAATCCCGCCTCAATGGCGCGGGAGCTACCCTCCAGCTGCTCTGCGAGGGTGTCAAACGTCCGCCCCGCCGCATCGACGGTTGGGGCGTAGTCCCACGGCTCCGTGGTGGATGCCGGGGGGATCGCGTCAGGCGCTGAACCGACAGTCTCAACCCCCGGCCGCCACTGGCCCCACCGTGCGGTGATAGACCGACACAGGTCCACCTGCCCACCGTCGATGGTGGCACGATTGTGGTATTGCAACACGTCCGCGCGGGGATGCACCCGACCCCCGGACCATGCGTAGGTCTGGAAACACTTGGCGGCGTGCCCGCCTTTCGTTGCCCATTCAATGGTGCGCCAACCCCCGTATATCCCGACCCGACTGAAACCGATTGCGTTCGCGCACCCGTCGAAGTAGGGAGTGCAGCGTGCGAGTTCGGCGGCCGTGGCGTCAAAGTCGACCGCGAAGAAAATCACCCCGTCCTCGGGCATGCCAGCCCGCATCGCCATGTCTTTCGCGGACCGGGCGTGGTCCATCCCTTTCTGTCTGCCCAGGAGTGCGTCACGCTCCGACCCTTCCGCGAGGGTGCCGAGCCACAATCCGGCAGCGGCGAGGGCATCCACTTCCGGGCGACTCATGTGTTTTCCCGATGACCCTGGGCCGGCGTAACGCAGGGCGAACGTCTTCCCCGATGCCGCCAGAATCCACGGTCTCGGCCTGGACCAGGCGTAGTCGACGCCTTCACTCACGACGCCCCCCGCCGGTCATGACTGCCCGATCGAGTGCGAGATCAGAGAGAACCAGAATGTGCCAGCGACCCCGGTAGAGTTGTGAATGCTGAACGTGGCCGGCATCCCGAGTAGGTACACCAATTGGGGTTGTATGCCGATGGTTTGATTCAAGGTGACGATCCGGTGGACTGTGCCGGTAATGTCATCGCAGGTAATGCCACCGTCCCATGTCGCGGGGGTGGCCAGCACCTGGAAATGTGCCAGCCCGGGAACGGTGTACAGCGATTGGATCGTGACCGTGGCGCCAGCCCCGACGGCCGTGGCGACGGCCTCCAGCAATTTGGGTTGCCCACCATTCGTAGCGATGAGTACACGCGGCTGAGCAGCCGACCACACCTTCAATTCATACTGCAAATCAACAGCCGCGCCCGGATCTACCGACACCCGCAACCACGGGCCACCGGAAACTATCTGCAAGGCCAGAAACCCAGTGTTGCGGATTTCGAACGCCTCCACATGCATGGTGACCGTGCCCGCCTCATCCAGCATCCACGTAAGGTAAACGGTCGCGGCACGAATAATGGATTCGAAGCGAATCCCAATACATGGCGTCGCGCCCACAAATACGGGGTCATAGAATTTCAGTGCGGCAATGGTGTCGGTGTCGTTGATGTAAATGACATCCTGCCGGCCGGACTGGCGTCCCCAATCCGGATAGCCGTGTTCTACTGGCGCGGTCACGTGATCACAGGTCCGTTATCGGGGCCGGATATGGTGGGATCGCTGCCACCAATTCGAGGATATGGAAACGGAAATAGAGCGTGTGCGAATAGATGTCGGTATTGTATGCGCGGATCGACCACTTATTGCCGGTGGGATAGTTCTGGATCGGCCAGCTGATTTTCTCGTCATCCGCGATCACCCAAGCGGTGCCAGAGAAAGGAATGACAACCTGTTGGGAGTGGATTACCCGGAAACCCACCAGCCCCGACGGCCCGGGAGGGATGATGATCTCAATCCGCTCCACGTGTCCGTCCACCATGGACAGTGCGGTGGTTTGGGGTGCCCCGATAGCCGTGCCGGCCGGCACGACTATCGGGAATACCTCAATCCGGTCAGCCACTTCAGGTCAGGACCTCAACGGTCAACTCCGACTGCAGGGCCGTGCCGTCCGCGCTGGCGGCCGTCTGCTGCACGGTCAGCACGTACGACGCGGAAGCCAACTCCCCGGGAGACTCCTCGAACGCGAAGTCGATAGCCTCCGTGGATCCTGCGGCTGCTTCTACCTGCTCTGGGTTCGCTTCACCGACCAGGGGGTCCGTGATAGTCGTACCCCGGCGGACACGCACCGTCAGGGCCGTCGTGTTGGTGCCAGTGGTGATCTGTGTCCAGCCCCGGAGGATGACCTTGCATCCCGCCCGGGGCGTGCCGACATTGGAGACGGTGGCAACCACCGTCTCTGTCGTGGTGGTCAGGGTCACATTCGCGGTGACGCCTGACGAGAATGCGTTGACACCCATAGGGTTACGCCCTCCCTGTTACGAAAGAGTCCACTGTGGGCAGGCGTCTCGTGTCCGGCCCATTGGGGTATTCCTCGACATAGAGCCGGATCGCGCTGTATTGGTCGCCCACCTGGATCGCCACCGTGGAGGAGCGCAGACGGTAGCCGGGCAGCAGCACCAGGCCGTCACTCGGGCACGGCAGCAGCCACGGCGCGGTCGCCAGCGATGCGGACGGGCTGCCCGCGTAGCCTGCGTAGATCTGTGTCGCACCGGCCGCCTGGGTTGCACCGGCCGGTATTTGCAGCAGCGAATCCGTCTGGTCGTCAAGGATCAGCGTCGGGACACGCGCGGCCACGTTGGCGTCGGTGACCAGAATGAATCTGAATCCCACGATCCGCCACGTGGCGTGTCCCGGCGCAGCCATAGTCCATTCCGCCCCGGCCGCTGGCTGCGGTACAGCAACCGCCTTGTAATACTGGACATCAAGCGAGAGCATCGACCCACCATCCTTTGTGGAGTGTGACGGTGGGCGCCATTTATCCAGGCACGGCGCCCACCGTCGACCGGGGGCCTATTGCGCTAGCTCGGCCATGTGGAGCACCACGTTGACCGTGCCGGCCGCTGTCACGCGGGCGACATGAACCAGGGTGGCGTTCTTGTTGTTGCTGTTGATGATCGGAATGTGCGGCGTCCCGCGAAGGACCGCATTGCGCACGAACCAGTCGCGCGTCTCCTGGGCATCCAGCGCACCCGGCCCGCCCACCTTGTAGTTCGCGGTGTCCGGCCCCTTGAATGCAACCGCGTTGACTTCGGCGTCCTGTTGGTAGCCGAGCACCGCGTAGCGGGTGTCAGCCTTGAGTAGGTCGAAGCTGGTCGACAGACTGTTTCCGGCTGACCAGTCGCCCGACGTCGCTGGGCCGGTAACCGCGACTTCCACCGTGACGAGATTGACGATCTGGCTGCGCACCTGCTCCCACAGGGCGAGGTTGGCGGCCGAGCCGGGCAGGTCCTGATAGTAGATCATGAGCGCGAGCGAGTCGACTTCGGCGCCTCCGCCGGACTGCTCCGGGATCAGCGTGTCCGTCGAGTAGAGTCGCTGCATGCTCCAGTCCGCCAACAGCTGGCGGACGAACGTGCCCCGGTTGCGCACCCGAATACCCTGCACGTTGTCGTGCATCTTGGCAGAGCGGACGCGGATCACCCCGGCCGTGGCCTGCTCCCCCCAGATGCCCTCCAGCCATGCCGGCGTGGCGTCGCTGAACGCCCGTACGGCGTAGGTGTCGCCAGTGTTTGCGGTTGTGGTGCTGACGGTGGCACCGGGGTTCGTGACGCGCCCGGTGATGACTTCAAGTGCAACGCCCACGGTCTGTTTCCTTCCACTTGTGGGCCGTCAGGATGTGTGACTGTCCTACGTGGACGGAGACTTAGGAGCCGGAACGCTTGAACGTGTGGTTGTGGGTCGCGGCGGCCACCATCCGCTGCATGCGCTGCTCGAAAGTGTTGTCAGGCATGGATTGCAGCTTCGACGCCAGCGCGTCCAGATGCGGGCCGAACTCCACCAGGAACGCGGCCATCTTGCCCTTCTTGGCGTTCGCGCCCGACGCGATCCGCGACACCCCGATGGTCTTGGCGGCCGTCTTCCACGCCTCCAGGGACGTGCCGGCCACGCGCGCCTTCCACTTGGCCTTAGCCGCGAGCGTGTTCTGTTCCCACTTGTCGGCCTTTGCGGCGGCCGTCTGCCCAGGGGCCACCGTCACGCGGTCGATGCCGGCCGCGATCTCGGTTGTCGCGTTGCCCAGGCGCGATGCCCAGCGATCCGCGATCTCGTTTGCAGTCCCACGCACTGTAGATCATCCTCCTGTCGATCATGCAGAGTCTTCGGTTTGGTGGCCCCTATACCGAAGATTATGCGGCCGACAGGTCAAAATGATCTAAGAATCGTCAGAAACACGCTCAGCGGGGGTGCTACCCCCCTGGTTGCGCCGTGGGCGGCCACCCCGACGCCCGTTGGCAACGGCCGCCTCATAGCGCGCACCCTCACGCTGGCGTAGCTCCTGCGCCACGGCCACGGAGCGTGCGATGCCGCACGGAACGCACTGCCACTCAGGCGCGTCCTTCGCTCGATGGTTCGTCTCACTCCCGCACACCCGGCACGGGCCAAAGGATCTTAGTGTCTGCCTCACGCGATCATGATATGCACGCTCTCGTCACGATCGGTGACTACTTCACCAAACCGCGGGGCATAGTCGTACATCAATCATCCATGATGGACAGTCTACAATGTACAAACCACTCCCCCAAAAGCGTTACGCCCCAACACTTCCCACGACGCACTCCCCTACCCCACCAACGTGCCTCGCCACACGGTCACGAGCAACCCGCGACGCCGCCTGATCAACATGCACGCAGCGTAACTGTTCGCCTGGGGGGCAGCGGGCGGCGCGGGCGGGGCGGGGAGCCCCC
>Ga0065707_10001155_pt1 | contig 13922 bp, 14 predicted proteins | sample SwiRhicommuniRL3_FD_59094 | JGI IMG/M metagenome (GOLD analysis project Ga0065707, IMG submission 59094) | Switchgrass rhizosphere bacterial communities from Rose Lake, Michigan, USA - RL3 v2 (version 2) | ecosystem: Host-associated > Plants > Roots > Rhizosphere > Soil | place: East Lansing...
AGTGCATACAATCTAAGATTAAAAAAGTTCCAAACTTGGGAACAGTATCTAGCATCTAAACGATCGATAACACTATGATATCAGGAATGGAGAAATGTATCTACTATGTTTGTAAATTTGTCTGGATATTGCATCATCATTGCATGTCCTCCACCTTTTATTTGTACTAACCAAGAACCGGGTATTTTTTCAGCCATTAGGATAGAATTGGCTGGAACGGTAAGAACATCATCAGTACCAACCAGTACCAAGGCCGGTTGGGTAATACTACCCAGGCGATCGCAAGTACCAGTCCAATTGATAATTGCTTGAGTTTGTAGTTTTAATGTCTCGATAGGAGCTACTTCGGAACTTTTAGGCAGCTCCTGAATAAAATTTGGATTGCTGTTACGCCAGTGGTCAGGGAATAATAATGGCAAAAATCTTTGTAGCATTTCCATCATATTTCCACTTTGATTTGAAAATATGTCCACAACTTCTGGACTGGGAGCAACACTTTGATTTGTTCCACATGTTGATGCATAAATAATCAGCTTCCCGACTTTATCAGGATTTGATAACGCTACCTCCTGAGCTATCATTCCACCCATTGACCATCCTATTATGTCAGCTTTCTTAATTTTTAATGCCTCCATTAACCTAGAAGTATCATCTGCAAATTGCCGTATGGAAAATTGCTTGTTACCGGAGGTTGTATTGCCTATCCCCCTATTGTCAAAAGTAATTACTGTGTGATTTGAAGCAAGTTTACTTATTAGTGTTGGATCCCAAAAATCTAAGGATGCAGAAAATCCGTTTATTAGTAAAATGGGGCTTCCATTACCTAACATCTTATACGCCACATCAATATCGCCCACCTGAATTTTCTTGGTTTCAATTGAGTTGAGATCTATGGTTTGATTATCCTCTGTTGATAGGCTCACCGAATAACTTTCGATATTGTATGAAGAAAACGCTACTATTGTTAGGACTGTGATAAAAAAGATGAATACATACAACATATAATTTCTATTATTATTTGCACCTGCAGATTTTCTATAAACCATTATGCTATATTCTTCCTTTCTTTAATATTTAAAAATTCTTGAAAGCACGAATATTTTACTCATTCTGTGACAGCTTCATTTTTTGCTTTTCAAGTAGAAATTGACACAATAAATCATTTGGATTATATTTACATTCTGGCGGAATAGAGTCAGCATTGGGAAAAACAACTGTGGATCTATTCTGCAAATTCTCGGTTTGTGGATTTTCAGTTTTGAAATAACCGCTACCGAATACAATAAAGAACACAATCCCAAGTATTACAAAAATGAATATAACAATGACACCCAATTGCATTTTCCTGATATTCCTGTATTATCCAAAACTATAGAATGGGATGTTATTATTTATTATCATGCGTAATAGACCTGAAGGAAAATAACGAAGGTTAAATGGTAGAGAGTACTATACGACTTTTTGATACCATTTATGTCATTTACATTTGTACAACAGTTTCTCGTAGATTACAGACTTCATTTGCACACAAAAAATTTAATTGATCTACGACATCCCAATGTTCGACGATTGTATCATTTTCTATTCTATAGAGATCAGCAGATCTAATATTTACTGGTTTGTAGGTAGGTTGAGTTGGTCAAATGCTAAATATGACTGACTGGTCAGTTATGTTTATTAAGGAGCTGTTGTTCCTATTATATAGATATGAAAATACTTAATGCAAGCAGTGTTCTGGACAGGATACTTTCCAGAAGATATGAAATGAATATCACGATAGCTATCTTGATTATAGGCACTGCTGGTTCATTTCTGCAAATAGGAGGCACAAGTTGGGATATCACTTCGCATATCATGCAAGAACCTGAGACTTTCTTTACACCCTCCCATACGGTACTTTACACGGGTGTTGGATTGCTAACAATAGCTGCAGGATTAAGTGGATTTTTGTTATTAAGAAATAATGAACTTAGAAAAAAATCCTTTGTTACAGCATTTAAGCTACTCATAATAGGATCGGCGGTTTCTTTAGTAGCTGGACCATCTGACTTTCTTTGGCATGAAACCTTCGGAGTGGATGGATTACTTAGTCCTTCACATTTGGCATTGATTACAGGTATGCTCATAAATGCAGTTGCAGTAGCTGTAGGACTTGCAAGAATAACCGTACACATATCTGCACCTTCTAAACAGAAATTGATTAAACTTTTAATGATACCTGGGTTTGCAGCATTATGGTTCACATGTACATGGTATGTGTATATGTTTTCTCTCCCATTTTCAAATGGAGAAAACTTTCAATTTAACTTAAATCCAAATATTGCTGCAATAATAGCGATTATAGTTTTACCGCTGCTTAGCTCTATCATCTTTGTGACTGCTTCAAAGACTATAGGAAGGTTTGGTGCCGCAAGCGCTGTTGCAGGATTGGTACTGGGTGTTAATGTCCTTGCGAACATTATTCCGACTGATGGAATGATTACTTCCTCACTGCCATGGTATCTTATATTCGCCNTCATACCAGCAGTAGCGGCNGATATTATATTAAACAATGCAACTATNAGATCAAAGATAGGAGTAAGAGAATCTGAATTAATAGCTGGTGCAATAATTAGTTCAACATTTTACGTATTTGGTTATCCCATGCTTACATGGGCATTTGCAATCCCGCTTGACATGCAACTTGGTAATTTGCAGGGAACAGAAGCCGTAGCTATGCTAACGTCTAACTTTCTAAGTACTCTACCCACTGTACTTGCCATTACATTAGTGCCTGGTGCTTTGATGGGTATGGTGGGTGCTTATCTTTCGTCAAAGAAAATAGCAATACCATCATCCTCATCTTTAACAATCCGATCATATCCCCATTTTCTGTCACAGGAAGAAAGATAAGAAGGACGGAGGAAAATATTCCAAAATAAGAGGAACAGTTCTAATATTGAATCGGAGTAAGAACATAGAATAGGATAAACAAAAATATGTGTCCCAAAGTCTCTACTCAATATAAGATAGATGTTAAGGAAAAAATAGTTAACGCAGCACTAATGACCTTTTCTAAATACGGGTACGACAGAACTAGAATGGATGATGTAGCAGAAGCATCAAAAGTAAGTAAGGGTAGATTATATCTTTATTTTAAAAATAAAGAAGAACTGTTCTATGCTATATCTGAAAGAAATATCGCAGAATTAAAACAACAATTATCTACATTATTTACAGGAAAGGAAAACCTAAAATCGAGTTCAGAGAACTTCTATGAAAACTTTCGCAGCAACAACAACAATACCACAGATCTAGAAAAAGTATTTTTTGAAATAATTGCTGAATCATCACGTAATCTTAAATTAAGAAAGATGTTATATGAACAGAGAATAAAGATATTTGATGTTGTAATAGAATATCTAAATTCACAAATGCAAAGAGGATTAATTAAGAAAGGCACCAATACAAAAGCCATTGCATCAGGGCTGGTTTCTCTCTATAACGGTTTGTCCTTGAGTAGAGTATTAGGCATAAGTGAGACCTTGAACAAACAAACATGGTTAGACACAGTAAGAGCTATATTCAACGCTATAAGTTAGTATGAGCTGGTCAAGTAAAAATATCATGGTTATCCAAAGTAGCGCTGTAGTATGGGTTATGTCTATTATTGCTCTATCTATTGGAGGAACATTTGTAATTATCTATATCATTAAACATGTAATGGGCTACTTCGAAAGAAGAAAGAATAGATAGAAAAAGAACAGATTCTCCATAATAGTAACGATAATCAAAAGATAATTGAATAATATAAGAAATATATTTGAAATATGTAAATTTTATTCGGGCTCGGTTGTTCTGGCAACTCTAGTGGTTCAATGAATAAACTCATTGTGTTAGTAGAGAATTACTAGCGGCATGGGGCTGGTCGTTTGTGAATCATATTTGACACAATAAATGGACTCGTTGTCGATAGATTTCAATCAAAGCCTGAGGAGTTTGGGTTCGGAAGCAGTTAAGGGTAACACTCGAGGTTTCATCCTTAAAGGAGATTATAAAATTAAGTGAAGCAAAAGCCCGTGCTAGGATTTTATGCTTTACAATTTTTGGGTCTTGTGCTTTTTGTTTTCACAGCACATTCAAGGTCTTTGGAGGCTTTGGAATGGATTTTCAGTTTTGGAGGATTCACCTGATTTTACCAATTCAAAAGAAACATTGGCCGATGTAGGTGGGTATCCTTGACTTGACGCTTCTACCTCCATGACGAGTGGTCCTATGTCACCCTTCTTGCCGACGGTCCAGGAATATACAAATTTCCCGTCTAAATCCGTGATTCCTTTAAATTCCTTCTCAAAATTATTTCCGGGATAAATTAATTTTCCATCAATTAGCGCATTAGCTATTGGCCTATTATGCGAATTGGTAACAATTATTGTTGCGTTCTGGCTATCACCTCTTGCCACTGGATTTTTTAGTGGCAAAATCGCGACAAGCAACTTNGATNGCTGTGTCGTATCTATTGGAGCCTCAGCCTCAGAAACATTGGATTGCTGTGTCGTATCTATTGGAGCCTCAGCCTCAGAAACATTGGATTGCTGTGTCGTATCTATTGGAGCCGTCNGNGATATATTAGAACTGGGAACCCCATTAACAACTACACTATACCACCGTGTAGGCGCTGAATTACAAACTAGTTTTGCTGTTATCTTATTGTTACCTTCATTTAGATGTGTATACTGTTCATGCAATACAAACTTCCACTGAGAAAAATCTGTTGCTCCTCCTGTTCCACTCGCAACTGCGCTTTGGTATGGTAGGACGCGGTTAACTAATACGTACACGGAACAATCCTTGGCAGTGGTGTCCGATGATTCACCTGATATTACCAGCTCCTTGTTTAAATCTACACTTTGGAAGGGCATAAAACTAAGTATCTTGACCGATTCCAATTGCGGTTGCGGCGACACTACTCCTCCTGAAGTTTGACTAAATGCTTGTTGGTATGAAGTACTTATCAAAATTACAAGCAAGACGATAGTAGAGATGGTAATCAGTAGAAATGGAACTTTCAATTTACATAATACCGTGAAAAGTATACGCTTTGCAGATATATATTCTAAATCCAGTCCATTGATGCCAGACTCCTGGTTTGACTTTTAATTGCTCTAATCGAGTAACCAGACTAACGGTTACAAATCGTGTTAGATAACCTGAAGATGATTAGAAAAACGTACCTTCGAAACTTTAAGGACCAAGAACTTTTCTTCTCCAGCGCGCAATAAATAAATTGGTTCGCAGGTTGAAATGAAAANTTAACCGGAAAGTGTGTTTCAATCCCAATATGAGGTCAACCCTCCCTCTCTAGAAGTATCTCCTTGATTAAAAAGAGTTTAATGCACTACAGCTAAGCTCCATGTCAAAGCTCATTGGAGAAAATCTAGACACTTCTGTACCCAATAAAATCAAGAACCTGAAACTGAAATCTGCTTATGACTATCTTAATCAAATATCATTTACAGTTGATGGCACTTCAAACAAAACTATAGAGTTGCTGTCTGACGATGCCATGTGTCTGCTTGGTAACTCAAGAATGACAAATCTTATGTTGACAAAAATAGCAGTTCATTGTTTAATGCCAAAGAAATATGGAGGTTTTAGAAGTTCAAAAGTGTTTGTTCTTGATGCTGGAAATTGTACTGATGTCTATCAATTTATAGACTTTATGAAACAATACGGTTTGAACATCAAAAAGAATCTCAAGAAAATAATGATATCCAGAGTATTTACTGTATATCAGCTTACTCATTTTTTAAAATACGAGCTTCCAAAAACCATATATGATTACAGAATCAATATAGTAATAATTCCAGACTTGTTAGCAATGTTCCTTCAGGAAGCAGAGATGGACGTTGATGAAGTAGAGTTCTTGATAGCAGAAATTGCTGATATTCTTAAAGTAATTACCCGTGAAGGTAAGGTATTGTTAATAGCCTCGCTTTCTTTCGAGGACGACAAATTACCTCCTTTCGTTATTGATTTAGGAAACAGAATTGTTAAAATTTTCAATAAATGCATTACAATTGACAAAAATAAAACAAATGATAAATTTAAGATGCTCATACAGCAAAAACAAGGTGTAGATTATGTCACTACTAAAAAATATTCGCCACTAACTGCTGAAGATGTGTTGACTGTCATAAGAAGATGATGAATGACTATGGGCAGGACAATTCCGTCTTTTAGGTTAGCATGTATGGCCGAGGAATTGAGGTGGCGTAGATTTCGTTCGAAACTCAGCAGGGATGATAGGAAAAAATTCGATGCAATGTTTTCAAGTTCCCGTCTCTATAATAGTGCGTGTGTAAATGCTGCTAGACCAATTGTTTTGGAGTGTATTATAATGTCAATAGTTTTGAATGATTTCAAGCGGTTAACAGAATTAATGAAAAAGGATAGAAGTAGAGACACTCTGGCAAGTGACAAATCTAAGGAAAGTGGCTAATAAGGTTGGCTTTATTTCCAAATGAAGATATACTGACACAAGAAATTCAGGCATGGAGCGGATTTGCTGATGCCCTACGCGAAGAAGATAGAGTAATTTTTTTGCGCATGCTAGAGCAGTGTTACCAATATGCAGATTCAATCAATTCAAAGGGAGAATTTTATTCAACGGAATCTCTGCTTATGAGTTTAGTCTTTGTGCAGCATAAGATTATTAATTGGTTAATAAATAATGGAAATTTTAGCCAGCACGACTGGAGATAACCATAAGGACAGGAACTAGCGAGCTACACATGGTCTCAGGTTGGCTGTTTGATGCATATGCCAAAAATAATAAAATGGTTCTTTGGATAAGACAGGACGATGGAAATACAATAAGACTAGAAGATGAATGGTCTCATCCAATATATGTGGCAACAAATGACAATTCTCTATTTGAAGAAATCTTAGGAAGCGAAGACATTTCTGGACATGTATTGAGTTCTGAAATTGTACCCAAATATGAAAAACTAACTGATTCACAAGAGTCAATGGTACTACAATTGAGACTAACAGACTCTAATAATGCCACAAAAATTGCTTCAAAAATTGAAAAAAAATTCAGATTTGGAAAAATTAGATTTTATAATGTGGATGTTCTTCCAGCTCAGACATATTTCTACGAACATGGAATATTTCCGACATGCTATTCTAGGGTTAATACTAGTAAATCTGGTCTTGGCTGGGACGTGAGAGACGATGTATGGTCAACTGATTATGAGCTTCCGCAATTTGAAAACATACACCTCACAGTATTCCCGAAAGTTGCTGAAGGTAGGATACCAAGGTATACAGACAAGATAGACCATATTGAAATTCAAAAATATTTGACGGATGAGATAATTCGAATTGAAGAGGACTCTGAAATTGACATTTTTTGCGAACTTACGAAAGAGATAGCCAATACAAATGCGGATTTTGTGCTGACAGATAATGGAGATTCTTTTACATTTCCCTACTTAATTGAAAGGGCAAATAGTAACGATATACAACTAGAATTGGGTAGAGAAAAGGATAGCGGTGGGTTAGTCAAGCCAGCAAAAGAAGGTACTTCATACTTTTCATACGGCAAGATTTTTTTTAAGCCTTCGACAGTAAAGTTACCTGGAAGAATACACATTGATACCGATAATTCATTTATTATGGCAGAATCCGGATTACCAGGATTGTATGAACTGGCAAGAATCTGCAGAATGCCATTTCATACGGCGTCCAGGGCAAGTATCGGAAAATGCATGAGCAGCTTACAGTTCTATCATGCCGACAAAAAAAAAGTTTTGATTCCCTGGAAACCAACTTTGGCCGAACATGTTAAGAGTTTAGATGAACTTTTAATTGCTGACCGGGGGGGAATGATACTTGAACCTAGGATAGGAGTTCATGAAAACGTTGCAGAATTGGACTTTGTTTCTCTATATCCGACTATAATGCAGAAAATGAACATATCTGCAGAAACAGTCTTTTGCCGATGCTGTCCTGATTCCAAACTACAAGTTCCTGGCTTGGACAACTATTACAGGTGTGAAAAAAGAAAAGGACTAGTTCCAATGGCCCTTGAAATTCTCCTCACAAAAAGAAAAATCTACAAACAGCTCAGAAATTCGACTAGTGACGCTAAATTGAGAGAAATGTATAATGCAAGACAAACTGCCCTCAAGTGGGTTTTGGTAACAAGTTTTGGATACCTTGGGTTTAACAATGCTAAATTTGGTAGAATTGATGCCCATATTGCAGTCTGTGCATTTGACAGACAAATTTTGATTCGAACTATANGAACAGCCGAGCAGCAGGGNTTTAAAATTCTACATGCCATAGTCGACTCTGTTTGGGTGCAAAAAAAGGCTGGACAAAGAAATGCAAGGACAGATGATTATGAGGCATTGAAACAAGAAATAGAACACGAGACAGACTTTGATATTTCACTCGAAGGCATCTACAAGTGGATTGCTTTTGTTCCCTCAAAAAGTAATGATATTGTTGGTGTTCCCAACAGGTATTTCGGTGTCTTTGAGGACGGGACACTTAAGCTTCGAGGAATTGAAGCAAGGAGACATGACACGCCAATTTTTTTCTCCGATTACCAACAGTTAATTCTGAATATCTTATCAGTAGCCAACACTGTCGGCGAAGTTAAGGCATTGTTTCCTAAAATAATGGATATTTTTCAACATCATCTGAAACTTCTCAAAGAAAGGAGAGTGAATTTGGATAACCTAGCATTTACAAAAAGAATCTCAAAAAATTTCGATGAGTATGAAGACAGAAACACTGTTGAAAATAATGCTATATTGAAGCTTAGTAGAGGAGGTAAATCATTAAGAGCGGGTGAGATTTTAAAATATGTAATAACTGACTACTACCGAAAGTATTCTAAGAAAAGAAGCATTCCTATAGAACTAGCAAATTCTCATACCGAGTATGATGTTAAAAGATATTGCGAAATATTAGAAGATGTCACTAATACAGTAACAGAACCATTCGGCTTGTCGTTAAAAGGCGATGGTGCGGTACAGTTCTAACCGGTTTTCAGTGTATTGTCCAAGGTTGACTGTCTTGAAATTTCAAAAAAGAAATTTCGCGCATTTTCTTTTATGGCGTTTTCCTTTTCTGACAAGGTATTTCCTAGCATTTCTTTGAACTCTATTGCGTTAACGACGGCTCTAGCTCCATAATGGTTGTTAAAATATCCTCTTACTACAGGCGTTTCCAAAGATATACGCTTGACTTTGTCTACCTAAGGTCTTAATTCATCTCTTGAATAAAGATAATTGTACCCCTCTGATTTATTGCAATCAATTGGCCTTTTTTTTGATTGACAATATTGCAATTTTTATCTTTACCATAAATGCAATAAATACAATTATAGTTTGTTAATCTTTTACCAATTCAAGTATAATCTATGGAGTGGGACTAATTAAAGCGTAAAGTTAACAGTGGGGCTGGTCGGATTTGAAGCCTCGGTTCGAATTCCTTTTTTGTGAGACTTCATCAAGTACTTTAGTTGCAAGCAGGAGATAATCTTTACTATATGCCAATCATAAAGCTGGTAAGAGTTAATTTGTCCTAAAGTTTAATCTGACTGGACAGGGAAGACAAATATCCATAAATATGTCATATTATGATTTCGATAGCATATTGGACCTTAAAGCACAACAACAACAAAAAAAACCAAGTTGGAAAGTTCATGCATATTTTCTAGATGCGTGTAATTGTGACTGGGGATGTCCATGTCAATTTAATGCAAATCCCACTCATGGTAATTGCGAAGGTATTGCTGGATATCATATAATAACTGGTAGTTATGGAACTAAAGTTAAACTCGATGGACTTAATATGGCATTGATAGCTTCCTGGCCTGGTCCGTTGCATGAAGGGCGTGGGAAAGCGTCATATTATATAGACAATAGGGCAGATGAAAGACAGTTTGAGGCGTTGTCAAACATTATTACGGGTAGGGCAGGAGGAGGACCTTTCGCTGTGTATGCAAGCATTATAGAAGAAATCCAAGAACCCAAGAAAGCAAGTGTAAAGTTTCAAACTGAGGATATTAGAAGTCGTGTCACTGTGTCTGGGGCGAGTGAGGATAAAAAACGAAGAATCAGAGGAGAACAGTCTAAAAATGTGATTGCTGAAGCATGGCTTGAACCTATACGAAATCCTGTAACTGGTAAAGCCCATAGAGCAATAATTGAAATCCCTGAAGGTTTTGAGTCTACTAGAATGGACCAAGCATCTATGAAAACACTTGTAGCAAATGACGGCTATCTTAGCTTTCGATATGAAGGAACATATGGAAGTTTTTCAGAAAACACTTGGAAAGGACCATAAGGCTAGATGTTGCATGAACTGCGTGTTCGTTGTAGAAGACATCAGTTCTCTTGTACTTTGCGTCGCATATTGAATAGATAAAATATAGTAATTCGTAAGTATAGGAGAATTAAATGACACTCCAAGAAATTGATAAAGTATCTGTTACGATTCTTATGGATAACTCCACGGACTTATTGCTAACAAACTCTATTCATGCAAATAGACCCCAGCTAACGACAAATGAAAAATTTTTACTCCCTCTTCCAATTGCAGAACACGGATTCTCCGCACTTGTAGATATTGTCGTACATAGTGAAGAAAAGAAGGAAAAAAATAATATGGGTAAAAAAATCAAATATAAAAATAACAACAGCATATTCTTGTTTGATGCAGGTCCTAGTGAAGATGGTGTAATTCATAATGCGGACATATTTGGAATAGATTTTGATCGGATTGATGGAGTTATCCTAAGTCATGGTCATTTTGATCATTTTACAGGACTCGCCAATATACTTGGGAAAATATCATTATCCCGACCAAAGAGTACTGGTATAGATCTACTTGCTCATCCTGAGGCTTTTTTAAAACGCTGGGAGGTCTTTCAAGATGGTAAGAGAGTACAGATGCCATTTTTAGATGAAGGGCATCTAAAAGAACTAGGAGCACTAATACACAAAAGGACAGGTATTACGTTTCTTCCCAGTGATGAGTCTCCTTCCTTATTGGTTACAGGTGAGATACCACGGAAGACGAGCTTCGAGAAAGGATTTCCATTTCAGTACGTAGAGAATCAATCTGGTAACGAAACAAGGCTCATTCCAGATCCATTAGTTAGAGATGATCAAGCAATAGTGGTTAATGTGAAAGATAAGGGATTAGTAATTTTGACAGCCTGCGGTCATTCAGGAATTGTAAATACGATAAATTATGCAAAGAAAGTAGCAGAAACAGACAAGGTGCATGCTGTGCTTGGAGGCTTTCATCTTCCAGCTGATGGGGGAATTTTTGAAGAAGCAATAGAGCCCACACTGAAGGAGCTACAAAAAATAGACCCTGACTATATAGTACCTTGCCATTGCACAGGTTGGAAAGCGGCAAACAGAATCATTGAAACCATGCCTGAAAAGTACTTACAAAGTAGCGTTGGCACAACATTCTCATTCTAATGTATCTTTATTTTTTTATTCAACTTTATTATAAGTGAACCCAATTAGAGAACTACTAGAAGTTTGGGGCTGGTCGGATTTGAACCGACGACCTCCAGCGCCCGAGGCTGGCATCATACCAAGCTAGACAACAACCCCTCAATAGTTTATTTCAAAATTCCCTTAATATACTATAATATAATATTTGATGCAGATTAGCTATGATAGAATACTTTCAGGACACGCCAACAATTACATTTCTTCGTCTGTAAATGGAGAATCAACTTTTCTTGATATGGGATTTACTATATTCTTTTGAACCAATTGTTTTACAATATTTGCCGCAAAAGGCAATGCTCCAGTCGCACCAGGGGAATTATAATTCAATATATGCATCGAAGATTCATTTTCCACAAGTAAACTCTCAGCTGCAAAGTTTCCATTTTTATCGATTAGCAATGATCTAATACCAGCCATACCTCTTTGTTTAAAATCAGATGAATTCAATGAGGGNAAAAATCTCTTTACTCTATTTATCATGTTTGNTTTGGATAAAGAACTAGATAACTCATTTGATACCAATCGTATAAACTCTTTATTTAAAAACAATTTTACAACTCCTAATTTAGAGGATTCAAAAATTTTTGGAACTACATTTTTCAAGTTATCAGCCAAGTTATATGAATAAGGACTAAATACAGGAACCGCATTTGGTCCTATTTCGCATCTTCCATCGGCTCTCCTAATCCAGTGGGGATCCAAAAAAGGATAATCTGTATATCGAGGTACCGAGTAGATACTTCTTTTGGTAAGGCTACTATATTTTGGTGGCGCTGTCAAATATTCTCCTCTAAAATGTAGGTCAGTAAATTCCTTGGCAAGATCAACGCTATGCGCAATATCGAGCGAATTACCCCCAGCTGCATTAATTATATAATCTGAAGTTATATTTTTAGCAGTCCCAATTATTGTCATTCTTCCCTTTGCTCCTGTATTTGTATCGGAACGAATTTCTCTGAACTTGTTTTCAAATGATGTATTACAGCCAAATTTGACTGCGTCTTCTTTTAGTTTTTGATTTATAAGACCATAATCAGTTGAGGCGTCCTGGAAACACACGAGTCCAGATTCACACTTTACATTAGGCTCAATCTCAAGCATTTCACTTTTACTTAAAAATTTTATATCCTCATTATTCAGTCCGTTCCTGCGTGCCCATTCAACATGTTTGATCAAGACATCAATTTCCCTGTCGTCTGTTGCAACTTCAACAACTCCATCTTCCTTAAACGGTAAATTATGAAACACGCAATAACGCTTTATCATTTCATATCCCCTTATTGTGTAAGATGCAGTGGATGGTTTTTTTTCTGGGTCATAGTAAAAGGGCGAATGAACTTTTCCAGTATTCCTGCTGCTTGTATGCAGACCAACGTTTTTTTCCTTTTCCATTAACATAATAGAGGAATTTGTCAAGATGGAAAGGAAATAAGCAATGGAACAGCCTAATATGCCACCACCAATAATTAATACATCATAATTGTCGTGCAAATTATTCATCTCTCTTTACTAGATCATTTCGCATACGCAATAGTTATCGTCATTTATCATAGTCCATTCAATTACAATACCATTTCATTTTTTATTTTTGTAATTTATATGAAAGTCCAATGATTTGTAAAAAGCAACAATCGAAGATGCATTTAATATTTTTCCATCATATAGTAACTTTTTAATTTCATCAATTGGCAGAATCGCCGTCTCTATTATCTCCATCATACCCAAATTCTGTTTCCTTTCGTTAATCAAATCGTAACCCACAAACAAATTGCCTGTCTGTTCAAACATGGTATAATCCAATGTGTATGAACCCAGGTCAATAATATTATTTGCTCTGTAGCCTGTTTCCTCTTTTAATTCTCTCATCGCTGCCTGTAGTGGTATCTCGCCTGGGTCAATATAGCCAGAAGGGGCTTCAATTTGATATGAATTGACCAAATGTCTGTAACTTTTGATTACGAGAATCTCATTATCTGAAACAAACGGTACTATCGTAGAATAATCTTTTCTTCTTGCTCTTGTATAGATCTTCTTTTTGTTTTTAATGTCCAGTACGTCCTCATATAGTTCGATATATTTGTTGGAGTATATTTTCCGTGATGATTCGAGCGTCCATCCGGTAAGTAGATTCATAGCTTTATTCATACATTTACTGATATTTGCCTTTATGTAAGTCGTCTAATTAGAATAGGATTGCAGAGTATTTCCAAAGTATTGATAATTCATNTTAAATGAATTATGCCCGTGCCANTCTANANAAGTCATACTCCTGCAAGCTTGACATTTCCATATAGACATGCGTTTTGCAAATCCTTGATCTCATGAGGTTTATGCTTTCTAATCTCGACTGTATATCCACTCGTAGAATGATAAAAAATAACCCTATCT